>Ga0335083_10006555_pt1 | contig 14493 bp, 14 predicted proteins | sample Lox_Sample_42_FD_206716 | JGI IMG/M metagenome (GOLD analysis project Ga0335083, IMG submission 206716) | Soil microbial communities from Loxahatchee National Wildlife Refuge, Florida, United States - Lox_Sample_4.2 | ecosystem: Environmental > Terrestrial > Soil > Wetlands | place: USA...
ACCGAGGCCGGTCGGCGTTGTCACCCAGCGCAGTACGAAGCTTCCGCACAACGTTGTTGACGTTCTTTTCGGTGTCGATAAACAGATCGGAGCGCCAGAGACGCTTCACAATCTCATCCCGGGACACCATCTGCTCGCGGCGCTCGAGCAGAAAAATGAGCAGATCCATAGGTTTCTTTTCGATCTTGATCCGTCGTCCCGAGCGCCGCAGTTCGTAGCGACCCAAGTCGACTTCTACTTCGCCCACACTCTGCTTGGTATGCCCCATGGGGAACTCTTGGGCAGCATTATCCAATAAAAATCAATAACTTGCGACGATATAAAAAAGATATCCAAGCGCTATCCTCGCGGCATTGTAGGACTCTTTACCTCGCGAGATCATGCCCCATCAAGAATCTCGGAGGAGACTCACATGAAAAGAAACCTGTTACTCACCCTTCCAGTCGTTGCCGCGTTGTGCCTTGCAGGCCTGTTCTCCGGCGCCGCCGCACATCCCGGCGCCCACGACAAAAACGCCTTCACCCCGGAAACGATCCCGTGGGGTCCGCCACCGCCTTTCGTCGCACCGGGCGCGCAACTCGCCGTAATTGAAGGCAACCCTGTTGCTTCCACCGGGGACTTCACCATACGTCTGAAGATGCCGGACGGTTACCGCTTTGCGCCGCACTGGCATCCCAACCGCGAAAACGTCACGGTTATCTCGGGAACCTTCAAGGTCGGGATGGGAGACACCTTCGACACAGAGAAGATGGCGACCTTTCCCGCCGGCAGCTTCGCGTATCTCGATCCCGATATGCACCACTACGCGATGGCCTCCGGCGAAGTCATCGTGCAGGTCCACGGCAGGGCGCCTTTGCAGTTCAACTATGTCAATCCCGGGGACGACCCGAGCAAAAAGTAAGTTCTTGGCGATTTGAAATCAATCTTTGGAGGACACCATGACTGTGGATACGAAAAAACTGGAGCAATTCTTAGGACAGTTCGTCACCGATCTGGGAGCCACCGTTCACGCCGGCATGGTCGTGATCGGTGAACGGCTCGGCCTTTATAAGGCGCTCGCGGCCGGACCGCTCACTGCCGCGGAACTGGCGGCAATCACCCGCACGGACGAGCGTTATGTGCGCGAGTGGCTGTCTTCCCAGGCCGCTGGCGGCTACATCTCGTACAACCCGCAAACTCACAAATTCGGCATGACCGAAGAACAAGCGCTGACGCTGGCGAATGAAGATGGGCCGGCGTACCTGCCCGGCGCCTTTGAACTTGCTCTGGGATCGCTGGCCGCGGTCCCGCGCATCACGGAGGCCTTCCGTTCTGGCGCCGGCATGGGCTGGGGCGAGCACGAAGACCGGGTGTTTCATGGATGCGAGAAATTCTTTCGTCCCGGGTACGCTGCGAATCTGGTCAGTTCCTGGATTCCGGCACTGGACGGCGTTGAGGAAAAACTCGCACGCGGAGCCAAGGTCGCGGACGTGGGCTGCGGGAAGGGATCTTCCACCATCTTGATGGCGAAGGCCTTTCCTAAATCCCACATCTACGGATTTGATTATCACGACAAGTCCATTGAAGCGGCGCGCGAAGCTGCCAAGCGTCAAGGCGTGGCAGACCGGGTGACGTTTGAAGTCGCGAAAGCGAAAGAATTTCCGGGGAAAGAGTATGACTTCGTGGCGGTGTTCGACTGCCTCCACGATATGGGAGACCCCGTCGGCGCCGCGGCACACGTTCGCGCTGCGCTTAACGACGATGGCTCGTGGATGATCGTCGAGCCGTTCGCCAATGACGACCTGCAAGATAATCTGAATCCCGTGGGACGCGTCTATTATTCGTTCTCGACGCTGCTCTGCACCCCGTGTTCGCGATCGCAGGAAGTAGGGATGTGTCTCGGTGCACAGGCAGGCGAGAAGCAGGTGCAGAGAGTCGTTCAGTCTGCCGGATTCAGCCGCTTCCGGCGGGCCACGCAAACGCCGTTCAACCTGGTGTATGAAGCGAGGCCTTAGCGCACCGAAGCGTTCCGGCTGAGAACAAATTGGCCCCGGCCGAAATAGGACCGGGGCCAAACTGCGTTTGCAAACGAGTCGGACTAGCTGTGCAGTTCTTTCACGCAGCAGCTCTTGGCTGCCTTGTCGCCCTTCATGCCGGAGCAGCAGCCTTTCTCGCCGGCTTTGCCGCATTTTCCGCCGCAGCAGGCTGATGCCGTCTTGTCCTTGGCGCAGCTGTCTTTGCTGCATCCATCTTTGCAGCACGAGGCTGCCGTCTTGTCGCTTCCGCTCTTCATGCAGGACATGGCATCTTTTCCGCTGTCGGACTTCATATCGTGATGCGCGCAGCAAGCGTGCGCATCCTTGCCGTCAGTTGCGGCCATCTTGTCGCAACATGCACACTTCGCTTTTGCTGCTGAATCGGTGCTTTGCTGCGGATCGGCTGGAGTCACTTGCTTTGAGGTTTGGGCCCACGTCGCAACGGTCAGGGCCAGGATCAGGACGAACATTTTGTATCTCATGATTGCAATCTCCTTGATGCTATGAATGTGTGGTTGGGGGCTTGCGCCCAATCCGTGAGCGGATCCACGACGATCACGCGCACTGGGTGCCACTCAGATTGATTACGCTATCGGAGCGAAGGGAGAACTCAGATACGAAGCACAGAGCTTCGCGAGAAGTAAGACTGGAAGGTGTTGCGAGTGGATTCGGCTACATTGCGAGAGGGTCCCTCGCGTTGTTGGTCCGCGATCGTCACGGGAACGCCGTCAGAGCCGGGACGGAGTGTAGTTTTCGCCGCCGGCAGAGCTGCGGAGTTTTGCGGCGCCGGTCGCACGCAGCACGGATGCTGCTCGCACGGTACTTCGGCCGGAGTTGGCACGGCGACGAGAGGTCGCACAAGCCGCGAATGAACCGCCGGACAGCAAGAATGGTCGTGCTTGCCCGAAGGCGTAGGAGCCGTCTTCTGCGCCGCCGTTGACATACGTGGAGAAGAGGCCAGCGCGAAAGGCACGCTCCACAGTGCAAGTGAGGCCAGTACCACCGCGGCAATGAGTTTCTTCTTCATGCCAGACTGCTACAGCTTTGCACCGCAGCGGCTGGCAGTATGTGATTTGGATCACAGCATGTTGTAACCCGGCTATCTTTTCAGAGTATTTTCCAGGGACACCCTGAGGTCGCTAAATCGAAACGGATATCCACTCGCCACCAGTTGCGCAGGTTCGACGCGCTGGCTTCCCAGCAGCACCGTCTCTCCCATTTCACCAAAGGCGAGCTTCACGACGAAGCCGGGCACCGGAAAGATCGCAGGCCGCGACAGCCCGCTGGCCAGGGTCTTTGTGAATTCTGCATTCGTCACCGGATGGGGCGCAACCATGTTCACCGGGCCTTGCAGCAATTCATTCTTCATAATGTGGTGAATCGCGCCGATCATATCCTGCACATCGATCCAACTCATCCACTGCTGCCCGTTACCGATCTTCCCGCCGACGCCCATCTTGAAAGGTGTCAGCATTTTCCCCAGCGCCCCGCCCTTCGGGCTCAGCACGATGCCAGTACGGATCTGAACGGTTCGGATGCCTGCGCGGGCCGCTGCTTGGGTCGCGGCCTCCCACTCGCGGCACACGTCTGGAAGAAATCCAGAGCCAGGTGCGCTCCGCTCATTCAATACTTCGTTTCCGCGGTCGCCATAATATCCAATGGCGGAGCTGCAAACGAAGACCTGCGGCTTCGCTTTCGCTTGTGCCAAGGCTTGCGCGAGGGTGGAGGTTCCCGCAACCCGGCTGTCGCGGATCTTCCGCTTCTTCTCATCCGTCCAGCGTCCGACTATGCTCTCGCCCGCCAGATGAACGACCGCGTCGAAACCGGAAACGCTTTCAGGGGCAATCGGCTTTCCCGGATCCCACGCGATCTGATCCTTGCCGGCAGCTGGCCCGCGCACGAGGCGCGTGATCTCATACCCGCCAGCTTTGAGAGAAGGAAGAAGTGCGGCACCGATAGGCCCTGAAACGCCGCTGACTAGAATTCTTGACATCATATCTACCAGAGCTTCACTGTAGCAGCCCGCCGCGCCATCCACCAAACCCGTGGAGAATTCGAACGCTTTGAATTGTCCGAAGCGCGAAACAAGTGGCTGAAACGGCAGATTGAGTGCGCTCAACCGAAGCCGGCTCCCGTCGCGGGATATAATCGTACATGGCGAGCTTGCGCCAACAGATCGCGACCACTGCCCTCACGCTCACCAAGTTCCGCGACTTGATGAAGAGGATGCAGGAGAACCGTCCCCAGGACGATCTCACCATCGTCAAGAAAGCCTACGATTACTCCCTGAAACACCACGAAGGCCAGATGCGCGCTTCTGGCGAGCCCTACCTCGTCCACCCTCTGGAAGTTGCCCTGGTTCTGGCTGAAATGAAGATGGACCCGGTGGCCGTGGCCGCGGGACTGCTTCACGATTCCGTCGAAGATACCTCGGTCACGATCGTCGACATCCGCAAGGAGTTCGGCGAACAGGTCGCTCACATCGTCGAAGGCGTTACCAAGATCAGCAAAATCGACTTCGCCACGCGCGAAGAACAGCAGGCCGAAAACCTGCGCAAGATGATGCTCGCTATGGTCGACGACATCCGCGTAGTGCTCATCAAACTCGCCGACCGCCTCCACAACATGCGCACGCTGGAGCATCTGCAGCCCGAACGCCAGCGCAAGATTGCGGAAGAGACATTGGAGATCTACGCGCCTATCGCACACCGCCTCGGCATGGGCAAGATTCGCGGAGAACTTGAAGACCTTGGCTTCCGCTTCCTCGATCCCCTGGGCTACGAGCAGGTCGAGAAGTCAGTCAATGCGCGCCGGAAGCAAGGCGAGGCTTTCCTTGCCAAGATGCAGACAACGATCACCGACAAACTGAAAGAGGCCGGCATTCAGGCCCGAGTGGAAAGCCGCATCAAGCGCCTCTACAGCATCCACAAAAAGCTGCAGAAGCAGCGCATCTCCGTCGACCAGGTCTACGACTTGTGCGCCATGCGCGTGATCACGCGCTCGCTTCAGGATTGCTACGCCGTTCTCGGCATCATCCACAACCTCTGGCGGCCGGTTCCGGGACGCATCAAGGATTTCATCGCCATGCCGCGGCCGAATTTTTACCAGTCGCTGCACACTTCCGTGATCACCGAAGACGGCACGCCGTTCGAGATCCAGATCCGCACCGAAGAAATGCACAAGATGGCGGAAGAAGGCATCGCTGCCCACTGGAAATATAAGGACGGTCCGGTTTCAGCACAGGATGAACAGCGCCTCGCATGGCTCCGACAGGTAGTTGAGTGGCAGCGCGACGTCAGCGATCCCAATGAATTTCTTTCCACGCTGAAAGTCGATCTCTACCCTGAAGAGGTCTACACTTTCACCCCCAAGGGCAAAGTCGTGGTTCTTCCGCGCGATGCGACGCCAGTTGACTTCGCCTACAGCGTGCACACCGAGGTTGGTCACACCTGCATCGGTGCCAAGGTGAACGGACGGATGGTGCCCCTGCGTCACAAGTTGCATTCCGGCGATATCGTTGAGATCCTCACGCAACCCGGACACAAGCCCAGCCGGGATTGGCTCGGCCTGGTCAAGTCGTCCCGCTCGCGCAACAAAATCAAGCACTGGCTCAATGTTCACCAGCGCGAACGAGCGATCGAAATCGGCCGCAAGCTGATCGAAAAAGAAGCGCGCAAGTACCGCATCGCGCTCAAGGAAATTAAGGACGAAGACTTGCAGAAAGTCGCTTCCGGCTATGGCCTCGGTAAGGCCGACGATCTCATGTCGGGCATCGGCTACGGAAAGTATTCTGCCCGCCAGGTTCTAGCGCGCCTGCTGCCCGCCGGTGCCACGCACTCCATTGCCGGAGATATTGAGTCCGAAGGCTTGACTTCGCAACCAGGGGGCATCGCCAGCGTGGTACGCCGCGTCTTCGGTGACCACAACGCCATCACCGTCCGCGGCCAGGGCGACATGATGGTCTACCGCGCCCGCTGCTGTAATCCCATTCGCGGAGAAAGCATCGTCGGCTACATCACGCGCGGCAAAGGTGTGGCCGTTCACTCGATCCACTGTCCCAACGTGACCAACCTGATGTACGAACCGGAACGCAAGATCGACGTCGAATGGGCCCGCGACGAAAGCACTCCGACTGCCTATCCCGTGAAGCTGACGGTATTCTGCGACGACCGCTTCGGCATGTTGAAGAGCATCACTGGAGTGATCGGCGACGCTAAAAGCAATATCCGCAACATCACCGCGCACACTTCGAACAGCCAGGCCAGCGTTGAAGTCGTTCTCGACATCGCAGACCTGAAGCACCTCGAGCAGATCATCGCCGGCCTGCGCAAGATCCCCGGTGTGCATGAAGTGCAGAGACTGCAGAAAATCTAGCGATTTCAGAAGTCAGAAGTAAAAAGTCAGAAGTGGCCGCAGAGTACCCGGAAATTATTCGGTTTAATTCTACATTCTGCCTTCTGAATTCTGACTTGCCGAACCTCTGTGATACTCTGTGCCCTCCGTGGTTATCAGTCTTGAAAAACGACCACTGAGGACTGTTTTATGCGTGAAATCATCTCCACCAAAGACGCCCCGCAAGCCATCGGCCCGTACTCGCAAGCCATCAAAGCCAATGGATTCATTTTTACGTCGGGACAGATTGCCATCGATCCCGCGAGCCAGCAAGTCATCACGGGAGATGTAGCCGCGCAGACCGACCGCGTCCTGCGCAATCTATCCGAGATTCTGGAAGCTGCCGGCAGCGGCCTGGGTAAAGTTGTTCGCGCCACAGTCTTTCTGAAGAATATGTCTGACTTCGCCGCCATGAACGCCGTGTACGGCAAATACTTCAGCACCACGCCACCGGCCCGCTCCACGGTCGAGGTCGCCCGCTTGCCGAAAGATGTGCTCGTGGAAATCGATGTAATCGCACTGGAGTAAAGAGTAGCGCCGGCGTCCCGCCGGCTGTCGCGAGGGCATCTTGCCCTCGCACCCATCAGAAAGCAAAACGCTGACGGGATTCGGATGCAGCACGATCGTTGGTCCCACAGGGATTTTCGAGGAAGGAGCGCTTATGAAAAAGAGAGCAGTTTTAGCAGGCTTTCTGCTCGCAACGGCGTTGCTCGTGAGCGCCCAAACGCCCAAGCCCAAGGTTCAGGTAGTCCGCCCCAACACCACTGCTCCCACCAAGGTCACCGGCGATGGAATCAGAACCGACTCTGGCCTGCAATATTGGGACATCAAGGAAGGCCTCGGCGCGCCCGCCAAGGCCGGGGACCACGTGAAGGTCCACTACACCGGATGGCTCACCACCGGCAAAAAGTTCGATAGCTCCGTCGACGCGCACCAGCCCTACGACTTCACGCTTGGACAAGGCGATGTGATTAAAGGATGGGACGAAGGAGTCGCCGGAATGAAAGTCGGCGGAAAGCGCCAGCTGCGCATCCCGCCCGACCTCGCTTACGGAGCCGAGGGACATCCGCCCCAGATCCCGGAGAATGCCACCCTGATCTTCGACGTCCAGCTGCTGGCGATCAAGTAACCGCAAAGACGCGAGACACAAGAATTCCGCTCACGGAGTAAAACCCCGCGATGGATTCTGTGCCCTCTGTGGTGAGGCGGTTGTTACGCCTTGACGACTTTGCCGCTGCGCAGGCAAGACGTGCAGACGCGCATACGCTTGCCCTGCCCGGCGACCTTGGCGTGCACCGGACGCAGGTTGATGTTCCAGCGCCGCTTGGTGACGTTGTGCGCGTGGCTAATGCGGTTTCCCGCTTGCGGCTTCTTGCCGCAGATATCACATTGTTGTGCCATGACGACTCCCAGAGAATTCAATACTTGTAGGGCAAACCTAAATTTTACAGGAACTTGGCTCGATTCGGCAATGCCCAACGCCCCTCAGGAAGGATTGATCTGGCCCGAACGAGCGCAGCACCATTTCTGGGAGTAATTCGAGATCGCCATTCCCACTCTGGATCAGTATTTCAGTCCGCGTGATGCGCCTCACAGACCGCAGAGCGGATTCACTCAGAGACTTGTGTTGTAAGACCAATCTAGGAAGATCGGCCACGCAACCGTTCTGTGCTCCGGTGCCCAAGGCACGATAGATGAAAGGCTTAAGTGCCGAAGGCACCTAGATGAAAGGCTCCAGTGCCGAAGGCACGGTATGTGAAAGCCCGGCACGGAAGTGCCGGGAGCGCGTGATGGAAAGGAACGAGTCCCCGAAGGGGACGACACCATGGCCCATACCTATCCAAATGTCCTCATCCATTGCGTATTCAGCACGAAGAATCGCCAAAATTCCATTCCCGAAGATCTGCGCGAAAAGCTCTCCAGGTACTTCGTCGGGATCGGTAAGGGCCACGACATCCCAGTGATTTGCGCGGGTGGCACCGCCAACCACGCCCACCTGCTGATTGCGTTGCCAGCCACGTTACCGCTGGCAAAGGCCATCCAAGTTCTCAAGGCAAATTCCTCCCGCTGGCTGGGAGAGCATGGGCTCGATTTCGCATGGCAAGAGGGATATGGCGCCTTCAGCGTGAGTGCTTCGAGCCGCGACGCCGTGAAGCATTACATCGAGCACCAGTTTGAGCATCATGCGAAGCATTCGTTCGAGGAGGTGTTCGTCTCGCTCTTGCGCAAGTCGAACGTCGAGTATGATCCGAAGTTCGTCTTCGGATGAAGAGTGGCGTCCTTGACGGGACTCTGTTCCAAAGGATGAATTCGCCCCGGCACTCCCGTGTCGGGCTTTCACATTCCGCCGCTACGCGGCTCTATCTCCCTGTAGCCGCGATCGCCGGTCATCTCCACAAGCGCTCGTCAAGCAACGCTAATCGCTGGTCACGCCTGTGACGTCAATGGCCTCATCCACCCTTGGCCCTTGTGCGATACTTACTCCATGCAGTCCCCCCTCCAGGCCGCTTCTGTGGCCACCGACCCCAAGTCGGTGAAGGTGAACCTTACGACGGGCACCGGTGTCGATATTGAGTGGAACGACAGCCACGTCTCGCACTACAGCTTCGTCTACCTGCGTGACGCCTGCCCGTGCGCTATGTGCAATGAAGAACGGGACAAGACGGGGCGTCGTCCCGGTGATCCCGTGACCACCGCACCCGGCGCTTTGCTGATGTTCAAGCCCACGGCCAGGCCCCTGTCGGCGGAAGGTGTGGGCCGGTATGCCATTAAGTTTTCGTGGAACGACAATCACGACCTGGGACTGTATTCCTGGAAGTTCCTGCGTGAAATCTGTCCGTGTGAAGAGTGCAAAGCGGCGCAGACAACGGGTTAGCGCCGGCCGCCGCGCCGCGCTCGACTTAACATGAGTTCGACCAAATCAAACTCCGCCGTGCAATCCGTCGTCGACGAACTGCTCGAGGATCTCCACGCCAAAGGCGGCTGCGAGAAAGTCGGACTCACCCGCGAGTCTTTCTCCGCAATCTTGTGTGATGTCGGCTCGAAGCACGCGACGGCCGACTCTTCCGAGAGCGAAATGCGCACCTTTTTTTTGAGTCTGCGCGTCGAGGAACTGGCCTTGGCTCGCGCTTGCGCCGCCGGAAACGATCCTGCCTGGGAAATCTTCTTCACGCGCTTTCGCGAGAAGCTCCATCTCGCCGCCTTGCGCATCGCCCGTGAAGACTCCGCCGCGCGCGAGCTGGCCGACACACTCTACGCCGATCTCTACGGCACCAGCACCCGCGACGGCCAGCGTGTCTGCAAACTCGCTTCTTATACCGGCCGTGGATCGCTCGAGGGCTGGCTGCGCACCGTTCTCGCCCAGGAATACGTCAATCGCTACCGCCGCACCAAGCGCCTGGTGAGCCTCGACGAGGAATCCGAAGAAGGCGTTCAGTTCCGCGCTCCCGATCCGGAGCCGACACCGCCCGCTGCCGACCAACGCCTGGCTCAAGCCACTGATGAAGCCTTAGCCGCGCTCTCCGCCGAAGAGCGTACGGTCCTGAGCGCCTACTATCTCGATGGCCGTACCCTGGCGGAGATCGCCCGCATGCTCGGCGTCCATGAGTCCACCATCAGCCGCAAGCTCGATAAGTTGGCCAAGTCCTTGCGCAAGCAGATCGTAGCCGCCTTGGCCCGGCGTGGCATGTCCCGCCGCCAGGCCGAAGAAGCCCTTGAGGTCGATGTCCGCGATCTACAGGTAGATATTCGCCGGAGCCTGGCGCAAGAACCGTCATCTCCTGCGTTCTCTGAGAAGAGAGTGGAAGTCCGGGTAAGGGAAGGTCCAGGGTGACGGTTAACGATAAGGTAAACCAGTGCCGTCGTACAGGATCTGAACCAACGAGTTAGAAGCTAGTAGCTAGAAGCTTGAAATGCAAAATGTCCCCAAAATCGTGCGCGAGCGCCTGAAAGCCGCAGCCCCCGCCGTCAATCATCCTGACGCGGACCTGCTCACGGCTTTCGCCGAGCGTTCGCTGCCCGAGGTCGAACGGAACGGCGTGCTCGAGCATCTGTCGCGCTGCGGCGATTGCCGCGACATCGTCGCGTTGGCTTTGCCTGAGATCGAGGCCGTTCAAACAACCCTTCGCCCATCCCCCCGTGGATGGCTGACCTGGCCCGCGCTTCGCTGGGGATTCGTCGCCGCCGGGGTCGTCGCGATCGCGTCGTTCAGCGTGGTGCAACTTCAGCGGCATTCCCAGCATGCAACCATGGCGTTGAAGCAGTCTGCGCAACCTGAAATGGCTGCCAACGAACCGAAGAATGCCATGGCGCAGTTTGTCACTCCCGCCGCTTCCGCGGAGAAGGCCGCACCCGCGGAGAAGAAAGAAAAGCTCCAGGTTCCCGCGGCTCCCGCCTTCGCTGATTCTGCCGACGGTGCCAACGCCACTGTTATCGACGACAAGAGTGCCACCAGCCTGGCAAGAATTCCGGAGGGGGCCCTCTCATCTCAAACGAAGAGTGGCACCAATGCTCTTCGTGGTGCGAATATCGGGGGCCCGGCACCTCACGGGCCTCGCGTTGCGAGTCAATGGCAGCAAACAAACATCGCCCAGAATCAGGTTCCCGCCCCCACGACTCCTCAGGAATTCGCGAAACAGCAACGCGCCGAAGCTGGCACCCCCGCCAACGAGCGAGGTGCCGCAGGAGCCGTGACTGCATCCGCATCAGGCGCCGCGCCGGGGATGGCCCAGGCCGCACCGTCGCCGTCTGGGGATGAGGCTACTTACCTCAGCCGGGCCAAGCCGCTAGCTTCCAGCTCAGCTGGGGCGGTCAATAACGCACCCAGTCGTGATCCTTCGAAGGTGGTGGCTGCCCCGGGGCAGATCGTCGGTTACGTCGTCGATCCTAGAGGGGCGGTGGTATCCAACGCGCGCATCACCATAAGGGCCGCCAATGCACAAGCTACGGCCATCACGAATTCTCAAGGAGCGTGGCTCATTGCCGGACTTCCCTCGGGAAGCTATAAAGCGCAGGCAGAAGCTCCAGGCTTCAGCACTCGCGTTCTTGACTTGAACTACAACGCCAATCAGCCGTCGATTTATAGCTTCACCTTGAGCCCGGGCAGCGTGTCTGAAACCGTCGAAGTCGCGGAGCAAGCGCAGGTTGTTCAGGGGGACACGAATATCGCGAGCACGATCGCAGAGAGCGAGAGCAGCCAGCTTCCGGTAAACGGACGTGACACAAAGCAGATGGACGTTCTCTCCTCCCGCGGGGCCCCACGCTGGGCAATCAACGCTGCCGGCGCGCTCCAGCGTTCCTTCGATCAAGGCCAAACCTGGCAAGCGGTCGACGTCAACGCCAGTTCCGCGCTGAACGCGGACGCCACAAGCGTGCAAATCGCCAAGACGTCGCGACCGAAATCGAAAGATGCCGACAAAGCGCTCAAGAAGAACGCGGCGCCGCTTACCTTCCACGCTCTGGCAGCGGCAGGTGCCGACGTCTGGGTCGGCGGCTCCGCCGGGGCCCTCTATCACTCGCAGGACGCCGGCAATCACTGGACCCGCATCGTGCCATCGTCGGCTGGCGCGGCATTGACTGGCGACATTCTCAGCTTGGCATTCCCCGACCCGCAGCATGGACAACTCGCTACCTCTACCTCTGAGGTTTGGACCACAGCCGATGCCGGTCAAACCTGGCAGAAGCGGTAGCCAAGGCCGTTTCCCGGCCCTTGCTCCTCAGTTACTTCAGTCAGGCCTCCGCTTAGCTTTCCGCTATCCAAGTTACCAAGGTGACATTTACACAAAATGGGGGGGCCTCTAATATCCATCTCGTGGTTTGGCAGTTCTGGGGGAGGGCTGCTAAGACCGAGGCGTCCTGGACTGAAAAGTCGAGGACGCCTTTTATCTTGCTCGGTCAGCGCAGCGCCTGGCAGCGGCTCACTGAAATCCCCGCAACCCGCGCACGGAGAGCAACACCCGCCAATCTTCCAGCCGCGATACCCAGCACCCTTACCGTCCCGGCATTTTAGTTTTTGGAAGCGGCATCGCAATCCTTGCGGGTCGCAACTGGTCGCAAGCAAGGTGCGACGGATTCTTCCGCGCGTGCTTGACGGTTTCGTCAGCCTTCCAGCACGATAGAGAATGTATTTCTAGATGCGACCGAGTTGCAAATACAAGTCCTCGTAGCCAACCCGACTGGAAAGGAATCAAAAACTCCGCTTGCCCATCACGCTTCAAACTCAATCTCCGTGCGCTCGAGGGGCCTCGGAGGATTCCCAAAACTCGTCGCGGTCCCGACAGCCCTTGTTCCTCGGCATGCTCATCCTGATCCTGGCATTCGCCGCTACTCCCGCTCACTCCCAGGAGAGTCCCTACATCGTCACCTACGATCACTATCTCGAAGAGCCCGGTAGCCTCGAAGTCGAGTACTTCTCCACCTTCGGCACCCAGCGCGCCGGCAATGATTGGATCGCCTACTGGGCTGAATTTGAGTACGGCGCCACTGCCTGGTGGACCACCGAGGTCTACCTCGACGGCCAAACCACCTTCAATGACAGCAGCCTGTTCACCGGCTTCCGCTGGGAGAACCGTTTCCGCCTGCTCCAGCGCGAACACTTCGTCAATCCCGTTCTCTACATCGAGTACGAACACACCAACGGCGCCGACAAGATTCTGAAAGAAGTCGAAGGCCACGATGTTGAAGCTGATTACGCTGAACCCAACTCCGTCGCCCGCCAGGACCACGACCACGAACTCGAGTTCAAGCTTCTTCTTTCGAAGACTTTCAAAGGCTGGAATTTCGCGCAAAACACCATCGCCACCAAAAACCTCACCGGCGGCAATCCCTGGGAATTCGGTTACGCCATGGGCTTCAGCCGACCCCTGGCGTTGAAGGCTTCCGCGCAGCGTTGCAATTTCTGCCCTGAGAATTTCGTTGCCGGAGTTGAAATGTACGGCGGCCTTGGCGACCGTTACAGCTTCGGTCTCAACGACACTTCCCAGTATCTGGCGCCCGTAGTCGCCTGGAACCTGCCTTCCGATTGGACCTTGCGCCTCTCCCCGGGCTTCGGCCTCAACGACAACAGCCACCGCTTCCTGCTACGCTGGGGCGTTTCCCGGGAATTCTCCGGCTTCGGCGCTTCCATCGCCCGCCTCTTTGGAGGTCGCTGATGATGACATCAACCTGGACGAGGTTCAACGTGAGTATGCGAACGCACAAAGCTTTCTTGCGCCGTCTCATCGATTGCTTCGCGATCGCCGCCGTCCTCCTTCCCGCTCCAGCTCTGGCGCAAACAAGCTCCACACCAACCAGCAAGGACAAATCCGTCTACGCGGAACTAGCGAAAGCTCCCCAGAAGGCGGCCGCTCGCAGCAATCCCCTCGCGTCGGATCCCGACGCCGTAGCCGCCGGCGGCAAGCTCTTTGCCCAACACTGCGCCGAGTGCCACGGCGACATGGCGGACGGCGGCAAAAAGGGCCCCAGCCTGCTGGCCCCAGAGGTCCAGCAGTCCACTCCGGGCACCCTGTTCTGGCTCTTGACGAACGGAGTGGTCCGCCGCGGCATGCCGGTATGGTCCAAGCTCCCAGAGCCTCAACGCTGGCAATTGGTCAGCTTTATCAAGTCCTTGGCCCCGCCCCACGCTGCCCCCGAGAATGGCGAAAAAGCGTCGCAGCCGTGACCCGGGAGCTTTTGCGACTTCCCGGCATCGCCGGGCATCCAATGACGGTGTTACGATAGTAGGTTCGGTTCCTGTACGGAACGCACTTATACAGGTCGCCCGGCAACGCCAGTCCCCGACTGCGCTTCCCTGGGAGCGACATACAATCAGGAGAAAGAACATGGCAGGTAACGGAATCGTCGAAGTAACAGATGCAAACTTCGACCAGGATGTTTTGAAATCGGACAAGCCCGTGCTAGTGGACTTCTGGGCGACTTGGTGCGGCCCTTGCCGCGCGATCGCCCCGATCGTCGAAGAACTGGCAACCGAGTTTCAGGGCAGAATCAAAATCGGCAAAATGGATGTCGACTCCAACAGCGCCACTCCGATGCGCTACAAAGTCACCGGCATTCCCACGCTCCTGGTTTTCAAGGGAGGCCAGGTCGTCGA
>Ga0335083_10006556_pt1 | contig 14491 bp, 14 predicted proteins | sample Lox_Sample_42_FD_206716 | JGI IMG/M metagenome (GOLD analysis project Ga0335083, IMG submission 206716) | Soil microbial communities from Loxahatchee National Wildlife Refuge, Florida, United States - Lox_Sample_4.2 | ecosystem: Environmental > Terrestrial > Soil > Wetlands | place: USA...
TCCCATTTAGATCGCCTGAACAAAATGAGTATCTCATTTCGTTCATTGATAACAATCCCCCCTGCAGCAGGTACTCGTTTCATATTCTAATATTTTATAAGCAGCTTTAAGTGTTTTCTTATGAAGCCACCCCACCCGAAAATTTTAAACGCTCAAGTGTTTCTATTTTCTGTTTTACTTCACTCATTTCATCATCGATCAAATAAGCCGCCTTATTTTTTCCCTGTATCGTGTCAGCAATTATTTTTTCAATACTTTCCAGTAACTCTTTCGTGCGATTGTTTAAATCATAATTAAATTTTCGAAATGATTCCTGAATTTTATATTGTAAGTCATAGATAATAGATGATGCGTTGCGGACAATGATCTCGCCATAATGATTTTTCAATTTGCGTGATAACTTTTGTCTACGGATGGAGTGAGGAAGCAACAAATTGATTAAAGATTTGGACTGATTGACCGGGCTGGTCCCGCTGTCAAGTGTCAGGTAAAAGGAAGTGTATGTAGTAAGATCAAATTTTGAAGCAACGATGTCAAAGCTGATCCCCATCAGGGCACTCAAATGACCTGCAAGTTCATTCAAAAAGCTCTGTGACCTTGAGCTGTATTGTTGCAGCAGCGCCTTGAATTGATCCTTCGTCGCATTTTCCAAAGCTTTCTTAACAAGTTCAAACCTCGCAAGTATAAAATCATTTAGGGACGATTGAATATTTTCGAGTGCATTTCCTTCCAAAATAATTGACTTGATTTCTTCGATTTTGCTGTTAACAATTTCTCGGATGATTTGCATCTCTTTGTTTACTTCATTGTGGATTTGTTCCTGCAACAGATTAACCTTAGTTGTAATGATACTCTGAAATTCGCCCTTTTGCTCTTGCATCAATGAAATGGATTGGCTAAGTACCCGCTGTTTTTGTTCCAACTCTTTAACTGGCATCGAAAGCGTATCCTGTTTCAACCGTAAAAGCACTTCCAATTGACTAAACAAAGCGTTGAATTGTCTCTTGGAAGATTGCTCTATCAATCGGCTCTTTTCATTCCTTGAGATATTTTCAATGTAGTTGGTCAATGCTGCAACACCGGCCCCACTGATGCCAGGCTTCTGTTGGCATGCAGATACTAAGAAGAGTTTAAATTCTTCGGGACTTTTATGTATGATTTTAGAAACCACTTTTAAATCATGGGCAATAATTTTCTTTAAATCTTCTTCCTTTACTAAATCAATTTTGTTTAATGCTAAAATGAGTTTCGGTACGATGTCTTTCAGATTTTCTAAAAACTCTATTTCAATTTTAGAGATAGGCATGTCCGCACTCAGTACTACTATTGCTGCATCGATTTTTGGTACGAATTGCAAAGTGGCATTTGTATTGTGTTCGAATGCAGAGCCAAGCCCTGGCGTGTCGACAAGTGAAACCAGTTTCAATAAAGGTGTATTGCCATATATCCTCACGAGGTCAACCTGCTTTTGATTATCCGGGTTTTCATCCTCACTCACAAAGGAGGGTATATCACCAGGGCCTTTTATTTCACAGCGCCCGTCTTTGAATAAAACTTCAACAAAAGGTTCTCCTGATGTAAATTCAAGTAGTGTGACGATTGCAGTAAGCGGCGTGACACCAACGGGGAGTATTTCTTTTTTTAATATAGCATTAATGAGTGAAGACTTACCTTTTTTAAATAACCCTACGACGACAATATATAATTTCTCCGTTTGAAATTTAATTTGCAAAGCTGTTATCTCGGCAATAAAATCTTTCCCGCCAACATCGATCGCCAGTTCTTTCATTTGCTCTAACTTATTGCCAAAATTTTCCATATCAAATAATTAATATCCTGTACGAAGAAAGTCATTATATGCACCGGGCAAGCCTAATTCTTTTATATGTTGAATCACTTCTTCGGTGTTATATTCTACGTAATGAATTTGTGCCTGCACAGTTCCAGGGTTAGCCATTTCAAATCTTTCATCAATGGAGAGTATCACGTAGCAGGGTTTATTATCCCCCTGCTTGGGTTTGCCTACAGATCCTGCATTTATAATATGCTTATACAATTTGCGGTTTTCTTCTTCTGTATAAATCTCTTTTTTGAATGGGATATGTGTGTGGCCCATCACAAGGATATCGGCATTTGCTTCATCCAAAAGTTCGAGGAGAGAATAATCATCCATGCTTTGCCTCACATAATCTTCATTGCTAACCGGGCTGCCATGCACAAGGGTCATCCTGAAATGGTAAAACGGGAAATGAAATTGAAGTTGAATTGAAAATGGGAGTGATCGTAAAAACCTTCTATTTGCTTCTGTAATCGTTTCGTTAACTTTTTTTATTGACTGTAACCCGAATTCAAATTGTGCTTCCGAATTATAAGAAAACCGAAATTGTGTTTTGTTGTAACCTATCCCTTCATCATGGTTGCCAAGTACACAGCTAATGCCGTGTTTCTTTACCAGGTCAATGACTTCATTATCCCAACCGGCAAAATTCACGAGGTCACCCAAACAATAAATATCATCTGGCTGATGCTGCATGATATCTTTCATCACAGCTTGCAATGCCGGTAAGTTTGCATGTATGTCACTGATAAAAGCTAATTTCATTTCATTTCTTTTCATATTACTAATGCCGCATGCCCTTTCCCGATTTATATTTAGTTATGAACAGGAGGAGGATAATGACAGCAAAGAATTGTAGTGTTACCGAGAACCTGATTAAACCTTCTATTGAAGTATCATATAAATAACCCATGTAAGCACTGCCAGCAAACCATGCTACTCCATACACGGTATCGAAAATCCCAAATGCGGTCGCCCTTTTTGCGCTTGGGATTACGTCTGTAATAACCGCCTTGAGTATTGATCCCTGTGCGCCCATACCGAGCCCCCATAATATCATCCCGGCAATTGCTAACTGAAAGTTTTGTTGGAAAACGAGTGGAGCAAAGAACATACTGAGCGCTGTAGTTGCAATTAAAACCCATGAACCAATGCGGTCAAACAATCTCCCAATTACAAGTGCCGTAAAACCTTCACTAAACATTGCAAGCGCATACAATATGGGGATGAGTTCGTCTCTCATCATTGCCTTCTGCTTAAAATGATAGGCAATAAGTGGATAGTCAGCATACCCTGTCGCTATGCACATTGCAGCCATTGTATAGATGATGAATGCGGGCGTAGCTATTTTGTCCGCTTCGCCAAATTGAACTCTTTTGATTTCTAAATCTTCGGGATGAGGATAAAGTTTTCTGGCAGCAAGTAAAATTGATAACGCAATAAGCGCAGGTATGAGCAAAGTAAGATATGAATTTCGATAATCATCGTGTTTAAAATACAGGACAGCACTAACCAATAGTGGTCCTAAAGTTGCACCCAGTTGATCCATGAATTCATGCAAACCAAATCCCCATCCACGGCCTGTTTCATTCGATGCGAAAGAAAGCATTGCATCTCGTGTAGGGTTTCGTATTGCTTTACCTGCTCTCTCAGCTATCATCAACACCACTGCGATTTGCCAGTAACCAGCAAGGGCAAGTAACGGGACTGATAATAAGTTGATGACATAGCCGCCGAGTAAAATCGCCCAATACTTGTGTGATCGGTCGCTGATATACCCTGAAAAAAATCTTAGGCCATATCCTACGAGCTCACCTGTTCCCGCGACAACACCAACTGTTGTCCCGCTTGCGCCCAGCAGTTTAAGAAAAGGGCCATTGATACTCCTTGCACCTTCATAAGTCATATCAGCGAATAAACTGGTAGATCCTAACAGCACAATAAATCGGATAGCCTTCTTTTTAGAATTGCCAGCTACTATCATATTTGTTTCTGTTGTCCATAAACTATCCAGTGATCAGGCAACTGCCATAATAAACCGATAGCTCGCTTTTTTTAATTGCCTTTACGGCTTTTCCTAAATCGTATTTAACTCTATAAAAATCTACGTTAACAGCATCAGGTTCGGTTAATAAGTGCCTGCTCGTATCAAATGTCAATTGCACATAACATGGCCTCCAGTCGCCATCTTTTGGCCGCCCAACCGATCCTGGGTTAATTGCGTGGCGATAGGTAGTCTCTCCATTTTGTTCATCTTTGATAATAATATCATATGGGCAATGTGTGTGGCCTGTCACGAGCATATCGGCGTTTGAGTTTTCAAGCAGGTGCCGAAATTCCTCTTTTGGTGTAAACCTGAATAGGCGGCCATTCAAATTATCAGGATGCGAATGCACCAAAAGGATCGAAAAAGGTTTGCTGTTTACTTGCGGGATTGTAATTCTTAATTTCACCGGCATCTTCCCGAGAAATTCCTGGTTTTCTTTTTTAATTGTTTTAAGCGTATAAGCAATAGCCTCGATGCCCCATTGTCTGGCTTCAGGGAATGTATAAGAAAAAGGGAATATTGATTTGCCAAGAGCGATACCATTATCATGGTTGCCTTTCAGTGTTGGTATTTTGCGTTCACGGATAATCTCCACTACTTCATTATTCCAAACGTTTTGATTGACAAGATCGCCCAAGCAAAATACGCCATCTGGTGCCTGGTAATCTATACCGGCCAGCACTGCTTCGAGTGCCGGGAGATTTGCATGAACGTCACTGAAAATAGTAATCCTCATTTATCCGGTTTTTTAAATTTCTCTTTATATAAATCCATGCTTCGTTTTATGCATTCAAAAGCCGTATCGCGGCCATACATATTGCCGACAATTACTTTTTTGTTTTCAAGAGATTTGTAACCTTCAAAGAAATTTTTTAATTCGTCCATGTGGTGTTGCGGAATATCTGAAAGATCATTGATGTGATGATAGGCAGGGTCATTAGCTGCCACAGAAAGTATTTTATCATCAAGTCCATTTTCGTCTTCCATGTGCATGATACCAATGACCTTTGCATCGACAATACATAGCGGCTCAATATCAATTGAGCACATAACGAGTATATCGAGTGGGTCGCCATCATCAAACCATGTTTGCGGCACAAGCCCATAGTTCATCGGGTAAAACATTGCAGTGAATAACACACGGTCTACTGCCAATAAGCCTGAAGTTTTATTCAATTCATATTTTAACCGGCCACCTTTTGGGATTTCAATTACCGCCTTCACCACTTCCGGAGCTTTATTGCCAATTGATATATGCCATGGATTTGTTCTTGTCATCATAGCGCACATGCTATTTATTTTTAAATGCTTTAATGCCGGGGAATTTTGCAGCCTTACCTAACTCTTCTTCGATTCTTAGCAACTGGTTAAATTTTGCTACGCGCTCACTTCGGCAACCACTACCAGTTTTTATATGCCCCGCACTGGTAGCGACAGCGAGATCGGCAATAGTTGTATCCTCCGTTTCACCACTTCGGTGAGAAATAAAACAGTTGTATTCGTTCTTATATGCAAGGTCAATAGTCTCTAAGGTTTCGCTCAGTGTCCCGATCTGGTTAAGTTTTATGAGGATGGAATTGCCTACATGCTCTTTGATACCTTTTGCAAGTATTTCCGGGTTTGTGCAGAATATATCGTCACCTACTAATTCAATTTTACTTCCAAGCTCGCTTGTCATTAGCTTCCATCCATCCCAATCATTTTCTGCCATGCCATCCTCTAATAACACGATCGGGTATTGTTGTGTCCATTTTTTCCATATATCCAATAATTGTGAAGATGTGATTTTTACTTTCGACGATTTGAAAAAAACATATTTTCCATCTTCCCACATTTCGCTTGTTGCAGGGTCCAAGCAAACGGATATATCTTCACCGGGCTTATACCCTGCATGCACAATGGCTTCAAGGATCACTTCAATCGCTTCCTCATTTGACTTAAGGTTTGGCGCAAAACCACCTTCATCACCGACACCGGTAAAATATCCTTTCTTATTTAAAATGCTTTTGAGTGAATGAAAAGTTTCCTCACCCATGCGGATGGATTCTTTGAATGATGGCGCGTTGTGAGGCGCGATCATAAATTCCTGGAAGTCGACATTATTATCGGCATGTCTTCCTCCATTGATTACATTCATGCAAGGAACAGGCATCAGGTATGTGCTGTTTGATCGGATCGCGCGATATAGAGGCTTGTTGTAATAAATAGCATTTGCTTTTGCAAATGCGAGCGATATAGCAAGAATAGCATTTGCGCCAAGCCCTGATTTATTTGGAGTGCCATCCAACTTAATGAGTGCATTATCCAACTCTGACTGGCTGCCAAAATTTTTCCCCGATAATTGACCTGCTATTTGGTTATTGATATTGTTTACTGCCCGCATTACTCCTTTTCCTTTGTATCGTTTGGAATCATTATCTCTTAATTCCACGGCTTCTTTTTCTCCCGTGCTTGCTCCAGAAGGTACTATTGCTCTCCCAAAACAATTGTTATCAATTATCACTTCCGCTTCCACCGTAGGGTTACCTCTTGAATCCAATACCTCTCTTCCGTAAATTTTTGTAATCTTCATGTTTGATCGTTTTTGTTAATTTGTAAATAATATTATTCGTGACATTAGTTATAAAATTTATTTTTTTGGCCCGTGCTTGTAATAAAGCACTCCTGCTTTTTCAACGGTAACTAATCCGCCACATGCGGCTTTTTCCATTAATAAATCAACTGTAGGGACAAAGGCATTTATTTTTTCCTCTGTGTCAACGATCTCAATAACAATTGGAAGATCTTCAGAAATATCAATCAATCTTGCTGTATGAACTTTCGAGGAAGCTCCGAAGGACATGATGCCCCGTATAACAGTACATCCGGCAAGACTTTGTTTTCTTGCTTCAAAAAGAATAAGTTCATAGAGGGGCTGATGACCGATTTTATCAATCTCACCAATAAAAATGCGGAGTAGTTTGGAATCGGTTGGCAGTTCCATGATTTATGAAATTAATTTAATGAATAAAATTCCCAGGTAAACAGCTATAAACCCGATAGCAATACTTATAAGTACATAGATGCCTGCATTGAAAAATTCAGCATCCTGTAAGAAACTGATGTTTTCATATGCGAATGAAGAAAAAGTAGTATAGCCTCCGCAAAACCCTGTAGCAAAAAACAACCTCATTTCAGGAGTAAGGATATTTCCTCTTGCTGCCAAAGCGTAAATGATTCCGATAATAAAACAGCCGAGAATATTTGCAGTTAATGTACCGTAAGGAATGGTAGCAGGATAATGCTTTTGAACGAAAAGCTGAGTTAAATACCGGGCAATTCCTCCTACACAACTTCCCATCCCGACTAATACGATATTCCTGGTCATAGTTACTTTTGTTTAAATAATGATTTAAACTATGCACAGGAGTTATCAGCTTTCCAGCAATTAAAGGCGAACTCCATCGCCTCTTGCAAATCTAATGATAATTTTTTGAGACATAGAATTTCAAAGCAACACAGTTTAAAAAAAATCTGTTCGGATCCTTTATTTATTTTTTGTATATTCGATGGTCAGCTGTGCTGAGACAAAGGAAATTAAAGAAAGGATATAAGTAAGCAGTGGCGGTGGAGCTCGCTCAAACGTTATAAATAACCAATGGCTCCTACTTAATAATGATTTATCTTTTTTTAAGTAGGATTTATGTTATACCTGTATAGTCTCCTCGAAATACTTTATGTTTTATTATTAGCTCCGTTAATTGCAGGAATTCAAAACAGCCTCGAAGAGAAATTCGAATCAAAAAGAGGCCCTTCTATTTTTCAACCTTATTACGATCTGTGGAAACTTTTTCAAAAGGAGAGTTTAGTCCCTGAAGTGTCTTCACCACTATTCCGTAGGGGGCCTTATTTCGTACTGATGTTTTATATATTCCTTTCCATGATCCTGCCAATTATAACGGCCTATCCGCTACCATTTGCTCCCGCCGCAGATTTCGTTGGAGGGGGCCTGTTTTTCGGCGCTGCAGCAGCGATAAAAAAATTTTCCGCTATTGACAGCAGAAGTAATTACGCTCATCTTGGCACTTCACGCACAGCAAGCATCGGGGCGCTGTCGGAACCGATCATAGTGTTGATCTTTATTATGCTGGGTGTGCTTTCTAATACTAACAATCCATTCGTGATTAACAGCGTTCTGCGGTCTTCTCCCACATGGTATTATTCATTGCTTCATGGTTTTGTAACTGTCGCTTTTTTCCTGATATTAATTATTGAAACAGGGCAGTTGCCGGTGGAATCACACACGAATGGTGAATTTGGAATGATTGACCAATCTATGCCATTTGAATATACCGGAAGAGATCTTGCAATCTATAAGTGGAGCGCCTATATGAAGTCTTTTTTATTAATGAGCGTTTTTCTGAATGTCTTTATCGTTCCATTTTGGGTGCCGGGAGAAGGCTCAGGGTTTTTGCAGATTGTTTTATATATGTGTATTCATCTGGTAAAATTATCCATGCTGGTTTTATTGTTTGCGCTGATCAACACAACAGTTTCCAAATTCAGGTTATATAAGAATTTTGATTTTATCGCAGCGGCGTTTGCATTGGCTTTCCTTGCAAGCCTGGCATATTATGTATCCAGTTAATAATTTTTTATGGAGCAGATATTTCAAATACTGGGTTTCTTTTTGATTGTGCTCACCTTATTGATGCAATGGGAGATTTATGTGAACAGGGTAATTCTTCTCTTCTCTATATCTTCTTTTATCGTGGCCTTATTTCTTGTATTACTTGGTACCAGTAAGCCCGGTGAAGGGACATTGCTTTTTGTTTTGGCAGGATTAACAGTGTTTACACGGGGTCTGATTATTCCAATTATCATGAACCGCGCATTACATTCCTTGTACAAAAAGCCGTGGAGAGTAAGAGAAGATAAACCAGCCATGGGGGTAGGAGGTTCTATACTGGTTTCACTGGCATTGATACTGGGCGGTTATTTTATTTATCAAAATAGTTTGTATGAAGTTCTGAAGATAAAGTCGGGGTCGGTCCCATTTGCTTTGTTTCTTCAGGCATCCCTGCTTATTATATCAAGGAAAAATGCTTACATACAAATGATGGGATTTCTTGTAATGGAAAATGCAGTTGTTATGCTTTCAGGATGGGTATTTTCCGGATTACCTTTTATTGTTGAAGCGGGAGCTATTCTTGATCTGTTAGGCCTGGTCGTTGTATCCAGCCTTATTATACGAGTAAGGGAAGGGGCCATTATGCAGGAAGGAGATATTTATGAAAAAGAATTAAGAGGGTAATTATGCAGGAAAACATTCATCTATTGCCGTTATTATGCAGCTTCACAGGGGCCTTATTATGCCTGCTGCCTGTTCGTTCTTTTGATAAGATCATTTCGGTGATTGCTTCCCTGGCTGCTTTTGGATCCGTTATTTTTTTATTGACAAAAGAAAATATTGTCACTGATACTTATTATATAGACGGGCTTTCTAAATTATTGCTTCTTACTATTGCCTTATTATACCTCGCAACAGTTTTGTATTCGCTGGCTTACCTGAAACATATCCTGAACCCGCTTTTCAAAAACAAGCTATATTATTTTTTGCTGAATCTTTTTGCGACTTCCATGTTTTTTTCCGTGTCGATGGATAATATAGGATTAATATGGGTGGGCATTGAAGCTACAACTGTAACAAGCGCGTTGCTCGTAGCAACGGAGAACGATCAGGTAACGGTAGAATCAGCCTGGAGATATGTAATCATCGTTTCCACAGGGCTTGTGATCTCTTTAATTGCCACTACCTTCATATACGGAGCCTCAGGAACGTTGAGCATGCACGAACTCATGCTGCATCATCCTAACAACAGGGTATTCCTCCTGGGTATTTTGCTTGGGCTGATTGGTTTTGGGACCAAAGCAGGAATTTTTCCCATGCACACGTGGCTGCCAGATGTTCATGGCAAGGCCCCCGCACCGGTTAGTGCAATATTTTCCGGCGTGTTGTTGCCTGTCGCTTTATATGCCATGGCAAGGCTGATACAAATTCACAATTTACCGGTAGTAAAAATATTTTGCGTCACATTGGGAATACTCACTGTTGGCGTTGCAGCATTGATGATGACGGTTCAAAATAATTACAAGAGAATGTTCGCTTATTCGAGCATGGAAAATATGGGAATGGTCTTAATCGGTTTTGCGTTGGGAAAATACGGATTGCTCGGATCTGTTGTCATTATTATTTCACATGGCCTCGCTAAATCTTCTGCTTTTTATCTTACAGGCAATATACTTTCGGTTTATCATTCAACTGCTCTTCACGACGTGCATGGCGTATTGAAAAAAATGCCAGCGACCGGGTTTACCATTTTTCTCGCTTCTATGGCGGTAACAGGCGCCCCGCCTTTTGCTGTTTTTGCCGGTGAGCTTTTTATCCTGAAGGAATTTGTTCATCAATATAACTGGTGGCTGGCCTTATTAATTATATGTTTTCTTGCAATAGCTTTTATTGCAGTAAATGTTCGAACGGGCAGAATGGTCTTTAGCGGCAATCCGCCCGACAATAATAGAGTATTCAGAAGTGAAACGTGGGTCCCGGTCATCAATTTGATATTGTCGGCACTTGTCATTTTGTTGATACCCTATATTGAAAAACTATTAGCAAATTTGATCGGATCATGAAAATATTGATCGGCGTTATAGAGACCCCCGGCGGCGAAATGCTTTTCACTATGGATAATGGTGTTGCCAGTTTATTGCCAACTAATAATGACATTCAACAATCTTATCCTAATTACCATCTTCTCAAAAATCATTCATTGAAAATACAAAATGCGCCGATAAGTGGCACCGGCGTTTTTTGTTTTCGATATGGTCCTGTAATGGCCGGTGTAAAAGAAGCAGGCAGTTTCAATTTATATACTTACGGAGAAAAAATATTAAGAGCCTCTGTAGACCTTAGCTGGAAGCATCGTAAAATTGAAACAGCTATGATCAATAAAAAACCTGACGAGGCCATTATTCTCGCCGAACGGGTTTGCAGCAATTTTGCAATGGCGCATTCCGTTGCATTCTGCCGAGCTACAGAAAACGCGCTTAAAATTCCTTTGGATATTGAAACCAAAAACTGGCGGATCATTTTGCTGGAAGCAGAAAGAGTGTATAATCATCTCAACGTTATTTACAAATTAGCAGGAGCCGCTGCACAGAAAGTGTTGGCAGCGCATCTGTGCAGTTTATTTGAAGAAGCGCTTCGGATGAATGAATGCCTCACCGGTTCCAGATACCTGATGAATACGAATATGATCGGCAAAATAAAAATCCCTCAGCTTGCACAAATAGAAAAAGCCATTGCGGGATATCAGCAAATACTGGCAACGTTTGAACAATTGTACCGGCACAGCCTGAACAATTCCAATTATCTCGACAGACTTCATATTTCAGGAACGCTGACACAAAAACAGGTAGAAGGCTTTGGGTTAACGGGCCCATCCTTACGCGCCTGTGGTATCCAGGATGATTTGAATGGAACTGCAGAGCACCTGATCGGCTTGCCGGTGGTTACGCAAAACGAAGGAGATGCTTTGGCAAGAATGGAAACAAGAGCAGAGGAAATTGTTAACTCGTGCGACTACATTATAAATCATTTGAAAGTGAGTGATACATGGAAACAGGAACCGGAAAAAAATAAAACAGGACATATTTCCGGTGAGGGTTGTGGTATTGCTAATTCAGCCAGCGGGGCACTTGGTTATTACATTCATATTGAAAAAGATATCATCAGGCGTGTGAAAATATGCACGCCTTCTTACGTCGGAATGCATGCTGTGTCGGAAGCATTAAAAGATATGGTATTTACGGATTTCCCTTTTGTGTTTGATTCATTCGGAATATATTTTTCTGATGCGGCCCTTTGAAATAAAAACGAAAGCACTCATGAATAAACTTTGAAGAAAAGAAGAAATTTATGAAATGGTGGCCCCTTTATGGAGTAAGAAAAAAACTGACGGAGTGGAAAACGTATACATCACCTGTTATCGTTCAGCCTATGGATTCCAGGTTGTTCAAACGTTCTTTGTTCATATATATAATCGATACCGGAAGTTCAAATGCATTGAATTTTGAAATAATCGCATTGGAAGCGCCGCAATACAATACGCATCGCTTTGGAATTTATTTTACAGATTCACCTCGTCATGCTGATGTATTGTTGGTGCTGGGAAGGCCTGTGGAGCAAATGCTGGATCCTTTGCACGAAACGATTTCGCAATTGCCGAATCCATTTGGAATCGTTGTGTTGGATGATGCACCTGACGATCTTCCGCCAGCAGATTATTCAAGCCTGCCGAATTTAATGGCTGTGATACGCGGCGTTCCCTCTCCTTCAGAAATTCTTGGTTTACTATTGGATTTGTCGAGACCTAAAAAATTGCAGAAATGATATTATTATTTTGGGTAACTCTTCTATTATTTATTATCGGAGCACTGTGCTCATTAAAACCCAAGCTCAGCTATTTATTTGGTTTTGCCGGTTCGTTATGCGCATTGTGCCTTGCAATCTGTGGATTTAATCATTCTGAAAATATTTTGAATTACCCGCTAACATCAGGCATGCTGTTGAGTATCGGTATTGATCATTTGTCGGCACTTTTCCTGTTATTGCTTTCTGTGGCAGGCATAATGCTGGCTTTGTATTCAGTTGATTATTCCAAGCTGTACCCGCAAAGAACACTTTCCATCGGATTCAACATCAGTTTCGCCGGAATGTTGATCATTCTATTGGCGCAGGATGGATTTACATTGCTCATTGGTTGGGAGACCATGACCATTTTTGCTTTTTTGATGATGCTGCCTTCGGGAAGACACTTTGAACATTCTTATAAATTCATGGCTTTCGGCGAAATTTCCACTGTGTTATTGTTGCTTGGTTTTGCTGTATTATATGAAAATGCAGGAACAGTTGCGTTCAGTGAACTTTCAAAAGGTTCCGTGCTTTTTTTAGTGCTGGTTTCACTGGGGTTTATCATTAAGATGGATATCGCCCCTTTTCACGGATGGATGCGCGGTATCTATGGCGAAATACCCGATAACACGGCGGCCATTTTAAGTGCACCTGTTACATTGATGGGCGTGTACGGATTGGAAAGGATTATTCCGGCAGCTCCCAAAAATGATCCATGGAATCTTATCATCATTATACTCGGCGCCTTTTCAGCTTTCTGGGGCGGGTTGCAGGCGGTGGCTGCAAACAAAGTGAAATTGTTGCCGGCTTATTCAACCGTTGAAAACAACGGAATGATATTAACTGCCGTTGGCTTGTACGCATTATCGGTAAAATTGCAAAGTGACCAGATGAAATATTTATCTGTATTTGCACAGGCGGCTTCCATCATTCTTGCCCTGTCACATACATTTGCTAAAACGCTTATGTTCATGTCCGTAGGCCATGCTAAGGAAGCTTATCAGGTGCAGACAATTGACCAGGCACGTGGCGTCTGGAGCGGTGTAGGTAAAATACCGGCGATCGGTATTGTGATTGCAGCGCTTTCATTCAGCGCCTTTCCTCCATTGATCGGTTATTCCGGCGAATGGATGTTACTGGAAACTCTGTTTCAGTCGTATCGCTTTCCTCAAGGGATCACTCAATTTCTCGCTGCCATTGCCGGTGTATTAACAGCATTGGCTATTGGATTAATCGGCTTTGCTATGATAAAACTAATCGGTTACACGGCACTGGGATTCGATCACGGGCGCAAAAGTGTTCCCATACCCAAAAAGCTTATGAATTTTACGCAGGTCATTCTTCAGTTCCTGCTGGTCGCGGGAGGAATCGGTTTGCCTGCCATTATTATGCTAATAGGATATCCGCAATTATTGACCGGTTTACTTGGCATACCCGCCCCTTTTGTTCTTGCATCAGGAAAACCGATATTCGGAGTCATCTCACCCACATTTATTGCTATAATAATGTTCTTTTTGTTGGCCATACCTTTTTTCCTGTTTCAATCCAGAAAGAAAAAAGTCCGAAAAGTGAATTCATGGAATGGTGGCATCCCATTAAAAGAAGAAGAATATTTCAGTGCGCAGGCGTATTCACAAATACTTGAACATATACTGAGAAATGTATATCGTACACGGGAAGTCAAAAGTGAAACGCACCGGCGGCTGGAAGTAGAAGATATTCTGACTGCGCCCATGCAGTTCCTTACAAGAATAGTTCAAAAAATAGGTGAAGGCGAAGCTTTGGTAATCATGAATGGAAAAATCAGCGCGTATGTAACTTATATCCTGGTTCTTTTTGTACTTACTTTTATCATCGGGGTTGCATTTAGTTGATTTAATTTAAGATACCGAATCAGATGCCCGATGATGCAGTGTTGTTTTCCATCATCTTTCTGTAATCCAAAATTTATCTTCATATTCATCCGGTCCCAAAGTAGGATGAGCCTGGGTAATCTGTTCGCCAACATTTTTGAGCTCGGCTTTGCACAGCGTTTGGCTTAAATATCGAAACAGCTTCGTTTCTTCATATTCTACATTAATTTTTATCATAGTTGCCAATTCAAGCAATTTTATTTGGGATATTTTTTTACCTGATGCCAATGCTGTTATTAGTT
>Ga0335083_10006557_pt1 | contig 14490 bp, 11 predicted proteins | sample Lox_Sample_42_FD_206716 | JGI IMG/M metagenome (GOLD analysis project Ga0335083, IMG submission 206716) | Soil microbial communities from Loxahatchee National Wildlife Refuge, Florida, United States - Lox_Sample_4.2 | ecosystem: Environmental > Terrestrial > Soil > Wetlands | place: USA...
ACGCGCACGGCACGTGGAACTCGACGAGAATCTGCCCGATCCCGCGGCCCGGCCAGACGCCGCGGCCACCGGCAGAAGCGAACTCGAGTCCGTTCTTCATGCGCTCGGCGAGTTGCCGGAAGTGGACCGCACCGTGCTGCTGCTCCGCGCGCAGGAAGAGCTGTCGTACGACGAGATTGCTCAGGTCACCGGCCTTTCGCTGGCCACGGTCAAGGTAAAGATTCACCGCGCGCGCCTGCGGCTGGGCGCCTGGCGCGCCGCGCGATGGGAAGAAAAAGGAGAGAAACGATGAACATCTCCCGGGACGTCGCCGCCGATCTGCTCCCCGCGTATCTGTCCGGAGAGGCCAGCGCGGACACTCGTGTGCTGGTGGAAGAGTTCGCGCGGCAGGACGCGGAGTTTGCGCGCAGCCTGGAGGCGCAGCGCCGTGAGCTGGCCACCGGCGGGCCCGCGCTGCATGGCCGCGTGGCCGGACTGCCGCCGGATCATGAACTGCGTACCCTGGCCCGTGTGCGCGGCATGGCGGAGAGGTTGCGCTGGCTGCTGGCCCTGGCCCTGATGTTCACCGTGTTTCCGCTTTCCTTCACTTTCGAGGGCCCCCGCATCACCTTCATCCTCTTGGGTGATTCTCCCAGCCTGGCGATGGCTTCCTGGGTTGCCGCTGCCGGTTTTTGGATTGGATTCCTTTCCGCGCAGCGCAAGCTGCGGACCAGCGGACTCTAAGGCGGCGGCGTCCGGCGCTTGCCTCCTCGCGCCGGGCCGTCTATGCTTCCCAGCATGGCGCGCGCGGATTGTCCTGACTGCCGGGGCACGGGCTGGAAGACAGTGGAAGTACAGGCGGCAGACGGCCCGTCGCGGCGCGAAGCTGTGCTGTGTGCCTGTACGCGCGAAGGCCGCGAGGACTCCTTCTTCGAGCGCACACGCATCCCCAGGCATTATCGCCACTGTGATTTTGAAAGTTTCGAGACGGACATTCCCCACGAAGGTGCCCAGGCTAAATCGTGGAACCAGAGTCTGAAGGCGGCCAAGCTGCAAGTTCAGAAATTCGCGAAAGAGTTTCCCTCGGGGAGTGAGCGCGGCTTTCTTCTGATGGGCCCTTGTGGGGTGGGCAAGACCCACCTGGCCGTGGCTGCGCTCGCGGAATTGGCGCGCCGGGGCCACGCCGGGCTGTTCTACGATTATCGCGAACTGCTCAAAGAGATTCAGTCCAGTTACAACCCCGTCAGCCAGACCAGCGAGATGGACGTGCTGGACCCGGTGGTCAAAGCCGAGGTGCTGCTGCTCGACGACCTGGGCGCGTCCAAACCCTCTGCCTGGGCACTGGATACCGTGGGCTACATCCTGAATACCCGCTACAACGAAAACCGCGTCACGTTGCTGACCACCAATTACCTGGATCGCGCTCCCGGCGATCCGGTGCGCATGCCCACCGGACAGTCGCTGGCCCGCGTGGAGGAGGGCCTGGCAGAGCGCGTGGGCCAGCGCATACGCTCCCGCCTGTATGAGATGTGCCGCACCATTGAGATCACTGCCTCCGATTACCGCCGCGAAATCCGGCACGCCGGCCCGTTCCGGGCCTAGCGATATCCTTCGCTCCTCCGGGTGCGCAGCCGGTATCCCGGCCGCACTTTCCGATTCCAAGAGGCAAGGGTTAACCGTTTTTATGTGTTTTCGGCTTGGGCTGGGTGAAGCGGCCAAATCCGAGGCGCACCTGGATGGTATTGATTCCCGGGTTGGGAGTGGTCATGCCGGCGTTGGAGATGTGCATGAAGCGCACCTCGGCACTCCAGTTGTAGGTCTTCCGCAGAATATGCACACCCAGCGCGCCGCTGGTGGTGAAATTGATTCGCGAAGTACCCTCCGGCACCTTGACGTTGGTGAAGAGAGTTCCCCCGCCGATCTCAAAATAGGGCGCCACGTGCTTGTGCGCCACCAGAATCCACTTGAAAGCGAAGGGATTGAACCCCGCGCCGTAAGCCGCGCCAGACCGTTGCATCACCAGGAAAACGGGCACCGCGTCGATGGCGTATTCGAGCTGCCCGCGCAGAAATCCCGGCCCCACCGGCGGGGTGAGGATCAGTCCGAAGCGCCCGCCGATGTTGAACACGCCGTCGCCGTGCTGGCTGCCGTTGATGCCGTGGCCGCCGCCGGTCCAAACCTGCCAGTCATGTTCGCCCTCCACTGGCGCGGACTGCGCACGGGCTGCGGGCGCCGCGAACCCCGCTAACAGGAAGAGAACCGCCAAGGTGCGTTTCAACGGGAAGCTCCTTCGGTGCCGGCACGCTGGCACAAAAACCGCCGCGGAGAAGATACACAATTCGCGGCGCGGGTGCACGCGGCCTGGCGGCGCGGATCGGCCGCAGAATTAGCGCGCCTTTTCCGCGCTGTTTAGTTTTCGCCACCAGGGGCGGCCGCGAAAATCGGAACCAGAAACAGCACGGCCAGCGCCGCGGTCAGCATCGAACCCACAACCACGCGGGCCAGTGGCTGCTGGGCCTGCGCGCCGATTCCGGTGGAGACCGCGGCGGGCAAAAGCCCCAGGCCGGCCGCCAGGCAGGCCAGAACGACGGGACGCATCTCCACCAGGGCCCCGGAAAGCACGGCCGCTCGGCGCGGCATTCCCTTATTTTCCTGGCGGCGAATCCCAGAGAGAAATACCGCGGTGGCCAGAGTGGAAACGCCCAGTGCCGAGGCGAAGCCCACGGCCGCGGAAATGCTGAAGGGCGTGTTGCTCAGCCTCAGCAGCAGCACTCCTCCGGTTGCGGCGAATGGAAGGACGGAGAGAGTGATGAGCGCGTCGCGCAGGGAATTGAACAGGATATAGAGCACCAGGGCGATCAGCAGGAGGCTGACCGGGATCACGATGGCCAGGCGCCGCTCCTCCTGTTGCAAGCTTTGGTATTCTCCCGCCCATTCGTAGGAGTAACCCGGGGGCAGGCGCAGGCTCTGCTCGAGCTGGCGCTCCAGTTCGCCCATCGTGGTGGCCAAGTCCCTTCCGCGCACGCTGAATTTGATGGGGATGTAGCGGCGGCCGTTCTCGCGGTAAATCATGAACGCGCCGGGCCGCTGCTCGATGTGCGCCACCTGCGCCAGGGGCACACGGTTCCCCTCCGGCGTCGAAACCAGCAGACCGCCGATGGCCTGCGGCGTCTGGCGGGACTCCGGGGCAAAGCGCACGACAAAATCAAATCTGCGGTCTCCGTCCAGAATTTGCGTAACTGCCTGTCCCCCGATCGCCGCCTGGACGGTAGCGTTCACGTCGCCTGCGGTCAGGCCATAGCGGGCGCTGGCCTGGCGGTCCACGGAGATCAGCAGTTGCGGCTGGCCGGTTTCCCGAAATACTGCCAGGTCTTTCACGCCGGCAACGGAAGCCATCACCTTCTGAATTTCCTCCGCCTTCGCCGCCAGCACGTCGATGTCGTCTCCGAACAGCTTGAGCGAATTTTCTCCCTTCACCCCGGACATGGCTTCTTCGACGTTGTCCTGGATGTTCTGGGAAAAGTTGAAGGCGATGCCCGGGATGCGGGAAAGCTGCGTGTTTATTTCTTCGATCAGGCCCGGCTTGTTCTTTCCGGGCCGCCACTGGCCGGGGGGGCGCAGCATGGTGAACAATTCTATGTTGTTGAATGTGGTGACGTCGGTGCCGTCATCGGGCCGGCCAACTTGCGAGACCACGTGGGTGACCTCGGGGAAGCCGAGCAGCATGGCCCGGATTTCCTCCGCTTTTTCCGACGCCGCTTCGAAGGAGACATCCTGCGGCAGGGTGGCCCGGATCCAGAGGTTGCCCTCCTCCAGTTTGGGCATGAATTCGCCGCCAACCTGGTGGAACAGGATCATCGAGCCGCCGAGCGCCGCCGCGGCAATCCCCAGAATCAGAGCGCGATGCTCCAACAGCCAGGGTAGCGTCCGCTCGTATCGAAGTTTCATCCAGCGGACGAGCCTTGTTTCTCCGCGGCCGGCACGGCGGTCCTGCTCCGGCCTGGCACCCCAAGAGGCCAACACCGGAGCCAGGAAAAGCGCGAAGAGGCACGCGCCCACCAGCGCGTAGCCGTAGGTGATGGACATGGGCGCAAAGATTTTTCCGGGCACCCCGGTCATGGTGAACAGCGGCAGAAACGCCAGCAGGATTACGCCCACGGAGAAAAACACCGGTCGGGACGCCTCCACCATGGCTTCGGCGATCGCGGCGGCCGCTGTCTCTCCCGGCTGCCGGAGAGACAGCCGGCGATGAATGTGCTCCAGTTCGATCAGCGAGACGTCCACGAGAATGCCGAAGTCGATCGCTCCGATGGAGATGAGATTCGCAGACTGGCCGGTCAGGACCAGCATGGTAAAGGCGAAGAGCAGCGCCAGCGGCACGGAAAGCGCGGCGATCAGCGAGATGCGCACGCTCCCCAGAAAGGCCAGCAGGAGCACGGTGAGCAGGGCCAGGCCGTAGAGCACCACCTCGCGCACCGTGGTGGTGGTCATGCGGATCAGATCAATGCGGTCGTATATGGGCTCCACGCGCAGGCCGGGAGGCAGGATCTGCCGGTTCACTTTGTCCACCTGGGCGCGCAAGGCATCCAGCGCGGGAATGGACTTCTGCCCGCGCTGCAACAGGACGATGCCTTCCACGATATCCTGCTCCCGGTCCATTCCCGCGCGGCCCAGCCGCGGCTGAAAGCCCTCGTGCACCTGGGCCACGTCGCCCAGCAGCACGGGAACGCCGTTGCGCTCGGCGATCACCACGCTGCGCATGTCGTCGAGGTTGCGCAGCAGGCCGACGCCTCGCACGTTGACGTTCTGGCTGCCCTCGGTCAGGTAGTTGCCCCCCACATTCGCATTGCTGGCACTGACCGCAGACAACAACTGGGGAAGGGAGACGTTGTACTGGAGCAGGCGGCGGGGATCCACCTCCGCCTGGTACTGCCGGGTGGTTCCGCCAAACGTGGTGATGTCGATGATTCCCGGAACCTGCTTGAGTTCCCTGCGCACCACCCAGTCCTGCACGGCTTTCCGTTCGTTCAAGGAGTACCCCGGCCCGCTCACGCGGTACCGGTAGATTTCGCCGATAGGAGACCAGGGAGAGATTTGCGCGGTAATACCCGGCGGCAGGGTGACAAATTGGAGCCGGTTGATCACTTCCTGGCGGACCAGCACGTAACTCGTGCCGTAGTCGAAGTACAGCTTCACGTCGCTCAGCCCAAACAGGCTGATGGAACGCACGTATTGCAGGCCCGGCATTCCGAACAGTTCCGTTTCCACCGGGACGGTGACCTGCCGTTCCATCTCTTCCGCGGACCAAGCCGGATTTTGAGAGATGACCTCAACCAGGGGAGGCGAGGGATCGGGATAGGCTTCGATATCCAGCCGGGTGAAGAAGTAGATCCCGCCCGCGATCCAGGTGAGCATCCCCGCCACCAACACGGCGCGATAGCGGATCAGAATCCTGACCAAAGCGCGCATGGTCTCAGGAGGCCGGGGCGCGAAGCAGCAGCGCGCCCTCGGTTACGATGACCTCTCCGGGCTTGAGTCCCGAGTTCACTTCCACCTGGCCGCCATGCGCCTGCCCCAGTTGGACCGAGCGCCGTTCGAACCCCTGCGCCTGCTTCACGACGAAGACGAAGGCCTGCGGGCCCTCCCTCAGGACCGCTTCCGCAGGGACCAGGATCACCTCTCGTGGCGGACGCAGCAGGCGGATGGTTGCGAACATTTCCGGCTTGAGGCGGCGGTCCGGATTGGAGATTTGCACGCGCACCTTGAGGGTGCGAGTGGCCGCGTCCAAGCCGCCGGAGAGAGCCACCACGCGGTCCTTCCACACCTTTTCGGGGTAAGCGGCCGCGCGCACTTCAGCCTGCGCGCCTAATTCCAGGGCGGGCAAATCCTTTTCGTAAACGTCGCCGAGCGCCCACACGTGGCTCAGGTCGGCCAACGTGCATACCGGCGCCGGGGCGTCCAGTGACTTGGAGAATTCTCCCGGAGCCCCTCCGATCTCCATCACCACGCCATCGCGCGGTGCGAACACGATGAACCGGTCTGAGGTGCTGTCCGGAGAGATGCCGATGACCTTTAGCGCCGTCTCTGCACGCCGGAGGTCCGCCTCCGCCATTTGCGCGTCCGCCTGGGCCTGCTGGAGTTCCCGCTGGGAGGTGGCGCCATGATCGAAAAGCGACTGGCTGCGCTCCATGGCTTTGCGCTTCAGCTCCGCGTCGGTGCGCGCCCTGATGAACTCCGAGTGGGCGGCTACGGCGTCTGCGCTTTGCAGTTCCGCCAGCGATTGGCCTTTTTTCACCTGGTCTCCGGGCTTCACATTGACCGCCACCAGCCGGCCGCCCACCGGCGGGTAGACGCGAACCACCAGGGTAGGGTCGGCCTGGATGCGCGCAGGAATCTCCAGGTAGTCCGCAACGTTTGCGGCAGTCACGACTAGGGTGCGAATTCCCGTCATCCCTGCCGGCAGCGCCGCGGCGGAACCGGAAGGTCGATTTCCGGACCCGGCGGAAACGGGCCCCGATGGAGCCGGTTGGGAGTGCGATCCGCACCCCGCGATGAGAGCCGGCATAGCCAGCCAGCACGGGAGAATAAATCGCCGCCGGATCAGGGGAGCAACTCCCCGGGCCGCTGCTTGCGGAGCGGTGAAGCCCCAACGCGCGGTGCGCGCCCATGCTCCTTCGCTGCCCCGTGCGCGGCCATTCCTTGGACAGTAAACCGGTGTCGACACTCGTGGTCGCATAGCGCTTCCGTCACCCTTCGTATCAGGAAGTTTCGATGCGGGCACCGGGCACGGGCCCGGCAGCCGCAGGAGGAATCAGGTGAGGAGGTTTGTTGGGGGGCCCCGATAACCGGAAGTGCGCGCTTCCGCGCGCGCGCCGCCGGCGTGGGCGGGCCGAACAATCAACCCTGTAGAACCGGTCTCCGGTTCGGTCGCGCGGTAGGTGGAGAGCTGCGCCGGCGGCGCCAGGTGGAGCGCCGGCGCGGTCGAGGCGCGCAGGGAATGTGCCAGAGGCATTAGCCGGACTTTCGACTCGCCTTCCACCGCGGCCACTGAATCGGGATGCAGGTCGTCGCTGATCGAGATGATCGGAAACATCAGCAGCAGCACGGCCAACAGGGCGCACAGGCTGCGCCGGCAACGGCCGCCCAGTTGCGGTCGCACCCACCTGCGCCACAGCAGGAAGCTCGCCGCGACGAAAATCAACCAGGCCAGGTTGGAGACGATTTCCGCGGCGCACACTTCTAAGGGCATGACGCTTCCGTTTGGCCGTTGACCGTCGACTGCCAAGGGCCGGCGTTCTGAGGGAACGGGGATTTTATCACGCAGGTACAGGGATTCCGAATGCGGCCGTTAGAATCGCCGCAGCGCGCCGGGATGTAACACTGGCCTTCGCCCTACGCATTGCAAAAGGGTACGCTTTTACGGAGCCCAGAACCCTTGATTGGTTCCGAAAATGGAAACGAGCAAGCCCATCCGGCGGGCAAGCTGTTTGTTCCAGAACGAAGAATCACCTGCAATTGATTGACAGACCCGCAGATGCCGCGTACCATCCTTTGAGTCGAGATTTTGGCTCGACTTCTGCTGTTCCTTCCTTGCTCGGACAGCCCTACGCAGGGATTTGAAGGGGCTTGGCGTCTCAGTCCGGCAGGGCAACTTTCGCCAAGGGAGGCCGCATCATGTCGGCCATGGACAACAACTCCACCAATCACCCGGCTGCGGCCGATTCGCACACCGCTTCCGAACCTGTAGTTGTCGCGGCTGAGGCTGCGGCCGCGATCGAATCAGCCGAGGCCGCGGTGGAGGTGGAAGTAGCGGCCGCCCCGGTGGCCGCGCCTGAGGAGGCGCAGGCCGTGCCGCCGGCTCCGCGCGCTCCGCGCCGGTCCGCGCAAAAGGAAGACGCGTCGGAGACGGAAGGCATGGAGGCGCTGCTCGAGAAATACGCAGCGGAGCATGAAGTCTCCACCGAGGGTGAAGTGCGCGAGGGCCGCATCGTGGCGGTCACCGACCTCGGCGTGGTGGTGGATCTCGGCTCAAAGTTCGAAGCGCTGATTCCTGCGCAGGAACTGACGGACATCAAGGGCGGCATGATCTTCGAGCTGGGGCAGTCTGTCCCGGTCATCCCCCTGGAAGAGACCAAGGAAGGCTACAAGCTGGTTTCCTTTCTGCGCGCGTGGCGCAAGCGTGCCTGGGAGGCCATTGAAAAGGCCCACCGCAACCACGAAACGATCACCGGAAAAATTACCGAGCGCATTCGCGGGGGGCTGGTGGTGGACGTAGGGGTGCCTGCGTTTCTCCCTGCCTCACAGGTGGATTTGCGCCCGGTGCGCGAATTCGACGGCTGGGTGGGGCAGGAAATTACCTGCCGCATCCTGAAGATGAACCGCAAGCGCGGCAATGTGGTCCTCAGCCGCCGCGTGCTCCAGGAAGAAGAATTGAAGTCCAAGCGCGATGCCGCGCTGGCCGCGATCGAAGAGGGGGCCATCGTCCGCGGCACGGTGAAGAATCTGACCGATTACGGCGTGTTCGTGGACCTCGGCGGCGTGGATGGCCTGCTGCATCTGACGGACATCTCCTGGGGGCGCGTAAGCAATCCCTCCGAAGTGCTGAAGGTCGGGGACGAGATCGAAGCCAAAGTCCTCAAGTTCGACCGCGAGAAAATGCGCATTTCCCTGGGGCGCAAGCAAATGGTCCCGGATCCCTGGGTGGACGTCCCGGCGCAATATCATGCGGGGATGCGCCTGATCGGGAAAGTTGTGGGCATCACCGATTACGGCGCCTTTGTCGAATTGGCTCCCGGCGTCGAGGGTCTGGTGCACGTTAGCGAAATGACCTGGTCCAAGCGCGCCAAGCATCCCTCGAAGATCGTAGCCCTCGGGGACGAGCTTGAAGTGGAAGTTCTGAAGGTGGACCCCGAGCAGCGCCGCATCTCCCTGGGCATGAAGCAGACGCTTCCGGATCCCTGGCTATCCCTGCGGGACAAATATCCGGTGGGCACCATCGTCACCGGCCGCGTGCGCAGCATGACGGAGTTTGGCGCCTTCGTGGAGGTTGAAGAAGGCGTCGAGGGCTTGGTGCACATCACCGATCTGCGCTGGTCGGACAAGCCCAAACATCCCAGTGAAGTCTTGCGCAAGGGCGAAAGCGTGGAGGCCAAGGTTCTGAAGATTGATATGGAGAACCGCCGCCTCTCCCTGGGCATCAAGCAGGTACATGACATCTGGGCGGACTGGATGGGCGCGCATAAGATCGGCGAGGTGGTGAAAGGCAAGGTGCTGCGTGTGGCCAACTTCGGCGCCTTCGTCGAACTGGCCCCCGGCATCGAAGGCCTTTGCCACATCAGCGAGATCGAGGAGCGGCGCAGCAAACGCGACAAGCAGCCGCCCAAAAAAGACGCAGAGGCCCCCGCCGCGCTCGCCGTGGGCACCGAGTACGATTTCAAGGTGGTGAAGATGGATCCCGAGCAGCGCCGCATCGGCTTGAGCTATCGCGGCGCCCTGCAGCAGGAGGAACGGCGCACCTTGCAGGAGTACCGTTCGTCCAAATCCTCGCGCACCGCCACCATCGGGGATATTCTGCTTTCCAAACGCGAGATGCTTTCCCAATAACCGCCCGGGAGGGATGGGGATCCGTGCCCGCGGCGCACGGTGTCACGGATTTGGGTTCCGCGGGCTTTGACTCCTGCCGGTCGATTCGCCAGGGGTGCTCTGGCATATTTCCTTATCTGGTGGTAGGGTGGCGCTTACACAAACCCTGGGTCTGTTCCCGGAGAGGGCGCGTTTCGAGTGGGAGAGGGCGGGCATGACTTCACCGACCGTAACTAAAGCCGACCTCGTGGAAGAGGTCATCCGCGTGACGGAACTGCCCCGCAAGGAATCCGAAACCATTGTCGAAACCGTTTTTGAGAGCATCATTGAAGCGCTCAAGAAAGACGAAAAGATTGAAATCCGCGGATTCGGAAGTTTTCGCACCCGCCAGCGCCGCGGGCGCACTGGGCGCAATCCCAAGACCGGCGACAAGGTGGAAGTGCCCGCCAAGCGCATCCCCTTCTTCAAACCGAGCAAAGAGCTGAAGGAGTTTGTGAACGGCGAGGCCCCCGCCCAGCCGGCTCCCTCGCCCCAACCATCTTCTTCGCCCAGCCCGGCCCCGCACTGAGCGGTCACGGAACCGCACGCTGTGGACTATCTCTGGACACCCTGGCGCTACCGGTACGTGGCCCAGGCCGGCAAAAGCGACGAGTGCATTTTCTGCGCGGCTCTGGCCGCCAACGACGATTCCGGACGCAAGATCGTCCACCGCGCCGCGCAAAATTTCGTCATCCTGAATCTGTATCCCTACACCACCGGCCATTCCATGATTGTGCCCTACCAGCACGTGCCGGACCTGGCCGGGTGCGAGCCGGAGACGCTGGCGGAAATGATGCGCCTTGCCCGGCGCATGCAGATGGCGCTCGCAAAGATTTACAACCCCGGGGGCTTCAACCTGGGCATGAACCTGGGGCACTGCGCGGGCGCCGGGGTGGCCGGCCACCTGCACCTGCACGTGCTCCCACGTTGGGCGGGCGATACCAGTTTCATGACCAGTGTGGGCGAGACGCGCCTCCATCCCGAGGGGCTGGACGAGACCTACCGCAAACTGCGCGCCGAATTTGAAGCGCCGGCGTGAGCAGGTTCGGGCGCGTTCACACCGGACACACACGTCCGCGAGCAGATCAGTGCCCCGCGCCTTCCAGGGCCGAGCGATACATTTTGATCTTGGAATCGTTACCCGCTCGCTGGGCGGCTTCCAGCGCTCCCGCTAACGCGCCGCGCCGGCCGGGCGAGGTGCGAAGAGCGCTCTCGTACTCCGTCAGGGCCTCCTGCGCGCGGTTCTGCTCCAGCAGCAGGTCGGCCAGTTGTTCCCGCGCCGGGACCATCGGTCCCGGCGTCACCGGACGTTTTTCCATTCCATCTTCCGCATCCGCGGCCCGACGCAGTTCCCCCAACGCCTCCGCAGCTTTGCCGGAGGCCTGCGATACCCAGGCCGAAGCTTCCAGTAACTGAATGCGTATCTGTACAGTCCAGTAAGCATCCCCACGGTCGAGAGATTTCTGGTGAAGTGCTTCGAGACTTGCCGTTTCCGTGCGTGCGCCGGCGGGATTTCCACTGCGCGCCAGGCCCACGGCGCGCGCCCACACCGCGAGCGCCGCTACCCACGGCAGTGTGCCCTCCGGCGCAGAGCATTTTGCCGCTTCCGCCCACGCGCGGCGCTCCACGGCATAGCGCACGGGCATGGCAGTGGCCGCGTAGCCGACTTTGAAGGATTGCGCCTCGAGTGAATTCATCTCCCGGAGTTGCGCCAGCACGGCCGCAGCATCTGCGTTCCGGCCGAGCTGCAGATACGCGTAGACCAGGTAGTCCATCGCGTGGAGCTCTTCGCCGGTGTCGCCTTGCGCCCGCGCGGCCGCGCGGGCAGCGAGATTCGACGCGATCGAATCCTTCCACATCCCCAGGCTCGTGAAAATGTGCGATGGCATGTGCAGCGCATGCGGGGCCGAAGGCGCGATCCGCGCGTACTCCCGCGCCACTTCAACTCCTCGCGGCGCCATTTCCGCGTTGTCGTACGCGTGGATCAAATAGTGGATCACTCCAGGGTGCTCCGGAAATTGCCGATGCAGCGGTTCGAGCAGGTCCACGGCCTGCTTTTGATGCTGGTGAGTCCTGTCGCCTGGTGAGGCTGTGGCCAGCAAGGATAGCGCGTAAAAGATGCGCGCCTCGGGATCGTCCGGGTAGTGCGCCGCGAGCGCCCCCATCGCCCGCTCGTATCCCTGCAATCGCGAATCGTAAGCCCTCGTTTCGGCCTCCAGGAACATCGGGGCGAGTGCGGCAACATACTCTCGCTCCCGCGCCGAGCCTCGCGTAATCTTCTGCGCCCACAGGATGACCCCTCGGCCCCGCTCCAGGGCCGCCGGGGTGATGCGATCATCCCAGATCTGATGAAATCCGGACATGGCTTGGCCCCATCCGGCCATGGCGCACTCCGGGTCTTTCTGCGCCACCCCTCGAAAGGCTTCTTCGGCTGCGCTATAGGCGAAGGAGTGCAACAGCGCCACTGCGCGATCAAATGAGGCTTGCTCTCCTGGAGCACACGTGGTGGAAAACGTTACTTTGCCCAGCTTTTCCGGCACGGGATGATCCCCAGTATGTTCCTGCGCCAGGACCGGCGCAGAGAGCGCCAGGACGAGGATCAGCGCGGGCTCGCATGACCTCATAGTCCACCTCCCGGAGCCGCGGCTGCCACAGCCCGCGGTTGAAATATAGCTGCGCGTACTTTCGTCAGGCCTCATTTTAGTGAGCCAGCAAACCTGCGGCAATTGCAAGACAAAACTTTGCCCCGAAACCTGCCGCGCCGCATTTCGATCTGCTGGGCGCACGCTATATACTTCTGCCATCACTTCGGGCCTGCGGCTTTCGGGAGAAAACGTGTGCATTTGGAGCTGAGCGAAGAACAGAAGCTGCTGCACAAAACGGTGCGCGAGTTTGCGGAGGCAGAAGTAAAGCCGCTGGCGCGTCACCTCGACGAGAGCGGAGAATTTCCCCGGGAAACATTTCGCAAAGCCGCGGAGCTGGGGCTCACTGCCGTGGCCATTCCGGAAGACGAGGGCGGCGCCGGCTTTGACCACGTCAGTTACGCCATTGTCATCGAGGAACTCTCGCGCGTCTGCGCCTCGACGGGCACGATTCTTTCTGTCCAGAACTCGCTCTTCTGCGACCCCCTGCACCGCTTTGGCACCCCCGAACAGAAGAAGAAATTTCTTTTCCCGTTCGCCCGCGGAGAAAAAATCGGCTGCTATGCGCTCACCGAGCCCCACGCTGGGTCCAACGCCGCCGCGCTGCGCACCGTGGCCGTGCGCAAGGGCGACCGCTACATCGTCAACGGCACCAAGGCCTGGATCACCAATGGCGGCGCGGCCGATGCGGTGCTGGCCTACGTGAACACCGACCCCTCGAAAGGCGAGAAGGGAATTACTGCGCTGGTCATCGAGCGCGGTACTCCCGGCTTCAAGGTCGGCAAGGAAGAAAAAAAGCTGGGCATCAACGCCACCGCGTGCGTCGAACTCTCCTTCACCGATTGCGAAGTGCCCGCCGAAAACCGCGTCGGCAACGAAGGCGAAGGCTACAAAGTGGCGCTTTCCACTCTGGATGGCGGGCGCATCGGCATCGCCAGCCAGGCCGTGGGCATCGCACAGGGCGCGTTCGAGGCAGCTTTGCGCTACGCCCAGGAGCGCCAGGCCTTCGGCGGCCCTATCGCCCAGTTCCAGGCCATCCAGTTCATGCTCGCGGATATGTCCACGGAAATCGAGGCCGCACGCCTGCTGGCCCGGCGCGCTGCCTGGAAGCAGGATACCGGCGCGCGCTTTTCCCTGGAAGCGGCCATGGCCAAACTCTTTGCCAGCGAAATGGCCACCCGCGTCACCCACAAAGCCATCCAGGTGCACGGCGGCAACGGGTACAGCCGCGAGTATCCCGTCGAGCGCATGTATCGCGATGCCCGCATCACCGAAATCTACGAAGGCACCAGCGAGATCCAGCGCCTGGTGATTTCGGCCTGGGTGTTGAAGTCCTAGCAGCGAAACTCGAAAATCGGTCTCTCGGCCCCGCGTCGGCTCCTTGCGCGTCCCGGAAGCGCCGCCGGCTACCCGCCCCGGCCACATTCAACTTTGAGCTTCGCCCCGGTGTATTCTCATCGCATGTTTGAGTTACACGAGGTCCGGGAGTTCGACCCCGGGAGGGACGAGGAATTCTTTTCAGCGCTTCCGGCGCAGCCTGCGGTATTCCTGTTGGAGCTGCGCGCGGGGGAGAGCGGGGCGCGGCCGTACCTGGCGCGCACCGCGGATTTGCAGCGCCGGCTGGGCGTTCTACTGGGCCCTGCGCGCGAGCCTTCGCGGCGGCTGAACCTGCGCGAACTCGCCACCCGCGTCCGCTACCGCATCGTCGGCTCGCGCTTCGAGCAGGCGCTCGTGCTCTATCATCACGCCGCGCAGATTCATCGCGGGCGGTATCGCTCCTGGATGCGTCTGCGCCCGCCGGTACTCGTCAAACTGAAGTTGCGCAGCGCCTATCCCCGCGCCTATGTCACACGGCGAATCCTCGAAGACGGCGCGCTCTATCTCGGGCCATTTGCCTCGCGCCGTTCGGCGGACGCCTTTCTCAGCCAGGCGCTGAATTTCTTCAAGATCCGCCGCTGCCAGATCCGCATCCAGCGCGACCCGAAATTTCCCGGCTGCCTCTACTCGGAAATGAAGATGTGCCTGGCGCCGTGCTTCGCCGGCTGCTCGGACGAGGAATACTCCGCCGAAGTGGTGCGCGTGGATTCATTTCTCCGCTCGCGCGGCGCGTCGCTGGCCACGGAACTGGAATCGGGCCGGGACGCGGCGAGCGCCTCGCTCGATTTCGAACGAAGCGCCGTGGTCCATAAGAAAATGGAAAAGGTCAGCGCCGCGCTGCGCCTGCTGCCGGAGCTGGCCCGCAATCTGG
>Ga0335083_10006558_pt1 | contig 14489 bp, 4 predicted proteins | sample Lox_Sample_42_FD_206716 | JGI IMG/M metagenome (GOLD analysis project Ga0335083, IMG submission 206716) | Soil microbial communities from Loxahatchee National Wildlife Refuge, Florida, United States - Lox_Sample_4.2 | ecosystem: Environmental > Terrestrial > Soil > Wetlands | place: USA: Florida...
CACCCACTGCCGCGTATCGGACGGCGCCGATGCGCTGCTGCGGACCGCGATCACCCGCTTGGCGCTATCGGCCCGGGCGTATCACCGGATCTTGAAGATTGCGCGAACGATCGCCGACCTGGAGGGAGCGCCGGAGCTGGCGCCGAAACACGTCAGCGAGGCGATTCAGTACCGCAGTCTGGACCGGCGGGGGTAGGACGGGTCTGCACCCCACCCTGACGCAGGCACCCGCCCGGCGGTATGCTGGGTGAGGCAGTTTGGCGTTCCCCGTGTGCGGAGGTGAATCATGGCGGGATTGAACCAGTGGCAGCGCAGGGCGGTGCAGGCTGCCAAGCAGGCTCGCACGGCGGCGTTGGCCGCGATGCGGGAGGCCGATCGCCTCGCCCGCGAAGCAAAGAAGGCGGCGACGAGCGCCGTCGCGCGGCGTCGCCTCCAGAAGAAGCTCGAGGGCCAGGCCAAGCTGCTGGCTGCGGCTGGGAAGGCCGCGATAGTCGCGGGCGCGGCGGCGGCTCGTCGTGAAATGCGGTCGGGGGGAAAGAAGCGGACCAAGCGGATGGCGCGACCCAAACGCCGCGTCCGTCGTTCGCGCCGCTAGGTCGTACCGTTGGGGCGAGGGCGGAGCTGACTCGCGGAAGAGTCAGCTCCGTCTTCTACTACCGCAAGCCTGTGATCCGCCAGCCTGATGGTGTATCGGTCAGCGTCGCCGTCCACGACACGTTCTGGTGCTGGTTCGCTCCGGAGTTCAGATCCTGGTACTCGTAAAATCCGTCGAACTGGGACTGCGCCTCGCCCCCTCCGGTGGGCTGCGCGATCGTGGCCCGCAGCCGCATCCGCAACCCCTTGGCCCGCATGAACAGCTGGTTCCATTCGTCGATCTGCTGGGAAGTGATCCCGGGGTAGGCCTGCCGCAAGTGATCGATGCGCTTTTCCTCGAACGCCGTGGCGAACTCGATCGCCAGCCGCTCGGCCGGGATGCGAGGGGCGGACTCGGTTTGAGCCTGGGGATGGGGACGCTGATTCGCCGCGGCTTCCGCCGAGGCCCATGACCGTTCGGCGGCCTGCAGCTTGGTTGTCGCCAGTCGAGGACGTCCCGCCGTGGAGAGACTTTCCGCCGTCCTGGCGAGGGCGTCGCCGCCGGCCAGCTCTGGTGGTGTGGCGCCGGCGGAAGCCGCGCGCATCCGGTTCGAGAGCGCGCGAGTTTCGGCCATCCGGAACGAGACGTCGGGCGGCGCCCCGCCGACAGATCTTCCGGGAGAGGCGAGCTGCGACGGCACGACCGGTGCCGTCACCTTCACCGTCTCGACCGGCGGGCGCTGCACGACCACGACCGTCTCCGGCCCTTGATGGGGGGGGGTGACCGCTGCAACCGTCGGCAGTGACTCGGGACTCGCGCCGAGTCCCCCCCGTCCCACTTCCCCCGTCCCGCGTCCCAGCTTCCACCACACTCCCGCCGCGACCAGCGCAACGGCCGGAATCGCCCAAAGGACCCAGCTGGCCCGCCGTGCTGGTGCCGCCTGGGCGGCGGCGCCTTTCGCGAGCGGGGCCGCCGTGCGGGTCGGGGGGCGACGCCCGGGCGGTGCCGAAGTCCGGGTCGGCGCTCGCGGCGCCGCCTTCCCAGGAGGCACGGGACTGACCGGCGTTCGAATCGTCTCGGCCGGAGAGGGGGAGCGTCCTCCCGCCAGCTCTACGAGCTGGGCGTGAATCGGATCGTCGTGACTGAGGGGAGCCCCGCCCAACGCCCCGACCGCGGTCTCGACGTCGGGCCAGCGGGCTTCGGGATCTTTCTCGAGCATCCGCATCAACGCGTCGGCGACTTCCGGAGGACAATCGGGGCGCAGCTCGCTGATCGGGGGCGGGGGCTCATGCACGTGGGCGTAGAGCAGCCCGACCGTCGTTTCGGCGGAGAAGGGCAGCTGCCCCGCGAGCATCTCGTAGGCGACGACGCCGAGGGAATACTGATCCGACGCCCCGGTGAGCTCCCGTTTGGCCGCGCACTGTTCGGGGCTCATGTAAGACGGCGTCCCGATTGTGGCCCCGGTCTGCGTCAGCCCCTGTTTCTCCGCCACCTTGGCGATGCCGAAATCGGTGACCACCGCCCAGCCGTCGGCGTCGAGCATCACGTTGGCCGGTTTCACGTCGCGGTGAATGACCCCGCGGCGGTGGGCGTGACCCAGGGCCTGGCCCACCTGGTAGAGGAGCCCCTGCGCCAGGGCGAGCGGCAGCTGTCCCACCTGCCGGATCACCGACTCGAGCGACCGGCCTTCCACGAACTTCATGACGAAGAAGACGACCCCCGCGCCTTCCTTCACCGCGTAGATGGGAATGATGTGGGGATGCGAGAGCGCGGCCGCGGTGCGTGCCTCCCGCTTGAACCGCTCCACCATCCCCGGCACTGAGGCGAGGGAGGGGGCCATCACCTTGATGGCGACTTTGCGATCGAGGGCGATCTCGTGGGCCAGAAACACCGACGCCATCCCGCCCTGGCCCAGCTCACCCTTGATCTCATATTCGCCGATCGTGGCGCGGGCGAGGGCCTCGCGCAGGTCCGGGGGAACGGCCAGGGTCGGGGCGACGTAGGCGGTGGCGACCTGACCCTGCTGTCCCGTGATGTCGGCGCCGCAGTTCTGGCAGTTCCGGGCGCCCGGTGGCACCGCGGTGCCGCAACGGGAACAGGTCGGGTCGGGCATGATGGATCCAATATATCCGGGTCTCCGGATTCATTCGTCAAGCCGAAGGGGCCGTTTGCGGGCCCGCACACCCGGTCGTATCATTGGCCTCCGACCCCTGACCCCAGCAGGAGCGTGCATGCAACGACCTCGCGTCGTTGGATCCTTGGTGGCCCTCGTCTCGCTCGTTACCGGCATGTCCGCCGCGCTTGCGGCTCAGGGCCTCCGCCAGGAGATCGAGCACGACCTGTTCACGTTCGGGGACTGCGGTCAGCCGCTGTGCCTCGGCGGCTCACTGGCCGGCCACGGGGAGCACTTCATCCCGGCGGCGGAGCAGAATGGCGGAGTGCTGATCGGCCTGATCGCGAGCTCCATCGCCATCAGCGTCTCCAACACCCCGATCGCGTCGTCCTCCTCGGGCACGACGTTCCGATTCGAGGGCGGGGTGCCGATCAAGACCTCGACCTCCGCCGGCCCGATCTTCGCCGAGCGCGCCCAGACCCTCGGGAAAGGGCGGTTCTTCGCGAGTCTGAACGTCACCAGCACCACCTTCGAGCGGCTCCGGGGGATCCCCCTCTCGAACCTACAATTCAATTTCACGCACGAGAACGTGCCCCCGCTCGATACGATGGGGATGCCGACGTTCGAGAACGACCTGGTGCAGGTGCAGGTCGCGTTCAACGCGAGCACGATCGTGTCGACGGCGAGCCTGACCTGGGGGATCGTGGACGGGCTCGACCTGGGCGTGGTGGTCCCGTTCGTGCACGTGAGTGAGAGCGGCACGAGCCTGGCGCAGATCCTGCCGATTTCGGGAACGAACGTGCACTTCTTCGGCGACACGGCAAACCCGACGCTCACCGCGACGTCCTCGACGCAAGGGACCGCGTCGGGTCTCGGGGACGTGGGAGCCCGACTCAAGATCAACATCGCGCAGACGAGCCACGTGGGCGTCGGCATGTTCGTCGACGCGCGGTTCCCGACCGGCGACGCCGACAATTTGCTGGGCTCGGGGGCGTTCATGGGCCGCGGGCTCGGCATCGTCTCGGCCACGTGGGGGAACTTCAACCCCCACGTCAACTTCGGCTACACGCTCCGGGACGCGAAAGACCAGAACAACTCGCTCAGCATGGTAGCGGGGTTCGATCAGCTGGTGTCGTCCTTTGCCACGATGGCGCTGGATGTTTTGGGCGAATGGCGGGTTGGCGAGAGCGCCCTGCAGATCCCTCCGCCCGTCGAGTACCAGTATCCCTATACGCGATCGGTGAACGTCACGAACATCCCGGGCTCGGAAGACAATTACCTGTCGCTCGCGTTCGGGTTCAAGTTCCAGACGCGGGCGGGGATGCGGATCGTGGCGAACGGACTGTTCCCGCTGCGGAATTCCGGGATGCAGCCGTCGGCAACGTGGACGGGAGGGATTGAGTACAACTTCTGAGTGCGAAGTACGAAACGCGAAGTGCGAAATTAAAATGGGAGGTCGAATCTCGGCATCCCATTGATATTTCGCACTTCGCATTCGTACTTCCCACTGAGTTTAGTTGTTGAGCGCGCTCCGGTTGATCCACGCTCGAAGGATGGTCTGCTGGGGAGCGGATATCTGCCCACTCGGCGGCATCACGCCACAACTCCCTCCGGTCACCCGCAGATAGAGCACGCTCGTCGATGCCGAGCTGGGAACAATTCGTGTACCGGCGACGCAGGTCGAGGCGACGTTGACGGTCTGGCTGTAGGAGTTGCCGGTCGTCAGGATCGGGGCGATGCCGTGGCAGCTGGTGCAGTTCGCGTTGTAGACGGGCTGCACGTCGTTCGCATACGAGTAGAACCCAGTGTCGGTCGCGACCCCATTCGCCGAGCCGGCCGTGAGCGTCGCCGTATTCACGAACCCGCCGCGAGCGGTTTCAGTCCCGCTGCTGCCCATGGTCCAGCTGGTCAGGGTGACCTGGCCACTGGCATTCGTTGACCCCGAAGTCGGACTGACACTCCCGCCACCCGCCGCGGCGACGGTGAACGCCGTTGTGGGGACGGGGTTCGAGAACTGGTCGAACACCGTGTAGGTAGGCCGAGTGCCAACACCGGTCGTGATGCGCGCCGCCTGTGCCTGATTGCTTACCGATACCGAGAACGGCGCCGCCGCGTTCACAGTGACTCCGGCCGTTTGCGTGATTGTCCCGGAGCCCGTCACCGCGGCCTGAATCGTCTTCGCTTGAGCCAGCGTCGAGTTGAAGTTCGACTGGAATACGCCACTGCCGTTGGTGGATCCGCTGGTAGGCGAGAAGGTGCAGCTCGTGCCGACGGAGCAACTCGGTGTCACCGTCTTCCCGCTGATTGGATTCGAGAACTGATCCTTTACCGTCGCGGTCAGGGTGGAGGCGGTACTACCGGCGACGCAGCTCGTTGAGCAGGCCGTGATGCTGGCCGTCCCGGCCGTGAACGTGGACAGGGTGAGAAGCACGACGTCCGGGTTCACGGTCACGGTCGGCTGTGTGGTGACGGTCGTGCCTCCGACCGAAGCGATGATCGTCTTGGCTTCCGCCTTCGTGGAACTGAAGGTGGCGGTGAATTGCCCGCTCCCGTTGGTAGTCCCGCTGGCCGAGGGGGAGAAGCTGTTGTTCGTTCCCGTGCTTCCGCTCAGGTTCACGGTCAGGCCTGCACCTTCCGGATTACCGAACTGATCCTTTGCCGTGACGGTGATGACCGACGCTGTCGTCCCCGCGACGCAGCTCGTGCTGCAGGCGGTGATCGAGGCGGTCCCGGCCGCCACGGTGGACTGGGCCGCGCTGACGGCGCCCGGCGTGGCGGAGGCGGTGTAGGCGAGGGGGCTTCCACTGAGGGTGCCCGACGTCGCCGAGAGGGTGTTGTTGTTGGTCCCGGCGACGGTGCCGAGGGTCCAGGACGTCACCTGCGCGATGCCGCTCGAGTTCGTCAGGATCGCCGAGGTCGGGCTGACGCTCCCGCCCCCGCCCGTCACGGCGAAGGTGACCCCGGTTCCCTGAACCAGGTTATTGGCGCGGTCGCGCACGATCGCCGACGGGGCCGTCGCCACATTCGTGTTGACCGTCGCCGATTGTCCATTGCCGCCGTTGATGGCGATCTGCGTCGCGTGACCGGCCGTCCCGGTCTCACTGAAGTTCACCGGGGAACCGGTGAGGACGCCCGAAGTCGCCGTCGCGCCCTGGCCCCCGGCCACGGTCCCGAGCGTCAAGGAGACGCTCGCGATCCCGCTGCCGTTAGTGGTGTTGGACCCAGTGGACGGGGTCGCGCCACCCGAGCCGGTCCAGGTGACGGTCACTCCGGGGACGGCATTGCCGCCACGGTCGGTCACGAGCACGCTGAGCGGCGTCGCCAGCGTCGCGCCGATCGTGTCGATCTGGGCGTTGCCGGCGTTCAGCGCGATGGTCTTGGCATTGCCGGGCATGGCCGTCGCGGTGAAGGAAGCGGGCGTCACGCCGAAGCCCGGGTCGGCCTGCGCCGTTTGCGTCCCGGCAGTCGTTCCAAGGGTGCGGCTGGCGGTCGCGACGCCGCCCCCGCTCGTTACGGACGATGTGGTGATCGATCCACCGCCCCCTGCGCTCCAGTTCACGGTCACGCCCGCGACGGGGTTGGCCGCGCGGTCCGTCACGGTCACGCTGTAGGGGATGGCGAGCGTCGCGCCGATCGTGTCAGTCTGCGCGTCACCGCCGCTGACGGAGATGGCGGCCGGATTGCCGTGGGTCGCGGTGGCGGTGAAGCCGATCGGCGAGCCGGTGAGCGCGGCCGTCGCGTTCGCCGTCTGGGATCCGAGGCTCGTTCCAAGGGTCCGTACCGAGGAGGCGATGCCCAGGGCGTTGGTCGAGCTCGAGGCCGGCGTCATGTTGCCCCCACCGCTCGTCGCGGCCCAGGCGATCGTCTGGTTGGCCACGGGGTTTCCCAGTCGATCGGTCACGAGGACGGAGTACGCGGTGGCGAGGGTGGCGCCAATCGTATCGGTCTGCGCGTCTCCAGCGTTCAACGCCATTGTCGTGGCGTTTCCGGCGATCGCGCTGGCGCTGAACGTCACCGGAGATCCGGCGAGCCCGGTCACGCCGGCCTGAGCGGTCTGGAAGCCGGCTCCCACGGTCGTCCCGAGGACCCGAGTGGCGCTCGCGATGCCGCTCGCGTTGGAGCTCGAAGACGGCGTGATCGAGCCGCCGCCGCCCGTCACGCCCCAGGTCACGGTGGTGCCGGACACGGGGTTCCCGCCCCGATCGGTGACGAGGACCGAGTACGGCGTCGGCAGGGTGGCGTTGATGGTGTCGGTCTGGGCGTTTCCGGCGTTGAGGGCGATGTTCGCCGCCAGACCGGCCGTCGCCGTGGCGAGGAAGGTCACCGGCGACCCCGTGAGACCCGTCCCCGTGGCGGTCGCCGTCTGCGCGTTGGCCCCGGTGGCGTTCCCGAGTGTCCGCGTGGCGCTGGCGATCCCGCCGGCGTCCGAGATCGACGACGAGGTGATCGAGCCGCCGCCGCCGGTCACCGCCCAGGTCACCGTGGTCCCGGAGACATCGTTCCCGAGGCGGTCGGTAACGTGCACGGTGTAGGGCGTGGCGAGCGTCGCTCCGATGGTGTCGGTCTGGGAATTCCCGCCGGCGAGCGCGATGGTCGTAGCTTGCCCGGCCGTGGCGGTCGCGCTGAAATTCACCGGGGACCCGGTGAGTCCGGACACCGTGGCGGAGGCGGTCTCGCTGCCGAGGACGGAACCGAGCACCCGGGTCGCAGTGGCAAGACCGCTCGCGTTAGAGATCGAGGACGGGGTGATCGAGCCACCGCCGCCGGTCGCCGCCCAGGAGACCGTGGTTCCGGACACCGGATTGCCAAGACGGTCGGTAACGAGCACGGCATACGGCGTGGCGAGCGTCGCCCCGATGGTATCGGTCTGGGTGTTGCCGCCGTTCAGGGCGATCGTCTTCGCGTTCCCGGCTGTCGCGGTGGCGGTGAAGGTCACCGGAGAGCCGGTGAGCCCGGTCACGGTGGCGGTTGCCGTTTGGGCGCCAAGCGGGCTACCAAGAACGCGCGTGGCGGTCGCAATGCCGCTCGCGTTGGTGATCGAGGACGGCGTGATCGACCCAACGCTGCCCGTCGCCGCCCACGTGACGGTCACCCCGGCCACGGGATTGCTCCCGGCATCGGTAACGAGCACGCTGTAGGGCGTGGCGAGCGTGGCGCCGATGGTATCGGTCTGCGCGTTTCCGGCCGAAAGGGCGATAGTCGCCGCCGCGCCGTTCACACCCGTCGCCGTGAACGTTACCGGTGATCCCGTGAGCCCCGTGCCACTCGCCGTCGCGGTCTGCGCGCCGGCCGTCGGCCCCAGCGTCCGGGAGGCGCTCGCGACGCCGGCGGCGTTGGAGATGGAGGTGGGCGTAATCGAGCCGCCACCGGAGGTCACGGCCCAGGTGACGGTGTAGCCCGAAACCGGATTGCCGCCGCGGTCTGTGATGGTGACGGTGTAGGGCACGGGCAGCGTCTTGCCGACGGTGTCGGTCTGCGCGTTCCCGCCTGTGAGCGCGATCGTCTTCGCCTGCCCGTTCGTGATGGTGGCGCTGAACGCGACCGGCGACCCGGCGAGCCCCGTGGCCGTGGCCTGGTCAGCGGTGACCCCGACTGTCGTGCCGAGGGTGCGGGTTGCGGTGGCGATGCCGCTCGCGTCGCTGCTCGAGGAGGCCGTGATCGAGCCGCCGCCCGAATTGACCGCCCAACTGACGGTGACGCCCGGCACGGGATTCCCGCCGCGATCGCTCACGGTGACGCGGTAGGGATTGGCCAGCGTGGCGCCGATGGTGTCGCTCTGCGCGGAACCGTCCTTCAGGGCGATGCTCGCGGCGTTCCCGTGCGTGGCCGTGGAGGTGAACGTCACGGGCGACCCCGTGAGACCGCCCACCGAGGCCGTGACCGCCTGGGCGCCGCCCGCGAGCCCGAGGATCTGCTTCGCGCTGGAGTGGCCGTTCACGTCGGTCGTCGCGACCACCGCCGTGAGCGATCCCCCGCCCGAAACCACGGCCCAGGTGACCGGGACCCCGGAGACCGGATTCACCCCGTCGGTGACGATCACGACGTAGGGCGAGGCGAGGGTCGCGCCGATCGTGTCGGTCTGGCCCGTGCCGCTCACCGCGGCCATCGTCGTCGCGGCGCTCGCAAGGCCGGTCGCCGTGAAGGTGAGCGGCGACCCGGTGAGGCCGCTCGAGGTGGCGGTCAGGGTGTTCTTGCCAGCGACGGCACCCAGGGTCCAGCTGCCCACCGTAGCCACGCCGCTCGCGTTCGAGCTGGGGCTCGCTCCGGTGATGCTGCCGCCTCCGGAGGCCACCGCGAAGGTCACCGCAACCCCCGCCACCGGATTGCCGAACTGGTCCTTGACGATGACGGCGGGGGGGACGCCGACCACCGTGCCGACGATCGCGCTCTGACTGTCGCCGGCGAAGGTGGCGATCTGGGACGCGCCGCCGGCGGTCCCGGTAGCGGTGAAGGTGACCGGCGAGCCGTTCAGGCTCCCGGACGTGGCGGTGAGCGAATTGCTTCCCGCCGCGGTGCCGAGCCTCCAGCTGCCGACCGTCGCGATCCCGCTCGCGTTCGTCGTCGTCGCCCCGCCCGTGACGCTCCCGCCCCCCGTCGCGACCGCGAAGGTCACGCCGACTCCCGACACCGGGTTGTTGAACTGGTCCTTCACGATCACCGAGGGTGCCACCGCGACCGCCGTGTTCACGGTCGCCGCCTGTCCGTTCCCGGCATTCAGCGCCATCTGCGTCGCGGCGCCGGCCGTCCCGGTGGCGGTGAAGGTGATCGGGGAGCCGGTGAGGCTGCCGGACGTGGCCGTCAGGGAATTGCTGCCGGCCGTTGTGCCAAGGGTCCAGCTGCCGACCGTCGCGATCCCGCTCGCATTGGTCGTGGCACTACCGCCCGTGACGCTGCCGCCCCCCGTGGCGACCGCGAAGGTCACCGACACTCCGGACACCGGGTTGTTGAACTGGTCCTTCACCATCACGGATGGGGCCACGGCCACCGCGGTCCCCACCGTCGCGCTCTGGTTGTTCCCGGCGTTGAGCGCGATCTGCGTCGCGCCGCTGGCGGTGCCCGTAGCGGTGAAGGTGATGGGCGACCCGGTGAGGCTGCCGGAGGTGGCGGTGAGAGTGTTCGTCCCCGCGGTGGTGCCCAGGGTCCAGCTGCCGACGGTCGCGATCCCGCTCGCGTTGCTCGTGGCGCTGCCGCCTGTGAGACTGCCGCCGCCCGTGGCGACGCCGAAGGTCACGCTCACCCCGGATACGGGATTATTGAACGCGTCCTTGACGATCACCGACGGTGGGATCGTGACTGCGGTGCCGACCGTCGCCGACTGGTTGTTCCCGGCGTTCAGCACGATCTGGGTCGCGCCACCCGCGGTGGCCGTCGCCGTAAAGGTAATCGGCGAACCGGACAGGCTACCGGAGGTGGCGTTCAATGTGTTGCTCCCGGCCGTCGTGCCGAGAGTCCAGCTGCCGACCGTCGCGATCCCGCCCGCGTTGGTGGTGGCGCTCCCGCCTGTGACGCTGCCGCCGCCCGTGACAACGGCGAAGGTTACGTTCACGCCCGAAACCGGGTTATTGAACGCGTCTTTGACGATCACCGAGGGCGGGAGGGCGACGGCGCTTCCCACAGCGGCGGTCTGGCCGTCACCGGCGTTGAGCGCGACCTGCGTCGCGCCGCCGGCGGTGCCGGTGGCGGTGAAAGTCACGGGCGAGCCGGTGAGGCTGCCGGAGGTGGCGGTGAGGGTGTTCGTCCCCGCGGTGGTGCCCAGGGTCCAGCTGCCGACGGTCGCGATCCCGCTCGCGTTGGTCGTGGTACTGCCGCCCGTGACGCTGCCGCCCCCCGTCGCGACCGCGAAGGTCACGCCGACTCCCGACACCGGGTTGTTGAACTGGTCCTTCACGATCACCGACGGCGGGATCGCGACCGGCGTGCCGGCGGTCGCCGACTGGTTGTTCCCGGCGTTCAGCGCGATCTGGGTCGCCGCACCGGCGGTACCGGTCGCGCTGAAATTCACCGGGGAGCCGCTGAGGCCGATCGACGTCGCCGTGATGGAGTTGCTGCCGGCCGTGGTGCCGAGCGTCCAGCTGCCGACTGTCGCGACGCCCACCGTGTTGGTCGTGGCGTTGCCGCCCGTGACACTGCCGCCCCCCGTGGCGACGGCGAAGGTCACGGAGACGCCCGCCACGGGGTTATTGAACTGGTCGCGGACGGTCACCGACGGAGCGATGGGAACCGCGCTGCCGGCGGCCACGGTCTGGCCATTGCCCGCATTCAGCGCCATCTGCGTCGCGGCGCCCGCAGTCCCCGTCGCGGTGAAGCTGAGCGGACTCCCGGAGAGGCCGACCGAAGTGGCGCCGAGCGTGTTCGCGCCGGCGGTGGTGCCGAGGGTCCAGCTTCCCACCGTGGCGATGCCGCTCGCGTTGGTCGTCGTGACTCCCCCGGTGAGACTCCCGCCCCCCGAACCCACGCTGAACGAGACGCTGATGCCGGGAACCGGATTGCCGAATTGATCCTGGACGACCGCGGCCGGCGGCGTGCTCACGGCGGTGCCCACCGCGGCGGTCTGGGAGTCGCCCGCGAACTTCGCGATCTGCGTCGCGGCGCCGTGGAGCCCGGTGGCGGTGAAGGTGACGGGGGAGCCGGTGAGGCTGCCGGAGGTGGCGGTGAGGGTATTGCTCCCGGCGGTGGTGCCGAGCGTCCAGCTGCCGACCGTCGCGATCCCGCTCGCGTTAGTGGTCGCGGCTCCGACGGTGATGCTGCCCCCCCCGCTCGCCACCGCGAAGGTCACGCTCACGCCGGCCACCGGGTTGCCGAACTGGTCTTTCACGACCACCGAGGGCGCCACCGCGACGGCAGTGTTCACCGTTGCCGACTGGCCGTTCCCGCCGTTGACGGCGACCTGACTGGCAGGCGCGGCCGTGGCGGTTGCGGTGAAAGTGAGGGGGCTGCCCGAGAGGCCGGTCGAGGAGGCGGTGAGTGAGTTCGAGCCGACCGCGGTGCCGAGCGTCCAGGAGGTGACTGCGGCAATCCCGCTCGCGTTGGTCAGCACGGCGGTCGTGGGATTCACCGTACCACCGCCCGACGCCACGGCGAAGGTCACGCTCACTCCCGAGACCGCGTTGCCGAATTGATCCTCCACGATGACGGCCGGAGCGGTGGCCACCGCGGTGTTCACCGTGGCCGATTGTCCGTTCCCGGCGTTGAGGGCGATCTGTGTCGCCGCACCGGCCGTTCCCGTGGCCGTGAACGTCAGAGGGCTGCCGGTGAGACCCGGGGCGGTGGCCGTGAGGCTGTTCGAACCGGCGCTGGTCCCGAGGGTCCAGCTCCCGACCGCTGCTTCACCGAGCGCATCGCTGATGGCGGACGCGCCGGTGACGCTGCCGCCGCCGGAAGCGATCGCGAACGTCACCGCGACGCCGGACACCGGATTGCCGTACTGATCCGTCACCTTCGTCTTGGGCGCGATGGGCACCGCCGTGCCGACGGTGGCGGTCTGCCCGTTCCCGGTGACGAGGGTGAGCTGACTGGCGGCATCGGGGGTGGCCGTCGCGGTGAAGAACACCGAATCCGTCGCGATCCCGGCCCGCAGCTGTTGTGTCCCGGCGGTCGTTCCAAGGGTCCAGGATCCCACGCTCGCCTGACCGGCTACGTCGGTCGTCGGGGTCGCTCCGGTGACGCTGCCGCCACCGGACTTCACGCTGAACGTCACCACTGAATTGGCGACCAGGTTGCCGAACTGATCGGTGACCTTGACCGTCGGAGCGGCGGGGACGCTCAGCCCGACGGATGTGGTCTGGCTGTCGCCCAGCACCTTCTGGAGGTGGGCGGGCGCTCCGGCGATCGCGGTCGCGACGAACATCACGGGAGCCGAGGGCAGCGGCCCGGCCGTCGCGGTGAGCGAATCGGGGCCCACACTGGTCCCGAGCGTCCAGGAGGTAACCCGGGCTCGGCCGTTGGCGTCCGTGAGCACGGCGGACGTCGGGACTACAACGCCGCCGCCCGAGAGGACCGTGAAGGTCACGGGTACGCTCGGCACCGGGTTCGCGAACGCATCGAGAACCCGAACCACGGGGACCTTCGGCACCGCCGTGTTGACCGGAGCGGCTTGGCCGTTGCCCGAATCGATCACCTCCGACGCGGGCGCGCCCGCGCTGAGGACGTAGGTGACGGTAACCATCTGGGGCGAGTTGGTGGCCTTGGGCGCCCGCAGGAACACGGTGGCGGTGTGCGTTCCGATCGTGAGATCGCTGCGCACCGGGGCCAGGGTGACGGTGTCGGGGGCGGTGGGGTTCGAAATCGCGACCTGGAGCCAGTTCGAGTCGGTTCCCGAGTAGGCGATTGAGTCGGTGAGGCCGGTCAGGGTGCCCCCGCTCGTGTTGGCGACGGTCACGGTCTGTGCGGCGGGCACGGTGCCGTGCCCGATGGTCGCGAATGCGACGCTGTCCCGGCTCAGGCCGATGGCGGGCGGCGGCGTGACGGTCACCGTGGTGGTGGCCGAGACACCCGACAGGGTGGCGGTGACGGTGGTGGTCCCCGGGCTCACGGCGATCAGGTGCCCCCCGCTGCCGAACGTGGCGACCGCTGGATCGCTCGACCGCCAGGTAGTGGCCGTACTGATGAACTGCACGCCGTGCTCGTCGGTGGCGATCCCCGCGAGGATCAGCGTATCCCCGACGACGAGAGACGGGTTGGGGGGAGAAACGACCAGGTCCTTGACGGACTTCGGCCCCACCACATTGTCGGTCGTGCAGGCGAAGAGGGCACCTGCTGCGAGGGCGACGACGGCCCGCCGGATTCGCATGCGACCCCGCTCGCGCTACTGGATGGTGGTGATACGCCAGGTCCCGTTGGCCTGGCGTTCGAGATGGGCGCGCAGATTCTGGGCAGGGACTTCGTGCTTGCCTTCCCCGTCGCGGTAATGCAGCGTTTCGGTAATCGGCACCTCCGCCCTGTCGCCGTCCCACTGGATCTCACCCGGCGTTAGCACGGCGGTCACTTCGCTAGCGTTCTTGAAGAATTCCTTGAACCCGTCGACCTTGTCGGCGGAAATGCCCGGGTAGGAGTTCTGAAGCTGCTTCAAGTCCCGCGCGGCGAAGGCTTGCGTGATGGCGTGCAATTGCGCCTGTACCACCGCCTGGATCTGGGGGCGCGGATCGGCGGTTGGCGTGACCGGGGCGGTCGTCGGGGGCGGCTCGACTGGACGGGCGGCCTGTTGCGAGGCGGCCGCGCGGGCCCGGGCGGCCGCAGCGTTGTAGCTCACCATCGCATTGCTGAAGTGGCCGATCGCATCCCGCGGCTGCCCACGCTGGACCAGTAGATCTCCAGTCCGCACTTCGGCGTCGCCGGCGGTCAGATCCAGCGCAGGGGCCCCGGCTCCGACGGCCTGGTCATGTGCGGTTTGCGCGGCTGTCCGCGCGGCGACGGCGTCCGCGTTGTCACGGACCGCGATCGCTGACGTAGTCGAGGGCGCGGGCGGCGGGGCCTGCCGGGCACCCCGGCGATCGGCCGGTCGGGCGGAGGGCGCGGTGGATTCCGGTTGCGCTGCCGGCGGCGTCGGTGGCGGCGCGCTGGGCACGGCGGCAACGTGCCCGGTTGCTGAATCGGGGGCCGCCGCGCTACCGGGTCCCGCCACGTTGTGGCCGGGGAACCATGGTCCGAACAGGTAGGCACCGGCGCCAGCGACGAGCAGCAACACCGCGGCGACGGCGTACAGCACCTTACGTCGCCGTGCCTGCTCGGCGACGACGGTGATGGTCGCCGTGGCGCTCGTCGTTTCCGTCGACGCGGTGATGGTGACAACACCCGGCCCAATGC
>Ga0335083_10006559_pt1 | contig 14488 bp, 14 predicted proteins | sample Lox_Sample_42_FD_206716 | JGI IMG/M metagenome (GOLD analysis project Ga0335083, IMG submission 206716) | Soil microbial communities from Loxahatchee National Wildlife Refuge, Florida, United States - Lox_Sample_4.2 | ecosystem: Environmental > Terrestrial > Soil > Wetlands | place: USA...
CGGGTCACCAGGCGCACATCGAGACGATCGAGGAGGTGCGCCGCGCGCTCTCCGAGCTCGGCGCCGACGCCGTCTATACCGAGCACCCGCACCACTTCCGCGTGGAGGGACGCTGCGACCTCGTCGTCACCGTCGGAGGGGACGGCACGCTGCTGGCCGCGTCGCACGGCATCGGAGCCGGCGTCCCCCTGCTCGGCGTCAACAGCGCGCCCGCGCAGTCCGTCGGCTTCTTCTGCGCGGCCAAGAAGGGACGAGCGAAGGCCGCTCTCGCCGCCGCCCTCGCGCGCGACATGCGTCGCGTCGAGCTCACGCGCATGCGGGTCGAGCTGGACGGCCAGCTGCTGCACGACCGCGTCCTCAACGAAGCCCTCTTCTGTCACGCCTCCCCGGCGGCGACGTCGCGGTACATCCTCCGGCTCGTCCAGCCGCACCGCGGCAAGGCGCGCGAGATCGAGGTCGAGGAGCAGAAGTCGAGCGGGCTCTGGGTCGGCCCGGCGGCAGGCTCGACGGCGGCCCAGCGCAGCGCCGGCGGCAAGGTCCTGCCCCTGACGTCGACGAAGCTGCAGTACGTCGTGCGAGAGCCCTACCGCATCGAGGGCCACATGCTGAACATCGCCCAGGGGCTCATCGACGAGGAGCAGGCGCTCGAGATCAAGAGCAAGATGCGGCAGGCACGCGTCTTTCTCGACGGGGACCACATCGTGCACGACGTCACAATCGGGAACGTCGTCACAATGCGCAGATCGGCCGAGCCCCTGACCGTGCTGGGCCTCAGCCCGTCACGCAACGGTCGCAAAAGCGCGTAGCGGCGTTCGCGCATCCAGAAGCACTTTTCGCAGCAACCTCGAATTGTCGCGAGGCGTCTTGCGTGGTTACTTGGGGCGAGAGAGCTCGTCGTATGGCTGTCACAGAAGCAAGGGGTCCGCGCAGCGCAGCCGCTGCGGCGGTGGCTCACCCCATTTCGTCGGCGTCATCCTGGGTCCGCAACTGGGCCTCTCAGGATTGGTTCGCCGTCGGCTACTTCGTGCTCCTGCTGACGGCGCTCTGCTTCGGCAAAGGCCCGCACCGCGCCGAGTGCATGGTCAGCGTATCGGCGCGCTTCGGCATCTTCCTCTTCGTGCTGGCGCTCGTGCGCGTGCCGCTCCTGCGCTGGGGCGGGCCCGCGAGCTCGCTGCTCTACCGGTCGGCGATCATCGCGACGCTGCTCAGCACCTTCTTCCAGCTCCGGTACATCCTCGCGGCCGTGAGCCCGTGGACGGACGACGCGGCCATCTACACGCTCGACATGCGCGTCTTCCACTTCGAGCCGTGCGTCTGGCTGGACCGCTTCGTGAGCTACGGCACCACCGAGTGGTTCGCCTTCTTCTACTTCCTCTACTTCTTCATCCTCTGCATCCACGTGCTCCCGATGATGTTCCTCAACCGGGACACGAACCTGCTGAACCGCTTCGCGACGGGAGCGCTGCTCATGTTCCTGTCGTCGCACATCCTCTACATGCTGGTGCCGGGCTACGGCCCGTACTGGTACCTGCAGGGCTCCTTCCAGCACGAGCTCGTCGGCGGAAATTTCTGGCGGCTCGTGCGCGAGACCGTCGAGGTCGGCGGAGCGCAGAAGGACATCTTCCCGAGCCTGCACACGGCCTCGCCGACGTTCTTCGCCATCTTCAGCTTCAGGCACCGCAAGCTGATGCCCTTCAAATTTTGGTGGCCGGTCATTGCTTTTGTCGCCACGCAGATCATCATCGCCACGATGTTCCTCCGCTGGCACTACCTCATCGACATCGTCGCTGGGCTGGCGTTCGCGGTGGTCTGCCAGTTCATCGGTCAGCGCGTCGCTGACTGGGAACGGGCGAAGCGCGAGCGGCTCGGTCTGCAGCCCGTCTGGATGCCTCTCGTCTATCCCTGGAGTCGGGCTTCGGACTAGAAGGCAGCTGAGCGCATGCGCGGATTCGAGATCATCGGCACCGGACACCACGTGCCCGGCAAGCCCGTGACCAACGCGGACCTCACCCGCGTCATGGACACCGACGACCAGTGGATCTACCAGCGGTCGGGGATACGGCAGCGACACTTCGCGCCGGAGGGCTCGGGCTGCAGCGACTTCGCGCTCGAGGCGAGCAAGAAGGCCATCGAGGCCGCCCGCATCTCGCCGAGCGAGATCGACTACGTCGTCTTCGCCACGATGACGCCCGAGTACGTGTTCCCCGGCTCGGGGGCGCTGCTCGCGCACAAGCTGGGGCTCCAGGGCGTCCCCGCGCTCGACATCCGGCAGCAGTGCGCCGCGATGCTCTTCGGGATGCAGATCGTCGACGGTCTCGTGAAGAGCGGCGCGGCGCGCACGATCCTCTTCGTCGGCGCCGAGGCCCACGCGGGCTTCAGGCCCTGGGAGAACTGGAACGCGCACGCCCCGGCGACCGGCGAGACGGCCACCCCCGAGCAGCGCGAGCGCGCGAACAAGCACCGGGCGCTCGCGATTCTCTTCGGTGACGGGGCGGGGGCGCTGGTCTTCCGCGCGACCGATCGCGACGCGGGCCTCAAAGGCATGAAGCTGCACACCGACGGCGGAGCCGCGAAGCTGCTCTACGTCGAGGGCGGCGGGTTCCGGACGCGTCCCTACTGGAAGCACACCGACTACGACGAGCAGAAGTACATCCCGACGATGGACGGGCGCGAGCTCTTCAAGTTCGCCGTGACCAAGCTGCCCCAGTGCGCACGCGCACTGTGCGCTGAGACCGAGACGCCCATCGACAAGATCGACTGGTTCCTGGCGCACCAGGCCAACGCACGCATCAACGACTACGTGCGTGAGCAACTCGGCGTACCGGCGGCCAAGCTCCCTTCGAACATCGAGCGTTTCGGCAACACCAGCGCAGGAACGCTACCCATCCTCATCGACGAGGAGATGCGTGGCGGGCGCTTGAAGCACGGCGATCTCTGCATGCTCCTGGCGCTCGGGGCCGGGGTGCACTGGGGATGCGCCTTGGTTCGCTGGTGATAAGTTTGTCCTCATGCTCCGAAGGCTGCTTGCAGCGTCGGTGACCGTCGCGGCCCTCGCGGCCGTGGGTGATGCCGGCGCCTCAGTGTCGATACAGGTGACTTGGGACGGGCTGCTGCGGGAGTCGACCGCCGCGGCCATCGTGACGCCCACCGAATCGCAGTCGGTCTGGGAGAACGGCCGCATCTACACGTACACCCACGTGCACGTCGACCGCGCCGTCGCGGGCGACCTCGCGACGGGGAACGAGGCGTGGGTGCGCACGATGGGGGGCGTCGTCGGCAAGATCGGACAGCGCGTCGAGGGCGAGGCGGTCCTCGCGCCGGGGTACGCGTCGCTCCTCTTCATGCACACGGGAGGGAACGCGCCGGCGGGCATCTACCAGGTGACCGCGCGCGGCCAGGGGCAATTCCCGGTCGTGGCAGCGGCCGACCCAGCGGCGCCGCCGCACCTCGTGAAGAGCAACGCGGCCGGCGTGCTCGTGGCGCCGAACCCCGTCGGGCCGGTGCCGGTGCCGGTGCTCGCCGCGGAGATGGTGCATGGCCGCCCCGTGGACGACGTGGCGGCCGACGTGGTCGCGGCCTGGGGCCGCGCGCATGCGCACTGAGAGATTCCTCCTGACCTGTGCGCTGGCGGGAGCGGCAACGCTCCTCGCCAGCGCCGACGCACGCGCTTTCTGTCGCACGATGGCGTGCCCGCTCCCCGCGGACTGGTCACCGCAGCCCGACGCGTGCTTGCCGAGCGACTACTCGAGCTTCTGCGCGTCGCTGGATCCCCCGGCCAAGCCCATCCCCGTCTGGTGGGCGAGCGCCTGCGTCAGCTACGACATCCAGGAGGACGCGAGCAAACAGGTCCCCTACGACGTCGCCGAGCAGATGTTCGCCACGGCGTTCGCCAAGTGGACCAGCGTCGACTGCGCGGGTAGCGGTAACTACGCCACCGGACGCGTGAGCATCGACGTGCGCGACCTCGGCCCCGTGTCGTGCAACCAGGTGCAGTACAACCAGGACCAGGGCAACCAGCACGTCATCATCTTCCACGACGACGTGTGGCCCCACGACGACTCGAACAACACGCTGGGGCTCACGACGATCACGTACGACCCGGACACGGGCGAGATCTACGACGCCGACATGGAGATCAACTCCACCGTGCCGCTCACCGTGGGCGACCAGGTGCCGAAGGACGGCTACGACTTCGAGAGCATCATCACGCACGAGAGCGGGCACTTCCTCGGCATGGCGCACTCGGGCGACGCGCGCGCGACGATGTACGCGCACTACGCGCTCGGGACGACCACGATGCGCGAGCTCGCGTCCGACGACGTGGGCGGCATCTGCACGATCTATCTGCCCGACGGCGAGCGCGTCGTGGACAAGTCGGTGAGCGGGAGCGGGAAGATCGCCGAGACGACCTGCGACCCCACGCCGCGACACGGCTTCTCGACCGAGTGTGCGCAGGCGAAGTCCACGGGGTGCGACGTGAGCGGGGGCGAGGTGCCCGGCCGCGGCGGCAACTGGGCGGTGGGCGCCGCGCTCGCGCTGGCCGCATGCGCCGGCGTCGGCATCGGCAAGCGGCGGCGATCGACGTGAACGCGAGCGAGCTGCTCGTCGTGGCGGGGGAAGCCTCGGGCGACCGCACCGCGGCCGCCGTGCTCGACATGCTCGCGGGCGTGCGCGCCTTCGGCCTCGGCGGGCCGGCGCTCGCCGAGGCGGGCGCGGAGCTGGTGAGCGACATGCGCGAGTGGACGGCGCTCGGCCTGGGGGAGGCCGCGGCGCGTGGGCACGGCGTGTGGCAAGCGTGGCGGTCGCTGTCGCGCGAGGTCCGCAAGCGACGACCGCGCGCGGCGCTGCTCGTCGGCTACAGCGAGTTCAACGCGCGCCTCGCGCCGTCGCTGCACCGGCGCGGCACGCGCGTCCTCTGGTACGGCGCGCCGCAGGTGTGGGCGTGGCGCGCGGGGCGTACCGAGAGCGTCCGGCGGTCGGTGGACCGCATGGCCGTGGTGCTGCCGTTCGAGGAGCCGCTCTGGCGCGCGGCGGGGGCGGACGCGCACTACGTGGGGCACCCGGCGCGCGAGACGGTGCTCGTCGGCCGCCGCGACGCGCGGCAATCGCTGGGCATGACCCCGACGGCGTCGGCGGTCGCGATCCTGCCCGGGAGCCGGCCGCACGAGGTGCGCCGGCTGCTCGTGCCGATGCTCGACGCGTACGAGGTGGTGCGGTCGGACCGCGCGAGCGTGGACGCGCGCGTGTTCGTCGCGCCGAGCCTCGACGCGGCGACGCGCGACTGGGTCCGCGACACGTGCGACCGCCCGCACGTCGCGGCGTTCGACGTCGACGCGCGCGTGGGCGTGATGCCGCTGCTGCCCGCGTTCGACGTGGCCCTGTGCGCGTCCGGGACGGTGTCGCTCGAGGCGGCGCTCGCGCGCGCCGTCCCCGTCGTCGCTTACCGCGTGGGCCTGGCGACCGAGCTGGCCGCGCGCGCCCTGCTGCGCTCCGAGCACGTCGCGCTGCCCAACGTGCTGCTCGGGCGGCGCGCCTTCACCGAGCTGCTGCAGCGCGACGTGCGCGTCGACCGGCTGGCCGGCGCGCTGGCCGACGCGCTCGATCGCCGGAAGGAACTCGTCGCCGACTGCGACGAGGTGGAAGCGCGGCTCGGCGACGCACGCAGGCCGTCGGCGGCGGTGGCGGCGATGCTCGCGCCGTGGCTCGGCGCTCGCGCGCGCGCGGCCTGAGGAGGACACGATGGCCCTGGTCCTCGGGCTCGTGTCGCTCGTGCTCTTCGTCGTCCGCGTGTACGCGACGGCGCACGTCGGGTTCGGCGACTCGGAGGCGCTCTACGCCTGTTACGCGCTGCATCCGCAGCCGGCGTACCTGGACCACCCGGGGCTCGTCGGCACGGTCGCGCGCCTCGTGGGCGGCGGGACGGCGCCGTCGCCTCTCGCCGCGCACGTGGTCACCAGCCTCGCCGCGACGGCGTTCCCCTGGGTCATGGTCCTCGCGTGCCGTGCGGCAGGCGCGCAGTGGCGCCGCGCGATGGCGGCCGGCATCGTCGTGGCGCTCGTGCCCGAGATCGCCGTGGGCCTCTTCGCCCTCACGCCGGACCTACTGTGCGCCTTCGCGTGGGCGCTCTGCATCACGGCGGCCGCGGCGGGGCTGCGGGCGCGTCCGGGCGGCGCCGCGGCGACCGCGGCGTTCGCGGCGGCCGGGCTGCTCGCAGGCGTCGCGGCCGCGTCGAAGGTGACCGGGCTCGCCCTGTTCGTCGCGCTGACGGCGGCGTACGCCGCGACTCCGGCGCGGGCGCACGCGCGCACCGTCGGGCCGTGGGCCGGCCTGCTCGCGGGGCTCCTCGTCGTCGCTCCGGTCGCCCTCCTCGAGGCGCGCACGGGGTGGCCCATGCTGCGCCACCGTCTCGTCGACACGCAGGCCTCGGCGGGCCTCTCGCTGCGCAACGTCGGCGCGCTCGTGGGCGGACAGCTCGTGTACCTGTCGCCCCTCGTCGCGGTGCTCGCGGTGCTCGCGTTCCGCGAGATGTGGCGCGGGCGCGACGACGCGGTCGGCCGGCTGCTCCTCGCGAGCACCCTCTTGCCGCTGGCGGCGCTCCTTCCGCTCTGCCTCTGGAGCCGCGTCGCCGAGCCGCACTGGATCGCGCCCGCCCTGCTCGCGCTCGTGCCCGCCGCGGCGCGGGCGCCCAGCGCCCCCCCGCAGCGCCTCGTCGTCGCGAGCGCCGCCCTCGGGGGCCTCCTCGTCGCGGCGGTCCACGCGTGGGCCCTCGTGCCGTCGGCCATCCGCCTCGCCCCCGCCTCCTACGACCCGCGCCTCGACCTGACGAACGAGCTTTACGGCTGGCCGCGCGTCGCCGCCGTCGCCCGCGACGAGGCGCTCTCGGCGTGGACCCCCGGCACCGAGCGGGGCGACGTCGCCATCGTCGGCCCGCACTGGGTCGTCTGCGCGCAGCTCGAGGCCGCCCTGCGCGGCACGCTCCCCGTCGGCTGCGACTCCCCCATCCGCGACGACTTCGACCGCTGGTACCCGCGCGCGAGCTGGCACGACGCCGACACCATCGTGTGGGTCACCGACCGGCGCTTCGGCCCCGCCCCCGCGCTGCCCTCTCACGTCGTGCTGCGGTCGCGCGAGGTCCAGGTCCAGCGCGACGGGCACGTCGTGCGCGTCTTCGACGTCACCGTGCTGGCGCGCCGGGCTGCGGCGTGACCACCGGCGCAGCGCGGAGCCCCGCGTCGCGCAGCAGCGCCACGTCCTCGTCGCCCGCCGGGTTCGGCGTCGTCAGCAGCTTGTCGCCGTAGAAGATCGAGTTCGCCCCCGCGTACATCGCCAGCAGCTGCGCCTCGCGCGAGAGCTCCGTGCGCCCCGCGCTGAGACGCACTCGCGCGCGCGGCATGAGGATGCGCGCGATCGCCACCATGCGCACGAGGTCGAGCGGATCGACCGGCGGCAGGTGCTCGAGCGGCGTGCCCGCCACGCGCACCAGGGCGTTGATGGGGACGCTCTCGGGCTGCGGGTCGAGGTTCGCCAGCGTCCGCAGCATCTCGCAGCGGTCGTCGACGCTCTCGCCCATGCCGATGATGCCGCCCGAGCACACGGTGATGCCGGCCGCGCGCACGCGCTCCAGGGTGCGCAGCCGGTCGTCGAACGTGCGCGTCGAGATGATCGACCGGTAGTTCTCGCGGCTCGTGTCCACGTTGTGGTTGTACGCGTCGAGCCCCGCCTCCTTGAGGCGCGCGGCCTGCGACTCGCTCAGCATCCCGAGCGTCACGCACGCCTCCATCCCGAGGTCCTTCACGCCGCGCACCATCGCCAGCACGCGGTCGAAGGCCGGGCCGTCCTTCACCTCGCGCCAGGCGGCGCCCATGCAGAAGCGCGTCGACCCGGCGGCGCGCGCCCGCTGCGCGGCGGAGAGCACCTCGTCCACGTCGAGCATCTTCTCGGGCCCCACGTCCGTCTCGTAGTGGCTCGATTGCGGGCAGTACGCGCAGTCCTCCGGGCAGCCGCCGGTCTTGACGCTGAGGAGGGTGCAGAGCTGCACCTCCGAGTCGGCGTGGTGCGCGCGATGCACGGCGCGGGCCTCGTCGACCAGGGCGAAGAGCGGGTGATCGTACAGGGCGCGGACTTCGGCGCGCGTGAAGGAGCGGGTCTGCATCGGGCGTCGGACTCTAGCAGATGTGCTGTATGCTCCGGGGTACGGGGGGAGCGAGATGCCCACCGTACTCCTCGTCGATGACTCTCCGGCCGCGCGCCACGCGATCGCCAAGCGGCTGAAGGCCGCGGGGTTCGACGTGCTCGAAGCCGGCTCGGCGGCCGACGCGCGCACGGTGGACCTCGCTCCCTTCGCGTGCGCCGTGGTCGACGTGGAGCTGGGCGACGGCGACGGGCCGACGCTGGCCGTCGAGCTTCACGCGAAGCGGCCCGACCTGCCGGTCGCCTTCTTCACGGCGACCTCGACGCCCGACGTGCACGAGCGCGCGAAGGGCCAGGGCCCGGTCTTCACGAAGCCCGACCTGGACCCGCTCCTCGCGTGGGCGAAGAGGGAGTCCCGTACTCAGCCGCCGCCGACGAAGTGAACGATCTCGATCACGTCGCCGCCCGCGACGCGGTGCTCGGCGTGGCGCGCGCGCGGGACGATGGCGCGATTGACCTCGACGGCGACGGGGCCCTCGGTGAGGCCGAGGTGCTCGACCAGGCCGCGCACCGTCAGGCCGTCGGGCACGTCGCGTCGCGTTCCGTTGACCGTGACCTCCATGGCGCGTCAGGTTAACACTCCCTGCGGACATGGCGACCGAGAAGCTCTACTGGGCCGACCCCTTCGCGACGGCGTTCGAAGCAGCGGCCCGGACTGGCGAGCACGGCGGAAAGCCGAGCGTCGTGCTCGATCGCACCCTCTTCTATCCCGAGTCGGGCGGGCAGCTCGCCGACACGGGGACGCTCGCCGTCGCGGGGCGGACCGTGCGCGTCCTCGACGTGCAGGTCGCCGACGACGGCACGATTCACCACCTGGTCGAGGGGAGCGTCGACGGCCTCGAGGGCGCGGCCGCGAGCGGCACGATCGACCTCGCGCGCCGGCGCGACCACATGGCGCAGCACACCGGGCAGCACGCGCTCTCGCGGGCGCTCGTCGACGTCGCGCGCGCCGAGACCGTGTCCTCGCGGCTCGGCGCGACGTCGTGCACCATCGACGTCGAGGGCGCCCTCGCCGAGCGGGACGTCGCGCGCGCCGAGGACCTCGTCAACGCCGTCATCATGGACGACGTGGGCGTGCGCCAGCTCTTCCCCACCCCCGAGGAGCTGCCGAAGCTGCCCCTGCGTCGCCCGCCGAAGGTGGACCGCGGCATCCGCGTCATCGACATCGAGGGCTTCGACATGTCGCCCTGCGGCGGGACGCACTGCACGCGCACCGGGCAGATCGGCGTCGTGCGCGTCGTGGGGCTCGAGAAGTACAAGGGCGGCTGGCGCGTCACCTTCCACGCGGGGCGGCGCGCCATCGACGACGCGCGCAAGAAGGAGGCGGTGCTCGCCGAGCTCGCGCGCGAGTTCACGTGCGGCATGCTCGACGTGGTGCAATCGGTCGGCAAGCTGCGCGTCGAGCTCAAGACGCGCACCGACGCGCTGGCGACGACGCGCGGGGAGCTGGTGGAGCTGCTCGCCGACAGGATCCTCGCGCAGCACCCTGCCGCACCAGGCGGCGGGACGACGCGCGTCGTCGTCGTGCGCGAGCACGGCGACCTCGGGATGCTGCGCACCCTGGCCGGGCGGCTCGCGACGCGCGAGGACGTGGTGGCCCTCTGCGCCGCGCCGGACGAGCGGGATGCCAACGAGTACGGCGTGGTCCTGCAGCGCGGTGCGAAGGCGGACTTCGACTGCTCCGCCTGGCTCAAGCAGGAGGCGGCGGCCGGCGGGGGCCGCGGGGGCGGACGCCCCGAAAGGGCCGAGGGAAGGCTGCCCCGCGCGAGTCTTCTTGCCGCCGCGGCGCGCCTGCGCGACGCTTCTTGATGCATGGCGCAGACGCGCACGGCAGGCTCTGGTCCGATCCCGCCGGCCAAGAAGGACGACAGCGAGGACGTCGCGTGGGCGCTCTCCACCGCCGAGGCGATGTTCGCGCGCGGCGATCGCGGCGACGCGCTGAAGTGGCTGCGTCGCGCCGCCGAGTCCGCGTCCGAGGCGCAGGCCGACGACAGGGCGCTCGAGCTGGCGAAGGCCGCCGCGGAGCTGGCGAGCGTCCTCGGGCCCTCGCCGAGCGCGCCTCCGCCTCCTCCGGCCGCTGTCAACGCGGCGGCGCCGCCCCCGCAGCGGGCGCCCATGCCGACCCGCGTGGCGGCTCCACCCCCTCCGCCCGCGGCTCCGGCCCCGTCGCCCGCAGCTCCGCCCCCGCCCCCGGCGCCGGCTCCCTCGCCGGCTGCAGGGATGCGACCGAAGCCGCCGGTGCGCCCCGCGCCCGCGCCGGCGGTGACTCCCGTCGCCCCGCGGATCGTCGAGACCCGACGGCCACGCCGCTCGCGGCCCGAGATCCAGCTCACGCGCCCCATCGACGAGGTGACGCAGGTGACCACGCCGCCCGCCCAGCCCGTCGCCCGTCGCCGGCGCGCGAGCAGGCCCCCGGCCGAAGAGACGAACCCGCCGCCGACGACGCGGCGCAGTGACCGGCCGACCGCGCACGCCGGCATCCCGAGCGCCGCCGAGGTCGACGCGTGGCCCACCGAGTCGCGGCTGGGCGACCTGGAGACGATCGCGCCCGAGCCGGACGAGAAGACGCGCATCGGCGTGCCCGCCTACGACCCGAACGCGCCGGCGCCGGCCGAGCTCCCGTCGTCGCCGGTGATCGTCGAAGACCCGTCGATCCGCTCGTCGCAGGCGGTGCGCGTCGTCGTGTGGCGCGCGGCGGACGGCGTGCACATCGCGCCGGCCGGCACGCGCGTCAACGCCATCACGGTGGACGCCGTGCTCGTCGCGCTCGACCCCTCGGCCGACCTGACGGCGTGGCTCACCGGCAAGTGATGCAGCGTACGACGCTCCTGCGCCTGTCGCAGCTCGCGCGCTTCTGGGAGAAGAACCCGCGCACCATCCAGTCGTGGATACGGCTGGGGCGCCTCGCGGCCATCCGCTCGCCGGGCGGGCACTTCCGCGTGCGCGTGGCCGACGTGCGCGCCTTCTGCGAGCGCGAGGGCATGCCGCTCCCGCCCTTCGCGGCGCCGGCGGTGCGGCGGATCGTCGTGGCGGGCGCGGGGCTGGCGCGCTCGCTGCGCATGGCCGGCGTGACCGTCGACGCGCGCGAGGATCCCTGCGCCGCGCTGCTCGCCGTGGCCGACGGGACGGCGGCGGCGCTCGTGCTTCCTCCGTCGGCGGGGTCGCTCGACGTGGCGGCGGCCGTCGCGGCGCTCCGCCGTCACGCGGCGACGCGCGAGCTCCCGGTCATCGTCGCGGGCAAGACGACGCGGGCGCGCGTGCGCGCGCTCGAGCAGGCGGGGGCGACGCACGTGGTCACGGCCGCCGCCGGCGCGTCTCTCCCGGCGGTGCTGCGCGAGTCACTTCGTCTGGAGTAGCTCGCGCACGCGGTCGAGCACCATGTCCGCGAGCGAGAGCTTCGTCATCGTCGGCAGCGGGCGCACGTCGCTCGCGGCCACGAGGGTCGCGCGGTTGTCCTCGCGTCCGAAGGATTCGCTCGCCTCGTTGGCGACCACGAGGTCCACCTTCTTCTGCGTCAGCTTGCGCTTCGCGTAGGCGACGAGGCCCTCGCCGCCCTCGGTCTCGACGGCGAACCCGACGAGCACCGGGCGCTTGCCGGCGCGCGCCGCGCCCACCTCGGCGAGCAGGTCGGGGTTCTTCACGAGGTCGATGGTGATGCGCTCGTCGCTCTTCTTGATCTTGCTCGCGCTCGGCTCGGCGGGCCGGTGGTCGGCGACCGCGGCGGCCATGACGAGGGCATCGGCGCGCGAGAGATCGAGCCCCATCGCCTGCCAGAGCACCTGGCGCATGCTCACCGCGCCGCGCACGTCGGTGCGGCGGACCCCGTGCGGCGTGGGCAGCGTCACCGGCCCGGCCACGAGCGTCACGTCCGCCCCGCGCGCCGCCGCGCGCTCGGCGATGGCGAAACCCATCTTGCCGGTCGACCGGTTGCCGAGGAAGCGCACCGGATCGATGTCCTCGAGCGTGGGCCCCGCCGTGACGACGATGCGCAGCCCCGCGAGGTCCCTCTTCGACAGCGCCGTGACGATCGCCGCGTACACGGCCTCCGGCTCCGCCATGCGCCCGAGCCCCACGTCGCCCGAGGCGACCTCGCCCGCCACGGGCCCCACGAGCGACACGCGATGCTGCGCCGCGAGCTCCGCCACGTTGCGCTGCGTCGCCGGGTGCTCCCACATGCGCGGGTGCATCGCCGGCGCGGCGAGCACCGGCCCGCGCGCGCAGAGGGCCAGCGCCGTCACGAGGTCGTCCGCCCTGCCCTGCGCCAGGCGCGCGAGCACGTCGGCGGTCGCCGGAACGATGGCGACGAGGTCCGCGCGCTCGGCGAGCCGCACGTGCACCTCGCCCGCGACGGTCGGGTCCCACATGTCCGTCGCCACGCTCTCCCCGGTGATGCCCGCGAGCGTCAGCGGCCCCACGAAGCGCGTCGCCGACGCGGTCATGACGGGCAGCACCTTGCCCCCGGCCTTCACGACGAGCCGCGCGAGCTCCACCGCCTTGTAAGCGGCGATGCTCCCGGTCACGCAGAGCGCCACGGTCTTGCCGCTGAGCGGCCCGTGCGGGTACGTGCTCTCGTCCATCGTACCGACGAACCTACAACACGTGCGCAGGCTGCGCATGCAGGCGTGCCCGTGCCCACGCCTCGACGTGGAGGACGACGTGCGCCCCGGCTTCGCGTCGCTCGAGATGACCGATCGAGGCGTCCGTGTCAGCACGCTCCTCTCCCCGGCTGACACGAAGCCCGTCCGTGTCAGCCGCCTGGCGCCGCTCGCTGACAGGCGCCGCGACCGTGTCACGCGCCGCGCCGTGATCGCTGACATGCACGGCCTCCATGTCAGCTCGCACCGCGTGGCGACTGACATGGCCGGCGTAGGTGTCACGTTCCGCGGCCTGCGTGTCAGCCGGCACGCGTCATGGCGTGACAGGCGCCGCGTGTGTGTCACCTGACACGCGCCACACTTGCGGGATCGTGGCACTCCGTGTGACAAGGAACCACGACATGGCGGCCGTCCCGACGCACATTCGCATGCCGGAGCTGCTCTGGCGTCTGCAGACGACGCTGCACATGACGCAGAAGGAGCTCGGGAACCTGGTCGGGCTCTCCAGCCGCACGATCATCCGCTTCTACCAGCGCGGTGGCATCTTCCTTCCGAGGCAGTGGGCGACGCTCGCCAAGGCGCTGCAGAAGGTCGACCCCGCGCTTGCCGAGTACTGCGCCCGCATGTCCGGAGCGACCATCCAGCAGCTCGTGCAGGGCAAGGTGCCGGCCCTTCCCTCGCCCGTGCTCGCGGCTCCCTCGCCCGCGCTCGCGATTCCTTCGCCCGCACCCGCCGTGGCGCCGGACGCGCGAGCGATGCCGTCGGCCCCGCACATGGCGGACTCGGTCGTCTGCGCGGGCGCCGAGGCGATGCAGTGCACGCCGACGCAGATGCGCACGGGCCTGGCCGCCGCCCTCGAGCGCATGATCGCCCTCGGCATGAGCGCCGAGCAGACGCTCGAGGCGATGTCGCCACCTGCGAAGGCCGAGAAGGCCGCGAAGACCGGCAAGACGAAGTGACGCGCTGACTACGACGCGGCGCTCGAGGGGACCATCTCGCGCGACGCGTCGATGATGGCCCACGGGAACGCGGCGAAGGCCGCGACGACGGCCATCACGATGATCGGCGCGTCCCAGCTGCCGGTCGCCTTGGCGATGTAGCCGAAGGCCGCGGCGGACAGGGCCCCGCCCAGCTGGCCCGCGGTGTTCATCGCGGCGCTCACGGTGCCCGCGTGGCTCCGGCCCACGTCGATGCACGTCGCGAAGGCGTTGGCCTGGAAGAGCCCCCAGCCGACGAAGACGACCGAGATGAGCGCGATGGTCACGGGCTTGTCGTGCAGCGCGGGCATCAGCGCGTACGCGAGGACCACCGTGACGCCCGCGAGGAACGCGGCGACGCGCCGTCCGCGGCAGCGTCCGAGACGCGCCACGAGAGAGTCGCTCAGGATGCCGCCGAGGCTGTTGCCCAGCATGCCGGCGAACCACGGCAGCGCGACCCAGCGCAGGTCGCCCTCGGTGAAGGCGCGGCCCTTCGCGAGGAACGTCGGCATCCAGAAGATGCCGAAGTACGAGCAGTAGACGCACATGAACCAGGTGGCCGTCAGGCCCCAGAGGTTGCGGTCGCGCGTGGCCAGGCCCCACGGTAGACCGCGCGCCGGGGCGCGAGGCTCGCCCGCGGTCTCGGCGATCTCCTCGGCGGTGACGCCGCGCTTCTCGGCGGGCGAGTCGCGGAACCAGGCGTACCAGACGGCCGCCCACGCCACG
>Ga0335083_10006561_pt1 | contig 14485 bp, 8 predicted proteins | sample Lox_Sample_42_FD_206716 | JGI IMG/M metagenome (GOLD analysis project Ga0335083, IMG submission 206716) | Soil microbial communities from Loxahatchee National Wildlife Refuge, Florida, United States - Lox_Sample_4.2 | ecosystem: Environmental > Terrestrial > Soil > Wetlands | place: USA: Florida...
GCCACGTGGTCGCGAGCGCGGTCGCGTGGGGCTTGTGGATGGGGCCCGAGCTCGCGCAGGTCGCGGTCTCGGAGGGCCTCGCGCGGTCGCGCCGCGAGCTCGTGATGAAGCTCGACGACGGGTTCGAGACGCTGCGCCGCAACACGGACGCGTTCGACATCGACACCGACGCCGCCGAGGACAACCTCAAGGCGATCGCCGAGGAAGCGCGCGCGCTCGGCGTCGAGCTGCGCAAGCGGAGCGGAAACGGCACGATCAAGAGCGAGGACGGCTCGGTCGTCTCGGGCTCGATCGAACGCACGCCGACCCAGGGCCTGGCCAAGGGCCAGTCGGTCGAGGAGCTGCTCGCGCGGCTCGACGACAAGAAGGATCGCGTGACCGCGGCCTCCGAGCTGTGCGACCGCGGCGATCCGCGCGCGGCGGTGCCGGTGATCGCGGCCGTCCACAAGATGAGCCGCGCCGACGCGGTGCGCATCCTCGGCAAGACCGTCAAGCTCGGCGCCGCGGCCGCGCCGCCGCTCACCGAGGGCCTGAAGAGCAGCAAGGCGTTCCTGCGCCACGGCTGCGCGCTCGCGCTCGCGCTCCTGCGCACCGAGGACGGCACGCAGGCCGTGATCGAGCTCCTGCTCGACGAGCCGACCGAGATCTGGCGCGAGATCGCGCGCGCGGTCGGCCAGGTCGGTCCGCCCGCGCTGATGCCGCTCGCCAGCAAGCTCGGCCGCACCGGCGACCGCCTGACCCCGCAGCTCGCCGAGCGGGCGGCGTGGGCGATGGCCCATGTCGGGGTGCGCGGCGGCAAGCCCGCGCTCGAGCAGATGGCGGCCGGGCAGAGCATGGTCGCGCCGATCGCGAAGCAGGCCCTGGCGCTGCTCGATACCGCGGCGCGCGACGAGGTGCGCGTGCGACCGGGTCAGGAGACGCGGGACGTCACGGTCAATCGCGCGTTCTCGCGGCGCTTCTTCGAGGCGCTGGAGGCCGACCGCCCGGATCTGGCACAGGCCGCGCTCGAGGGCATCGACGCCTCCGGCCCGCTGGAGCTCGAGGACGGCGATCTGATCGCGCTCGACGAGGAAGAGGCCGAGCTCGACGAATCGGATCTGATCCAGACGTGAGCGTGCGGTTTCAGGTATGATCGACGCCAGCGGTTCATGAGGATCGGGATCTTCTCCGACGTCCACGCGAACATCGAAGCGATGGCCGCGGTGGTCGAGGCCTACAAGTCGGAGCGTATCGATAAGTACGTATGCATCGGCGACGTCGTCGGCTACGGCGCGTCGCCGAACGAGTGCTGCGACCTCATCCGCAACCTCGCCGCGTTCACGATCCTCGGCAACCACGACGCCGCGGTCGCCGGGCGCATGGACTACTCGTACTACTACGACGCCGCACGCCAGGCGCTCGACCTGCACGCGCGCCAGCTCACGACCGACAACATGGAGTGGCTGAAGAAGCTGCCCTACGAGGTGCGCGAGGGCGACCTGACGTTCTGCCACGGCTCGCCGATCAACCTCGAGGAGTTCGAGTACATCTTCTCGGTCGAGCAGGCGTCGCGCTGCATCGACATCTGGGACGAGCTCGGCGTCGTGACGTTCATCGGCCACTCACACCTGTGCAAGTCGTTCGCGCTGACGCGCGAGGAGGTGTTCGAGGTGGTCGCGACCAAGTTCGTGATCCGCCCCGAGCACCGCTACATCGTCTCGGTCGGCTCGGTCGGCCAGCCGCGCGACTACGACAACCGCGCGAGCTACACCATCTACGACAGCGAAGAGAAGACGTTCGAGTTCAAGCGCGTCGCGTACGACATCGACCAGGCGGCGCAGAAGATCTTCGCGGCCGACCTCGAGCGCAACTTCGGCAACCGGCTCTTCCTCGGCGTGTGAGCGAAGAGTCACCGCCAAGGCGCCGCAGAGCCAAGGTTCGCCAGGCGGAACCGATTTCGGCCCGAGTCGCGTCGCGTGGAGGCCCATTCTTCTGGCGTCTCCCTGGCTCTGCGTCTCCCTGGCTCTGCGGCGCCTTGGCGGTAAGCCCGATCTTCAGCGGAAGTGATGCACGATGACGCCGCGCAGGGCGGCGACGGCGTCGGCGATGAAGATGCGCAGGCGCTCGATCTCGTGCGAGGGGCCGGACAGGCGCGCGAGCGCAGCGAGCAGCTGCACGGTGGCGGCGTGATCGAAGTAGCGGCCGGTCGACGTCGGGCCGGCGAACTCGGCCCGCAGCTCGCCGCCCGACTCGAGAAACGCGAGCGGGCCGTCGGCGTGGTTGCCGAGCGCGACGTGGAGCAAGGGCCACGCCGTGCCGAGCTCGAGCGCGGTGTCGCGCGCGGTGACCGACGTGCGGCTCGCGCTCGCGTCGTCGTAACCGGCCAGCGAGTCGCCGCCGACGTCGAGCTCGCTGCCGGCGATCGCGAATAGCGTGCACCTCATGACCCGATCGTAGCCTCAGTCCTCTCGGCGCAGCGCGGCCGGGGCAAAGCGCATCGCGGCGTCGCGCGCGGCGGCGAGCTCGTCGGCGCCGATCACGCCGTCGACGTGCATCGCGTGCAGGATGATGTCGACGCGCGCGGCGCTGTCCTTGTCGAGGCCGCCGGCGTGGCGGACGCGGTGGCTCATCGTCGCCGGCTCCGACGTCAGCGACGCGAGGAACGCGGCCTGGCGCACCGACAGCTCGCGCGGCGTCTCGTCGAACCAGTAGCGCGCCGCTGCACCGAGGCCGAACACGTGCGGCCCGAGCTCGATGATGTTGAGGTAGCGCTCGAGGATCGCGCGCTTGTCGAGGCGCGATTCGAGCCGCCACGTCAGGATCGCTTCCTGGATCTTGCGATCGAGCGAGCGGCGCTGCGTGAGGAACGCGTTCTTGATCAGCTGCTGGCTGATCGTCGAGCCGCCGCGCGCGAGCCGGCGGTCGCGCAGGTTGATCTCGAGGCTGCGCGCGATCTGCTGCACGTCGAAGCCATGATGCTCCCAGAACCGCGCGTCCTCGGCCGCCGTGAACGCGCCGGTGACGTACGACGGCAGCCGGCGCAGCTCGGTGAACCCGGGCTCGCCCTTGCCGACCTTGCCGCGCGTGCCATCGGCGAAGATCTGGTCGCTGACCCGCGCGAGCTGGGTGACGTCGGCGGCAGGCGGCTCGGCGGTCGCGTCGCACGAGCTCGCGAGGTGAACGTCGAGGTCGACGCCGTCGCCGGGCGGCGCCGCGAGATCGATCGCGAGGCGCGCGCGGCCGCCGAAGGTGCCGGCGAGGTTCATCCCGTCGAGCGGGCCGCGGATCTCGGCGGGCAACGACGCCAACAGATCTGCGCACGGCGCCGACGCGAGCCGGACGTCGAGCTGGCCCGACGCGGGCGCGCCGCGGCGCAGCCACCCGGACAGCGTCCACCGGCCGGCGCCGAGCTCGAGCTCGCCGTCGGACAGCGACACCGCTTCGGGACCGATCGCGAGCTGGCCGCGTACGTTCGCCGTGATCGCGATCGGAGCGGGCGCGATCGTCGGGTGATCGAGGCGCAGCTGGTCGATCGAGCCGGCGACGCGCGCGTCCAGCGCGGCGCCATCGCGGCGCAGCTCGAGCTCGCCCGAGGCGCGCGCGCCGCCGAGATCGATCGCGTGCGGCACCAGCGGGGCGAGGGCGGCGAGCGGCACGCGCGTGCCGCGCACGACCAGCGCGAAGTCGTCCGGTGCGAGCTCGGCGGAGACCGCGCGCGCGACGCCGCCATCGTCGAGCGACGCGTGCAGCTCGAGCGCGCCGCCCGGTGCCAGCCGGCCGACCGCGACGTCGCGCAGGCGGATCGCCGGGACACCGTCGATCCCGACTGCACCGGCGCCGGCGACCGCGAGCACGCGGCCGAACCGTACGCGCGGCAACGCGACCTCGGCGGCGGCGCGCGCGAGCGCGAGCTCGCCCGACGCGCGACCCAGCGAGCCGCGCAGCCACACGCGGCCGGTCAGCACGCGCACGCCGTCGGCATCGGGGATCAGCTGCACGTCCTCGGCACCGAGCTCGCCGACGTCGGCGATGCGCGCGGTCAGCGTGCCCGAGGCGACGACGACGCGGCGCACTCGCGCGCTCGCACCGCCGCCACCGCTGCCGTGGCCGTGCTGCGCGAACCGCCGCACGAGCCGCGCGAGGTCCGAGTCGCCGTCGCGATCGATCGCGAGCGCGATGCGCGGCGCCGCGACGCGGATCTCGTCGGCGCCGATGTGGCCGTCGAGTAGCGGCTCGAGCGCGACCGACGCTTCGATCGAGTCGGCCGCGAACAGCTCGCCGAGCTCGACGTCCGAGAGCCGGACCGTGCCCGTGAGATCGGCATCGACGCCGCCGATGCGCGCGGTCACGCCGCCTGTCGCGCCGAGATCGTCGGCGAGCGCCCGCGTGCGCGCGCCGACCCACGCCGCCGCGCCGATCGGCGCGCCGAGCGCGACGAGCACGGTGGCCGCGAGAACGCTTCGTTCGGTCATCAGTGAGTCGGAGGCGCGCCTTCGCGGCGATCCTCGCCGACGAACGAGCGCTGCAGGATGCGGCGCTCGCCGTGGTCGCGGCGCGCGCCGAGCCGCGCGCCGGCGAGCATCAGCTCGCACAGCTCGCCGAACGAGATCCCGGCGGCGTCGGCGATTTTCGGAAGCAGGCTGGTCGGCGTGAGGCCGGGCACGGTGTTGACCTCGAGCACGAACTCGTTGCCCGACTCGCTCACGATCATGTCGACGCGCGTCGCGCCGCGGCAGCCGAGCGCGAGGTGCGCGCGCAGCGCTTGCGCGAGCACGCCGCGGTAGCGCTCCGGCGTCAGCCGCGGCGGTACGAAGTAATCGGTCGCGCCGCGCGTGTACTTGTTCGCGTAGTCGTAGAAGCCCTCGCGCGGAGCGATCTCGACCGCGCCCAAGGCGCGATCCTCGAGGATCGCGACCGAGACTTCCTTGCCGGCGATGTAGCGCTCGACCACCACCTCGTCGTCGAACGCGAGCGCGCGCTCGATCGCGGGCTGGAGCTCGTCCTCGTCGGTGACGATCGTGACGCCGACCGAGCTGCCTTCGCGGACCGGCTTGACCACGCACGGCATGCCGAAGTCGCCGTGCACGGCCGCGACCTCGTCTCCGGCGCCGATCGTGTAGTACGCGGGCGTCGGCAGGTTGTGCAGGCGGAACAGCTCCTTGGCCTTGCCCTTGTGCATCGCGAGCGCGGACGCGAGCACGTCCGAGCCGGTGTACGGGATGCCGAGCAGCTCGAGCAGGCCCTGGACGCAGCCGTCCTCGCCCATCCGGCCGTGCAGCGCGATGAACGCGACGTCGATCTGCTCCTGGCGGACGGCGACATCGACGTCGCCGTCGACGTAGATCGGGATGACGTCGTGGCCGCGCTCCCGCAGCGCGGCGAGCACCGCCTCGCCCGTGCGCAGCGATACCTCGCGCTCGCTCGACAACCCCCCGAGCAAAACTCCGATCTTGCGGGCCTGCATGACTGAACTCCTTGGCGGAACCAACGCGGCACGCTCCCGCCGTATTGCGACGGTACGGGGGCCACGATCACGGGGCAAATTTCGGGCTCCTTGACGGTGGTTCCGGCCGCGGGGTAGGAAGGCCGCGATGAGCAAGAAGAGCGAGGCGAGCGCGGAAGCGTCGGGCGGCGACGCCCCGGCCCAGGCGAAGAAGAAGCCGGCGGCGAAGGCCAAGGCAAAGAAAGCGCCGGCCCAGGCAAAGAAGAAGCCGGCTGCCCGGCGCGTCCGTTCCGAGACGATCTTCGAACCGCCACCGGTGGCCGCCGAGCAGGAAGACATCACCGACGCGGTGATCGTCGCCGAGACGCCGGTCGAGCCGCCGCGGGAGGACACCGAGGAGACCGAAGCGGTCGTGGCCGCGCCGGCGCTGTCCGACGAGGAGCGCGAGCTCGCGTCGGTGTACGGCGAGGAGATGGGCGCGCCGCGGGCCGCGCACGGCGAGTATTCCGACCGCCAGACGCGCGACGAGGACCGGCCGATGATGCCGGAGATCAACGCGCGCGAAGAGCGACGCAACCAGTGGCAGGAGCGACGCGACCGGCGGAAGCAGCGGCGAGAGGAACGGCAGCAGCGGAGAGAGCACGTGCAAGGGCAAGGGCAGGGGCAAGGGCACGTGGTGCGCGAGCATCGGCCGTTGCCCCAGGCGCAGCCGCAGGCGCAGGCGCAGCCGATCAACGGCCACGCCGCGCCGACCACCGAAGGTCCGGCGCGCGTCGGCACGCCGCTCGGCGACGCCGCGGCGAGCGTGTTCGCACAGCTGCGCAACGGCCAGCCGCTGCCGGTGCGCCAGCTCGCGGCGATGATGCGCAAGCGCAACCTCGTGCAGCAGGACCCGGAGCAGCTGTGGCCGCAGCTCAAGGCCGAGCTGCTCGGGGACGAGCGCAGCTATCGCTCGCTCGGCTTGCGCCCGCGCATCGTGTATCGCGGCCGCGATCTGTTCGCGCCCGGGCCGGTCGCGGCCAGCGCGACCGCCGATGCCGAGGCCGACGTCGCGGGCTCGCTGTCGCGGCTCGCCGGCGCCACGCATCGCGCGCTCGCGGCGCGGCTCGTGCGCGCGAGCGCGGCCGGGTTCGAGCGGCTGATCCACGCGTACCTCGTGGCCGCCGGCTATCGCGACATCGACTGGGTCAAGCGGGTCGGCGGCATCAGCTACGCCGCGGCGACCGCGCCCGGCATCGCGCGCACGATCCTGATCAGCGCGCGCTCGGGTGACCAGGCGATCGATCGCCGCGCGATCGGCGAGCTCCGGGTCGGCGTCGAGGCCAAGGATCTCGTCGCCGGCATCTTGTTCTCGCCGACCGAGCTGTCGGAGGACGCCGAGCGCGAGCTCGAGCGCGCCGGCCGCTCGATCGCGGTGGTGTGCGGCGCGCAGCTCGTCGCGGCGCTCGTGCAGACCGGCGTCGGCGTCGTCAGCTCGGCCGCGCCGCTGCACTACGTCGACGACCAGCTGCTCGACGAGCTGCTGGCCGGATGATCGTCACCTGGCTGGGCCGCGCCGCGTACCGCGACGTGCTCGCGCTGCAGCACGCGGCGCGCGAGCGCGTGTGGGCCGGCGAGCCCGGCACGATCTTCTTGTGCGAGCACCCGCCGGTGATCACGCTCGGCCGCTCGGCGAACCGCGCGAACGTGCTCGCCGCCGGTGACGTCCCGGTCGAGCAGATCGAGCGCGGCGGCGACGTCACGTATCACGGCCCGGGCCAGCTGATGGTGTATCCGGTCGTGCGGATCAAAGGGGTCGTCGAATTTCTCGCGTGCGTCGCCGGCGTGCTCGCGGACACGTGCGTGCACTTCGGCGCACCGCGCGCGCAGTGGCGGCGCGATCCGGCCGGGCTGTGGCTCGGGGAGGCCAAGCTCGGCGCGTGCGGCATCCACGTCGCGCGCGGCGTCGCGATCCACGGCTGGGCGCTCAACGTCGCGACGCCGCCCGAGATGTGGACGCGCATCCGGCCGTGCGGGCTCGGCGTGCCGCAGATCTCGCTCGCCGACGCGCTCGGCGGCAGCGCGCCGGCGAGCGCGGCGGTCGCCGACGAGGCGTCGCCCCGGCTCGCTCGCGCGCTGATATAAGAGGTGGATGGCGCGCATCGTCGTCCTCTACAACACCGACTACGACGCCGAGCAAGCGCGCGAGGCCGGCCCCGACATCACGAGCGTGCGCGAGTCGGCGCGCGCGATCGTCGGCGCGCTGCGCGAGGCCGGGCACGTCGTCGAGCTGACCGGCGTGCACGGCGTCGAGGTCTACGCGGTGCTCGCGCGCCTGCACGCGAACAAGCCCGACATCCTGTTCAACCTGTGCGAGTCGATGGACGGCGATCCGCGCAACGAGCCGACGTTCGCGGGGCTCCTCGATCTCTTCAAGATCCCGTACACCGGCGCCGAGCTGGTCGCGCTCGCGTCGTGCCTGCACAAGCAGCGCACGAAGGACATCTTGCTCGCGCACGGCGTGCCGACGCCGCCGTACCGCCTGTTGCGCACGGAGGCGGACCTCGACGATCCCGCGCTCGAAGCCCTCGACTATCCGTGGTTCGTCAAGCTCGCACACGAGGACGCGTCGCTCGGGATCACCGAGGCGAACGTCGTCGCGTCACCGGCGGCGCTGCGCGCGCGCACCCGCGAGCTGTTCGCCGAGTATCGCGAGCCGGTGCTCGCCGAGCGCTACATCGAGGGCCGCGAGGTCAACGTCACGATCCTCGGTCATGGCCGCACGCTCGAGGTCCTGCCGCTTCACGAGATCGACTTCGCGCAGATGCCGCCGGATCGCCCGCGCATCGTCAGCTACGCCGCGAAGTGGGACGAAGCGCACGTCGACTACGCGGGCACCAAGCCGGTGCCGCTCGGGCCGACCGCGCCCGGCGTCGTCGCCGAGATCGAGCGCGTGTCGATCGCGGCGTGGCACGCGCTCGAGCTGCGCGACTACGGCCGCGTCGATCTACGCGTCGATGCCGCCGGCGTGCCGTGGGTGATCGACATCAACCCGAACCCCGACATCTCGCCGGATGCCGGCGTCGCGCGCGCCGCGGCGGCGGCCGGGCTGTCGTATCCGCAGCTGGTGTCGAAGGTCGCCGAGACCGCGATGCGCCGCTATCGATGACGATGATCTGACCGGGACTTATTCGTCGTCTTCACCCGGATCTTCGCCCGACAGCCGGCGCAGCTTCTTCTGCAGGCCGAAGCGCGACAGCCCGAGCAGGCGCGCCGCGACCGTCTGGTTGTTCTTCGCGCGCGACATCGCGGCCGCGATGTACGCCTGCTCGGTCGCGACCAGCGCGGGCTTGAGGTGCAGGTCGTCGCCGGTCGCCGGCTTGCCGGGCTCGGGCCGCGCGGCGGCGGCGGCGACGGCTTCGGGCAGATCCGGGAGATCGATCACGTCGCCGCCGATCGCGAGGCCGCGCGCGAGCGCGTTCTCGAGCTCGCGCACGTTGCCGGGCCAGCGGTGCTGGCCGAGCGCGCGCAGCGCGGCGCGCGAGATCCGAGGCGGCGCCTTGCCCGCGGCGAGCCGGGCGATCAGATGCTCGACGAGCAGCGGGAGATCGCCGTCGCGCTCGCGCAGCGGCGGGATCGGAACCGCGATCACCTCGAGGCGGAAGCGCAGATCTTCGCGGAAGCGCCCGGCCGCGGCGAGCTCGGCGAGCGAGCGCTGCGACGCCGCGATCACGCGGACGTCGACCTTGCGTGTACGCGTGTCGCCGACCCGGCGGAGCACGCCGTCTTGCAAGACGCGCAGGAGCTTGGCCTGCATCGCCGCGCTGGTATCGGCGATCTCGTCGAGGAACAGCGTGCCGCCGTCCGCGACCTCGAACAGGCCGCGGCGATCGCGGTCGGCACCGGTGAACGCGCCGCGCACGTGGCCGAACAGCTCGCTCTCGAGCAGCGGCTCGGGCACCGCGCTGCAGTTGATCGCGACGAACGCACCGTCGCGACGCGGCCCGTGGTCGTGCAGCGCGCGCGCGACCAGCTCCTTGCCGGTGCCGCTCTCGCCGACGATCACGACCGGCAGCGACGTTGCCGCGGCGCGATCGACGACGTCGAGCATGCGCACCATCGCGGGCGAGCGGCCGATGATCTGCTCGTAGCGGTGGCGCAGCCGATCGCGGTCCGGCAGGTCGGCCTTGACGCGCACGAGCTCGGCGTCGCGGTCGGCCAGCTCCGACGACAGCCGGCGGTTGAGCTCGTCGACCTCGCGCGTCGACCGGCGCAGATCGTCGGCGAGCCGCGCGTTCTCGATCGCGATCGCCGCGATGTCGGCGAGCTCGCCGAGCACGGCGGCGGCGGCCTCGTCGAACGCGCCGCCGCGCAGGCGGTGATCGACGTAGATGCAGCCGGTGATCGTGCCGCGCTGGCGCAGCGGCACCGCGAGCACCGAGCGCAGGCGCAGCGCCGCGACCGACGCCGCGATCGCGAACCGCTCGTCGTGGCCGGCATCGACGGTGAGCACCGGCTCGCCGGTCTGCGCCGCGCGCTCGGCGATCGAGCGGCTGACCGAACGATCGTCGCGCGCGAGGTCGCTCATCGCGAAGTTGCGCGACACGACCGGCGCGAGCTCGATCTCCCCGGGCGTCGCGGCAAGCCCGCCGTCCGTCTTGGGCTGGCGCAGCAGCAAGAACCCGCGCTCGGCCGCGGTCAGTTCGATCGCGGTATCGATGACCTCGTCGAGGATGCGCTCGACCGAGTCCTCGGTGTTGAGCCGGCGCGACAGCGTGAGCAGGCGGCGGCCGGTGTCGTCGATGCGCGGCGCAGTGGCCGGTGCGCGGGTCTTCGCGGGGCCGGGGGGCAGGCGGCCGAGGTCGACGTCGGCCTCGAGCGCGGCGCGAAACGCCGGCGCGGCGGCCGCGATCATCGCGGCGTGGACGGCGCGCGCGCGTTCGGCCTCGACGCGTGCGAGCGCGCCATCATGCGCGCGCTGCGCGAGCTGCGCCGCGAGCGCGTGACCGCGAAACGCGCGCTCGAGCCGATCGGCCTCGCCGGCGCGGGTCGCGACATCGCTGCACGCGCGCGCGAGCTCGATGCTCGCGCTGCTGGTCGCGAGCGCGAGCCGGCCGCACGCGAGCGTCCAGCGATCGCGGTCGTCGGCGCTCGCGCACAGCGCCGCGACATCGACGCCATCGCTTCCGTGCCCGGTCTCCGCGAGCGCGATGTGCGCCGACACCTGCGCGTGCGCGTCGTCGCGCTCGCGGCCGATCGCGAGCGCTTCGCGATACGACGCCTCGGCGGCGGCGGCATCGCCGAGGCGCACGAGCGCATCGCCCAGCACGATCAGCGCGAACGCGCGCAGGTGCGGCGCGCCGTCCGCGTGCGCGACCGCGGCCTCGGCCGCGGCGCGCGCGTCGCGCGCCTCGCCGACCGCGAGCAGCGCACTGCCGCGGTTGAGATCGGCCGCGACGCGCTCGTGCGTCACGCCGAGGTCGCCGAGCACGCGGCTCGCCGCGGCCAGCCGCGGCAAGGCCTCGCTGGCGCGCCCGCGCTCGACGAGCACGGTGCCGAGGTTGAGCTCGGCGGTCGCGGCGGCGTGGACCTCGCCGACGTCGCCGAGCTTGCGCGCGGCCTCGCGGTAGCGCTCCGATGCGAGCGCGAGCTGGCCGCGCTGCTGCGCGACCATGCCGCGCAGCGACAGCGCGCGCCCGATGATCGCGTCGTCGCCGCCGGCTTCGAGCGCGGCGAACGCGCGGTCGGCTTCGTCGAGCTCGCCCAGGTAGAACGCGGCGAGCCCGGCCGCTTCGGCGCGCAGGCCGGCGAGCGGACCGCCGTCGCCGCGCGCGACGCGCCGGGCATCGGCGAAGCGCGAGCGCGTGACGAGCAGCCGCGCGTACGTGCCGGCGATCTCGGCGTGGTCGGGATGCGCGGCGTACAGGCTCGCGAGCATCGCCTCCGCGTCGTCGAGCATGCCGGCACGCTGCGCGGCGCGCGCGACGACCAGCTCGGCGACGCTGGCGTCGGCGCCGGCCTCGCGCGCGAGCCGCGCGAGCGGCGCGACCTCGCGGTAGTCGGCCGCGGCGGCCGCGGCGCGGGCCGCGATCAGCGCGGCGCGCGCACGCGGCGCGGCGGAGCCGGGGTTCGCGTCGAGCACGCGCTGCGCGAGCGAGCGCGCGCGATCGGCGCGGCCGCGCGCGAGCAGCAGCTCGGCGACATCGCACGCGCGATCGGCGAGCGCGGCGTCGAGCGGCGCGCGCGACAGCAGCGCCGTCACCTGGTCGATCGACGCGCCATCTGCGATGGCGAGCCCGGCGGCGGCGAGCGCGGCGTCGGGCTCGGCCGCCTCGCACGTCGCGCGATCGATCACGACCTCGTCGCCGGCTCGCCGCGCGAGTCCCGCGCGCTCGAGCTCGACGACCTCGGCGAGCCGCGCCCCCGAAGCGCGTGCGGTCGCGAGCGCGCGATCGATCCGCACGCGTCCGCCCCACGCGGCGATCGCGGCCGCGAGCCGGCGCGCGGGCTCGCTGGTGGCGCGTAGCTGGCGGCCGCGCAACTCCGCCGCGCCGGCCGTCGTGCGCGCGGCCCAATCGATCGCGTACGGCTGGGGCTCGCCGGCGATCGAGCGCACCAGCTCGATCGCGGTCAGCGCGAGCCCGCCCGAGGCCTCGCGCAGACCCCGCACCCACGCGTCGGGCGGACTGCCGCGATCGGCCGCGATCATCTGCTCGGCGATCGCGCGCACGCCGGCGTGGTCGAGCACGGGCGTCGCGTACGCGACGACGTGCTCGCGCGGCCGCGGTGCCGCGTCGACGATCGCGATCACCGGCCGCCCACCCGCGTGCCGCGACAACGCCGCGAGCGCGTCGTCCGTCCGCGGATCGTCGCCGAGCTCGACGATCACGATGGCGTCGCGTGCGGCACGCGTGAGGCGATCGAGCCAGCCGCCGCCGCCGGTGACGCCGAACCGCACCGCGAGCTCGTCGAGCGTTCCGGCGGCGAGCGGCGCGGGCTCGCGGTGGCGTGCGATCTCGGCGAGCTGCCACCTGCGCACGGCGGCATCGACGAGCTGGCGCGCGCCCGACGCGGCATGCCCGACCACGACGTGCAGCACGGCGGTCGCGAGCCCGCGCGCCAGCTGGTCGACGAGCTCGGCCGCGCCCGGCCACGCGGCCGCGACCGGCGGCGGCGCGACGTCGGGGCGCGCGCGCCGGGCGAGATCGGGCGCGCCCCGTGTCACCGTCGCCGCGAGCTGATCGAGCTCGTCGAGCACGGCGAGCGCCGACGACGGCCGCGCGTCGGCATCGCGCGCGACCATCCGCCCGATCAGATCGGCGAGCGGGCGCGGCAGGCCGGGCAGGGCCGGGGCGTCGACCCGCGTGATCGCGCGCTGCACGAGCTCGCCGAGCGTGGGCGCATCGACGAGCGGTTGTCCGGTCACGAGCCGCACCGCGCTCGCTCCGAGCGCGTACAGATCGCTGCGCGGCTCGACGTGGCCGGCGAGCGCCTCGGGCGCCATGTACGCCGGCGTGCCGCGGGCCCCGCTTCCGCTCGCGAGCCCGAGGTCGACGAGCACCGCGCGGGCATCGGCCCCCGTGTCACCGACGACCAGCACGTTCGCCGGCGACACGTCGCCGTGTACGAGCCCGGCGGCGTGGATCACCGACAGCGCGCCCGAGATGTCGGCGAGCAAGCCCCACAGCGCGCGCGCGCTCCACGCCGCAGGCTCGCGCGCGTCGCTGCGCCCTCCCGCGATCCAGTCCGCGATGAAGAACGGTGCGCCGGCCGCGACGTCGTCGATGACTTCGGTGGTGCGACCGATCTCGTGGACGCGCGGCAGCGACGGATGGCGCAAGCGCGCGAGCTGTTCGAACTCGTCGAGCAGGCCGGCTTCGTCGCGAGCCGCGAGCTTGAGCGCGCGCGGCTCGCCGGATCGCTCGTCGATCACGCGCAACACCCGGCCGAAACTGCCGGTGCCGACCCGCTCGACCACGCGATAGCGCCCGAGCACGACCACCTCGCGGATGCGCGGCGCCGCCATGGCCACATGTCAACGAAATTGGCGGCCCGTGTCAACATGATTGGCTATGGCGCGATACGGGCTTCGAAATGTGGCTATGTTATGGTGCCCTTTGTGCCGGACGACGAGCGCAACCGCCGCCGGATGGGTGACGCGACGCGCGAGCGCATCGCGGACCTCGCGGAAGGGTGGAGCGTCGACTCGAGCCCGCCGGCGACCAAGCCGTCACCGGCCGCGGCCGCTCCGGAACCGGCACCCGCTACCGGCACCGGCCCGCGCCGGAAAGCTCGCACGGTCCCGCCGCCGCCACCGGGGTCGCCCGAGCGCGCCAAGCTCGAGCAAGCGATCATCGACACGAAACCGGAGCCCGAGCCGCCGGCGCCGCGTGCGAAACCGGCGACCGTGCCGCCGCCGATTCCGCCGATTCCGCCCCCCCGTGCGAAGTCGCCGAGCGCACCGCCGACCGCCGCGCCGCGTGCGCAGACTCCGAGCACGCCGCCGCCCGCCGCCGCGCCGCGCGCGCAGACTCCGAGCACGCCGCCGCCCGCCGCCGCGCCGCGCGCGCAGACTCCGAGCACGCCGCCGCCCGCCGCGCGGGCGCAGTCGCCATCGAAGCCGCCGCCGCTGCCGCCGCCGTCGCCCGGGCTTCCGCCGCTGCCCGAGCCGACGCCGCGCACGTCCGATCCGAACCTCACGGTGCCGATCGGCGAGTTCGATCACACGAGCGCGAGCGCCGCGGACAAGCTGCGCGTCGCGTACACGCAGGCGACGATCGTGCACGACCCGGCCGACGCGCTGCTCAAGATCCCGGCGCCTCCGCCGCCGCGCGCCGATCCGACCACGGTCGACTCGCGCGGCGACATGCTCGCGGTCCGTGCCGAGACCAGCGATGGCAAGACCACGAGCGGCGGTCGGCTGCGTGCGATCGCGGCGCTGCGCCGGCAGCGCGGTCTCGTCGGCGACGTCCGCTACGTGTTCACCGCGCTGTTCGGCGTGCGGCGCACGCGCCGCGAGGTCGCCGAGCTCGAGCAACGCCAGGTCGGGCGGCAGGCGTCGCGGCGCCGCCATCTCGTCACGCT
>Ga0335083_10006563_pt1 | contig 14479 bp, 11 predicted proteins | sample Lox_Sample_42_FD_206716 | JGI IMG/M metagenome (GOLD analysis project Ga0335083, IMG submission 206716) | Soil microbial communities from Loxahatchee National Wildlife Refuge, Florida, United States - Lox_Sample_4.2 | ecosystem: Environmental > Terrestrial > Soil > Wetlands | place: USA...
GAACGTTACGTCGAATTCGTCCCGCTGCCGGATCGCGAGGCGGGTGTGCAGAAGGTGCAGCACCAGCAGATCGACCTCCTGTTCGAGCCTTCCGGGACGCCACGCTACTGGGTCAACACCGACTCTCCCAAGGGCTACATCGCCGAGAAGCTGCTGCTTGCGGCCGCGCCGGCAGCGCAACGTCAACCCGTCACGGGAGCCGCCGTGCGTTACGTGGACTGGCTGTTCCCCGGGATCCTGGGGATGAACATGATGTTCAGTTGCCTCTTCGGTGTCGGCTACGTGGTGCTGCGCTATCGCAAGAGCGGCTTTCTCAAGCGCCTGCACGCCACGCCGCTCACCGCCTTCGAATTCCTGAGCGCCCAGGTGCTCTCGCGGCTGTGTCTGATCCTGTTCGTGACCGGTGTGCTGTACGCGGGCATCGGCGCCCTCATCCACTTCCACACCGCCGGCAGTTTTGCACTGCTGGTCCTGCTCGCCGTACTGGGCGCGCTCTCCATGATCGCGCTCGGCCTGACCATTGCCGCGCGCTTCTCCAGCGAGGAACTGGTCGGAGGCCTTCTCAACCTGCTGACCTGGCCCATGATGCTGCTGTCGGGCATCTGGTTCTCGCTCGAGGGCTCACCACAGTGGGTGCGCTGGATCGCGGCGGTGTTTCCGCTGACTCACGTCCTGGAGGGGGCGCGGGCCATCATGCTGGACGGTGCCGGCGCCGTGCAGATCGCTCCCCACCTGATCTATCTGGCGGCCACCGCCCTGCTGTTCCTGGGATTTGGCGCCTGGTCCTTCCGCTGGCGCGTGGAGTGAAGCAACTTGCGTTTCTACAGTGACAACACCGCGACCGCGGCTCCCGAGATTCTCGCCGCGCTGGCCGGTGTCAATCAGGGTCATGTCATCGGCTACGGGGATGACCAATGGAGTCAGCGCCTGGATGGCGTGCTGAGCGAGTTCTTCGGCACGATCGTCCGCGCATTTGCGGTGTCCACGGGTACGGCGGCCAATTCGCTGAGTATCGCCACGCTCAGTCCACCGTGGGGTGGCATCTACGCCCACGAGGAAGCGCACATCGCCGTGGACGAATGCAGCGCACCGGGATTCTTCACCGGAGGCGCGCAGATGCACCTGCTGAAGGGTGAGCACGCCAAGATGACACCCGAGGCGCTCGCGGAGGCTGTCGACTTCCACCCGCCCAATGTGCACACCGTGCAACCGGCGGTGGTCTCGGTAACTCAGGCTACCGAGCTCGGCACGGTATACCGGCCGGAAGAACTCGCTGCGCTGAGCAAGGTGGCGCGCGCGCGCGGTTTGAAGATACAGATGGATGGTGCGCGCTTCGCCAACGCGCTGGCTTTCCTTGGCTGTCACCCGGGTGAGATCACGTGGCGGGCCGGCGTGGATGTGCTGACCTTCGGTGCGACCAAGAACGGGGCCCTGGCGGCCGAAGCAGTCGTGTTCTTCGATCCGCAGCTCGTGCGCGACTTCGAGTTCCGGCGCAAGCGCGCCGGCCACCTCCTCTCGAAGTCACGCTACGTGGCCGCGCAACTGCTGGCGTACGTCGAAACCGGATTGTGGGAGCGCAACGCGCGACGCGCGAACGGCCTGGCCCAGCGACTCGGCAAGGCGGCAGCAGGCTGGCTGATCAGCCCGGTTGAGGGGAACGAGGTGTTCGTGCGACTGGGCGATGAGCGCAAGGCGCGCCTGCGGGCAGCGGGATTCGAGTTCTACGACTGGGGTCCCGCCAGTTCCGGCGAAGCCCGGTTTGTCGTGTCGTGGGACCAGGACGAGCGCGAGGTGTCCGCGCTGGTCGCCGCTCTCGAATCGGCGCGCTGATAGCAGCGGCGCGCCCGGGGCGCCGCTGCGATAGCGGCAGCGCGCCAGTCGCTCGGGCCGGCCGGGGTCCGGAGCGCTGATCTACAGCTCGCGCAGTCCCGTGGTGACGGGCAGGCGTGCCGCGCGGATTGCCGGCAGCAGTCCTCCGATCATGCCGATGATCACCGAGATGACCAGGCCGCGCGCCACCAGCTGCGGGGTCACCTTGAAGCTGAACACGACCTGGGTGAAGTTCTGCCCGAGGGTGGACACGGTCAGCCCGTTGAAGAGCACGTAGGCGATCACGGCGCCCAGCAATCCGCCCAGCAGGGCCAGCAGCAGCGCCTCGATCATGACCGAGACCAGCACGGGGAAGCCGCCGAACCCGATGGCTCGCAGGGTCGCGATCTCCTTGCCCCGGGTCGCCACGGCCGCGTACATGCTGTTCAGCGCCGCGAACACCGCCCCGAGCGCCATGATGATCGTGACCACTCCGGCGAGGACTCCAATCGACTGGCGGAACTGCCTGGTCTGGCTGCTGAAGTACTCCTGCTGGCGGACGACATCGACCGTCAGGCGCGGATCGGCAGCCAGGGCGCGCTTGAGCGTGTCGAACCCTCCCGTGCCATCGAGCGCGACCAGTACGGAACTCGAGCCGCTGCGGCCGAATGTCGTACGGGCGATGTTGATGTCGGTCCACAGCTCACTGTCGTAAGCATCGCCGGTCGCGAAGCTACCGACCACGGTCCACTCCGAGCCGCGCATGCGCACCTTGTGACCGATCTCCGCGCCGCTGAACTGGCGTTGGACCGAGCGGCCCACGATCAGCTCGCGCAGACCGGGCGTGAATTTCCGGCCTTCGACCATCTTCAGCTGCGGGCGCAGGTCGAAGGCGGTGGCATCGACACCCCGCAGGGTCACGTTGGCGCCGCTGTGCAGGTCTTCCTTGCGCAACAGTTCGGCCACCACCATCATCTCCGCCGATGCCAGGGGCTTGCCATCGGCGCCCGGACGAATGCCGGCGGCCTGCTTGATCAGTTCGGTGGAATCGCGGTCGAAGCCGGAGTTGAGCTCGGTCTCGGAACCACCGCGAATCACGATGGCCTCATCGGCGCGCCCGGCCGCCTCCAGCGTACTCGCGAAACCACTGACCATCGCCAGCAGCGCGGTGAATACCGCCACCACGCCCGCCAGTCCGATGACGATGACGAGCGACGGCGCCCAGCGCTCCGGGATGCTCAGGATGTTGATGCCGGTGATCGCCCTGACCTGTCTGAGCATGCCTCTCGCTCCCGATAGTGGCTAGCGGCCCGCCAGCGCGTCGACGATCTTCAGGCGGCGCGCCCGCAGCGCCGGCAGGAGGCCCACCGCCACGCTCATCACCAGGATCGTGGCGATGCCGATGGACCAGACCCACGTATCCACGCGCAGCTGGAACTGCCCTCCCGAGCCCTTTTCCACCATGTTGCCCATGAGAGTGGCCAGCGCCAGGCCGATCAGACCGCCCACCAGGCACAGCGCCAGCGCCTCCGCCAGCACGAAGCCGAGCACGCTGCCGTCCGTGAATCCCAGTGTCTTCAGTACCGCAAGCTCCGGCACCCGTTCGCGCACGCTCTGCGCCATGGTATTGCCGACCACCAGCAGCAATGTGAAGAACACCGCGAACAGGATCCAGCGCACGATCAGCCCGATGTCGCCGATCTGCTTGACGAAGCTCAGGTTGAATTCCTTCTCGGTCTGGGTCTTGGTCTCATCCGGGGAGTTCTCGAACATGCCATCCACGATGCGGGTCACCGCGGCCGCATCCGCGCCGGGAGCCAGCTTGAGGACGAAGAAGTTGGTGCGGCCCTTGCCGAACAGATTGGCCTCGTCGAAATAATCATGGTTGATGAAGACCTGGTTGGTCTGGCGCTGCCAGCTCTCGTCCTTGCCATCGAAAATGCCCACGAGGTCGAACGCCCAGGCCTTGCTGCCGTTCTTCTGCGGGTAGATGTTGGAGCCGATCGGGATCTTCTGGCCGATCTTCCAGCCGTATTTGTCGGCCACCTGGCGCCCCGCGATCATGGCGGTGCGGGTCTGCGCGAACTGCCGCCACTGTTCCTCGGGCATGACCCATTCCGGGTAGGTGTCGTGGTAGCTCTGCGCATCGAGTGCGAAGACGAACAGCGGCGTGTTGGTCTGCCAGACACCGCCGAACCACTGGGAATAGGTGACGCGCGCCACGCCCGGCACCGCCTCGAGCTTCGGTGTCATGCTCAGCGGCAGCGGCTGGGTGAAGGACACGCGCGCCTGGGTGACCAGGCGTGTGGCGCCGATGAAGTCGGCGCCGGCGTTGAAGATGTGATTCACCGACTGCAGCAGTCCGAACAGCAGGAAGGACATGATCACCGACAACATGGTGAGGATGGTCCGCGTCTTTTTCCGGAACAGGTTGGCGATCACGAAGCCGGCACGGGTCATGTGAGCCTCCGCTGCGACGCTCAGGCCGCCTGCTCGAGCAGCTGGCCCTTCTCCAGATGCAGTGTGCGTCGCGCGAATCCGGCGGCTTTGGGGTCGTGGGTGACCATCACGACGGTCTTGCCGTGTTCGCGGTTCAGCACCTGCAGCAAGCCGAGGATCTCATCGGCGGTCTTGCGGTCCAGATCGCCGGTGGGCTCATCGCACACCAGCAGCTGCGGATCGGACACCAGCGCTCGGGCAATGGCCACGCGTTGCTCCTGGCCACCCGAGAGCTCGCGCGGCTTGTGTCGCGCGCGGTCCGACAGGCCTACCACCTCGAGCGCCACGGCCACGTTCTTCTTGCGCTGCGCTCCCGACAACTTGGTCAGCAACAGCGGCAGCTCAACGTTGCCTTCCGCGCTCAGCACCGGCATGAGGTTGTAGAACTGGAACACGAAGCCGACGTTGTGGGCGCGCCAATGGGCCAGTTCACCGCTGGAGAGCGTATCGATGCGCCTGCCGCCGACGGCCACCTCTCCGGCCGTGGGCTGATCGAGCCCGCCGATGAGGTTCAGCAGCGTGGTCTTGCCCGAACCGGAAGGCCCCATCAGGGCCACGAAATCCCCCTTGGGGATCTCGAGCGTGAGCCCGTGCAGGACCTCGACCTTCTGCCTGCCGCGCTCGTAGGTCTTGGTGACATTGCGGACCTGGACCATGGATTCGGACATGGTGACCTCGATTGACGCCGACTATTTCGCTAACGACACCCGCGCCGCGTCCTTCAGATCCGCCGGCGCATCGACTATGACCGTCTCTCCGGCACTCACGCCGGTCAGCACCTGGCGCGCATCCCCGAGCGTGCCCCCCAATGTAACGGATCGGCGTTGCGCCTTGTCATCGTTCATGACGAAGAGGATGTCCTGCCCACCGTCCTTGCGCAGTGCCGTGTTGGGGACCAGGACTCCCTGGGGTTTCGGGGCCTCGCTCGCGTCCTGCTTGTGCTCTTCCAGGAACGACACGCGCACGCCCATGTCCGGGACGATCCGCTCGTCCTTGCCGTCAATGCCGATTCGCACCTTCACCGTCGCCTTGGAACGGTCGGCGGTCGGGATGATGGCGATGACATGGGAGGGAATGCGCCAGTCGGGGTAGGCGTTCAGCACCGATTCCACCGGCTGCCCCGGCTTCACGCGATTGATGTATGCCTCGTTGACATCGACCTCCACCTCCAGGGAGTCCATGTCCACCAGGGTGCCGATACCTGTGCGCGTGAATCCGCCGCCGGCCGAGAACGGTGACACGATCTCTCCGACCTGGGCGGCCTTGGCGATCACCACTCCGGTGAACGGCGCACGGACCGTACAGTAGTCGAGTTGGACCTGAGCTGATCGGACGTTGGCGGCGGCCAGCTCGATCTGCTTGCGCTGCCCGACGACCTGTGCCGTCTGTGTGTCTACCAGGGTGCGGGCCTGCTCCACTGCCTGCTGCGACACAAGCTTGCGCTCCACAAGGTCTTCCGCACGCTTCATGTCACGCTGGTCCTGCGCCAATTGGGCTTCGTATTGCACTAGCAACGCTTCGGATGAGTGCAGTTGCGCCTGGGCCTGGGCCAGCGATGCCCTCTGCGCCGTGTCGTCCAGCCGGGCGAGGACCTGACCTGATTTGACTCGATCGCCCTCTTCGATCAGTACCTCGATGAGGGTGCCGGTGATCTGCGCCGACACTGTCGCCTCACGGCGCGCCGTGACATATCCGGTGGCGTCGAGCACTGACGCGCTGCCGGCGCCGCTGGTCATGAGACGCGCGGTCGCCGTATGGACGGGCACTGGAGCTGGACCCGCTTTGATGTACCAGACTGCGGCCCCGGCCCCCAAGAGGATCACCAAACCGACGACGATCCACGCCGGCCGCACCCGGCTGGCGCCGTCATCGCGCTCGGTACGCGCGATGCGCAACTGGCTCAGCAGCTGACCTTTGTCGGGGCTCGCAGGGCCTGCGGCGCCCGGTACATCGCGTGGTGCTGAACTCAACGTCTGTCCTCGATTGCGGCCGCCGTTCAGCCTGTCGTGATGCGGGACATCAAGCGGCGCGCCTGGGCAAATTCGGGTGCGATCAGCAAGGCGCGCTCGAGCGCGTCACGGGCTTCGAGAGTGGCTCCCTTGTCCAGGGCACAGCGCGCGACATAGACATACGCCTCGGCCGCGCCCCAGCCTGGTGTGTGCGCGGTCTCCTGACGCTCTGCCTCAAACGCCTCGGCTGCGCGTTTGAAGCCGCTCAGCGCGCGTGCCTTGTCGGCCGCCGTGCTGCTGGGCCGCTCATACAGATTCACCGCGTCCAGCAGCAGCACCCTGGGATTGCGGGGTGCGAGGTGGCGGGCCTTCTCGATCTGCTCACCGCTGCGCGAGGCGGCAAACGGAGTCTTCCAGGCACTGAGCATCGCCACTTCATCCAGACAGGCCGACTGCAGCGCCAGCGCGTCGGCGAAATCCTTCCGTTCGCGCAAGGCCTCGTCGAGTCGGCTCACGCAGGCATTCGCGGCAGCCTTCGCCTGGCCCTTATCGCCCTTCGCCGCGAGTTGCGCCAGCCGGTAATTGGCCAGGCCGGCGTAATAGCTTCGGGAGGCGTCCGCGCCTTCAGCCGGCGCCAGCAACTCCATGACGTTGTGCAGAGAGCGCGCGTCTTCGGTGTAGTAGCCGTACTGGATACGGCTTTCCATGTCTTCCCAGTTCACGTCTGCGGCGCGCACGCTCGCGCACGCGAGGCCGAGCAGCAGGCCGCGGGCACAGATCCGACCCGCGTCCCGGATCCGGTAAGCGCGGGCACTGGGGCGCTGGTTATTGGAAAACATTGCGTGTTGGCGCGTCTGTAGAATGTCCCGCGCGCATGACGAAAGATATCACAAGCCCCGCGGCAACGGCCCTGGCCGCGAGCCCTGGCCCAGGTCAACCGCATGCGAGCCCTGGCCCAGGTCAACCGCATGCGAGCCCTGGTCCGGATCAACGACACGCGGGCCGCGCCACAGGCCAGCGACATGCGAGCCCTCCTGGGTGGATTGACATTGGCATCAATCTCGCCCATGACAGCTTCGATCCGGATCGTGACGCTGTGATGGCGCGTGCGGCAGCGGCCGGCGTGGTGCAGATGGTCGTGACGGGCTCCAGCGGGCCCAGCACGCAGCGTGCGCTGGAACTGTCCCGTGCCAGTCCTGGCCAATTGTTCGCCACTGCCGGAGTCCACCCGCATCACGCCGTCGATCTGGACCAGGAACTGCTCGAGCGGCTGTCCGAACTCGCCACCGCGCCGGAAGTGGTGGCCATCGGCGAGTGCGGCCTCGATTACTTCCGCAACTTCTCCCCGCCCGCGCGCCAGCAGCAGGCGTTCCACCAACAGCTCGAGTTGGCGTCACGGCTGCGCAAGCCGGTGTTCCTGCATCAAAGGGATGCGCATACGGATTTCCTCGCCATCCTGCGCGAACATCGTGCCGCCATCGTGGGAGGCGTGGCGCACTGCTTCACCGGCGATGCCGCGCAATTGACCGCGTACCTCGATCTCGGCCTGGCCATCGGCATCACGGGCTGGATCTGCGATGAGCGCCGCGGCGCGCATCTGTTGCCGATGATGCGCTCGATTCCCGCGGATCGGCTGCTGCTGGAGACGGACGGCCCCTATCTGCTGCCGCGCGATCTGCCGACGCGACCGCCCTCGCGCCGCAACGAACCCGCTTATCTGCCGCACATCGCCGCTACCGTGGCACGCGCACGGGGCGATTCACTCGAGCAACTCTCGGTCGACACCCTGGCCGCGACGCGCAAACTCTTTCATTTGCCGGACCTGGACAGCGTGGCAGCGGGTCCGTCGGGATGACCACGCCGACGATCGGGGACTATCTATAATTGACTGCAGATATCATCTACAAGCGATTGATTTATAGGATTAAGGAGAGTGGTCATGAATCTGGAGCAGCTCGGCACCGACGTGCGCCGTACCTGGGAGCAGTCCATCCGCGAGCAGCTCGTGGCGTACGTACGCATTCCCAACAAATCGCCGATGTTCGATCCGGAGTGGGAGCGCCACGGACACATGGAAGCGGCGATCCAGCTCATGGCGCGATGGTGCCGCAGCCAGCCGCTTCCGGGCATGCGCGTGGAGATTCGCCGCCTTCCCGGACGGACACCCTTGCTGTTTGTCGATGTCCCCGGCGAGCTGCCCGGGTGCGTGCTGTTGTACGGTCACCTGGACAAGCAGCCGGAGTTCACGGGCTGGCTGCCCGGGCTCGGCCCGTGGGAGCCGGTCATTCGCGACGGCAAGCTCTACGGCCGCGGCGCCGCCGATGATGGCTATGCCGTGTTCAGTTCCCTGGCGGCGGTCGCCGCCCTGAAGGCGCAGAAGATTCCGCTCGCGCGCTGCGTGCTGCTCATCGAGGCGTGCGAGGAAAGCGGCAGCATCGATCTGCCGGCACACCTGGATGCGCTCGGCCCCGAGATCGCCGAGCCCTCGCTGGTGATCTGCCTGGATGCCGAGTGTGGCAATTACGAGCAGGTGTGGTGTACCACCTCCCTGCGCGGGAACGTGATCGGCAGTCTGCGCATCCGCGTGCTCACCGAAGGTGTGCATTCGGGCATGGCCACCGGCATTGCGCCCACGCCGTTCCGGATTCTCGAGCAGGTGCTCGCCCGCCTGGAAAACCCGGTCACGGGGGACGTGCTGCTGGAGGACTTGCAGGCTGCCATCCCCAACGACCGGCGCGCGCAGATCACAAACGCCGCGCGCGTTCTGGGCCCCACGGTCGCCGGCAAGCTGCCTTTCGCACCCGGCGTGCGTCCCTTGTCCAACGATCCCGTCGAACTGCTGATCAACAGTACCTGGCGAGCCACTGTGGCGGTCACCGGGGCCGACGGGTTGCCGGCCGTGCGCTCGGCGGGCAACGTGCTGTTGCCGGAGTTGACCTGCAAGCTCTCCTTACGGCTGGCCCCTACGACCGATGCCAACCGGGCGGCCGCCGCAGTGCGAGCGGCACTGGAGCGCGATCCGCCCTACGGCGCGCAGATCACCTTCGATGACATCTCCGCGGGCACCGGCTGGAATGCTCCCGCGTTCGCCCCCTGGCTCGATGAAGCCATCGCACGCGCCTCGCGCCAGGTCTATGGGCGGGAGGCGGTGCACCTGGGGTGCGGGGGCTCGATTCCCTTCATGGCGATGCTCGGGGAACGCTTCCCGCGCACGCAGTTCTTCATCACAGGCGTGCTGGGCCCACACGCCAACGCCCACGGACCCAATGAATTCCTGCACCTGGATTACGCGCGCAAGCTGACCGAGTGTGTCTCGCTCGTGCTGGCTGATCACGCCCGGACGATGGGGTGAACCTCAGCGCATGTGCGTCATGTAGCTGGGCGTCACGGCCTTCTTGAGCTTCTGCCAGGCCTCGTTGAAATGCGCCAGCGCGCCTGAAAAGGCATCGGCTTCGCCGCCGGGGAACTCGGCATTCAACGCATCCACCATGAGGGTGAATTTCGGCAGACCTTTGGGAAATTTACCGCGGCGGGTGAAGACGATGCGCCCTTCCACGGGCACGTCGCCGGCGACGGCACGCACGGCCGCGATCCGGTCGTAGAGAGCGCTCTGGGGATTGGTGAACGTGAAGCGCCGTGGTCCGTCCATGACCGTCCACTCCGCCATCTGGTCGCCCCCGAAGATGTTGCCCTGCACGTCGCGCAGATCGATGACCAGGATGCCCCTGGTGGTGAGCAGCAGGAAATCCACGTGGAAGCCGCCCCCCATGCCATCGGGAACCAGCATGTCCACCAGATGATCCGAGCCTGCCGCCGTGACCGCGGCACGCAGCGCGGCGCGGATGCGGTAGTGGCGATACCAGCGCCACAGCCAGGAGCCGGCGAAGCCGAGCACCGCGGCCGCGGCGATCAGCACCCAGGCGGTCGGCGGCAGATTCTTCAGCTCATCCACGAGTGTCCCCCGCTTGCAGCGCTGCGCGCAGCGCGCCCAGATCCGGCGCGATCTCGGTGCACTGCGTCGGGCGCGCGAACAACCGTGCCAGCGTGTCCGGCACGGCAACCGGGCGGCCGATCAGCGGCTCCACGATCTCCGCGAACTTCGCCGGATGGGCGGTCGCGACGAGTATCCACCGTGCCGGCCGGCCGCGCGTGGCGATCTCGCGCTCGTAGACCTCCGCGCCGGTCGCAGTGTGCGGGCACCAGATCTGCCCGTATTGTTCGAACCCCCGACGGATGCGCGACCGGATGTGCTCGTCGTCGACAGCACCCGCGCTTACCACCTTTCGAAGGGTGTCCAGCTCGGGGAAGAGCCACCGCAGCCGTTCCATGTTGCTCGGGTTGCCGACATCCATGGCGGAAGCCAGCGTCGCGACGCTTGGACGCGGCCGCCAGTCGCCGGTCTCAAAATAATCCGGCACCGTGCGATTGGCATTGTGGGCGAGGACCACCTCTCCAATCGGTAATCCCGCCCTGCGCGCCCAGATGCAGGCGACCGCATTCCCGAGATTGCCACTGGGGATGACATAGGAGGCGACTTCCCCGTACTGCCGCCAGACCGCGAGACTGCTCGCGGCGTAATAGGCAGCCTGCGGCAGGAGCCGCCCCAGATTGATGCTGTTGGCCGATGACAGCTCGGTATGGGCCCGCAGCGCGGGATCCAGGAACGCCTGCTTCACCAGCCGCTGGCAATCATCGAAGGTGCCCTGCACCGCGAACGACTTGACGTTGCCGCCCCAGCAGGTGAGCTGACGTTGCTGCGTGGGTGACACCAGGCCCTTGGGGAAGAGGACGCCGACCTCGATACCGGGCCGGCCGTGAAACGCCGCCGCCACCGCACCGCCCGTGTCACCGGAGGTTGCCACCAGGATGGTCAAAGGCCGCGCCTGGGGAGAGCGGAGCCGCGCGAAACTGGCCGCCAGATAGCGCGCGCCGAAATCCTTGAAGGCCGCGGTCGGACCGTGGAAGAGCTCCAGGATGGACAGACGCCCTTGCGCCTCGAGCGGGATGAGCGGCACGGGGAAATCGAAGGCTTCGGCCACTATCGCCGGCAGCTCGCGCTCGATCGGATCGCCGGCCACGAACGGCGCCAGCAATCTCGCGGCGATGCGCGGCAGATCGGTGTCAGTGCCGAACTCACGCGGCTCGACCCGTGGCCAGCTCGTAGGCACGTACAGCCCGCCATCCGGCGCCAGGCCCTGGACCAGCGCTTGCGAGTATCCGGCGGATGCATGCGGATCGCGCGTGCTCGTGTAGCGGATCGCCGGTAAGTCCTGCCGGGGAAGTGCGCTCATGAAGACACCAGGCGTGCGCCGACGTTGCCGATCGAGACGATCCATTCGTCGAGCTCGATACCCTGCGCATGGAACTGCGCCCGCATCGCCGCCAGGACCTCATCCGCCTGCGCGGCGCGAACCCAGGCAAACGTTGTGGGGCCGGCCCCCGAGATCGAACACCCCAGGGCACCCGCGGACAATGCGGCACGTCGCACGTCCTGGAATCCGGGGATCAGCGCCTGGCGCTGCGGCTCGATCACCACGTCCTCCAGCGAGGCGCGGATCATGTCCAGGTCGTTGGTGTAGCAACCCGAGATGAAACCCGCGAGATTGGCCGTCTGCCAGACGAAATCCGACAGGTCCACCGTGCGCTTGAGGATGGCACGCGCCTGCTTGGTGGACAGGAACATATGCGGATGCAGGATGACCGCGCGGACCTCCGGGGGCACCGGTATCTGCTTGACGCGCGGGTGATCGATGCCGACGGTCAGTACCAGGCCGCCGTACAGCGAGGGTGCAATGTTGTCCACGTGGAGCGAACCGCTGGCCACCGCCTCGCCCTGCATCGCGAATCTCAGCAGGTCGAGTGGGTTGCACGGCGTGGGCAGCAGCGCGTTCGCCGCCACCACCGCGCCCACCGCCGAGGCGGCCGAGCCGCCCAGGCCCGAGCCCAGCGGGATGCCCTTGTCGATCTCCAGGCGGAACCCGAAATCCAGTCCCAGCGACTGCTGCATGGCCAGCAGCGCCTGCCCCGCCGTGTTGCGCGTGGGTTCGGTGGGGAGTTCCCCGGCTATGCCATGCACGCGGGTGATCTTTACGCCAGGCTCGTCACTGCGTTCCACCGTGACGCGATCGCCCAGCGCATCGACAGCAAACCCGAGAATGTCGAAGCCGATCGCGACATTGCCGACGGAGGCGGGAGCGAATGCGGTCGCGCGCTGCAAGGGCTGGTCTGGCTGCGGTGAGCTCACAGCCGGGCCCCCAGATAAGCGGACAGGCGCAACAGATCGGCGAACACGCCGGCGGCGGTCACATCCGGTCCGGCGCCCGGTCCCTGCACGATGAGCGGATTGTTGCAGTAGCGGCTGGTGGCGAAACGCACCACGTTGTCCGTCAGCGCGATGTTGGCGAATGCATGGGTCGAGTCGAGCTCCACGACTCCGACAGTGGCCTTGCCACCGGCCGTAAGGCGGCCGACGTAGCGCAGCACCTTGCCCTTGGAGCGGGCCGCCTGCAGCCGTTCGTTCATGCTGGCATCGTGGGCGGGCAACCGCTTCATGAAGTCCTCGATGGAGCCCGCTTCCAGCCCCTGCGGTACCAGGCTTTCCACCTGCACGTCGGCGAGCTCCAGGTCCAGGCCCATCTCCCGCCCCAGGATGATGAGCTTGCGCGCGACGTCCATGCCGGACAGATCGTCGCGGGGATCCGGCTCGGTATAGCCGCGCTGACGGGCATCGCGCACGATGTCCGAGAACGAGCGGCGCCCGTCGTAGGTGTTGAACAGGTAGGCGAGCGTGCCCGAGAAGATTCCCTCGACACTCGTGATCTCATCGCCGGTTTCCCGCAGGTCGCGCAGGGTCTGCACCACCGGCAAGCCCGCTCCAACGGTGGTCTCGTAGAGGTAGTGGGCGCCGCCCGTGCGGCGCGCCTCGCGCAAACGCCTGTAGAACGCCATGTCGGCGCTGTTGGCTTTCTTGTTCGGCGTCACGATGTGGATGCCGGCGGCCAGCCAGTCGGGATAGAGCCTGGCCACCTCCACGCTGGCGGTGCAATCGATGATCACCGTGTGCGGCAGATAGTCCACCCGCACGTGTTCGACGAAGCGCTGGAAGTCCGCGCCGACGGCCTGCTCCTCGAACTGCTTCTGCCAGCTCTCCAGAGGCACGCCCGCATCCGACAGCAGCATCTGCTTCGACGTCGCGATTCCACGTACCCGCAGGTCGAGTCGCGCCTGATCGTGCAGCCGCGTGCTCTGGGAAGCCATCTGCTCCAGCAACACGCGACCAACGGTACCGGGGCCGATCACGCCGATCGAAATGGTGTTGGGTGAGAGATAGAGGCCCGCGTGCACGGCGCGCAGGGCGCGGGTGGCATGTCGGCCATCCACCACGACGGAGATGTTGCGTTCCGAGGCACCCTGGGCAATCGCTCGCACGTTGACACTCGTGCCGCCCAGCGAGTTGAACACCTTCGCCGCGATGCCCGGTCTGCCGGCCATGCCGTCGCCGACGACGGCGAGAATCGCCAGATCCGGATCGACATCCACGTTCTGGATCTGGCCTTCCTTGAGTTCGCGGGCAAAGGCCTCGCGCACCACGGCCGCCGCGCGCTCCGCCTGCTCCTGCGGAATGGCGCAGCAGATGGAATGCTCGGAGCTGCCCTGGGAGATGAGGATGACCGAAATCCCCTCCTCGCGCAGCGCCCCGAAAAGCCGATGCGCCGTGCCCGGCACGCCGATCATGCCGGCACCCTCGAGATTGATCAGTGCCACCTTCTCGATGCTGGTGATGCCCTTCACCGGCAGCGCCGACTGCGGTTGCGCGCAGATCAGGGTGCCGGGCTTGCCGGGCGCGAACGTATTGCGGATCCAGATCGGGATGCTGTCGCCGACGGCCGGCGCCATCGTCTGCGGATGGATGACCTTCGCGCCGAAATACGCCAGCTCCATCGCCTCGTTGTACGAAAGCGAGTCGATGACGGTGGCATCCGGGACGCGGCGCGGATCGGCCGAGAGGACGCCATCGACGTCGGTCCAGATATGGATCTCGGCCGCATCGAGCAGCTTGCCGAAGATGGAGGCGGAGAAATCGCTGCCGTTGCGCCCGAGCGTGGTCTGCACGCCGCGCCGGTCGGAAGCGATGAAACCGGTGATGATGAGCGCGCCGCGGAAATCGGCCGGCACCAGCTCGCGCAGGCGCGCGCGGGATTCCTCCCACTGGATGCCGGGCC
>Ga0335083_10006564_pt1 | contig 14477 bp, 14 predicted proteins | sample Lox_Sample_42_FD_206716 | JGI IMG/M metagenome (GOLD analysis project Ga0335083, IMG submission 206716) | Soil microbial communities from Loxahatchee National Wildlife Refuge, Florida, United States - Lox_Sample_4.2 | ecosystem: Environmental > Terrestrial > Soil > Wetlands | place: USA...
GATCATGTTGACGATGTCTTCGATCTGCTCGGGATCGACGATCTCGCTCGGCAGGTGATCGTTCACCTGCGAGTACGTCAGGAAGCTCTGCTCCTTGCCCAGCGCGATCAGCAGCTTCAGCTGCGACTGCCGCTCCTCGGGCATCACCGGGGCACGCCGCTCCACCGCGGCCAGCGCCTCGGCTTCGGCGGGCGTCAACGCCTCGCCGCGCCGCTTGCGTCCGGCCTTGGCCTTGTCGGTCACCGGTGCCGCAGGCGCGTGCGCGTGCGGGGCCGCCACGACCTTGGCCGGCTTTTCCGGCTTGGCCGCTGCCTTGCCCCGGGCGGGCATCGGCGCCGCCACGACCTTGCCCTTGGGCGGCGCAGCAACGGCCGCCCTGGCCGGCGCGGCCGGCTTCTTCGCGGCGACGGATTTCACGGCGGGTTTGGCGGTTTTCGGAGCTGCCCGGGCGGCGGATCTGGGGGCGGCTTTGTGGGCGACGGGCTTGCGGACGGGGGCAGACTTCTGCGGCTTGCGGGTAGACGCCATGAGCTCTCCAGCGCGGAAATGGGGTCGCTTTAGCGGATCGCGGATTCTAGCGGCGCGGCGGGCATCCTGCTACGCGGCATGCGCAAAATTCGCCCATCCTGGGGGGCGGGCTGGCCTTTGGCACGATCCTTTCCAAAAGGTGAGCGAATCAGGCCCTGCGACAAGGGACCAGGTTCGCGCGATTGGACCACCGGCGCGGCCCGCAAGTTCAACCGCGGCGCACTTTTTTCAGCAGTTCCAGCAGGCGCTGGCGCTCGGCCGGCGACAGCTCGCCCTGCTGCTCGCGCGCGATCAGCCCGTTGAGCTCGGCTTCCCCGGCGCCGCGGCCCAGCTCGCGCACGGCGTTGAGCAACTCGTCGCCGGCGGCTTGCTCGTGCTCGAGCATCGAGGGCTCGGCCGCGAGCCGCGCCAGGCGCTGGCCCAGCGGCTGGTCGCGCCAGCGCTCCAGCAGCTGCGCGGCATGCAGCGCGGGCTGTGCCTGCAGCGCATCCAGCAGCTCGCGCAGCACCTCGATGCCCGGCTCGGTGACGGCGTCGAGCGCGTTGCGCTCGGCCGCGCCGATGCGCGCCGCGACGCCCGGGAAGTGCAGCAGGCTGTGGACCGCCTGGCGGACCAGGCCGCCACGTCCGGCACTGCGCGCGGTGGCGAGCCGCTGCGGCTGCGGAGCCGGGCCGCTTTCGCTCCCTCCGGGGCGGCGCGCGGCGTCGGCCATGGGGCCGACGATGGTGAGGAAGCGCTGCGCCGAGACGCCGATGGCCTGCGCCAGGCGATCGAGCAGCAGCTCGCGATATGCGCCGGCCGGCACGCGTTCCACCAGCGGCCGTGCTTCGGCGACGAAGCGCGCCTTGCCGTCGGCATGCGAGATATCGATGGCCGCGGTCAGGTGCGCCACCAGGTATTCCGACAGCGGCAGCGCCCCGGCATAGCGTGCTTCGAACGCGGCCTTGCCCTCCTTGCCCACCAGCGAATCCGGATCCTCGCCTTCCGGCAGGAACAGGAATTTCAGCTCGCGCCCGGCTTGGGTTTCGGGCAACGCATTGCCCAGTGCCCGCCAGGCGGCCGCGCGCCCGGCCTTGTCGCCGTCGAAGCAGAACAGGATCTCGCGCACCAGGCGGAAGGCGCGCTTCAGGTGCTCCGGCGTGGTGGAAGTACCGAGCGTCGCCACGGCATAGCCGATGCCGGCCTGGTGCAGCCGCACCACGTCCATGTAGCCCTCGACGACGATCAGCCGCGTCAGCGGCGCGCGGTCCTGGCGCACCTCGTACAGCCCGTACAGCTCGCGGCCCTTGTGGAACAGCGCGGTCTCCGGCGAGTTCAGGTACTTCGGCTCGCCCGCGTCGAGCACGCGGCCGCCGAAGGCGATCACGCGCCCGCGCTGGTCGCGGATCGGGAACATCAGCCGGTCGCGGAAGTAGTCGTAGTGGCCTTCGCCTTTCTCCCGCTCGCGTTCGCGGATCAGGCCCAGTTCCAGCAGCATGGCGCGCGAGGCCTCGCTGGCGCCGAAGCGCTTCAGCACCTCGTTCCAGCTGTCGGGCGCATAGCCGATGCCGAATTTCGCGGCGATGTCGCGCGTCAGCCCGCGCTTCCTTGCGTAGTCGCGCGCGCGTTCGCTGGCGGCGAGCTGTTCCTGGTAGAAGGTGGCGACCTTGGTCATCAGCGAGTACAGGTCTTCGCTGACGGAGGGCGCCGCGCCCTGGCCACCACCCTCGCGCGGCACTTCAACGCCCAGGCGCTGCGCCAGGTCTTCCACCGCCTCGATGAAGCTCAGCCGGTCGTAGTTCATCAGGAACGAGATCACCGTGCCGTGCGCCCCGCAGCCGAAGCAGTGGTAGAACTGTTTGGCGGGGCTCACCCAGAACGAGGGCGTCTTCTCGTTGTGGAACGGACAGTTGGCGCGGAACTCGCGTCCGGCGCGCTTCAGCGGCACGCGCGCGTTGATGATCTCCACGATGTCGGCGCGGCCGATCAGCTCATCGATGAAGGCTTGGGGGATGCGGCCGGCCATGGGAGGGTTAGCGTAACTGATACGATGGCCAAAACTGCCGGCCGGGGGGATCGTGACGCAGCAGCAGGCTCTGTATCGACGGGTGTACTGGCGCCTGGTGCCCTGGCTGCTGCTGCTGTACGTGATCGCCTGGTTCGACCGCGTCAACATCGGTTTCGCGGCGCTGCAGATGAACAAGGACTTGGGGCTCAGCGGCCAGGCGTACGGCCTCGGGGCCGGCATCTTCTTCATCGGCTACGCGCTGTGCGAGGTGCCGAGCAACCTGATCCTGGCGCGGGTGGGCGCGCGGCGCTGGATCGCGCGCATCATGGTGACCTGGGGCGTGCTGTCGATGGCCATGCTGTACGCGCGCGGACCGTGGAGCTTCTACGTGCTGCGCTTCCTGCTCGGCGCGGCCGAGGCCGGTTTCCTGCCCGGCATCATCTACTACCTTGGCCTGTGGTTCCCGAAGGCCGAGCGCGCCGGCGCGGTGTCCTGGTTCATGCTGGGCATTCCGCTGGCCACGGTATTCGGCGGACCGATCGCCGGCGTGCTGCTCGGCCTCGACGGCTGGCATGGCCTGCGTGGCTGGCAGTGGCTGTTCGTGCTGGAAGGGCTGCCCGCGGTGCTCCTCGGCATGCTGACCTGGCTGTGGCTGCCGGATGGCCCGCGCGAGGCAGGCTGGCTGTCGGCGCCGGAGCAGCAGCTGCTGCTGGCACGGCTGTCCGTGGAGCAGCAGGCCACCCGCGCGCGCCATGCGGGCAGTTCCAGCCTCCGGCTGGCGCTGCTGCATCCGACGGTATGGCTGCTGTGCGGGGTGATGTTCTGCTGCCAGACCGGCAGCTACGGCCTCAACCTGTGGATTCCGCAGATCGTGAAGGGCATGTCCGGCCAGAGCGACCTGGTGGTCGGCTTCGTCTCGGCGATTCCCTACATCGGCGCGACGCTGGCGATGCTGTGGGTGGGCATGAGTTCGGATCGGACCGGCGAGCGCTTCTGGCACGTGGCGCTGCCCAGTTTGATCGGCGCGGCGGGCTTCGCGGCCAGCGCCTTCCTGCGCTCGCCGGTGCCGGGCATGGCGGCGCTGACCGTCGCCGCGATGGGTGATCTGTCCACGCGCGGGCCGTTCTGGGCATTGCCGTCGCGGTTCCTGTCCGGCAGCGCGCTGGCGGCCGGCATCGCGCTGGTCAACACCATCGCGGCGCTGGGCGGATTCGTCGGGCCGTACATCGTCGGCTACCTGCACGACCGCACGCACGATTTCACCGCGGCGCTGCTGTTCCTGGCCGGGTTGCTGGTGCTGGCGGCCGCGGGATCCCTGTTGCTGCGCCGGTCGGCGCTGCTGCGCGAGGAAGCGGGCTAGCTTTCAGCGATCGTCGCCGCCACCGCGGCGACGCATCGACAGCACGATGCCGGCCACCACGCCGGCAATGATCGCGAACAGTACCAGCCGGCCCAACAGCCCGCTCACGCGGCCTGGCCGAGCCGCGCCTTCACGCGCGCGCTGACCATGGCCATGTCGGCACGACCGGCGGCGGCACTCTTCACGTGCGCGACCACCTTGCCCATGTCCTTGATCGAGGTGGCGCCGGTGGCGCCGATCGCGGCGCTGATGAGCGCGTCGATCTCGGCATCGCCGAGCTGCACGGGCTGGTAGCCGGTGAGCACCGCGAGTTCGGCTTTTTCCTTCGCGACGAGGTCCGCGCGAGCGCCGGCCTCGAACTGCACGATGGATTCCTTGCGCTGCTTGACCATCTTCTCGATGACGCCCAGCACCTGCGCATCATCGAGCGTGATGCGCTCGTCGACTTCTTTCTGCTTCAGCCCGGCGAGGACCAGGCGGATCGTCGCGAGACGTTCCTTGTCACCGGAACGCATCGCCGACTTCATGTCCTCGGTGATGCGCTCTTTCAGGGACACGGGATGGCTCAGTAGGGTCGGGCAGGGCGCGCTTCGCCCGCCATGCGCGGATTGCTGCGCTTGGCGTGACGCTTCACCGCGGCGGCCTTCTTGCGCTTACGCTCCTGCGTGGGCTTCTCGTAGAATTCGCGACGACGCAGCTCGGCCAGGATGCCCGCCTTCTCGCAGGCGCGCTTGAAGCGGCGCAGGGCCACGTCGAAATACTCATTCTCACGAACTCGCACGCTGGGCATAGGTACTGCTCAACCCGTTGTTTGCAGGGGAAAAGGCGCGCGATTCTAATGGGCTTGCGCCCGGGTGTCCATTGCGGATTCTTGGCATCGAATCATCCTGCGACGAGAGCGCCGCGGCGGTCTATGACGACCGGCTGGGTTTGCTGTCGCACGAGCTGTTCAGCCAGGTGGACCTGCACCGGGTGTACGGCGGGGTGGTGCCGGAGCTGGCCTCCCGCGACCATGTCCGGCGGCTGCTTCCGCTTGTGCGTCAAGCACTTGCGAATGCCGATACCCCGGCTTCGGGGCTCGCCGCAGTGGCCTACACGGCCGGTCCCGGACTGGTGGGCGCCCTGCTGACGGGCGCGGCACTGGGCCACAGCCTGGCCTATGCGCTGGGCGTGCCGGCGGTGCCCGTCCACCACCTGGAAGGGCACCTGCTGGCTCCTTTACTGGAGGACCGGCCACCGCCGTTCCCGCACCTGGCGCTGCTGGTCTCCGGCGGGCACACCATGCTGATCGTGGTGCGCGGGCTGGGGCAGTACGAGGTGCTGGGCGAGACCCGCGATGACGCCGCCGGCGAGGCCTTCGACAAATCCGCCAAGCTGCTGGGACTGCCGTATCCGGGTGGCCCGGAGCTGGCCAGGCTGGCCGAACAGGGACGCAGCGGCGTATTCGCCTTCCCGCGGCCCATGCTGGACCGCGAGGGCTTCGAGTTCAGCTTCTCCGGCCTGAAGACCGCGGTGCTGCTGGCGGTGCGCGAACGCGAGCCCGACGCGCAGCGCCGCGCCGACATCGCGCGCGGCGTGCAGGATGCCATCGTCGACACGCTGGTCACCAAGACCGCCCGCGCGCTCGAGGCCACGCGGCTGCCGGCACTGGTGGTGGCGGGCGGTGTCAGCGCCAACCACGCACTGCGCGAGGCGCTGGCCGGCGCGGCACGGCTGCACCGCGCCGAGATCTACTTTCCGCGGCTGGAGTTCTGCACGGATAATGCCGCGATGATCGCGGTGGCCGGCATGGCACGCCTGCAGCAGGGCGCCACCGCGGCGGATCTGGCGATCCAGGCACGGGCGCAGTGGCCGCTCGCGACACTGCAGGCTCCGACGAGCATGAGGTAGGGATGACGAATCAGTCCGGCGATGTGGTGTTCCTGCGTGGTCTTGCCATCGAGACCACCATCGGGTTCTTCGAGTGGGAACGCCACGTGAAGCAGACCGTGGTGCTGGACCTGGAAATTCCCGTGGATTGCGCCCGGGCGGCCAGCACCGACACAGTGGACAACACCGTGGATTACAAGGCCATCGCCAAGCGCTGCATCGACTTCGTCAGCCATGCCGAGTACCACCTGGTGGAGACGCTGGCGCAGCGCCTGGCGACCACGCTGCTGGCCGAGTTCGACATCGCCTGGATCCGCCTGTCGCTGAACAAGCCCGGTGCCATCCGCGGCTCGCGCGATGTGGGCGTTGCCATCGAACGCCGCAAGGGCTGAGCGTGAGCCGCCGATGACGCTGGCCTACGTCTCCGGCGGCAGCAACCTCGATCCGGAGCTGAACCTGCCGGCCGCCGCGCGCGAGCTGAAGGCGGCCTTTCCCGGTGCGCGCTTCTCGCGCGTCTATCGCAACGGTGCCATCGGTTTCGAGGGACCGGATTTCCTCAACTTCGTGGTGGAGCTGCCTGTGGAAGGACCGCCTGGCGCGCTGAAAGCCGAGCTGGAGCGCATCGAGGGCCTGTGCGGCCGGCCGCGTTACGCGCTGAAGTGGGCACCGCGCACCATGGACCTGGACATCCTGCTGTTCGGGGAAGCGGTGATCGAGGTGCCGGGGCTGGTGGTGCCCCGGCCGCAGCTGCTGCACTGGGCATTCATGCTGGGGCCGCTGGCGGAGCTCGCGCCGGGCGCGCCGCATCCGGTGGCCCGCCGCAGCATCGGCGAGCTGTGGCACGACTTCGACCAGGGTGCGCATCCGCTGGTGCCGGAACCCATGGATCTGAACGCGGGCTGAGCCTGGTTCAGGGCAATGCCGGCTCGCGCGGCTGCGCCTCGTCCCGCCGCCGTCCGAACAGCCGGCCGCTGAGCGCAGCCAGCATCAGTGTCCAGTAGGACGCGCCGATCACCACGCGGCTGGCCAGCGGATACTTCGGATCCGGCGAGATGAATCCCTCGATCAGGCCCGCGCCCACCAGCAGCAGTGCGCACAGCAGGATCGGCGGCCCCATCCGCTGCATGCAGTGCTGGAAGGAATCGCGGCGCGTGGCATGCGTGGGCCGGATCAGCGAGTCGCCCAGCTCCGCGCCGATCGCCCCGCCGATGCAGATGACCGACAGCTCCACCATGCCGTGTGCCACGACGAATTCGAACAGCCGGCCCGCGAGCCCGTGCTGGTGCGTGAAGGCGAACACCGCGCCCAGCATCAGTCCGTTGGTGGCGATGATGTAGAAGGTGCCGATGCCGAAGAAGAAGCCGGCGCAGATGGCGAACACCGTGACCGCGATGTTGTTGGAGAAGATCCGCACCGACATGATCGAGGAAGGGGTGATGTTGAGGATGTCATCGGTCCACAGCCTGCCCTTCTCCACCTGCTGGATCATCTGGTCGCTGGCCACCAGGCTGACCAGGTCGGGAAAGGTGCTGATCAGCCACCAGCCGGCGAGTGCGCTCAGCACGAACAGCGCGACGATCCACGCGATGCGACGGCGCAGCGTGGCGATGGTCGCGGGAATGCCGGTGCGGAACATGGCCAGCAGCGCGGCGCGGCCGCCATGCGGCTTGCGGCGGATCAGCGCGTGGAGCTGGGCATACAGGGCTTCCAGGCCCGCGGTGATGCGCGTGCCCGGCAGCAGGCGGCGCGCGCTCGCCAGGTCGCGCGCCGTGCTGCGATAGCTCTCCACGGAGTGCAGTGCCTCCTCGACGGTGAGCTCGCCGCGCCGGCGCAGTTCGGCCAGCCTGGCGTTCGTGTCGCTCCACGCCGCCGCGCGCGTCGCCACCCAGGCGCGCGTAGTGTCCATCAGCGTGAGCCGCCGCGCAGTGCCTGCAGGCGCTCGCGCAGCTGCGCGTCGGACATCTCCGCCGGCGGTCGCGGCGGATGCGGATCGATCCGCTGCAGCAGCGCGCGGGCGATCTCGCCGCGCCGCGCGGCATCGAGCTGCTTCCAGCGCGCCAGCAGCTGTACCACCAGGTCGAGCGCGGCGGGATCCAGCCCGGCGGCATTGCTGCCGGCGGCCAGCCACTCATTGCTGTCGCGAGCCGCAGCCTCGTCCACCACCAGCAGCGTTCCGGCGGCCATGTCGCCGATGCGCACGCGCTGCGCGGTGATGAACGTGCACAACAGCCCGACCACGTAGAACAACGGCAGTGAGTCGATCAGCCGGAAGGCATTGCGTATCAGGATGGCCCCGGCCCCCGGCGGGCCGCCTTCGCGATTGACGACGCGCACGCCGGCGATGCGCTTGCCCGGCGTCTGGCCGCGCATCAGCAGCTCCACCACCGGGTGGTAAAGGAAGTAGATCGCCATTGGCGGACCGACGATCAGCCAGCCAATCAGCGGGCCCACGTGACGCGGCAGGCGCAGCCCGCCGGCCGCCACCGGCATCGCGACGGCCAGCCACGCCAGGGCCAGCAGCAGGCGGATGTGCCAGTCGATGAGGAACGCGTACGAGCGGCTGCCGGGCCCGGCGATGGGCAACGACAGGTCCACCCCCGTCATTCCCTGCACGGTGAATTCTTCCACGGCCCTCGGGCTGGAGACTGCACTGGCCATCCTGTTGCAGTATTCTGCTACATTCGCCGCAGCCGGTGCCGCAGGATGCGGCTGGCCATAACAACAATGCGTTGCGCCGCCAAGGTCGTCGTCCAGGAGGGTCCATGTCGCTGATACCCACCGCCCCGAGTCCCATTGGTGGCGTGCTCGACACCGCCATCCGCCTGTACCGCCGCAGCCTGCTGTCCTGCTTCGGCATCATCCTGCTGTCGGTGGCGGTGATGACCGCATTCAGCGTGCTGCTGGTGGGCGCGCTGCCCGTCACTGCTGCCACGGCCTCGAGCCCGCTGGCGGCATTCGCGGTGCTGCGCCATCTATGGCTTGGCTACCTCGTCATGCTGCTGGTCATGACCGGGTTCTACGGCGCGCTGTTCGCGCAGATCGATGCGATCGCCCGCGGCACGCGCGTGGGCCTGGGGGCGGCGCTCGGCATCGGCCTGCGGCGTGCACCGGTGATGATCGGGGTGGCCATCCTGTTTGCACTGATGGTGGGGCTGGGCTGCGTGCTGCTGATCGTTCCCGGCATCTACCTGTGGGGCGTCTACCAGTTCGCCGTCATTCCCCCCATCGTGGAGCGCGCCGGCGTGTTCGAATCGCTGTCCACCAGCGCGCGGCTGGTGAAGGGCAACTGGTGGCGCTCCAGCACGATCATGTTCGTCGCCTTCGCCATCCTCATGGTGCTGGAGCTGGTGATCGCCATGATCGCCGGCATCACCACGGCCGTCAGCGCGGGTGGGGCGGGCGCGGGAGCGGCCGCGGCGCTGACTGGCGCGCGGCTGGTTGAACAGGTCGCCTCGTCCATCCTCGGCCTGTTCACCACCAGCTTCTTTCCGTGCGTGTTGCTGGCCATCTACTACGACCTGAAGGTGCGCAGCGAGGGCACTGATCTCGCGGCGCGCCTCGGTGGGTTGAACCCCGTCGCCTGATGCAGCCGGTGCGGCGGGTCCTGCTCGCGCTCGGTGCAGTCCTGCTGTGCCGCGGCGCTGCCGGTGGCGCGCTGGAAACCCTCGATGCCTGTGCCACGCAGGCGCCGCCGCGGGCGCATGGCATCGCGGAACTCGAAGCCGCGTGCCCCGGTCTGGAAACCGCGCTGCGCGAGCAGGGCGTGGTGAAGCTGCTGTCCGAAGGCTGGCGCGACCGGCTGGACCGGGATGGGCTGCGCGACCTGGCGAGCCTCGCGCATCGCTACGACAAGGAGCCGCCGCAGGCCGCGCCGGATCCGGCGCCGGTGGCCGCCATCCTGCAGCAGCTCGCCAGCGAACAGGCGCAGCCCACTAGGTCGTGGTGGGATGCGGTCAGGCAATGGCTGCTCGCGCACCTCGGCAGGCAGGATGCGGGCTCCGACTCCTGGCTCAGCCGCCTGCTGGAGCGGATCACCCCTTCGCAGCACGTGCTCAAGATCATCATCAACGTGCTGCTGGTGCTGGTAGTCGCGGCAGCGCTCGCCGTTCTCGGCAACGAACTGCGAGTGGCCGGCGGGCTGGCGCGCGGCCGCCGTCGTGGCATGGCGGCGGCAGGTGCTGGCGCCGCGCCGCCTGACGCCGCAACGCCGCTGACCGCTGACCTGGACGGGCTCGCACCGCGCGACCAGCCGGCCATGCTGCTGCGGCTGCTGGTGGTGCGCCTGCTGGCCAGCGGCCAGCTGCGCGCCGAGCGCAGCCTCACGCATCGCGAGCTGCTGGCCCAGAGCCGCTTCGACGATGCGGACAACCGCACGGTGTTCGCACGCGTGACCCAGCTCGCCGAACGCATGCTGTATGGCGCCGGCGACGCCGGCACGGCGCAGGCTGCCGCGGTGATCGCCGATGGCCGCCGGCTGCTGGCGCAGCTGCAGGCTGCCGGGGAGCGGCAACCTTGAAGGAGCGCATCGTCACGCTGGGCCTCGCGCTGGCCGCCTTCGCGCTGTTCTACGCGCTGCTCGTGCCCAAGCCGGAAGTGGCGGCCACCTCACCCGCCGCGCCGCTCAGCACCGAGGGCCGGGACGATGGCTACCAGGGCCTGTGGCGCTGGCTGCATGGCCAGGGCATTCCGCTCGCCTCCTTCCGCGATCATTACGACGGGCTGGCGATGCTGCCCGGGCCCGACACGGGCAACCTGATGATCGCCGTGGTGCCGCAGAAGGCACAGGCGCGCCGCGACGAGCTCGGCTGGCTGGATGCCTGGATCGGACGCGGCAACACGCTGCTGGTGCTCGCGGCCCTGGACGATACGCCGGCCTGGGAGTTGCGCACCGGCGATGACTTCCTGCCGGTGCTGACGCGCATGACGGACATGAGTTTCTCGATGCTCCCGGCGAGCACTGCGCAGAGCGGCAAGTCCACTGCGGGGCACGCGCTGCAACGGGCCATCGATTCACTCGCCGATACGGGAGGCGGTTCGATCGTGCCGCAGGGATCGCATCCACTGCTGGCCGGCGTCAGGTCCATCGCCACGCATTCCACTTATCCCTCCTCACGCTGGACGGCGCGCGCCGCTGACGGCTCCGAAGCACTGGTGCTGGGCGGGCGCGGCGATCGCCCCGAGGGCAGCACGGCCACCGAACCGGCGTTCTGGCTGCGGCGTCACGGCCAGGGCCAGGTCATCGTGATGGCATTCGCCAGTCCCTTCAGCAACGCCATGCTCGGCCAGCAGGACAACGCACGACTGTTCGCCAACATACTGGCCTGGTCGCGTGCGCCGGACGGGGTGGTGCTGTTCGATGACGCGCACCAGGGCCTGGTCAGCTACTACGATGCGCACGCCTTCTTCGCCGATCCGCGGCTGCATCACACGCTGCTGTGGATCTGCCTGCTGTGGCTGCTGTTCGTGCTGGGCTGGCAGCGCCTGCGCCCGCCGGCCGACCCCTGGAATCCGCCCGACGTGACCACCTTCATCAAGGTCACCGGTGGTTTTCTCGCCGGCCGTGTGGGCCGGAACCAGGCCGGACAGCGGCTGCTCGCCAATTTCTTCAACCGCATCCGCCGCCGGCTGGCCATGCCGCAGAATGGCCAGCCCGTGTGGGAGTGGCTGGCCGCGCAGGCCACCTTGCCCGCGGCCGAACTCGAACAACTGCGTGCCCTGCATGCCCGCGCTCAGGGCCGGCAACCGGTCGACCTGGTGCGACTGCAGAACTGTCTGACCAAAGTAACGGGAAGCCTCTTATGAACGCCGCCTTGCAATCCCTGGAACAACGCCTGCAGACCAGCCTCGGCACGGTGGTGATCGGCATGCAGCCGGTCATCCGCGCGCTGACGGTGGCCATCGTCGCGCGCGGCCACGTGCTGCTGCAGGGGCCACCGGGCCTCGGCAAGACACTGCTCAGCAAGACGCTCGCCACCGCGCTCGGCGGCTCCTTCAAGCGCATGCAGGGGACCGCCGACCTGATGCCGGCGGACATCATCGGCGTGCACGTCCATGACGCGGCCAGGGGCGCCTTCGTGTTCCGGCCGGGACCGGTCTTTGCGGACGTGCTGCTGGCGGATGAAATCAACCGCGCCGGGCCCAAGACGCAGTCGGCACTGCTCGAGGCCATGGAGGAAAGGCAGATCAGCGTCGACGGCCACCAGTACGCGCTTCCCGCGGATTTCCTGGTCATCGCCACGCAGAACCCGCGCGACTTCGAGGGCACCTATCCGCTGCCGGAATCGCAGCTCGACCGCTTCATGCTGCGCATCGAACTGCCTTATCCCGAGCGCGCACACGAACAGCAGGTGCTGGAGCAGTACGGTCGCACGACGGTCACGAGCGAGCCGGTGGCGGCGGCAGTCGCCGGCGGCGGGATGCTGGCGGCGGCGCGCGCCGAAGTGGACGCGGTGCACGTGGCTGCCGAGCTCGCCGCTTACGTGATCGACCTGGCGCGTGCCTCGCGCGAGCATGCACACGTGGCGCTGGGTCTGTCGACGCGCGGCGCGCTGGCGCTGCTGCGCGGGGCCCGCATCCATGCCGCGCTGCGCGGCGCCGATTTCGTCGCGCCCGACGACGTGAAGGCGATGGCGCCGCTGGTCATGCCGCACCGCATGGCGCTGGCGCCGGAAGCGCTGCTGGAAGGTGTCAGCGAGCTGGCGGTGACGCAGCGCATCCTCGAGCTGGTGCCAGTGCCCAGATGAACGCGCGCGGACGGCCCGCGGTCGCGACTGAGGACCGGATGCAATGAACCTGCGGCGCAATGCCTTGCTGCTCGCGCTGCTCACGGCGCTGCTCGCCGTGCTCGGCGACTGGAGCGGCGACAGCCTGCTGGGCAAGCTGTGGCGGCTGCCGGCGGGCCTGCTGCTGCTCGGGCTGGCCTATGAATCCTTCATCGCCAGCCGGGCGCGGGTGGCCGTGGTGGTCGAGGCTGCCTCGCAGTGGTACCTCGGCCGCGTGAACCCGGTGCGCATGCGTTTCGAGCAGCAGCTGCTGCGGCCGGTGGCGATCGAGTTCGCGCCGCATGCGCCGGCGCCATTCAGCCTCGACTTCGCGGTGCGGACGCTGGACATTCCCGTCGCCGCGCCCGCCTCGCTGGAAGTGGCCGTGACGCCGCGCCGGCTGGGGCGCTTCGCATGGCCGGCGCAGCGCGTGCGCATCGTCGGTCCGCTGCAGCTGGCTTCATGGTCGCGGCGGCTGGACGTGAGCTGCGAGGCGCGCGTGCTGCCCGACCTGCTGCGCAGCGCGCCGCAGGTGCAGGGCCTGGGCGCGCTCGGCAACCGCATCAGCCTGCGGCATGGCGCGGGTGCCGAGCTGCTGCAGCTGCGCGCCTACCAGCCCGGCGATCCACCGCGCATCATCGACTGGAAGGCCAGCGCGCGCGCGCGGCGGCTGATCAGCCGCGACTTCGCCGAAGACCAGCACCTGGAAGTCATCGTGGTCATCGACGCGGGCCGCTCCAGCGCCATGCGCTCCGGCGCACTGGACCGCTTCGGCCACTACGTCAACGCGGCGGCGCGGCTGGCGCAGTACGTGGTGAGCCAGGATGACCTGATCGGCCTGGTGCTGTTCGCCGACCAGCCATTGCTCGCGTTGCCGCCGGCGCGCGGCATGCGTGCCGTCACGCGGTTGCGACAGGTGCTGGCGGATGCGCAGGTAACGGCCAGCGAGTCCAACCCGCTGCAGGCGGCGCTGCGCGTGCGCTCGCTGGTACGGCAGCGCAGCCTGGTGGTGCTGCTCACGGACCTGGATGATGCGGATGTCGCCAGCCAGCTGCTCGGCGCGGTGCGGCTGCTGCTGCCCAAGCACCTGCCCTTTGTCGCGGGCCTGTCCAGCGCGGCGGCGGAAACGCTGGCGGAATCCGCCGCGCGCGACTGGCTGGATCCCTTCGAGTCACTGGCCGCGCAGGAATACTGCACCGGGCTGGACCGCAAGGTGCAGGCGTTGCGCGCGCTGGGCGCGCCGGCGCTGGTGGCGCGGCCCGAACAGCTCGAGGGTGCAGTGCTCGACGCCTACCTGAGGTTCCGCCAGCGCCGGCGGGTCTGAGGGGCCGGGCCTCAGTAGGCGACGAACGGCCCCGCCCCGGCCGACGTGGTGGATTGTTCGATCGCCGCGTACACGCGGCGACCCATGAAGAACGGCAGGCCGAAATCGAAGCTGCCGGAGTCGGGGTTGGTGCCGCCCAGGTCATCAAATGCGGAGAAGCTGCCACTGCCCTTGCTGAACAGACTGTCGGCGTTGGCCACGCTGAAACTCACCAGCGCGACGACACCGGTGTTGCTGGTGATGGTCGCGGACAGCTGCTGCGTGCTGGCGGGACAATAAAAGCCCTTCTCCGTCGGCCGGGTGCAGCCGGCGATCGAGCTGTCGTCGAAGAAATATCCGTTCGATCCCGAGTCGATGAAACTGTTGGCGAGCCGCTGGCTGTTGAAGGTGACGCTCAGGTTGCCGCTGGCCGGATCGACGGCCAGCACCGTGGCCGTGCCGAGCGCGTTGTTGCTGCGGGTATCGATGCCGAAGATCAGCGAGCCGCTGGCGCTGCCCGCGCCGGCGTCATCCACCCGGTCGAGCGCCAGTATCGCGCCATTGTTGTCGGCTGCGAACAGCGCCACGGGGTTCCATACCTGGTTCGCCAGTGCCACCGTAGTGGGCGTGCAGGTCGAGGAGGTGGGACAGCCGAAGTAGACGCCGGGA
>Ga0335083_10006565_pt1 | contig 14477 bp, 15 predicted proteins | sample Lox_Sample_42_FD_206716 | JGI IMG/M metagenome (GOLD analysis project Ga0335083, IMG submission 206716) | Soil microbial communities from Loxahatchee National Wildlife Refuge, Florida, United States - Lox_Sample_4.2 | ecosystem: Environmental > Terrestrial > Soil > Wetlands | place: USA...
GGTGGCACCGCCCGGCGCCAGGAACGAAGTGACCAGCAGGATAGCCGCCGGCGGAAGCAGCCAGAAGCTCCAATTGTTCAGACGCGGGAAAGCCATATCCGGCGCACCGATCATCAGCGGGATCTGCCAGTTGGCGAAGCCGACGAATGCCGGCATGATCGCGCCGAACACCATGATCAGGCCGTGCATGGTGGTGAGCTGATTGAAGAACTCGGGGCGGACGATCTGCAGACCAGGCTGGAACAATTCGGCGCGTATAGTCAGCGCGAGCACACCTCCGGTCAGGAACATGATGAACGAGAACCACAGGTAAAGCGTGCCGATGTCTTTGTGGTTGGTCGTGGTAACCCAGCGCATGATGCCGCTCGGATGGTGCGCATGGGCGTCGCCGTGTTGGTGGCCGTGTACCGCTTCCATAACTGTTCTCCTAACTCAGATCCGGGTCTGGCTACACTGAGTGGTTATTTGCGGGCTGCAGCGATCTGCTTCGGTTGCACCATATCGCCGAGCTTGTTGCCGAAGGAATTGCGCTCGTAGGTGATGACCCCGGCAATCTCGAGATCCGACAACTGATTCTTCCACGCAACCATGGCCGGGTTCTTCTTGCTGCCGTTGACAACGATGTCGATATGAGCCGCGATGGGACCGGTCGCGGTCTTGCCCCCTGCAAGCGCGGGGAACGTAGGCGGCATGCCTTGGCCGTTGGGCATGTGACAGGCCACGCATGTCTTACCGTAGACCTTCTCCCCTTCGGCCTTCAACTCGTCCAACGTGTATGTCTTGTTGGCATCGACGGCGGACGCGGCCGACGCCTGTGATTTCTTGCTCTGCTGCTGCGCGACCCACTCCTTGTACTTGTCCTCCGTCACCGCCTCGACCACGATCGGCATGAACCCGTGATCCTTGCCGCAAAGTTCCGCGCACTGGCCGCGGTAGACGCCTGGCTCCTCCACCTTGAACCATGCATCGCGCACGAATCCCGGGATCCCGTCCTGTTTCACGCCGAACGCTGGGACCCACCAGGAATGGATCACGTCGTTGGCGGTAATCAGAACGTCCACCTTCTTACCGATCGGCACCACGAGGGGATTGTCCACCTCCAGCAGATAGTGTTCGCCCTTGGGCGCTCGGTTCTCGATCTGCTCTACCGGGGTGGCGAGATTGCTGTAGAAGCTGATGTCCTCGTCGAGATAATCGTAGCGCCACTTCCACTGGTAGCCCGTGACCTTGATGCTCATGTCCGGGTTGCTGCTGTCCTTCATGGCCAGGACCGTCTTGGTTGCGGGGATCGCCATGCCTACGAGAATCAGGAATGGGATGACGGTCCACAGGATTTCCACCGTGGTGTTCTCGTGAAACTGCTCCGCCTTATGCCCAACCGACTTACGGTGTTTCCAGAGCGCGTAGAACATCGCCCCGAACACCACGACGAAAATGATCGCGCAAATCACGAGGATCACCGTGTGCAGGTGATAAATCTGGTGCGCGATGATCGTCTCGGGCTGCTGCAGGTTCAGCCGCATCTCGGCCCGCGCGAGACCGCTCCCCGCGACCACTAGAAGCAGGCTGATGAGGATCTGCGCGATTTTTCTGATCATGGTTTCCCCGAGTTGAGTATGTTCTCGACTATCGACGGTTTCTCAACTGTAGCCTGAGCGTCTGCGCTAGCGCGTCTCTCTGCTGGTCGGTCAAGTGCCGTCCAAACTCGACTTCGCGCCCGTGCGAGCGTAGCGCGAGAACCGAGTTGCCATGCGGGACGGACTGGTTCACAACTACCTGCGCCCAGTGGCGATTGAACTCGTACCGGCTGACACGCCCGGTTTCCCACCTCTCGACTACCACGCGCTCGCCTCTGATCGCGATCGACTCGAAGTCCCCGGCGTGCCGTTCAATGAGACGGAAGGCGAGGAAAAGCACCACCATCTCCGCTCCCGCAAACGGCAATATGAACCACGCGCCCTGGAATGCAAATGCCAGCGAGATGGCGAGGGAGAGCGCGACCAGCGATCCGAACACGAGCGCTCTGCCCGTCGAGGAGAGAGAATTATTCCTTCTGGCGACAAGGAGGAACTCGCCGCGCTCGCCGGCGTCGGTGCAATCCATCTAGCTGATCTAGCCCTCGCACTGGCTTTTTATCGCTGTAGCGACCGCGGGTCTCCCGTCCTCCAAAGCCGCGCCGAAATGTAGCACACGGTCTGCGCGCTCGCAAGAACGGGGGAGGGCGCGCGTACGGATTGCACCGTCGCCAGCTAAGCAGATCGCGTCCCATCTATGACCGAATCGGTTGCCGTCAGGATCGTTTGAACCGGACGATCGCGCGCCCATCGGCAGTCAATCCGCGCGCCCCGACCGACTTTCCCGCCTCCGGCTTCCACGCGTGTCCGTATACGACCTCGAAAGTCGCCGGCAGGCGCTCCTCCCGTCGCAGCAATTCATACCCCTGAATCAGACGCTCGCGCCAGCGCGGGGTACGCAACCCGATGTTGTCGACACGGGTCGATAGTGCACCGCTCGCGCGCAGGTCCCGAAACAAGTCCCCGACCCGTTCGTACGTAAGCGTGATGTACTCCATGTCCATTACCGGGTCGGCGAACCCACTGCGAATCAGCATATCGCCCAGATCGTGCATGTCCATGAAGGTATGCACGGGGGAGCGCCCGCGGGCATCCGCGCTCGCCCGCGCGAGCTCTTTGAGCGTATCGGGTCCGAGAGTGGAGAACATCAGCAACCCACCGCCGCGCAACGCGCGCTGCAACTCCGTAAGTACAGCGTCAGGTGCATTGCTCCAGTGCAGCGCCAAATTCGACACCGCGAGATCGATCCCACCATCGGCGAACGGCAGGCGCTCGAAGTCGGCGCAGACGCAACTCGTCGCGAGATTGCCACGCAATGCCAGGCGGGAGGCTCGCGACCAGAATCCTGACCGACGTTGCAAGCGCAGCGCGGGCAAAGACAAGTCCAACGCACAGACCCGAGCCTTGGGGTAACGCCGGGCAAGCGCCCGCGATGCGGTGCCCGTGCCGCTGCCCACGTCGAGGATCCGCTCCGGAGCGAGGCGCACGAGGTCGAGGCGCGCAAGCATGCGCGCACATACCTCAGTGCTGAGCGGACCGCCGCTATCGTAACTGGAAGCCGCGCGTTCGAAGTTGCGGCGGATGCGGCGTTTGTCGAGCGAGATCGGATCGGGCATTGCGCACTGTATGCCTGATCGGAGGACCAGTCGCAACTGCTAGACTGGGCGGCAGGATCATATCCGGCGTGTGAGAGGCGTGAATGTTGCCAGTCGCTCCCCGAGGCCTACGTCTGTTCGCCGAACGTTGGGCACTGCCCCAGCGCTGCCTGTTCTGTGGTGCCTCCGATCCGCGCGAGGGAATCTGCGACGGGTGCCGCGAGGACCTGCCCGGAAGGGAGGCCATGCGGTGCCCAACTTGTGGCAACCTGTCTCTGACGGGCGAGATGTGCGGCGGGTGCCTGACGCGGCGACCGCGCTTTTCTGGGCTGCGAGTAGGGGCATCGTATTGCTTCCCGGTCGACGGAGCGATTCAGCGACTCAAGTATGGCGCCGATCTCGCACTGGTGCGACCGCTGGCTGGGCTTTTGGCGGAACGAGTCGACGGGGAGCCCCGACCAGATCTCCTGGTCGCGATGCCCATGGCACCTCAGCGCTTGCGAGAGCGCGGGTTCAACCAGGCGCACGAGCTGGCCCGCGCGGTTTCGGAGCGCCTGTCCCTCAAGCTGGCGACAGGCCTGTGCCGCCGAACTCGTCATACGCTGCCGCAGGCAGCGCTGCCCTGGGCAGAGCGCCGTCGCAACATACACAAGGCGTTTGCGTGCGATGCGAATGTTTCCGGCGCACGAGTCGCCATCGTAGACGACGTGCTCACGACGGGTGCGACGCTCGACGAGCTCGCCGCCGAATTGGTGGCCTGTGGCGCCGCCGAAGTATGGGGGTGGGTGATCGCTCGTGCGGAGAGGCCGCAGTAGTCCTAGGCATATGTTCCCGGGGAATGCTGCAGGTGTCGCTAACCCAGGCATGCGGTGGCGCGGGCTCAAGCGCAAAGCACGTGCCTCCGGCGTCGAAACGCAACCGCTATTCAGCCAGGCGATGCAATGTTCCACGTCGTGCTTTATCAACCTGAAATACCCCCAAACACAGGAAACGTAATCCGCCTGTGCGCCAACACCGGCGCACAGCTCCATCTGGTGAGACCCTTGGGATTCCGATTGGGCGATCGAGATCTGCGCCGCGCCGGCCTCGACTATCACGAATATGTCGGACTCCGCGTGCACGAAACCTGGGATGCGTGCGTGGCCGCATTGGCGGGGCGCCGCCTGTTCGCTTTCAGTTCGCACGCCACCCAGCCCTTCGCCACGGCGAGGTTCGCAAAAGGCGACACGTTCGTGTTCGGGCCCGAGACCCGTGGGTTGCCGGCAGACGTCCTCGCGGGATTCGCGCTGGACCGGCAACTGAGGGTGCCAATGGTGCCTGGCAACCGTAGTCTGAACCTGTCGAACGCAGTAGCGGTGGTGGTCTACGAGGCCTGGCGGCAAGCCGGATTCACAGGCGGTGACTGAGCCTTCGATCGGAACTTGCTGCCCTGATCTTCATACGCGGTGCTCCGGCTTGGGGTCACGCGACAGCAACTGGTCGACCGCCGCCTGTGCGGCGAGACGCCCTTCAAGCACGTCGCAAACGGCGGAGACTATGGGCATTTCGACGGAGCACGTGCGCGCCGACTTGAGCACTTCGCGAGCGCTGTACACCCCCTCGGCGACGTGACCGAGTTCGGCCAGGATCTGCGCTATGGGACGTCCTGCCGCCAACCCCAGTCCAACCTGTCGATTCCGGGACAAGCTGCCGGTGCAGGTCAGGATCAGGTCTCCGACGCCGGACAGACCCATGAAGGTCTCCGCACGTCCTCCGAGCGCCAATCCCAGCCGCGTGATCTCAGCGAGTCCGCGAGTAACGAGCGCTGCGCGCGCACTTTCGCCGAATCCCAACCCGTCGGAAATGCCTGCGGCGATCGCGATCACGTTCTTGACTGCAGCACCCACCTCGACCCCGGTGAGATCGTCACTGGAGTAGATACGCAGGCGTCGACCATGCAGTTCGCGCGCTGCGCGGACCGCAAAAACCGGATCTGGTGCCGCCAGGGTAAGCGCTGCAGGCACGCCCCGCGCGACCTCCTGAGCAAAGCTAGGCCCGGACAGCGCTCCGCGTGGCACCTGATCGTCGAGCTCTTGGGCCGCCACCTGGTGAGGCAATTTTGAGGTTCCTGTCTCGAACCCCTTGCATAGCCAGATCGTCGGCAGCGGCCTGGCTAGCGCGGCCACCTCCTGCAAACTGCTCCGCAGACCGGCCACCGTCACACCCAGAATGCATAGGTCGGCGCCGGCGCACGCGGCGGACAACGCCCCGCTGGCGACATGCAATGATTGGGGAAGAGAAATTCCAGGCAAGTAGCGCTGATTCGTGCGATCTGCCTGCATTTGCGCACACTGTGCAGGGTTGCGTGCCCACAGCGTAACGTCATGGCGCGCACTCAATGCGACTGCGAGCGACGTGCCCCACGCCCCGGCACCGAGCACCGCGAGTTTCATAGACCCCAGACCTGGGTGATCCGAATGTAGCCTGTGGTGCCGTCGCGATGCTTGACCTGCGCCCAGTTGTCCGCGGTATCGATTACCTCCAGCAGGCTATCCTGCTCGGCGATGAACACCACGGGCGCGTTCTCGTCTGGTGCGCGTCGCACCTCCGCGTGCGTCACCTTGACCATGACCGAGCGCTGCGCCGACAGATTCCTGGCCTCGATCCAAGCTAACTCACCCGTTGCGTCCCGCACTTTGAGCCAGGTGTCGAGTGTCACAACGACCTCGACCGGGTAGCCCTGATTGAGAATGAAGAGCTTACGCGCCTTCAGCGATGGCGCATCGTAGAGGACAGCCGCAGCCGGCGCGATGGAACGGAAATCAAGAGCAAAAGCACATGCACTGACGAACAGACCTAGAACCAGAATCGCGGTCCGCGCCGCGTGCTTGGTCCCGTTCCGAGAGGATGGACAACCGCTCGCGCTTTTGCCTGACTGAGCCCCCATTTGCACTACTGGGTCGTCGCGGGCGCGGGCTGCGCCTGCTGCATCCGCTGCTGATACAGTAGTTCGAAGTTGACTGGTGCCAGCAGGAAAGGGGGAAACCCTGCGCGTACGATTGCATCCGATACCGCTTCTCTGAGATACGGGAACAGGATGTTGGGGCAAGTGACTCCCAACACCGGCTCCACGCTCTCCCGCGGCAGGTTTCGCACCTGGAAGATCCCGGCCTGCTGCGCCTCGACCAGGAACACCGTCTTGTCGCCCAGGGTCGCCGTGGTCGTCACCGTCAGGACCACCTCGTAGTGGCTGTCCTGCAGCGGCGCGGCGCGGGTGCCGATCTGAATATCGACCTTGGGCGCCTCGCGCTCCAAGAAGACCTGAGGCGCATTCGGCACCTCCAGAGACAGATCCCTGACATAGATCTTCTCTATCGTGAACAATGGTTGCTGCTCCTGCGCTTGTTGCCGCTCTTCCGCCATGCTCGCCCCTTCGCGCGAAAACGGTGATTCTAGCTCATTGCGCAGCACGCCCAGCTCCCCGATTCCGCGACTCGGGCCTTTCGTATGATGCGACCGCACGCCCACAGCGCGCAGCAACTCCATTTAACTTGATTCGTCCTGCAACAGCGAGTCGAGCCGACCGGCGCGGTCCAGGGCCGAAAGGTCGTCGAACCCTCCGATGTGCGTCTCGCCGATGTAGATCTGAGGTACGGTGCGCCGTCGCGTACGCCTCATCATCTCGGCGCGTTGTCCCGGATCGAGGTCGACGCGGATCCGCTCGATATCTTTCACGCCCTTGGCCTGGAGCAAGCGTTCTGCCATCGAGCAGTAAGGGCAGAACGCAGTAACATACATACTGACCTTGCATGGCATCGCCTAGCCATCCTTCTCCACCGGCATGCCGGCTTGCTGCCAGGCCGCCATACCTCCGGACAGGGCCACGGCCTGAGCGAAGCCGTCTTTGAGAAGGCCGCTGCATGCCTGCGCCGAGCGGGCGCCGGTCTGGCACACAAGAAGGAGCGGTTTCGTTTTCAGCTTGTCGAGTTCCTTTGCGCGCTCGTTGATCTTGTCCACCGGGATGTTGCGTGCGTGCGGGATGCGTCCGTTCTTGAACTCATTCGGCTCCCGCACGTCGACGATCACCGCGTCCTTGCGGTTGATCAGCTGCACAGCCTCCGCCACGCCAACTTCGCGGCCGCGAGAGAACAGCTTCGCTATGGTCGGCCAGATGAACAACCCTCCGCTGGCCACGGCGATCATCACCAGCCAGATGTTCTTCTGTACGAATTCCACGATTGCATCGTTCAGTTGGCACCTCCGCGAACAGATTTGTCGTACATTGGTTCCTGAGCGTACTCCAGCAGCGGGCGCAGCTCGACAAGTCCGTCCTCTACCCGCCGTTTGACCACCAAGGTGGCGGAGCCGCGCAGTTCGGGGAAAGAAGCGACCGCCAACCCCCACTGCCGCCGCGCTGCCGCCTGGTCTCCCCGCAATGCAAGCAGCATTGCCTGGCGATAGGCCACGTCATCGATGGGAAACTGCTGCATAGCCCGGCCGTTCACCATGAGCTTATCAGCGAGCTGATCGGGATCGACGCTGATGGTGCGAGCCAGCCCCAGTTCTATGTATTGCGCCAGCAGGGACCAGCAGGGAACCTCCAGCAGAGCATCCTTCGCCCGGCGGTTGAGTTCTGCCGACGCGTGTATGTAACGGTACCGGAAGGCGAGGAAGTTCTCCAGCACCAGATAGTCGGCAAAAAGCTGTGCGGTCGCCAGCCAGCCGAACGCCAGCGCAGCGACCAGGAGCGCCCGCACGGTTCGCGCCGCCTCGTCGAGCCTCAGTCTGAGGGTGCGTGGATCGCCCAGCCCCAAAACCACTGCAGCCAAGCCCAGGAAGAACGCATACCAAAGCGGATATTCGAGCATGCTGTGCACGCCAAGCACCAGGACAATGGCCCAAATCCACCAGTTCTCCGGCGTGCGCCGCTGGCGCAATAAACCAGTGATCCACAGCAGAGCGAACACAGCCAGCAACACCAAGCCAACCAATCCGAATTCGGCGAGCACCTGCAACAGAAGATTGTGTGCGTTGTCGGTGAAACCGAGCATGCGCGGCTCCGGCATCTGGGCGTTGAGCACGAAGTGATGCCATCCGAACCGACGAAAACCGACGCCGAAAACCGGCGAGTCGCGGAACATCAGCAGCGCCGCGCTCCAGATCCGTGGGCGCTCCTCCAGCGCGATCTCGGAAGAACCAAGACGCGACGCGGCGGTTTGAATATCGGGTTCGAGCAAGAGCTGGTCAAGCCAGGGCAGCAGAATACAGGCCAACAGCGCTACCACCGTCAGCAGGAGCAGCCTGCCGGTGACACGAGAACGCGCTAGAGCCCAGAAGATCCCAGACAGCGCCATCAAGGCGGCGAGATACACCCATATGCTGCGCGACCCGGTAAGAGTCAGTATGTACGCAAGCACCAAAATCGCGGGCACGGCCCAGCGCAGGGTGAGTTTGTCGCTGGCGTACAAATACGCCGCCGAGGCGATCCCCAGCATCAGATAGTCTGCGAGCTGGTTGGGCTGGCCCAGGTTCGCCCACACTCGCCCCGGAGAGCGAGGCATCATGAGGTGACCCAAGGCGTCGCTGTCGATATGCTGGGCCCAACCAACCAGTGCGCAGAACAATGCACCCGCAAGAAGAAACCAGGCCAATATTGCGGCTACCTTTTCGAGCCCCAACTCGCGTCTCAACAGCCCGCCTAACACGACCAGGCCGGTGGCCCAGAGCAGGTACAACACGGCGAGCCAACCGACTTGGTTGAAGGGCAGGCGGCCCAATGCCATCTGAGCCGCGATCAGGGCAGCGAAACCCAGAGGAAGTAAGGCCATACGCGGGAGCTCGAGGCGATCGGCAAATACCGGTAGCACACTCAACGCCAGCAAGCCGAGAGCGGCAGCGAGGATCTCGGCGTGAAAGCTCGGTATTGGCGGCGCCTTGAATGGAACCAGGAACGGCAAACTCCACATCAGCCCTATCAGCACCAAGCTGACGCGCAATGCCCGTTCAGGCGAGAACCCGAGAGCGTGTGCCGCCGGCATGCGGCCCGGAGGCGAAGCCGGGCCAGCGCTCTCGGCAGATGGGGTGCTGCTGGACATGCAAACGAATGCGGGCGAAGAAGCCTCGGCACGCAGCAGCTTGGGCCAAACGCCATTTGGAGCCGCTGCAGGCAAGCCACTACAATGTTATGAGTAGAGTCTACCCGTTTCGGCACGAGAGGCATGCACGCACATGTACAAGATTGTTCTGCTACGCCATGGAGAAAGCATCTGGAACAAGGAGAACCGGTTCACCGGCTGGACTGACGTGGAGCTTTCAGAGCAAGGGCTGAGGGAGGCGCGCGAAGCGGGGCGCCTCCTGAAGGACTCCGGCTTCGTATTCGACCTCGCATTTGCTTCCGTATTGAGGCGCGCGATCCGCACGCTTTGGATCGTCCTCGACGAGATGGACCTGATGTGGATTCCAGTGCAGAACTCCTGGCGCCTGAATGAGCGCCACTACGGTGCCTTGCAGGGATTGAACAAGGCGGAGACGGCTGCCCGCTTCGGGGACCAACAGGTCCTGATCTGGCGACGCAGCTACGACATTCCGCCGCCGGCGCTCGATCCGGACGACGAACGCTGGCCCGGGCGCGATCCCCGCTATCGGCAGCTCGACCCAGCGTTGTTGCCAGCCACCGAGTGCTTGAAAGACACCGTGGCCCGGTTCCTCCCGTACTGGACCGCCAGCATCGCGCCGGCGGTGAAGGCTGGCCAACGAGTCATCGTCGCCGCCCACGGCAACTCGATCCGCGCTTTGGTCAAGTATCTTGACGGTGTGTCCGATCAGGACATTGTCGGCCTGAACATACCGACCGGCACACCTCTGATTTACGAGTTGGACGGTGCGCTCAAGCCGATTCGTCACTATTACCTCGGCGACCAGGAGCAGATCGCTGCCGCGATGCAGGCGGTCGCCGCCCAAGGCAAGGCCCGGGCCTAACACAAGATGTGGGGTGCGATCCCCGGCCTGCTGCTGCTAAGCCTGCTGACTCCGGGCACCGTCGCCGCGGCCGGTCCTTCTGATCAGCTCAAACAGCTGCGTGGCCGGATCGATGAACTGCAGCAGCGTTTGATGGAATCCGAGGAGACCAAATCCGAGGCTGCCGATTCCTTACGCGCGTCCGAGCGCGCCATAAGTAACGCAAATCGGCGCCTGTTCGAGCTGGCCGGCCAGCAACGGGCACTCAAAGAGACATTGTCGCGAATGGAACAAGACAGATCGCGTACGCTGGACAGCGCGGAAACACAGCACATCCTGCTCACAAAGCTGCTCTATAAACAGTACCTGTCGGGTCAACCCGAGCCGCTGCGCATCGTCCTCAACCGCCAGGATCCAAACGAGATCGCCCGACAGATGCATTATCTGAGTTATATCTATCGAGCGCGCGGAGAAATGATCGCCGCGCTGCGCGCAAACGCGGCCGACCTGGAGCGTCTGTCCGCCGAGGTCGAGACAGAAAGCCGAGAACTCTCCAACCTCCAGGCCGACGAGGCCAGGCAGAGAGAGCAACTCCAGCAGCAACGCCGCCAGCATGCGACGATCCTGAAACAGGCCTCCAGTCAGATCACTCGGCAGCGCTCGGAAATCACTCGCCTCAAACATAACGAGGAGCGTCTGGCAAAGCTGGTGGAGCGCTTGGCCAGAGAGTTGGCGAGGCCAGCCGCGCGGGAAGGTCGAACGCGGAATGAGCGCCTGCCTGAGCCATTGCGCTCCGGCGAAACGTTCTCAGGGCTCAAGGGTCGCCTTAGATTGCCCGTAATCGGGGAACTAGCCGATCGTTTTGGCAGTCCACGTGCGGACAGCGGCCTTTCCTCGAAGGGCCTGTTTATTGCTGCAAAGCAAGGGCAGGAGGTGAGAGCAGTCGCGGCGGGCCGAGTGGTATTTGCAGACTGGCTGCGTGGGTTCGGCAACTTGATGATTCTCGACCACGGCGGCAGCTACATGAGCCTTTATGGCAACAACGACGCGCTGTTTCGCCAAGTCGGGGACATTGTGAAAGCGGGAGACCCGATTGCGGCCGTCGGCGCCACCGGCGGCAACCCGGAAACGGGTTTATACTTCGAGCTGCGATTTCAAGGAAAACCATTCGACCCGCTGACCTGGGTGACGCTCAGATAGGAGCGGCGGCCCCGGTCAGGATTCATGCTCCGAATCGGCCCTCGGCAGGCAGGTCGTCTCAAGGAGAAGGCAATGCGCGGCAAAATTCAGCAAGTGGCGCTGATCGCCCTCGGGGCGATCCTCGGCATCCTCATCACCCTCAACTTCTCGGCGGTCGCCGAGAAGAGCGCCGCTCCACTGCCCATCGAGGACCTGCGGGCATTCACCGAGGTCTTCGGCCGCGTGAAGAGCGACTACGTCGAGCCCGTCGACGACAAGAAGCTCATCTCAGAAGCGATCAACGGCATGCTGTCGGGGCTCGACCCGCATTCGGCGTACCTGGACGCGGAGGCCTTCCGCGAGCTGCAGGTCGGTACCCAGGGCGAGTTCGGCGGGCTCGGCATAGAGGTCGGCATGGAAGACGGGTTCGTGAAGGTCATCGCCCCGATCGAAGACACGCCTGCCTATCGCGCGGGTTTGAAGCCGGGCGATCTCATCATCAAGCTGGATGACACGAATGTGAAAGGGATGACCCTGAACGACGCGGTCAAGCGCATGCGCGGCAAACCCAACACGGATATCACGCTTACCATCATCCGCAAGGGAGATCCGAAGCCCAAAGTGGTGACGCTGACCCGTGCGGTCATTCAGATCCAAAGCGTCAAGTACAAGGTCATCGAGCCGGGTTATGCGTACATCCGCGTGACCCAGTTTCAAGAGCACACGCCGGAGAAACTCGCCGCCGCCATCGACAGCATGTGGAAGCAGAACAACGGCCAGATGAAGGGCATCATCCTGGATCTGCGCAACGATCCGGGCGGCCTTCTCAACGCCGCCGTAGCGGTTTCGGCCGCCTTCCTTCCGCAGAACGCCTTGGTCGTCTACACGGATGGGCGCACCGAAGACTCCAAGATGCGGCTGTACGCCTCCAGCGAGTATTACCTGCGCGGCAGCAAGGACGACTACTTGAAGAAACTGCCGCCATCGGTGAAGACAATACCGATGGTCGTGCTGGTCAACGGTGGCTCTGCGTCAGCCTCGGAAATCGTGGCCGGAGCGCTGCAGGACCACAAGCGGGCCATCATCATGGGCACTCAGACATTCGGCAAGGGATCGGTTCAGACCATCCTGCCGCTGGGAAACAACACGGCGATCAAACTCACCACCGCGCGCTACTACACGCCTAACGGTCGTTCGATTCAGGCCAAGGGGATAGTTCCGGATATTCCAGTCGAAGAAGCCACCATAGCCGAGGTCGAGCAGCCAGCGTTGCGGATGCGCGAAGCCGATTTGGAGCGTCATCTGGCCAATCCGACCGAGAAGGACGAAGGCGATAGCAAAGATACTCCCAAGCCGGCGACGAAACCCGCTGCGCCCAAGGACGCCAGCCCCGACGTGAAGGGCGACAAGGACAAACCCGACCAGCCGGAGTACGGCTCGAAGACGGACTATCAGCTCAACCAGGCGTTGAATCTGCTCAAGGGTCTGCAGATCATCAGCAAGCGCTGAGCGGTCGCGAACGAAGAGCCGGTGGGTCTCGACCTGCCGGCTTTTTCTTTTTTGGAGGCGAAGCAAATTGGCCGTGTCGGTACAGCAATCTAAGGACGCGATGGCGGCGCCTGACTCGAGCTTCGATCTGAGCGATGCGCAGCTCCTGCGCTACAGCCGGCATATCTTGCTGCCGGAGCTCGGCATCGACGGCCAGCAAAGATTGCTCGCGGCACGCGCACTGGTGATCGGTGCAGGCGGACTGGGCTCGCCGATAGCGCTTTACCTCGCCGCTAGCGGCGTCGGGACTCTCACTTTGTGCGACCACGACAAGGTGGACCTCACCAATCTGCAGCGCCAGATCGTCCATCACAGCGACTCTATCGGTACACAGAAAGTCGAATCCGCACAGCGCACGCTCGCCGGCATCAATCCCGAGGTGAAAGTTGTCGCTATTGCCGAGCGTCTCCAGGGGTCACGTCTGGAGCAGCTCGTACAAGAGTCCGACGTCGTCGTCGACGCGACGGATAACTTTGCGACGCGTCACGCCATCAATCGGGCTTGCGTCCAGAGTCGCAAACCCCTGGTGTCGGGTGCGGCGATACGCTTCGATGGTCAGGTCACTGTCTTCGACCTGCGGCGCCCCGACAGCCCCTGCTATAACTGCCTGTTTCCCGAGGATGGGGACGCGGAGGAGATGCGCTGTGCGGTGATGGGCGTTTTCGCGCCGCTGGTGGGTATCATCGGATCGGTCCAGGCCGCGGAAGCGCTCAAGTTGATCACGGGCATAGGCGAACCGCTGCATGGACGCCTGCTGCTGCTCGATGCGCTCACCATGCAGACGCGGACCGTGCGACTGTCCCGGGACCCGGCGTGCAGGGTTTGCAGCGCACGGCCTTCTCTCGAGTCGCGCTGAGCCGGCCGGTGGTGTTCGCGTAGCGGGTCGATTTGTTGCGGGCCCGGCTCATGCTGGCACGGCCGGATGCTGTGCGGCATAATTGTTTGCGAGGCGACACGCAAATTCGCAGCATGGAGGCATGATGGGAACCCTGGTCGGCGGCTTGATTCAGATGAGTCTGAAAGCAGACACCAGCAAATCGCCGGAGCAGATACGCGATGCCATGGTCGAAGCGCACTTGCCGCTCATCGACGAGGCCGGGCGACGCGGGGTGCATGTGCTGTGTCTGCAAGAGGTGTTCACTCAACCCTACTTTTGTCCGAGCCAGGACGCCAAGTGGTATGCATCCGCGGAACCGATTCCAGAGGGGCCGACGGTCAAGCTGCTGCAGGAGCGCGCCAAGAAGCATCGCATGGTCATCATCGCGCCGTTGTACGAAGAGGCGATGACGGGCGTGTACTACAACACTGCTGCGGTGATCGATGCGGACGGCAGCTATCTCGGAAAATACCGAAAGACGCACATCCCTCAAGTAGCGGGCTTCTACGAAAAGTTCTTCTTCAAGCCTGGCAACTCGGGTTGGCCCGTGTTTCGGACCGCTTATTGCAAGCTCGGCGTCTACATCTGCTATGACCGGCACTTCCCGGAGGGCTGGCGTGCCCTCGCTCTGAACGGGGCCGAATACATCGTCAACCCCTCGGCCACGGTGGCAGGACTGAGCCAGTACCTGTGGGAACTGGAGCAGCCCGCCGCCGCGGTGGCCAACGGTTGCTACATCGGCGCTGTGAACAGGGTGGGACGCGAGAC
>Ga0335083_10006566_pt1 | contig 14475 bp, 8 predicted proteins | sample Lox_Sample_42_FD_206716 | JGI IMG/M metagenome (GOLD analysis project Ga0335083, IMG submission 206716) | Soil microbial communities from Loxahatchee National Wildlife Refuge, Florida, United States - Lox_Sample_4.2 | ecosystem: Environmental > Terrestrial > Soil > Wetlands | place: USA: Florida...
CATCGCCACGATGCCAGTGGTGCGGATCTTCAGATCGCGGATCACCCGCGCTTTGTCGTCGGGCAATACGTGCGCGTGGAACTCGTCGATGCCCAGCGCCGCCGCGACGCTGGCCGCGCTGCCGGCGTTGTCGCCGGTCACGAGCACGCTCCCGATGCCCATTTGCTTCAGGCGCTCGATGGCGCTGCGCGCGCTCGGCTTGACCGTGTCGCCGAAGGCAATGAGCGCGAGTGCGGTGGGCGGCGTGGTGTCGCGCTCCATCAGCCAGGAAATGGTGTTGCCGGCGGTTTCGAGTTGCTGCGCGCGCGAGGTGAGTTCGGGCGGCAATGTGATGCCTAGTTCCGTCAACCAGCGGCTGCTGCCGATCGCGATGGTCCGGCCGTCGATTTCGGCTTCGACGCCACGGCCGGGCACGGCATGCGCCCTGGAGGCCACGCCCGCAAGGGCGTGGCCGGAAGAAGTGCCCTTGGGGTGCGCCCTGGAGGCCACGCCCGCCGCATCCACTCGCGCCTCTTCATAAGCCTTCACCACCGCCCGCGCGAGCGGGTGATCGCTCTGTCGCTGCACGGCCGCCGCGAGCGCCAACGCCTCGCCGGGCTCGGTGCCGATCGGCTCGAACGCCGTCACCGATGGTTGGCCCACCGTCAGCGTGCCGGTCTTGTCGAACGCCACGATGTTGACCCGATGTGCGATCTCCAGCGCCTCGGCATCCTTGATTAGCACGCCATGACGCGCGGCGACACCCGTGCCCGCCATGATCGCCGCCGGCGTCGCCAGACCGAGCGCACAAGGGCACGCGATCACCAGTACGGCGACTGCGTTGAGGATCGCGGTCTCGCCGCTCGCGCCGGCGATCAGCCAGCCCACCAGCGTGAGCGCGGCGATTAGCAGGATCGCCGGCACGAAGATCTCGCTGACGCGATCGACGAGCCGCTGGATCGGCGCTTTCTCGGCCTGAGCGGTTTCGACGAGGCGAATGATCCGCGCAAGCGTCGTCTCCGCGCCGATGGCCGTCGTCGTCACGCTGATCGCGCCTTCGCCGTTGATCGAGCCGGCCGTGACCGGGTCATCCGGCTGCTTCGGCACGGGCAAGCTCTCGCCGGTAATCAGCGATTCATCGATGTGGGTGCGGCCCTCGAGCACCGCGCCGTCCACCGGCACGCGCTCGCCGGGTCGCACGACCACGATCATGCCGACGCGCACCTGCGCGAGCGGCAACTCGTGCTCCTCGCTGCCGACGCGGATCCGCGCGCGCTCGGGCCGCAGCGCGTTCAGCGCGCGGATGGCATCGGTGGTCTGGCGCTTGGCGCGCGCTTCGAGCCACTTGCCGAAGCGCACCAGCGTAATCACGACCGCCGAAGCCTCGAAATACAGATGCAGTGGATTGCCCGGATGCCGGATCAGTTCGTAGACGCTGATGCCGTAAGCCGCCGACGTGCCGAGCGCGACCAGCAGATCCATATTGCCCGCACCGGCCCGCACGGCGCGATACGCAGCCCGGTAAAAGCGCGCGCCGAAGACGAACTGCACGAGCGTCGCGAGTCCGAACTGCAGTGACGGCGACACCATCGTGCTCATGCCCGACGAGCTTGCGCGGCCGAACCATTCACCGACCATCGGCAGCACGAGCGGCAGTGTCAGCAGCGCGCAGAGCACGACGGCGGCGAGTTCGCGGCGGGTCCGCTGGTGGGCGCGCTCAGCGTCCGACGGCGCGGCCGGCGCCGTCTCTTCGACGAGCGGCGTCGCTTCGTAGCCGGCCTTGGTCACGGCTGCGATCAGCGCGTCGATGCCGGGGGCCGCGTCGGTCAGGGTGACGCTCGCTTTTTCGGTCGCGAGATTGACCGATGCGCTGACGACGCCAGGCACTTTCGCCAGCGCCTTTTCGACCCGTGTCGCACAGGATGCGCAAGTCATCCCGCCGATCGCGAGTTCGGCGACAGGTTGCGGCGCAGCGTCCGCGCGAGCGACCGGCGCGGCTTCATAGCCGGCTTTGCGGACGGCCTCGACCAGCACGTCGGTAGCGACGCCCGGCTCCGCTTCGATGCGGGCTTTTTCAGTGGCGAGATTCACCGAGGCGCGCGTGACGCCCGGCACTTTTGCGAGCGCTTTTTCGACCCGCATCGCACAGGACGCGCAGGTCATCCCGCCGATATCGAGTTCGGCGCTGACCCGTGCCGGGTGGTTGAGCGTAGAAAGATCAGTCATGTTGGTAGGGCTCAAGGCGACATCAGGCCGCATCATGAGCCCAGTATTGACCTTCCCACGATGGGAAAGTCAAGCGCGAATCCGCGCGGAACGCGTTTTGACTTTGCGACGAGCCCGCTTCAAGCGCGTTCAAAACGTCGGCGGCGCATTTAACATGGCCACCGCGACAGCTTCCTGCGCGTCGCCGCCGTTCGCCAGCAACGCATCCGCTGCGCCGCGGCGGTCGCGCGCCTCCTTGTTCTGACTCAGTTTCCACTTGCCGGTGAGCCGCGTCACCTCGATCTCGATGCCGACGATCGCCGCGACCATCTGCGCCAGAAAGTCAGGCGGCGCGTCACCCATCTTCCACGGCTTGGGCTCTTCGGCTTCCATCTTGCGCGTGAGTCGCGCGACAAGACCGCGCACGAACGCTTCGTCGTCACGCACGACGATCCGGCCGTGCGCATGCACCACCATATAGTTGTAGGTCGGCACCTGACGATGCGCTGCGTGCTTGCTCGGATACCAGTTCGGCGAGATATAGGCGGCCGGCCCCTGGAAGATCACCAGCGTATCGGGATGCTCGGCGACTTCCTGCCACACCGGGTTGGCGCGGGCGACATGCGCCCGCAACGTGCCATGCGGACCTTCCTGCGGCGCAAACTCGAACGGCAAGTGATTCGCATCGAGACCGTTGGGACCGTGGGTGACCAGCGTGCCGAGGGTCTGGTCGTCGATCAGTTGGTGGAGAACCTCGGGACGGTTCTCTTCGAAATGGGCTGGGATGTACATGGAACGCTCCGGGTGCGAGGGGGGCGACGTGGCGTGAAAGCGATGTTTGTGCCTTTGCGCTTGCGTGCTGTCAAGGATACGATACAACCCGTTGTTGTCGGGATCGGGATACCCGGCTGGTTCGCGGTGGACTTGAGGGGGCCACGCGGGCAGAGTCGCCGCTGACCGACGAATCTCCCTCGCCCGCCCGTTGCGCCATCTGAACGAATGATAAAAAATCGCCGAGAACCGTTTTCGCTTCATTGGACCTGCGCGCCGCTCGCAGGCCTTGTTTTTCTCGCCGGCTGTGCCGTGACCCCCCTCAACACGCCCAAGCCTACCGGCTGGATCAAGGACGAGGTGGCCGACTCCTACGTGTTCGGCTACCCGCTCGTGCTGATGGAAGCGGCACGCGATGCCGCTGTCGGCACCGATCCTGGCGAGGCGCCCATCAATACGTTGCGCGAGGTGCAGGCCTTGCCGCCGGTCGGCTCCGCCAATCCGCCCACGCCTAGTCTCGACACGCTCGATTCGACCGGCTGGCTCGATCTCGCCGCCGAGCCGCTGATCCTGACGCTGCCGGACTCGCATGGCCGCTATGTCGACGCCCGCGCGCTCGATATGTGGACTAACGTGGTGTGGTCGACGTCGGCGCCCGCCGGTCCGCGCCTGAGCGGCATCAAGGAGCAAACGATTGCGTTCGTCGGTCCCGGCTGGCAGGGCGATTTGCCGAAGGACGTCAAACGCGTCGACGTGCCGACCCGCAACGCGTGGGTGACCGTGCGCATCCAGTCGAATGACGGGCGCGACCTCACCGTGGTGCGCAAACTGCAACGCGGCATTCGCCTCGTACCGCTGAGCGTCTACGCGGGTAACGGCCACTCGGCAGCGGTCCCGCCGCTCGAGAGCGCCGCGCGCGCGACCGGCACCCCAGCGGCCCAGGTCGCCGCGCTCGACGCCGGTAGCTTTTTCAGCCGGCTCGCGCAAGGCTTGCAGGGTAACCCGCCGGTGCCGGACGATCCACACGCGCTGAAGATTCTCGCAGACCTTGGCGTGACGCCGGGCGCCCCGGTCGAGCTGCCCGCCAAAGCCGGCGAAGCGATTGCGGCGGGCCTCTCCGATGGCCACATCCGCGTCGCGACGCCGCCGCCCAATCTGCTCAGTGTCAATGGCTGGAGCTGGTTCGGCGACGGCGCCGGCAACTACGGACCGGACTACGCGCTGCGTGCTTACGCGGCATTCTCGCAGCCGGGCATCGGCACCAAGGGGGATGAAGTGCGCGCGACGGTCAAGCTCGACAGCGACGGCCACGCGTTGAACGGGGCGAACCGCTATGTGATTCATTTCGCGCCGAACCAGTTGCCGCCGGTGCGCGGTTTCTGGTCGATCACCGCCTACACCAAGGACGGCGCGCTCGGCGAAAGCGCGCCGGCGCGGCGCGCCGTGGGGGACCGCAATGGCGTGCGCCGCAATCGTGACGGCTCGCTCGACGTGGTGGTGTCGTCGGCGCGGGTGCGGGCGGCCAACTGGTTGCCGGCGCCGCGCACCGACCTCCAGCTCGTTCTGCGTCTCTACGCACCCAAACCGCAAGCCACTGACGGCACCTGGCAACCGCCAGCGGTTGTGCGTCAGTGATGAACCCGTGTGCGCCGCTCGAATGCGGCGCGCACGCGAGCAAGCCCGCTCGCGACGGTCGCCCACCACAACGGGCGGCGGACCTGCAACGCGGGTTCGCGGCGGCGCAGCGAGTGTCGCACAAGCGCGACTACACTCGTTTCATGCGCCGTTCATGCGCCGCCGGCGATTGTTTGCTTTCAGCTTACATTTCTATCCCGCATACGTCTCAAGACATATACTTGCCCGAGGCAAGACCTTACTAATCGCGGCGGGCTTGCCGCCGCATCACCCATGACCGAGCATGGCAAGCCTCAACAAAGCAACCTTGGCATCTTCCCTGCAGGCTGTGCGCGATGTCGCGCAGGCGCGTCCTACACGGCGTATCGTGATCGGCCTGCTGATCTTCCTCGTCGTGTTCGGTCTGCTGGGCTTTTTCGCGGCGCCGCCGCTGATTCGCCACATCGCCGAGCAGCAACTCTCCCAGCAGCTCGAGCGACCCGCCAGCATCGGCCGCATTGCGCTCAATCCGTACACGCTCAGGCTCGAGGCCGATCGCATCCATATCGGCGAGCGCGGCGGCCAGGGCGACTTCGTCGATATCTCGCGGCTGATCGTGCAGCCCTCGTGGAGTTCGCTGTTTCGCGGCGCGCCGATCGTCGATGAGGTGCAGCTCGATTCGCCGCGCTTCAACATCATTCGCTACGACGCACAGCGCTTCAATTTCACCGATCTGATCGAGAAGTTTGCGAATCAGCCGGCCAAACCCAACAGCAAGCCGACGCTGTTCTCCATCTCGAACGTCCGGCTCGAAAACGGCCAGATCAACTTCGACGACCGCCTGCTCGGCGTGAAGCATGTCATCGATCAGTGGAAGCTCGGCATTCCGTTCATCGCCACGTTGCCGTCGAAGACCGATATCTTCGTCGAGCCGCTGCTACGCGCGCGCATCGACGGCAGCCCGCTGGCGATCGACGGCAAGACCAAGCCGTTCGCCGCGTCGCGCGAGTCGGAAGTGTCGCTGCGCTTCGACGGGCTCGATGTGCCGCGCATCCTGTCGTACTCGCCGAAGAAGCTGCCGGTGACGGTGCAGACAGGCAAGCTGTCGACCGATCTCAAGCTCAATTTCGTCATGTCAGGCGACACGCCGTCGCTGCGCGTGGCCGGCACCGTCGACCTGAACGACGTCGACGTGGTCGACGAAAACAAGCAGCCGTTCTTCGCGGCACACGCGTTGCACGTCGCGGCGGCCACGCTCGAGCCGTTGAAGAGCGTGTATCACTTCGACGAGATCCGGCTCGATACGCCTAGCGTGAATCTGGCGCGCGACAAGGATGGTGGATTGAGCGTCGAGCATACCTTTGCCGCCGCGCCCGAGCCGGCGAGTGCGGCGCAGGCCGAGGCCAGCGCGCCCGGGTCCGCTTCTTCAGCAGCGGCCGCCGCGGCACGGGCCGCCCCGGCATCGGCCGCCCCGGCATGGGCCGCCCCGGCAAACGCGACGGCGCCGCTCGATCTGGCGATCAAACGCTTCTCGCTCAATGACGGCACCGTGAACGTTCAGGACAACGCGGCGTCGCGGCCCGTGGCCGTGGGTTTGACGAGCCTTGCGGTGTCGCTCGCGGATTTCACGACACTGGGCGCGGCGCCGGCGCACTACACGGTGAGTACGGCGTTCAAGGATCACCCGGGCTCACTGGAGGTAGCGGGCTCGCTCGGTCTCGTGGCAAAGAGCGCGGACGCCAGGATCGACCTCAAGTCGCTGTCGCTGCCGCAGTTGCAGCCGTATCTCGACAGCATGACAGCGGCCCAGATTACCGATGGCGCGCTCTCCGCGACCATCAGCATCAGCGCGAACTGGGCGAAATCGCCGCCGGACATCCTGGTCGGCGAGAGTCAGCTCGATCTGCAATCGCTGAAGCTGGCGGCACGCGGCAGCAAGGAACCGGCTATCGCGCTCGCGCAAGGGCAGGTGAGCGTGAAGCAGGTTGACGTGTCGGGCCGCAATGCGGAGATTACGGGCGTCGATGCCACGGGGCTGGTGATCAACGCACAGCGTCTGAAGGACGGCAGCATTGACCTTGCCTCGCTCGCTGGGCCGCACCAGGAGGCACAGCCACGCACAGCCATCCACACGGTCAAGCAGGGGCCGGCGTGGCACTACAAGATCGACGAACTGAGCCTGAAAGACGCGGCGGCCAACGTCACCGACAACACCACGCCGCGTCCGGTCAAACTCAACATCGAGCCGCTGCAACTGAAAGTGCGGCAGATCAGCGACGACCTGAGCCGGCCGCTGCCGGTCGATCTGCAGGCGACGCTCAATCGCAAGGGCACGCTCGGGGTCACCGGCGATGTCACCGCGACACCGCTCAAACTCGCGTTGAAAGTGGATGCGAAGCGGCTGGACGCGGCGGCGTTCGAGCCGTACTTCGGCAGCAAGCTCAATGCGACGATTGCCAGCGCACTGCTGAACATGGACGGCGACGTGGCGTTGTCGCAGGCGTCGAAAGCATTGAAGGCGTCGTATCGCGGCAGCGCGGCGCTCGTCGACGTGCGCATGCTCGACAAGGCGACCTCGGACGCGTTTGCGGGGTGGGGCTCGCTCGCGTTGACGAACCTGAAGGCGAGCTATGACGAGCATGGCACCGATGTGGATGCCGGTCGCGTGACCTTTTCGAACTTCTACGGCCGGGTGCTGCTGAATCCGCAGGGCAAGCTGAATCTCACGGGCGTCGTCGCGCATGAGGGTGGCACCGCGCAGTCCTTGACGCGCAGCACCAGCGCGACGGAGCCGGTGCCGCTAACGCCCGGTACGCCTGGTATGCCGGGTGCGGCCTCTGAGGCAGTGACGCCCGCTTCGGCGCCCACCACGGCGGCAGCGCCGAAGCCTGCCACTGCGCGGGCTGCGTCAGGTCCAGTCGCTGCCGCCGAGCCGCCCGCCAGTCCGGTGAGGTTGCACTTCGGCGAACTGGTGTTGCAGCAGGGCCGGGTGACCTACACGGATAACTTCATCAAGCCGAACTTCACGGCGAACCTGGTCGGCATTCAGGGGACGGTCGGCGCGTTCGGTACGCAGTCGACCACCTCCGCGCCGGTGGACGTGTCTGCCAGGCTGGCGGCGAACGGGCCGCTGTCGATTCGCGGCACGGTCAATCCGCTGATCGCCAAACCGGCGCTCGACCTGACCGCGAGCGCGCACGACATCGAACTGACCAACCTCACGCCGTATTCGGCGAAATACGCCGGCTATCCGATCACGAAGGGCAAGCTCAACGTCGATCTGCACTACCAGCTGGATAACGACCAGTTGACCGCGAACAATCACCTGTTTATCGATCAACTGACGTTCGGCGATCACGTCGACAACGACACCGCGACCAAGCTGCCGGTGCGGTTCGCGATCTCGCTGCTGAAGAACTCGAAAGGTGAAATCGACGTCAATATTCCGGTGTCCGGCTCGCTGTCGAATCCGGAATTCAGTGTCGGCAGCCTGATCTGGCGTGCGGTGCTGAATCTGCTGGAGAAGGCGGTCACTGCGCCGTTCTCGCTGCTGGCCAACGCGTTCGGCGGCAATGGCGAAGAAATGGGCTATGTCGAATTCGATGCGGGGTCCGCGAAACTCTCGGATGCCGCCGACCAGAAGCTCGATACCATCGCGAAGGCGTTGGCCGACAAGCAGTCGATCCGCATCGATCTGATCGGGCGCGTCGACCCGGCTGTCGATACGCCGGCCTTGCGCACGCTATACGTCGAGACGCTGGTGAAGCAGGAGAAGATCAAGGCGGTAGTCGGCAATGGCGAGAGCGTCGACCTGTCGAGCGTCACGGTGGATCCAAAGGAGTACGACAAGTATCTGACCAAGGCCTATAAAGACGCCGACTTCAAGAAGCCGCGTAATTTTGTGGGCCTGACCAAGACGCTGCCCGACGACGAAATGAAGAGCGCGCTGGCCGAACACGCGCCGATCAACGACGCCAGTCTGCGTGACCTGGCGCAGCAACGCGCGCAAAGTGTGCAGCAATACTTCGAGGGCAAGATCGACAGCAGCCGGGTGTTCGTCGTTGCGCCGAAGCTCGACGCGCAAGGCATCAAGGATAAAGGTGCGACGACGCGGGTGGATTTCGGCTTGAAGTGACACCCTGAGCGGGGAAGTGGCGTGGGGCGTGCGGTCTAAGGCGCCGCTGCCGCGCCGGCGGCGTCCCATCCCCCGCCCAGCGACTGAAACAGCGCCGCCGTATCGGCGAACCGGTCGGCCTGTGCGCGGGTCCGGTCGAGCGCGGTCTGCAATGCTTGCCGCTGCGTATCCAGCAAGCCGAACTGGCTCACGCCGCCCGCCGAATACTGCGCCTGCGCGATGTCGAGACTCGCCTGCGCCTGCTGTGCCGCGTCGTCGCGTGCCTGCAGTTCGCGTGCATCGTTCTGCAATGCCGTCAAGGTGTCCGCTACCTGTTGCAGCGCTTGCAGCACCGTTTGCTGATAGTCGGCGAGCGCCGCCTCGTAAGCCGCATGCGCTGAACGTTGCTTCGCGCGCAGTTCACCGCCGCGAAAAATCGGTTGCGTGAGATTCAGGCCGAGATTCCAGATGTTCAATCCGCTTACCACGTCCTGAATAGAGGTGCGCTCCGATCCGATTCCGGCCGCTAACGTAAATTGCGGGTACAGGTTCGCCGTCGCCACGCCGACATTCGCGCTTGCCTGATGCAGCAGGGCCTCGGATGCGCGGATATCGGGTCGCTCGCGCGCGAGCGTCGACGGCAGTGTAAGCGGCAACGTGTCCGGCAAATGCAGCGCATCGAGCGTGATCTCGCTGAAGTCCGCCTTGGAGGGCGCCATGCCAAGCAGGATCGCGAGCTGATGATCGGCTTGCGCAAGCTGCGTTTCGAGAGGCGGCAACGACGCACGGGTTTGCGCGAGCAGGGTGCGCTGGCTGCGCACGTCGAGCTGTGAGACGCCGCCTGCTGCGAAGCGTTGCTCTGTAATCCTGAGTTGTTGCGTCTGGGTCTCGGCGAGACGTTGTGTCAGCACGATTTGCTGTTGCAGCGACGCGCGCCGGATCGCGCCCGAGACGACATTGCCCGAGAGCGAGAGTCGCGCCGCTTCGAGTTCGAACGATTGATAGTCGACTTGCGCCATTAGCGCTTCCAGCGCGCGGCGGTTGCCGCCGAACAGATCGAGCGCATACGACACGCTGACCGACGCGTTATATAGCGTAAACGGCCCCGTACTGGGCACGTTCGGAATGCCGAACGCCGCGACATCGATCCGCTGCCGCGCCCCGGATACCGTCGCGTCGACAGCGGGGAATTCGCTCGCGCCAAATTGCGCGTTGTAGTTTTCACGTGCCTCGACGAGTTTCGCGCGGGCCTGCGCGAGCGTCGGACTCTGCTGCAAGGCCTGCTCGACGAGGCGGTCGAGCGCATCGGATCGAAACTGCGTCCACCACAGCGGTGTCGCGTGTTGTGCAGCGACCAAGGTTTGGGACGTGCCTGCGGCGCCGCTGGCGGCCACGGTCGCGGCGGGCTGTGCTTCGTGCGTGTAGTTTTGCGTATCGGGCGCCGCCGGTGTCTGAAAATCCGGTCCCACCGCGCAACCGCACAGCGCGACGACGCAGAGAAGCGCGAGCGGTTTCATCAACCCTTCCCCTAATCGAGCGTGCGCCGATAAAAACGCAGCGCAATCGCCATGACGACAACCATGAAGACGGCCACTGGCCACACCGACGGCCACAGGTCCACCCAGCCGTTCCCTTTGAGCAGGATGCCGCGAATCAAGCGGTTGAAATACGTGAGCGGCAGCAGATTGCCGATAAAGCGCGCCCATGCGGGCATTCCCGCAAACGGAAACATGAAGCCAGACAGCAGCAGGCTCGGCAGAAAATAGAACACGGTCAACTGCATCGCCTGCAACTGGTTCTGCGCCAGTGACGAGAGCGTAATACCTACCGTCAGATTGGCGGCAATAAAGAGCAGCGCGGCCAGGTAGATCGCGATCAGACTGCCGACGAACGGCACATGAAACACAAAGCGCGCCGCCACGAGGATGATCGACGCCTGAATCAGCCCGATCATCACGTACGGCACGATCTTGCCAGTCATCACTTCGATGGGCAGCACGGGGGTGGCGAGCAGGTTCTCCATCGTGCCGCGCTCGCGTTCGCGCGTCATCGCGAGGCCCGTCATCATCACCATCGTCATGGTCAGGATCACGCCCATCAGGCCGGGTACGACGGTGTATTGCGTGATGCCCTCGGGGTTGTACAACTGGTGGACCTGCACGTTGAAGGCGGCCGGGGCGCCGTTCAGGTGCGCGAGCGGCCCGTTGATGTCCTTGTCCGCGACCGGTTGCACGAGGCCAGGGAGGGCGGCGACGGCGGTGCTGGTCGCGGTGGGGTCGGTGGCGTCGGCTTCGACCAGCAGCGAAGGATGCTCGCCGCGCAGCAGCCGCCGCGAAAAGTCCACCGGTACGGAGAGCACGAATTGCACACGACCTTGGGCGAGCGCGCGTCGGCCGGCTTCTTCATTGGGCAAGGTTTCGACGATGTCGAAGTAGTCGGAGTTTTTCATCGCCGCGACGAAGCTGCGCGAAAACACGCTGTCGTCGCCCAGGATGACGGCGGTCGGCAGATGCTTCGGATCGGTGTTGATCGCGAAGCCGAACAGCGTGAGCTGGATGATCGGTACGCCGATGATCATTCCGAATGTGACACGGTCGCGCCGCAGTTGCAGGAATTCCTTGAGTACGATGCTCCACCAGCGCGCCAGCGAGAATAGAGTGCGCGTCGTCATGAACGCGCTCCATCGTTGTCGGTCGAGTGGCTCATCAGGTAGATGAACACGTCTTCGAGTCCGGTGTCGATGCGCTCGGCTTGCAACGTGGTGCCTTCCGTGGCCTGTTTGACCGCTGCAGCGAGCGCGGCGTGGTCGCTACCGCTCACGTGCAGCGCGGATCCGAATAAGACGGTCTGATCGACGCCGGGGGTCTTGCGCAATTGCTCCGACAGCTTGCTCAGATGCTCGCCGTAAATCGTCCACGTAGCGAGGCTTTGCGATTCGATCACTTCTTTGGCGGTGCCCTGCGCAAGCAGCTTGCCGTAAGAGATGTACGCCAGCTTGTGGCAGCGCTCGGCTTCATCCATGTAATGCGTGCTGACGAGCACTGAAATGCCCCGGGCGGCGAGCCGGTGCAGTTCTTCCCAGAAGTCGCGCCGCGCGGTGGGATCGACGCCCGCAGTGGGCTCGTCGAGCAACAGCAATTGCGGCTCGTGCAGCATGCAGGCCGCGAGCGCGAGGCGCTGCTTCCAGCCGCCGGACAGCGCACCCGTCAACTGGTTCGCACGGCTTTGCAGGCCGAGCGCTTCCAGCGAACGGTCAATGGCCTCGCGGCGGTTCTTCATTTGATAGATCCGTGCGACGAAGTCGAGGTTCTCGCGGATCGTCAGGTCGTCCCAGTATGAGAAGCGCTGCGTCATGTAACCGACGTTGCGCTTGATCTGCATACTTTCGCGCACGATGTCGTAGCCAAGACACGTGCCGCTGCCCGAATCCGGCGTGAGCAGGCCGCACATCAGGCGGATCGAGGTTGTCTTGCCGCTGCCGTTCGGCCCAAGAAAGCCGAAAATCTCGCCGCGCGCGACCTGCAATGACACGTCGTTGACGACATGCTTGTCGCCGAAGTGCTTGTTGAGCTTCTGCACGTCGATCGCGTATTGCGGCGCGGGCTGGTTCATCGCAATGTCACCGCGACGGGTTGGCCGGGGTGCAGCTTGACTGCATCGGCGGTGGATGGATGGGCTTCAACCATGAACATCAGCTTCGCGCGACTTTCGTTGCTGTAGATCACGGGCGGCGTGTATTCGGCCTCGCTCGATATGTAGGTGATCCTGGCCGCAATATCCGCCGCGCAGCCATCGCAGTGGATGGCCAACGTGCGGCCCGGCATGAGCTTGCCGACCACGGTCTCCGGGACGAAGAAGCGCACCTTCACATTCTGCGGCGGCAGCATCTGCACCACCGGATTGCCGGCCTGGACCCACTCGCCGACGCGGTACAACGTGTCGTATACGAGTCCGTCGGCGGGTGAGGTGACGCGCTTCTGGTCGAGCTTCCATTGCGCCTGGGCGACGGCTGCCTGCGCCGCCGCCGCCTGCGCACTTTGCGCGAACAGTTGTTGCATTCTGCCAGGCAGCAACGCGACCTCGACCTGGCTGGTCAGCTCGCGAACCTGCGCGGCGGTGGCGTCGGCGTCGGCGCGCGAATCGTCGAGTTGCGCCTTCGCGATGCCACCCGCGCGGTACTGCGCTTCGTCGCGCGTCAGTTGCAGCGCGGCCTTGCGGGCATTGGCGACGGCTTGCGCCAGTTGCGCCCGGGTGACGTTCACTTCGGGACGACGCTTGCCGGTCTCGATGTCCGCCAGTTGCGCGCGCGCCACGGCAAGTTGATGTTGCGCTTGCTGTAGCGCGGCGGCTTCGTCGACGGATTCGAGTGCGAAGACAGGCGCGCTTGCCGCGACGGTTTGCCCACGCGTGACCGAGAGTTGCATCAGCGTGCCGGACTGCGACGAGCCGAGATACACGAACTCGCCCTCGACATAGCCCTGATAGATGGAGTCGTCGTGATGCGTGCAGGCCGCGAGCGCCGCTGCGATAGCAAGCAGGCAAACATGGAGGCGAGAGGGGCCGCTCATGGCTTGCTCCGTGGCGATCCGCTGCGTTTTGTCCGCGCCGCGCGATGCGGTAGCGGTTGCATGCCACGGATCAGCAGGGCGCTCACATGCCGGCGCAGCGCAGCGCGCTCGATGACGGGCAGCCCGCGTGCGCTTTGCCAGATCTTCGCTGTCGCGAGCGGCAACATCACGAGCGCGAGAATCGAACTGAACAGAAGCAATGCTTCGAGATCCTGATTGACCGTTCCATCGTGCTGCGCTTGCGACACGCGCGCGCCGAAGCGCGTGATGTTGTCGAAGGGAATGCGTCGCAGCATCCGTTCTCGCAACAGGCCACCCTCGTTGACGATCTCGCGCAGCCACAGCGGAGGTAACCAGGGCATCCGCTCGGTCACGTCGAACAGTCGCGCGACGAATGCTTCGACGAGCGCGAACGGATCAGCGGCGGCGTCTTCGGCCGCAGGACGCCAGACGAACTCCGCAGCAGGGGCCAGCCGCCGCTCGACCACCGCATCGAGCAAATGCTCGCGATTCGTAAAGTAGTAATGGACCAGTGCCGATGTGACGCCCGCTTCGGCTGCGATCTGAGCGACCGTGGTGGCGGCGATGCCGCGTTCGGCGAAGAGTCGCGTCGCCGTGGTCAGCAAATGCTCGCACACATTGAAGTCGTCGACCGTCGGGCGGCGGCCGAGAGGCTTCGCGGAAGTGCGTCTCGCGTTCATCCATTCAGACTAATTGATGAGTTAGTTAAATTCAAGATGGGATTTCGTTCGGGGAGGGGGGCGCGGGCGGCCGACAATAAAAAAAGCCCGACCAAAGTCGGGCTCTCAAATCGGCTGCGTCCTGACGGACGCAGCACCTGCAAAACAGCTGACGCGCGAGCCTTAAGCGGCCAGCAGCGAACGCAGCACGAACGGCAGAATCCCGCCGTGCTTGTAGTAGTCCACTTCGATCGGCGTATCGATACGCAGCAGCACCGGCACGCGCTTTTCCTTGCCGTCCTTGCCGCGAATCACCAGCGTCACTTCCTGCTGCGGCTTGAAGTCGTCGCCGAGGCCTTCGATGTCGTAGGTTTCTTCGCCGGTGATGCCGAGCGACTGCACGCTATCGGAGCCCTTGAACTGCAGCGGCAGCACGCCCATACCGACCAGGTTCGAACGGTGGATCCGCTCGAAGCTGCGCGCTACCACGGCCTTCACGCCGAGCAGTTGCGTGCCCTTCGCGGCCCAGTCGCGCGACGAGCCG
>Ga0335083_10006567_pt1 | contig 14473 bp, 15 predicted proteins | sample Lox_Sample_42_FD_206716 | JGI IMG/M metagenome (GOLD analysis project Ga0335083, IMG submission 206716) | Soil microbial communities from Loxahatchee National Wildlife Refuge, Florida, United States - Lox_Sample_4.2 | ecosystem: Environmental > Terrestrial > Soil > Wetlands | place: USA...
TCGAGCGGATTGGCGAGGAGCTCGGCGACCTCGACGCGGTCCGCGCGGAGGTCGTGGCCGCGCGGGCGAACGGGTTCGCGGCGCTGAAGACGATCGCCGCGTACCGGGGTGGGCTCGTCGAGCTCGGTGAAACGGTCGTCGCGGCGCTTGAGGCGAACGACGCCGCCGACCCGCCGCTGCCCGTGCAGGTCCACGCGGGCTTCGGCGACTCCGACCTCTTCCTCCCGCACGCCGACCCGGGCTACCTCAAGCCCGTGATCGAGCGGTTCCGGGAGACGCCGTTGGTGCTCCTCCACTGCTACCCGTTCGTCCGCGAGGCGGGCTGGCTCGCGCACGTCTACGGCAACGTCTTCTTCGACCTCTCGCTGACGATCCCGCACGTCTCGCGCCCGGCCGAGGCGCTGCGCGAGGCGCTCGAGCTCGCTCCGGTCTCGAAGCTCCTGTACGCGTCCGACGCAGCGCGCACGCCCGAGCTGTACTACGTGGCCGCGAGGTGGTGGCGAGAGACGCTCGCAGAGGTGCTTCCGGCCGAGCTGGAGCCAGGCGAGGCCGAGGAGGCTGCGCAGCTGATCCTGCGCGACAACGCGATCGCCCTGTACGGGCTCGGCGCCTGACCGAGGCGCGGTCGGCAGCCAGGGCCGGTTTGCTTGAATGAGCCGGGCGATGGCAGCGCAGGTCGAAGAGCTTCCGGACAACCGTGTCCGTCTGACGGTCGAGGTTCCGCAGGCGGATCTCCAGCACGCGGTCGAGCACGCGACCTCCGACCTCGCGCAGTCCGTCAAGGTGCCCGGCTTCCGCAAGGGCAAGGTCCCGGACCAGGTGCTGAGGGCGCGCATCGGCCGCGAGCGGATCTTCAGCGAGGCGGTCGAGAGCCACATCGGCGGCTGGTTCCTCAACGCCGCCGCCACGACGCGCATCCGCCCGGTCGCGGCGCCCGAGTACGACTACGAGCTGCCGGACTCCGAGGAGGACCCGTTCAGCTTCACGGCCACGGTCTCGGTGCAGCCGAAGCCGGAGCCGGCCGACTGGACGGCGCTCGAGGTCCCGTACGCGGAGCCCGAGGTCCCCGAGGAGGTCGTCACCCAGGAGCTCGACGCGCTGCGAGACTCGGTCGCGGAGCTCGTCCCGGTCGACCGGCCCGCGCGCACCGGCGACGTCGCCGTGATCGACGTGTTCGACGCGGAGGGCGACGGGCAGCGCGACCTCGTCGTCGAGCTCGGCGGCGGCCGGCTCGTCGAGGAGCTGGAGCGCGCGCTCACCGGCGCCTCGCCCGGAGAGACGAAGGAGCTGGAGCTCCCACAGGATGACGGCACCCCCACCAAGGCAACCGTCACGCTCAGGGAGCTGAAGGAGAAGGAGTTGCCGCCCGTCGACGACGAGCTGGCGCGCGCCGCGAGCGAGTTCGACACGCTCGCCGAGCTGCGCGCCGACATCGAGGGCCGCATCGGCGACGTGCTCGAGGAGGAGGCCGAGACGGCCTTCCGCGCCGCGGCGGTCGACACGCTCGTCCAGGCGACTGGCGTCGAGGCGGCCGGGCCGCTCGTCGAGGCCCGGGCCCGCGAGCTCCTGAACGCATTCGCCCGCTCACTCGAGCGGCGCGGCATCAGCCCGGAGATGTACCTCCAGCTCTCGGGCGAGACCGGCGACCAGCTCGTCGAGCGGCTCCGCGCCGAGGCGCAGCTCTCGGTCGCCCGCGAGCTCGTGCTCGAGGCGGTCGCCGACAAGCTCGGGCTCGAGGTCTCAGACGAGGAGATCGAGGAGCTGATCCGCGAGCAAGCGGAGACGCACGGCGACGATCCCGACGAGGCCGTGCAGCAGGTCTTTGCGGCAGGCGGCTCCGAGGCGCTGCGCGGCGACCTGCGTCTCCGCAAGGCGCTCGACCGCGTGGCCGCCGAGGTGCAGCGGGTCCCGGCCGACGTCGCGCGCGCCCGCGAGAGCATCTGGACACCTGACAAGGAATCTCCCCCGACCGAGACGAAACTGTGGACCCCCGGCAGCAAGGAGCCAGCATGAGCCCGTTGATCCCGATGGTGATCGAGCAGACCTCGCGCGGCGAGCGCTCGTTCGACATCTACTCGCGCCTCTTGAACGAGCGCATCATCTTTCTCGGCACGCCGATCGACGACCAGATCGCCAACCTGATCATCGCCCAGCTCCTCCACCTCGAGTCGGAGGACCCGGACAAGGACGTCTCGATCTACATCAACTCGCCGGGCGGCTCCGTGTACCACGGGCTCGCGATCTACGACACGATGCAGTTCATCAAGCCGGACGTGCAGACGATCTGCGTGGGCACCGCGATGTCCATGGGTGCGCTGCTCCTCGCGGGGGGCGCGACAGGAAAGAGAATGGCGCTGCCGAATGCCAAGATCCTCATCCACCAGGTATGGGGCGGCTTCCAGGGGCAGGCAACCGACATCGAGATCCACGCCCGTGAGACAATCGCCCTCAAGCGACGGCTCGAGGAGATCATGTCCGAGCACACGGGACAGGACATCGAGAAGGTGTCGAAAGACATGGAGCGCGACTACTTCATGACCCCGCAGGAAGCCCAGGAGTACGGCATCATCGACAGCGTGATCATCCACCGAGACACCTCAAAGGACGGGGCAAAACCCTAGCCCTAGCCCCGGAGCCGATTCCGAGGTAAAAGGAGAGACGTGGCCCGCGCATCCGACGGCAACGAGCAGCTTCTCTGCAGCTTCTGCGGCAAGAGCCAGCGTCAGGTCAAGAAGCTCATCGCGGGCCCTGGGGTCTACATCTGCGACGAGTGCATCGACCTCTGCAACGAGATCATCGACGAGGAGCTGACCGCTCCCGCGCAGCTCGACCTCGACAACCTGCCGCGGCCGCGTGACATCTACGCCGTCCTGAACGACTACGTCGTCTCGCAGGAAGAGGCGAAGCGGACGCTCGCCGTCGCGGTCTACAACCACTACAAGCGCGTGCAGATGGCGGCCGACGACGACGACGTCGAGCTGCAGAAGTCGAACATCCTCCTGCTCGGCCCGACCGGCTGCGGGAAGACGCTGCTGGCCCAGACGCTGGCGCGGATCCTGAACGTCCCGTTCGCGATTGCGGACGCGACCGCGCTGACCGAGGCCGGCTATGTCGGCGAGGACGTCGAGAACATCCTGCTGAAGTTGATCCAGGCCGCCGACTTCGACATCAAGAAGGCCGAGACCGGGATCATCTACATCGACGAGGTCGACAAGATCGCGCGGAAGGCGGACAACCCGTCGATCACGCGCGACGTCTCGGGCGAGGGCGTCCAGCAGGCGCTCCTGAAGATCCTCGAGGGGACGGTGGCCTCGGTGCCGCCGCAGGGCGGGCGCAAGCACCCGCACCAGGAGTTCCTCTCGATCGACACGACCAACGTCCTCTTCATCTGCGGCGGCGCGTTCGCCGACCTGGAGAAGATCATCGGCAAGCGGATCGGCAAGCACGCGGTCGGCTTCGGCGCCGAGATCCGCTCGCGGAACTCGTTCGAGGCCTCCGAAATGCTCTCGAAGGTGATGCCCGAGGACCTGCTCGCCTACGGGCTGATCCCTGAGTTCATCGGCCGCCTGCCGGTCGTCTCGGCGGTGCACCAGCTCCAGAAGGAAGACCTCGTCCGGATCCTGACCGAGCCCAAGAACGCGCTCGTACGGCAGTACCAGCGCTTCTTCGCCTACGACAACATCGAGCTCGTCTTCACCGAGGAGGCGCTCTGGGAGATCTCGGAGAAGGCGCTCGAGCGGGAGACCGGCGCTCGCGGGCTGCGGTCGATCATCGAAAGTGCCCTTCTGGACGTCATGTTCGAGCTCCCGTCGCGCAAGGACGTCGTCAAGTGCGCGATCACGAGGGAGACGATCGAGCGCGGGATCAAGCCGACGCTCGTCACGAGCGCCGGCGCCGCAGCCGAAGAGCCGGCCGAAGAAGAGCTCGCCGAAGAGTCTGCGTAGGTAACCCGGCGCCAGGCGTGTCCGTTGCGGGCGCGGCCGGGGTCTGACCCCAGACGTCTGACCCCAGACGTGTCTTGGTGTGGCATGGCACTGGATGCGGCTCCGCTCTTTCTCCCGGCTGGCGATGGCGCTCCGCCGCGGGAGGCCGTCGCTTCCGGCCACGGCCGGGGTCTGACCCCGGGACGGGTCTCAGCCAGGCGTGTGGCCGGCTCCCGCCTCGTCCGCCTTCGCGCGGGCGATGACATCGCGCAGGCGCAGCGTCCGCAGCATCAGGAAGATCACCCCTGCGGCGAGCGCCACGTTCACGATCGTGAGCGCGATGTGCGCGCCCACGCTGAACGCGAGCAGGCGCGCCGACGAGGCCTGTCCCTGGAGGACATAGACGAGCAGCCCCTGCTTCGTCCCGGCGCCGCCGGGCGAGAACGGCAGAAGGGTCGAGAGGCTGTCCACGACCTGGGCGAGGAGCGCGTTGTGGATCGTCGCGTGGATGTGGAACGCGCGCAGGAAGAAGTAGAGCGTCGCGATGCGGCAGACCCAGCTCGCGAGCTGCCAACTGACCACCTCCCGCGCGTAGCGCCGCCGGTCGCGCAGGATCGCTAGCCCGGCTCCGACCCGCTTCTTGAAGTTCTCGATGTGACGCTCGGCCCACCACCAGAACGCGATCGCCCCGACGGTCAGCGCCGCGACGACGACCGCCGTCGCCTTCTGGTTCTGAAACAGCCAGCCCCAGTCGAAGGCGGGCACGTTCGGGAGGACGCTCAGGCTCGGCAGCACGCCCTGTGTCAGCGCCCACGCGAACAGCACTCCCGCGAGCACGAGATCGAGCAACGTCTCGACGAAGAGCGTCGCGGCCAGGGTCGTGTAGGTCGTCCCGGGAATGCTCCGCCGGACGAGGTAGAGCTTCACCACGTCGCCCGCGCGGCCGGGCAGGATCGAGTTGAGCCCGACGCCGGCCACGTAGGCGCCGGCCACCGGAGGCAGGGGCACGCGCTTCTCCGGGTACGAGGCCGCGATGATGTTTCGCCACGCGACGGTGCGGAAGAGCACCTTCACGAGCTGGAAGGCGATCGCGATCGCGAGCGCCGCCCAGCCGACCGAGGCTAGCTCGTCGAAGAACACCCCGAGCGCGTGAAAGAACTCGCTCACGTCCTCGTAAACTTGCCTCATGGAGCCGCTGTACGAGCCGAAGGGCGTGGAGGAGCGCTGGCAGCGCGCCTGGGAGGAGGAGGGTCTCTACGACGCCGAGCCAGGGTCCGGCCGCGAGACGTTCGTCGTCGCGCATCCGCCCCCGAACGTGACCGGAGCGCTGCACACGGGCCACGCGCTCCAGATCTCGCTGGCCGACGCGCTCGTGCGCTGGCACCGGATGCGCGGCTTCGAGACGGCGTTCCTCACCGGCTACGACCACGCGGGCATCTCGACGCAGAACGCAGTCGAGAAGCACCTCGTCGAGCAGGGCACCTCGCGCCAGGAGGTCGGGCGCGAGCGGTTCGTCGAGATCGTCTGGGACTGGCTGCGCGAGTACGGCGGCACGATCATGGGCCAGTTCCGCCGCATGGGCGCCTCGATGGACTACCGGCGGGAGCGGTTCACGATGGACGACGCCTACGTCCGGGCCGTGATGCAGTTCTTCGTCCACCTCTACCGCAAGGGCTGGATCTACCGCGCGAACCGGATCATCAACTGGTGCCCGCACCACGAGACGTCGCTCTCGGACCTCGAGCTCGTGCACGAGGAGGTCGACGACGCGCTCACCTACGTGCGGTACCCGTTCGTCGACGATCCGGACGACGGCGTCACGATCGCGACCGCGCGGCCCGCGACGATCCTCGCGGACGTCGCCGTGGCGGTCGGCCCGGGCGACGGGCGCTGGAGCGTCGCCGTGGGCCGCGAGGTGGTCGTGCCCTTCGTCGAGCGACACGTGCCGGTGATCGAGGACGAGCGCGTCGACCCCGAGTTCGGCACCGGTGCGCTGAAGGTGACGCCGGGCCACGACCCGCTCGACTTCGAGATCGGTCGCGACCACGGCCTTCCCGAGCTGACGGTGATCGGCCCGGACGGGCACATGAACGCCGCCGCGGGTGAGCTCGCGGGCCTGAGCCAGGACGAGGCCGAGCAGCGCATCCTCGAGTGGCTCCGCGACCGCGGGCTGCTGGTCAAGCGCGAGTCGTACCGCCACGCGATCGCGCTCTGCGAGCGGTGCAAGAGCCGGATCGAGCCGCTGATCTCTCTGCAGTGGTGGTGCCGGATGGAGGAGCTCAAGCAGCCGGCGCTCGAGGCGCTGCAGGAAGAGCGCGTCCGTTACCACCCCGAGTCGCAGCACCGCTTCGCGATCGACTCGCTGGAGACCGCGCCGGACTGGAACATCTCGCGCCAGATCTGGTGGGGCCACCAGCTCCCTGTCTGGGCGTGCCCGGACGGCCATCTCACCGTCGAGGAGGACGAGCCCGCGGCGTGCGGCGAGTGCGGCTCGAACGAACTGACCCGCAGCGAGGACGTGCTCGACACGTGGTTCTCCTCGGCGCTCTGGCCGTTCGCGATCCTCGGCTGGCCGGAGTCCACGCCGGAGCTCGACGCCTGGTACCCGGGGGCGCTCAACACGACGGCGCGGGAGATCATCCGTCTCTGGGAGAACCGGATGATCTTCTCCGGGCTCGAGCTGCTGCACGACATCCCGTTCCGCGCGGTGATCATCCACACGACCGTCCTCGCCCCGGACGGGCGGCGGATGTCGAAGAGCCTCGGGACCGGGATCGACCCGCTCGACCTGGTCGACCACCACGGGGCCGACGCGACGCGCTACGGGCTGCTCAAGCTCTCGTCCTCGCAGGACGTGCGCTTCTCGGAGGGCGCGATCGAGGAGGGGCGCAAGCTCGCGATCAAGCTCTGGAACGTGTCGCGGCTGATCCTCGACAAGCGGGCCGGCCAGGCCCCGGAGCTCCGGCCCGGCGAGACGGTCGAGCGGTGGATGATCGCCCGCCTCGGATCGGAGCAGGCCGCTCTCGAGGCGAGCCTCGGACGATTCGAGCTCTCGGCCGCGGTCGACACGCTCTATCACCTGACTTTCGACGACTTCTGCGACTGGTACGCGGAGGCGGTCAAGCCGCGCCTGTACGAAGGCGACGACGACGCGCTCGCAACGGCATTGGCGAACCTCGAGCACCTCCTGAAGCTGCTCCACCCGGTGATGCCGCACGTAACGGAGGAGATCTGGTCGCAGTTCCATTCCGACCGGCTGATCGTCGCGCCGTGGCCGGTTTCCGACGACCACGCGAGCGACCCCGATCTGGCCGCGCTCGACCGGGTACAGGACGCGGCGCTCATCTTCCGGCGCAGCGGGACGCTCGTCGAGCTGAACGAGGAGGAGCAGCGAATCTTCGACGCCGTGGTCAAGCCCGACCGGGTCAAGGTCGACGGCGCGAGCGTCGAGGCCGAGGTCGAGCGGCTCCGGGCCGAGATCGCCCGCGCCGAGGGCATGCTCGGCAACAAGCGCTTCGTCCAGAACGCACCGGAGAAGGTCGTCGAGGCGGAGCGCGAGAAGCTCGAGCGCTACCGCCGCGAGCTCGATGCCCTCGGCGCTTGAGTGGCTCGAAGCTCTTTCGCCGTGGCCGGAGGAGTTCGGCCTCGGGCGGATGCGCGCGCTCCTTGCCGAGCTCGGGGAGCCGCAGCGCGCGTATCCGGCGATCCACGTGGTCGGGACGAACGGGAAGTCGACCGCGACGCGCCGCGCCGCGGCCTTCCTCCGGCGCGAGGGGCTGAGCGCGGGCGCCTACACCTCCCCGCACGTGTCCGGCTGGAGCGAGCGGGTGCAGGTGGACGGCGAGGACGCCGACCTCGAGGCTGCGCTGGAGCGCGTGCGCGAGCCGGCCGAGCGCCTCGGCGCGACGCAGTTCGAGGTGCTGACGGCCGCTGCCCTGGCGGAGTTCGCCGAGGCGGCGGTGGAGGCCGCGGTGGTCGAAGCCGGGCTCGGCGGGCGCCTCGACGCGACCAACGTGCTCGGCGCGCGGGTCGTCGCGCTGACGAACGTCTCGCTCGACCACACGGACGTCCTCGGCGAGACGCGCGAGGCGATCGCGGCCGAGAAGCTGGCCGTCGTCTCGCCCGGCGCGAGGGTCGTCCTCGGCGAGCCGGAGTGGGAGGCGATGGCCCGTGAGCAGGGCGCGGCCGAGATCGTCCAAGCAGGAGACGTCGGCCGGGCCGCCGCCGAGGCGCTGGTCGGCCGCGGTCTCGACGGCGAGGTCGAGAGCCCGCTCCCCGGCCGGCTCGACGTCGTCGGCGAGGACGTCTTCTCCGGCGCGCACAACCCGGCCGGGGTCGAGTGGCTGCTCCAGCGCCTGGCCCGCCGCGACTACACCGTCGTCGCCTCGATTCTCGACGGCAAGGACGCGCAGGCCATGCTGCGCGGGCTCGCGCAGGCCGGCAGGACGCTCCTCGCGACGGAGTCGCACAACGCACGGGCCCTCCCGGCGGCCGGGCTCGCGAAGCTGGCCACGCCGTTCTTCGACCGGGTCGAGGCCGTTCCCGACCCGGAGGATGCCCTCGCGCGCGCGCGCGAGCTGGCGAGGGACGGAGGCGCCGTCCTCGTCACCGGCTCGCTCTACCTGCTCGCGGAGGTCTTCGTCCGGTTCGAGCGAATACCATGGGGAAGCTCGGCGAACGGCTGAGCGTCTTCGCGGTCGCCGCGATCGTCGTCCTGGCGATCATCGGCCTCGCGTTTGCCGCCGGCTATCTCGTCGGGAGGATCCTCCTCTGACGGAGGCACGGTGGTGGTAGCCGACAACGGAATCTTCGACTTCCTCAGCGCCGGGACGTGGGCGGCGATCCGGAACCTCTCGCTCTTCTTCGTAGGAGTCTTCTGGCTCGCCACGGCGTACTGGGTGTTCAAGGACGCGCGGAGGCGGATCGAGGACCCGTGGCTCGTCGGGATGGCGACGGTGCTCGGGCTGATCCCGCCGTTCCTCGGCCCGCTGATCTACATGCTCTTCCGCCCGCCCGAGTACCTCGAGGACGTGCGGGAGCGCGAGCTCGAGGTGCGCGCGATGGAGCAGCGGCTCTCGCGCCGCGATCTCAGCTGTCCCGTCTGCCACGCCGACGTCGATCCCGCGTTCCTCGTCTGCCCGGTGTGCACCACGCGCCTGCGACAGTCGTGCCGGAGCTGCAAGGCGCCGCTCGAGGCGCTCTGGCAGGTGTGTCCGTACTGCGAGACCCCGGTCGAGCCCGCGGCGGTCGACCTCGGCCAGACGCAGGCGCTCGCCCCGCCGCGCCGCGAGCGCCGCGCTTAAGCTCTTCAGTCCGTGGCCGTGGAGAGGACGTTGATCCTGATCAAGCCGGACGCCGTCGAGCGGGCGCTCGCCGGCGAGATCCTGGCGCGCTTCGAGCGGCGCGGCCTCGAGGTGCGCGAGGCGCGACTGGTCACCGTCGACCGCGAGCTCGCCGAGCAGCACTACGCCGAGCACGCGGAGAAGCCGTTCTTCGGCGAGCTGGTCGAGTTCATCACCTCGGGCCCGACGCTCGCGCTCGCGCTCGAAGGGGAGGGTGCGATCGCGGTCGCGCGGTCGACGATCGGCGCGACCAACCCCGCCGATGCCTCGCCGGGCTCGATCCGCGGCGACCTCGCCCTGGCGATGCCCGACAACCTCGTGCACGGCTCGGACTCGCCGGAGTCGGCCGAGCGCGAGCTGCGCCTCTGGTTTCCGTGACTGAGCCCGACTACGTCGCGATCAACCGCGAGGGCTGGACGCACTCGAACGCGGAGTACACCGACCGGAGCGCCCACGACGCGTGGGCCCAGGAGGAGATCACCTGGGGTATTTGGGCGAAGCCCGAGAGCGAGGTGCGGATCCTGCCGGAGGTCACGGGCAAGGACGTGATCGAGCTCGGCTGCGGGACGGCGTACTTCGGCGCCTGGTTCAAGCGAGGAGGCGCGCGGCGCGTGGTCGGCGTCGACGTCACTCCGGCGCAGCTCGACACCGCGAGGCGGATGGACGCGGAGTTCGGGCTCGGCCTCGAGCTGATCGAGGCGAATGCGGAGGACGTGCCGCTTCCGGACGAGTCGTTCGACTTCGCGTTCTCGGAGTACGGCGCGTCGATCTGGTGCGATCCCGCCAAGTGGATACCCGAGGCGGCGAGGCTGCTCCGGGACGGCGGTGAGCTCGTCTTCATGCGCGGGACGACGCTTCGCATCCTCTGCGTGCCCGACGAGGGGAAGACGACCGACCGGCTCGCGCGGCCGCAGAAGGGCCTCTACAAGCTGGTATGGGAGGACGACGACCCCGGGGTGGAGTTCCACCCGGGGATGGGGGAGATGCTCGCCATCCTGCGGGGCAGCGGCTTCCAGCTCGTCGACTACCGGGAGCTGTTCGCCCCCGAGGACGCGGCCGGGCACTCCTACTACGACGATCCGCCTGTCGACTGGGCGAAGCGCTGGCCCGCCGAGGAGATTTGGCGGCTCCGCCTGCACCGTCGCTGATCCTCGCCTCGACGTCGCCGCGGCGCCGCGAGATCCTCGAACAGCTCCGGATTCCATTCGACGTGGTTGCTCCCGGCTACGAGGAGGCGAGTGGCGATCCCGTCGAGCACGCGCTCGGCAAGGCGCGGTCCGTCGGCTTCTTCGACGAGCGCCCCGTGCTCGGTTGTGACACGGAGGTGATCTGCGGCGGCCGCGTCTACGGCAAAGCCGATACGCAGGAAGACGCCGAGGCGATGCTCGAGAGTCTCGCCGGGAGGACCCACGAGGTCGTCTCGGGCCTCGCGTTGCTCACGCCCGCCTGGGAAGAGGTGCACCGCGAGGTGACTCGCGTCACGTTCCGGCCGCTCACGCCGCGCGCCGTGGCACGCTACGTCGAGAGCCGCGAGTGGGAGGGACGGGCCGGCGCGTACGCGATCCAGGGGCTCGGCGCCTCGCTCGTCGAGCGGATCGAGGGCGACTACCTGAACGTCGTCGGCCTCCCGGCCGCGCTCCTCGTGCGCCTGCTCGCGGACCGCTTTCCCGGCGTCTACGGCTTCGGCTAGTCGAGCCGCGCCGGGCCGAGCCGCGTCCGGGGTCCGCGTCCGGGGTCAGACCCCGGACGCGGCCAATACGTTCAAGCCGAACGAGCTCGCGCGGGAGCTTCGTCAACGAACCTACTGAAGACCTCGCGCGCACGCTTGGGCTCGGGCGCGAACTGGCTCAATAGCCAATCTGTCGTTAAGAACGAGGCAGGCCGAGTCGGAGCGACCAATGTTCGATAGCTGCTCCATGGCCAGTCCATGGGCGCTTGGCACAGCCCGCCGCGAACGGGATTCAGTACGACGTAGCGGGTGAGGTCGAGGACGTCGTACGTGCTGTCGAGTACCCGCGAGAAGAAGCGCCGTTCGAAGACGTGGCCCGTGAGCCTGTGCTCAGCGTTGAACCATTGGGCGAACAAGCTGTTCAGGCGCTGCATCCCGCGTGACAGGTTCGGCTCAGGCGTCTCGATCACGAGGTGATAGTGGTTCGGCATCAGGCAGTACGTGTGGCATCGCCAGCGAAAGCGATCGACCACTCGACCGAGAATGCGTTCAAACATCTCGTAGTGAGGATCGTCCGGATAGATGGTCGAGCGCCTGACGCCCCGGTTCCCCACGTGATAGACGGCGCCTGCAAGCTGGGTTCGCGGCGACCGCGGCATCTCTCGCAGGGTACGCCCGAGGCGTCTGATCCGCGCGAAGGCGGCACGCTCTTGGCGCACTCTGAGCCGTCCGGTCCGGCCGCGTCCGGGGTCTGACCCCGGGGTCGCGGACCCGAACGCGCGGCTTCTCGCCCAGCGCTTCCCCGGCGTGTACGACTTCGGCTGACGCCCGGTTGCAGGACGTTTTCCCCGCTAGACTCGTGCATTGCAATGGGGATTCGGGGCTATTTCAACGGCTTCGGCGGGCGCGACATGGCGGTCGACCTCGGCACCGCGAACACACTCGTCTACGTGCGCGGGCGCGGGATCGTGCTCTCGGAGCCGAGCGTGGTCGCGATCGACCAGCTCACGGGCGAGGTGCACGCCGTGGGCGTCGAGGCCAAGCGCATGCTCGGCCGCACGCCGGGGACGATCTCCGCGATCCGGCCGCTGAAGGACGGCGTCATCGCCGACTTCGACGTCACCGAGCAGATGCTCCGGCACTTCATCCAGAAGGTTCACCAGAACCGGTTCGCCCACCCGCGCGTGGTCGTCTGCGTCCCTTCGGGCGTGACCGGGGTCGAGAAGCGCGCCGTTGAGGAGGCGACGCTCTCGGCCGGGGCGCGGCAGGCGTACCTGATCGAGGAGCCGATGGCCGCTGCGATCGGCGCCGGCCTCCCCGTCGCCGAGCCGACCGGGAACATGATCGTGGACGTCGGCGGCGGCACGACCGAGGTCGCGGTCATCAGCCTGGGCGGGATCGTCGTCTCTCAGAGCCTCCGCGTCGGCGGCGACGAGATGGACGAGGCGATCATCGCCCACATCAAGAGCGAGTACAAACTGCTGATCGGCCAGCAGACGGCCGAGGAGATCAAGCTCGAGGTCGGCTCCGCGTTCGACCTCCCGGAGGAGGTCCAGGCCGAGGTCAGGGGGCGCGACATGCTCACCGGCCTGCCGAAGACCGTGATCCTCTCCTCGGAGGAGGTGCGGCGCGCGCTCGACGGGCCGGTCGGCCAGATCGTCGACGCGATCAAGTCGACGCTCGACAAGACCCCGCCCGAGCTCGCGGCCGACATCATGGACCGCGGCATCGTCCTCGCCGGGGGCGGCGCGCTCCTGCACAGCCTGGACGAGCGCCTGCGGCACGAGACGCAGATGCCGGTGCACGTCGCCGAGAGCCCGCTGACGTGCGTGGCCGTCGGCTCCGGACGCAGCCTCGAGGAGTTCGAAGCCATCCACCGCAGCCAGGCGGCCAAGAAGAGAAGCAACCACCGGCCGTGAGGTGGCGCGCGGTGCCGGTCGCTTTTCTACACTAGGTCGCTCTCGTGCAACGGAACCGCACCGCACGACTTGCGGTCCTGGGGTCTCCCGCTCCGCGCTCCAGGCCCGCCGGGCAATCCTCCCGTAGCTCCTCCGCTGTCCGGCGGCGGATCGTGGTAGGAGCGCTCGTCCTGCTCTCGATCGTGCTGATCACGATCTACTTCCGCGAGCCCGCGGGCGGCGGCCTCCACGGCGCGCAGAGCGTCGGCGCCGCGACCCTCCGGCCGTTCGAGGTCGGCGCGGAGCGCGTCGCCCGCCCGTTCCGCGACGGCTACGACTGGTTCTCCGGCCTCCTGCACGCCAAGTCCCAGAACGCGAGCCTGCGCTCCCAGGTCGCGGGGCTGAGCCAGCAGGTGATCCAGAACCAGACGGCGGCGGAGCAGAACGCCGAGCTCCGGCGTCTGCTCCACTACGTCGGCTCACGCGACTTTCCGCGCGGCTACGACTACGTCGCGACCGCGATCATCAGCCGGCCTCCGGTCGAGTTCCAGCAGCAGATCGGGATCGCGGCCGGCTCGACCTCCGGCATTCGCGTCAACGACCCCGTCGTCAACGCGGACGGCCTCGTCGGGCTCGTCACCCAGGTCGGTCGGGACAACGCCGAGGTCACGCTCCTGACCGATCCGACGCTGCAGGTCTCCGCGGAGGACCTGAACACGAAGGCGAGCGGCGTCGTCAGCCAGGGCGAGGGACGCTCGACGCTGATCCTCGACCGGGTCTCCAAGTCGCAGACGGTCAACCCGCACGACCTGATCATCACCCAGGGCTGGAAGGCCGGGCCGCTCACCTCGCTGTACCCGCGCGGGATCCCGATCGGCGTCGTCACCGGCGCCTCCGTCAACGACGTCAATCTCTACTGGCAGGTCCAGCTGAGCCCGCGCGTCGACTTCGGCTCGCTGCAGTCGGTGCTCGTGCTCGTCCCAAAGAACCGACACCGCTGATGCGCCTCGCCGTCGAGATCGCCAAGGTCGGCGTCCTGGTGTTCGTGGCGTCGATCCTCCAGGTGACGCTCTTCTCGTCGGTGCAGATCCTCGAGGGCACTCCCGACGTCCTCCTGCTGACGCTGATGAGCATCGCGCTCCTGCGCGGCTCGATCTACGGCGCCACGGCGGGTTTCCTGGCCGGCCTGCTCGTCGACACGGCGAACCTCGCCACGCTCGGGGTCACCTCGCTGCTGCTCACGATCGCGGGCTACTGGATCGGCCGCTACGGGGAGACCACCGGCCGCGACCGGGCGCACGCTCCGTTCGTCTCAGTTGCAGTGGCAACGATCGTCGTCCAGTTCGGCGCGCTCTTCCTCCACTACCTGCTCGGCGACCCGGTCTCCGCCCGGATCGTCCTCCTGGACGCGCTGCCGCCGAAGATCGTGCTCAACCTCGTCCTGACGCTTCCGGTGTACGCGCTCACGCGCTGGGTGCTCTCGCTCGGCCCGAAGCCCGAGCCCGTGACGGAGGTGCGGCTCCTTGGCTAGCAGGGGCGCACGCGCCCGCCCGCCGGGCGGCGGCGGCTTCCTGCCCCCCAGCCCCCGTGTCGAGGAGCCCTACCGCTTCACGCCGCAGCTCGCGCTCCGGCTCGGGATCC
>Ga0335083_10006568_pt1 | contig 14473 bp, 10 predicted proteins | sample Lox_Sample_42_FD_206716 | JGI IMG/M metagenome (GOLD analysis project Ga0335083, IMG submission 206716) | Soil microbial communities from Loxahatchee National Wildlife Refuge, Florida, United States - Lox_Sample_4.2 | ecosystem: Environmental > Terrestrial > Soil > Wetlands | place: USA...
CAGGAAGATGTTCTCGTACCGGGCCACCTCGCCGAGGAGCTCGGCGCCGTGGGGGCGCAGGCGGGCGATGGTGTCATGGATGTCATCGACCGCGAACATGACGCGATGCAAGCCCAGCGTGTTGGGCGGCAGGTTCTCCGGCCCGGGGTCGGCCGCCGGAGGAGCGTGGTACTTAGTCAGCTCCAGCTTGCTGTGGCCGTCCGGGGTCCGCATCATCGCGATCTCGCTCCGGATCCCGTCGAGTCCGACGGTGAGGTCCGCGAACCGGCCTTCGATCTGTCCCTTGCCTTCCAGCTCCATGCCGAGCTCGGTGAAGAACGCGACGGCGGCGTCCAGGTCGTCGACGACGATGGCGACGTTGTCCATCCGCTGGATAGCCATGTCGCCCAGCATAGGACTAACGCGCTCACCGGCCGCCTGGTCGCGTTCATGTACCAGTTGTCGAGCCAGGTCTCGCCGCTGTCGGGAGAGAAGGCCTGCTCCCAGCGGGCCGAGCCGGATGTGATGTCCGTCCACCGGAACCGGACGAGTACGGGCACGTCGTCGTGAGTGTCTTCGCCGAAGAACTCGCCGGTTCCGTCTTTGAACGCTCCGGTAACCGGCGGGAACAGCGTGCCGGTCCGCTTGCTGGCCCAGTACAGCGACCACTGGCCGGTGTCCGGGTTGTACAGGCGGAGGGTGAGCCCGGAGAACCCCTTTGTCGGGAAGATGATCTCGTCGAAGTTCGCGTTGCCGTCGAAGTGCCGGGAGGCGTGGCTGACACCAGGGAACTCTTCCCACGTGCTGTCCGGGTCGAGGAAGCTGGTGCGCCAGCGGTTGACGATGTCCCAGGTGCCGGTGAGAAAGTCGAAGTCGTTCATGCCCTTCCTTAGGCTTGAGTGATCGTGAGCCAAAGCACGGTGACGGCACTTTAGGCTGGCTCTGCTGTCAGCTGCTGTCAGTGGACCCGGCGATACTTGGCGCATGCGCGCCAGCCGCCTGCTGTCCCTGCTCCTGCTGCTGCAGACCCGCGGGCGGATGACAGCGCGGCAACTGGCCAGCGAGCTCGGGGTCTCGGTCCGCACGGTTTACCGCGATGTCGACGCGCTCGGCGCGGCTGGCGTCCCGTTGTACGGTGACGCCGGGCACGCTGGCGGCTACCAGCTCCTCGGCGGCTACCGGACCCGGCTGACCGGGCTCACCGCCGCCGAGGCCGAGGCGGTGTTCCTGTCCGGGCTGCCCGGTCCCGCCGCCGAGCTTGGCCTCGGCAGCGTGCTGGCGGCCGCGACGCTGAAGCTGCGGGCCGCGCTGCCTGCCTCGCTTCGCGAGAATGCCGGCCGCCTGAGCGAGCGCTTCTATCTCGATGCCCCCGGCTGGTATCGCCGCCCGGCGGACGTTCCCCACCTGCCGGCCGTGGCGAGCGCGGTCTGGGACCGCCAGGTCATCCAGGTCACCTACCGGCGATGGAAGGAGCCGACCGAGGTGATCAGGCGATTGGAACCGCATGGCACTCCTACCTGGCCGAGTTCCGCCGGCAATTGCACACCGGGCATGCGGTGATCCGGCTATCTGCGGAGGGTGTCCGGCGCATGCGTCATCTGCTCAGCGACGCGGCCGTGACCGCGGTCGAGACCGCCGGAATCACCGACGCGGACGGCTGTGTCCGGGCCCGCGTACCGATCGAGTCGCCCGGCCACGCGCTTGCCGATTTCCTCCGCCTCGGTGCTGACATCGAGATCCTGGAGCCCGCCGAGCTACGTGAGCAGGCAGCCAGGACGATCCGGGCCATGGCGGCAAACTACGACTGAACAGTTCGCGGCGGCGTCCATCGGGCGAGATCGTGTTCGTCGTCAAGACAGGCGAGCCGGAAGGGGGCCGCACGGGGCCCCGGCACGATAGGAAACTGACATGGCGAAGTACATGCTCCTGATCTTCGGTGACCCCGCTCGGTGGGAGGCGATGACGCCGGAGCAGGGGAAGGCTCACGACGCTGCCCATGCGGCGTTCGCGGCGGCGGCCGGCCCGAGGATCGCGGGCAGCGAGGAACTGGAATCGGCGGCGATGGCGACGACGCTGCGGTCCGACGGCGCGGGCGGCGTCCTGGCGACCGACGGGCCGTTCGCGGAGACCAAGGAGCAGGTCGGCGGCTTCTACCTGCTGGAGGCATCCGGCCTGGACGAGGCGGTCAAGCTGGCGTCCATGCTGCCGGAGGTGCAGGCCAGCCACAGCGGGGTGGAGATCCGCCCGGTCGTGGACCACGGAGTCAGGTAGCCAGCAGCTCATCCAGACGGCGGGTGATCGGCCAGGCCCCCTCGGAGCTATTGGAGATCACGGTATGCGTCATGCTGGATCTCGGATCGTGCACGCTCCGGAATGAGACACCGGCGTCAAATCCTTCGAGGATGACGGTGTCGTCGTGCCTGCCGAGCCAGAAGCCGAGGCCGTAACGCATCGACTCCGACGGGACGTCACTACGGGCCCGCACCATTTCCGCCGCCCAGGCGGCAGGCACGATCTTCCCGGTGAACAGGGACCGCCACAAGGCGGTGATGTCCGCGGCGGTCGAATAGATTCCGCCGTCCCCGCTGCCCAGGACCGGCAGGTGGAACACGTTCGTTCTCGGCCTGCCAGCAGCAGAGAGATAGCCGAGCGCGGTCCGGTCAGGAAGCTCGTCGGAACGCAGGAACTCCGTGTCCGTCATGCCGGCCGGGCCGCACACGCGTTCCCGTACGAGCTGGCAGAAGGCAGTGCCGCTGACCCGCTCGGCGATCAGCGCGAGGATGACGTAGCCGCCGTTGCAGTAGGAGAACCGCTCGCCCGCCGGGAACTTGGCCGGATGCCCGTCGAGCACCGCCAGGTACTGCTCGGTGGCGGCCAGGTCCTGAACCGGCACGGTGAGCACGTAATCGGTGATCTCGTGCCCGGCTTCCTCGTCGAGATAGTCGCCGATACCCGACCGGTGCGCCAGCAGATGCTCGACCCTGACGTCACCGCCGACGAGCGGGAGATCGCGGCCCAGCACCGAACGCGCGGTCGTCGACATGCTCAGCGCACCGTCGTCGATCAAGCTGACCACCGTGAGAGCGGTCAGCCCCTTCGAGCCGCTGGCGATCGCGAACCGGGTGCCGGCGGTGTTCGGAATCTGATGTGCGCGGTCAGCGAGCCCGTACGCCTTGACGAACTCGGTCTCGCCGCCGCGGTCCACGGACACGACGCCGGAGAATCCGTTCCGGCCGGCAACCGGGTCGATCATCTCTGGCCACGGCAGCATTCACCGAGTGTAAAGCGGCCCGCCGTCTCAGCTAGGCGACCCCTTATGGGTCAGGGAAGAAAGTCAGAGGCCGCGGCTAATCTCACCGTAGTCCTCGGGGCCGCCCGTCGACGTTCGGGAGAGGAGACGGGATGCCGTGGTTCGGGAAAGGCCGCAGTGATGATGGGCCCTCCGCCTGGGTGGCCGCGCTGGAGCAGGTGCTTGAGGGCGTAGATCCGACTCGGCAGATCACCGGGTTCGTCCTGACCGGCCAGCCCGCCGGGGCACTGAAGACTATCAAGGGCGGCCACTGGGGGGTGCGGAACTATGGTCGCCGAAACCACCGGGACAGCGATGCCACCGAGAAGGCAATGGCGACCTTGTACGCCGGATTCGGTGATATCGACGTGACGGTGCTGCGCCGTTGGGGCCGGGTGCTCGACGCCGCCTGGGGAACCCCCGGCTGGGGGCTGGAACTTGGTGACGTCGGCGGATGTCACTGGCCAGAGCTGATGCTCCGCCAGGCGGGGGCCAGTGTCCGGGCCGCGCCGCTGCCGATTACCTTCGACGACCTCAGGCGGATCGCCGCGGAGGACGACACTCCGGCTGCGGACCTCGTACGGATGGCGTTCACCCTGGCCCCGTACAGCCGGTATCAGGAGGAGACCACCCGCGGGTGCCTGTCACGTCTCCCGGGTTTCGCCGATGCCGTCGCGGCTCACCGCGACGTAGTTGCGTCGGTGCTGGTGTCGGGTTCCGTTGATGAGCGGGTCGCCGCGGCTTCCCTGCTGGGAATGCTGGGTGACACGGTGCTCGTTGCCTTGTCCGAGCCGCTCGCCGAGGCCGCGACCTCGACAAGTACCCAAGTGCGCGACGCCCTCCGTCCATTGATCGCCCGGATCGGTGACGCTGCTATCGATCCGCTGCGCCGACTGGCCACCGACGGCAAGCCCGAGCGGCGTGCCTGCGCACTCGAGCTCCTCGTGGCGCGGCCGGACCAGCGGGCGTGGGCAATCAAGACCGCTGACGCCGACCGGGCCGCCAGCGTGCGAGCACTAAGCGCGCGCTGGGAGCAGGCCGAGCAGACCGCGGAAACCGGTGAAGAGGTACTGCCGGAACCCCCGCGGCTGCCGTCCTGGTCCCTGACCGCTGCCGACGCCGGGCAGATCGCGAGCCAGGTCGTCGAGGCCGTGCGGCGGGGCATCGAATCCCAGAACCGCATGACGGAGGGAATCCGGCGTGGCCATCAGTTTCGCGGGATCGCCATGCCGCCCCGCGACACTGTCGCGCGCTTCGCGCGCTTGCTCGCCGCTGCCTCCCCGGTGCGGGCCGACGCCAAGCTGGATGGCATTCCTTCCTCCAATTACATCGCGAGCCAGGTCGCTGGCGTCCTCCGGCAGCATGGGTACGCGGCGACCACGGCCATCCAGGTGATGGCCGCCTTGGGCTGGCTCGACCGGCCCAGGCCGGCCTACGGGCCGTGGGTCGAGGTGATCGATGAGATGCATGCCCGCACTGGCGGACCAGACCTGCTCATGGTGCAGCGGATGTTCGATGCCGTCGGAGTTGACGGACGTGCGCTCGTCTGGTCGGCCTACAGCGCCTCGTGGGGACCGCGGATCGGCCGCGACTGGCCCGATGATCACGTCTGGCCTTTCGTCGCGCACAACCTCGACTGGATCCTGGAGGAGTCATCGTCCCGCCAGGGCTGGGGCATCGATGAGCACGCGTTCTTCGCGGCTATCGCCACGCTCCCCACACCGCCAGCCCGGTTGGTCGACCGCCTCTGCTCCCTGGCGGTCGGTGCGCGGAAGAGCGAGCGGTTGCCTGCCCAGGCAGCTCTTGAGCGTGACCCCCGGCGCACGGCCCGCGCGGCCGCCGCTTTGCAGGATGGCAAAGGCGATGTCCGTCTCGCCGCGGCGCAGTGGCTGACCCGCATCGCCGACCCGTCGGCGCGGCCGGCGCTGCAGGCAGCGTGGAAGAAGGAGAATCAGGACGTCATCCGCGGCGCTCTGCTCGATGCCCTGATCGCCATCGGCGAGGACGCTGCGACCTACCTGGATCCAGCGGGGACGGTGGCGGCCGCGGCGAAGTTCGTCGCCAAGGGCCTGCCGTCGAGCCTGGCCTGGCTCGACTGGGCGGCGCTGCCCGAGCTCACCTGGGCATCGTCGGGCGAGACGGTGCCGCGGACCGTGCTCCAGTGGCTCTGCAGCACGGCCGTGAAGGCCAAGTCGCCCGAGCCGGATGCCGTGCTCCGGCATTATGCGGCCCTGTTCGATGCCGTCGGCCGCGAGCGGCTGGCGGCCCACCTGCTGGCGGTGTGGCTGCGCGAAGACCTCCGGCCGGCTACACCGGCCGAGGCTGAGTCGCTGGCGACGCAGGCCGCCTCGGCGCACTACCGGTTCTACTCCTCGCCAAGCGGACCGTACCCGGGAATGAGCCTGGAGCAGGTGAAGGCGGCTCTGCTGCCCGGCTACGCCAAGGCCCCGGTCGCCTCGGCTATCGCCAGTAAGGGTCTCCTCGCCGTCGTGGCTGCCTGTGGAGGACGCGACGTCGTCCCGCCAGCCGAGCGGTACCTGCGGGAGTGGTACGGCCATCGGGCAGCCCAGGGCAAGGCGCTCATCGCCATGCTCGCCTGGGTGGATCATCCAAGTGCCACCCAGCTGGTCCTTGCCATCGGCTCCCGGTTCCGCACCAAGAGCTTCCAGGAGGAAGCGGCCCGGCAGGTCCGCGCGCTGGCCGAGCGCAAGGGCTGGACGGTCGACGAGCTCGCGGACCGCACCATCCCGACGGCCGGCTTCGATGACGACGGTGTCCTGGAGCTGCCCTACGGCCCGCGAACCTTCACCGCCGTGCTGCGGCCCGATCTGGTGGTCGAGTTGCGTGACCCCGACGGCAAGGTGATCAAGGCACTTCCGGCCCCGCGGCAGTCTGACGACGCCGACCTGGCCAAGGAGTCGAAGAAGGCATTCTCGGCCGCGAGGAAAGAACTCAAGAACATCGCCACGCTGCAGGCGCAGCGGCTGTACGAGGCGATGTGCACCGAACGGTCCTGGTCGGTCGAAGACTGGGACCGCTACCTGCTGCGGCACCCGGTGGCCGGGCCCGCGGTCCGCCGTCTGGTCTGGGTCGTGCCCGCCGCCGACGGCGCACCGCTGATCTTCCGGCCGCTCGACGACGGCAGCCTCACCGACGTGGACGACAACGACGTGGAGCTGCCGGACGGGGCCCGGGTCATGGTCGCCCACGACAGCGCCCTGTCTCCCGACGAGGTCGCACAATGGAGCACCCACCTGGCGGACTACGAGATTATGCCGCTGTTCCAGCAGCTCGGCCGCGGCGTGCATACCATCACGCCGGAAATGCGGTCGAGGCGGGAGCTCACCGACTTCACCGGGCACCTGCTCGAGGCGTTCGCGCTGCGCGGCCGGGCCGGCCGGCTCGGCTACACCCGCGGGCAGTCCGAAGACGCCGGCTGGTTCTACACCTACGAGAAGCGCTTCCCTACCCTGGGCATCGTCGCCACGGTCAACTTCACCGGCAATCCCCTGCCCGAGGAGAACAGGCTCGTCGCCCTCAAGGAGCTCTCCTTCCGGCGGGAGAGCTCCGACGGGCGCCGGGCCGAGCTGACGCTCGGCGACGTCCCGGCCGTCCTGGTCTCGGAGTGCTGGCAGGACATGCGCCTGCTGGCGGCCGAAGGCACCGGGTTCGACCCTGAGTGGGAGAAGAAGACGGAGTTCTGACGTGACCGACATTCTTGACCCGCCAGACGCCCATGGCGTCTTGCGCGCACCCGCCGAGACGACGTACGCCGCCGAGCTGGCTGCCCTGGAATCGGCCGACCAGGGCAGCCGCCCGCCCGGCTGGCGGCTCACGCCTCGCGCCGTGCGCACCTTCGTGGCCGGTGACCAGGCGCTCGGAGTCACCCGCAAGTTCTACGGCGACGACGCCCTCGTCGACCGCTGCGTCGTGACCCTGATGAGCAACCGCGGGCTGCTCCTGGTGGGGGAGCCGGGAACGGCGAAGTCGATGCTGTCAGAGCTCTTCGCCGCTGCCATCTCCGGCGACTCGACCCGCACCATTCAAGGCAGCTCGGGTACCACCGACGATCAGATCACCTATTCGTGGAATTACGCTCTGCTGCTCGCCGAGGGGCCGACCCAGCGTGCCCTCGTCCGCGGGCCGCTGTATGACGCGCTGTCACGGGGATCGATCTGCCGGTTCGAGGAGGTGACCCGCGTCCAGCCAGAGATCCAGGATGTGCTGATCGGAGTGATGTCGGACAAGGTTCTCCACGTCCCCGAGCTGACCGGCCCGGAGAGCGTCGTCTTCGCGGCCCGCGGATTCAACGTGGTCGCCACCGCCAACCTGCGCGACCGCGGCGTCCACGAGATGTCGAGCGCGCTCAAGCGCCGCTTCAACTTCGAGACCGTGCGACCCATCCGCGACCGTGACCTCGAGCGGCGCCTGATCGCCGAGCAGACCAGCGGCATGCTCGCCCAGGCCGAGATCGACACGAGGCTCGCCCCGGATGTGGTCGATCTCCTGGTCACGGCGTTCCACGATCTGCGTGAGGGCGTCACCGACGATGGCGTCGTCGTCGAGAAGCCGACCGCCGTGATGAGCTCGGCCGAGGCGGTCTCGGTCGGGTACGCGGCGGCTCTGGACGCCCACTACTTCGACGACGGAGACGTCGGCGGCCAGCACGTCGCCCGCCAGCTCATCGGCACGGTGCTCAAGGACAACCCCGACGATGGCACCAAGCTGCGCCACTATTTCGATGTCGTGGTGCGGCCGCGCGCCAAGCGAGACAAGCTCTGGAAGGCCGTCCTGCAGACCCGTCCCGAGCTCGACCGTTGACCGCACCGTTGACGGCGCTGGCCACCACCGCCGAGGTCCGGGCCCTCGCCGCCCGGTTCGTCACCGATGAGCTGGTGGTGATGCCAGTGCGTCACCACAGCCCGGTCTGCGCGGCCGCCGTCGAGGCGGCGTTTGCCCGGCATCAGCCGTCCCGCGTGCTGATCGAGGGCCCGCGCAGCTTCGACGCTCTCGTCGGCCTGCTCTCCCATCCGGACGCGAAGTTCCCGCTCGCCGTGTACACCTGGTCACGGCCGTCCGGCTGCCCGCTAGCGCCGGGCACCGGGCACGGGGGCTACTACCCTTTCTGCGACTACTCCCCGGAGCTGGTAGCTGCCCGGCTCGCGCATGCGGCTGGTGTTCCGGCGAACTTCTGCGACCTCGAAGTGGGCGAGCAAGCGGCCGCTGCCGCGGCGGCGGTGCTGCCCGGTGACGGGTCGCTGCTACGCGAAGACGTCTACGAGCACAGCCGGGCGCTCACCCGGCTGGCCGAGCGACTCGGCTGCCGCGACCACGAGGACCTCTGGGAGCTGCTGTTCGAGGCCGATCCCGCCGAGACCGACCTCGACGAGCATCTGGCCCGGATGGCGGCGTACTGCCTGCTGGCCCGGCGCGATCACAGCGATACCGACCTTGATCGTGACGGGACCCGGGCGCGTGAGGCGGAGATGGTGCATCACGTCCGCGAGGCGCTGGCCGCGCGATCATCACGCGACGGTCCCGTGCTCGTCGTTCTCGGTGGCTTCCACGCGGTGGCACTGCCGGATCTGCTCATCGAGCCGCCGCCGCGACCCCAGCTCGACATCGGCAAGGCCGAGGAGGGCTCGGCGCTGATCCGCTTCAGCTTCGATCGCCTCGAGCGGCTCAACGGCTACGCGAGCGGGATGACATCGCCCGGCTGGCACCAGCGCATCTGGGACGAACGCGGCCAGGGAGCCACACCCGACGCGGCCCGGCGCGCGGCGGCGCTCACGGTCCTGCTCGACGTCGCCGGTGAGATGCGCACGCGGCATCGCACTCCAGTCGCCACTCCCACACTGGCGGCCGCTCATCGCCAGCTGCTGCTGCTGGCCGACCTGCGGCAGCGCCCGGCGCCGCTGCGCAGCGACCTGGTCGACGCCGTCACCAGCTGCCTGGTGCAGGGCGAAGTCGATGTTGAGGGGCGGCTCGTCCGCGGAGTGACCAGTGCGGTCCTCACTGGCAGGCGCGTCGGCCGGGTGCCTCCCGGAGCAGGCACACCGCCCCTCGTCCGTGACGCGCTGGCCCGGCTGGCGGCGCTGCACCTGGACACTGATGCCGTCGAGCCGCGCAACGTCGCCCTCGACCTCTACCGGAACCCCGCGCACCGGCGCACCAGCCGCGCGCTTCACGGGCTGCGGCTGCTCGGCGTGCCGTTCGCCGAGCACGTCGCGGGCCCTGACTTCGTGCGCGGGACCGGCCTGTCGCGCCTGCAGGAACGCTGGACCTACCTATGGACGCCAGCGAGCGAAGGGCACCTCGCGGAGATCTCCCTGCTCGGCTCCACGTTGCCGGAGGCCGTTGCCGCGAGGTTCGCCCAGTTGCTGGCCGCCGCGTCCGCCGACGACCGCGCTCCGAGCAGTCCCGAAGCGTGTTCCCTGCTCGCCCAGGGCGCGGTTGTCGGGCTGCACGACCAGATCGACCCGGCCGTCGCGCTCCTGCGCGACGCGCTGGCCGCTGAGCCGTCGTTCGTCGCCGCGGTCACCGCCATGGGTTCCCTCGCGCTGCTCGGGGAGGGGCGCGAGCCCCTCGAGGCACGTCGCCTGACGGGGCTTGCGGACCTGCTGGCGACGGCGTACTCGCGCGCCCTCTTCCTGTGTGCCGAGCTGCAAGGGGACGAGGAGCCGCCTGCGGCCGTGGCGACCGCGCTGGCCCGGGTGCGCGAACTGCTCGCCTCCCCGGCCGGGGCGAGCCTCGATCCGGAACCGTTCTGGGCCCGCGTCGAGGAGCTCAGGCGAGGTCACGATCGCGCACTGGTCCGGGGGGCCGCCGTCGGCCTCGCCTCGACCGCCTGCCGGCTGTCGCCCGACGACCTGACCCGCGCCGTGGCGGGGCACCTGGGCAGCTCCATCCCGGCGCACGATGCGGTGGCGTTCATCCAGGGGTTGTTCACGACGGCTCGCGAGGCCGTATGGCAGGCCTCCGGCTTGACCGAGGAACTAGATCGGCGGCTGACCGGCTGGACCGAGCCCACGTTCCTGCGGGTGCTCCCCGACCTGCGGCTGGCGTTCGCCGACCTCACGCCCCGCGAGACCGACCGTGTCGCCGAGATCGTCGCCGCTCTCCACGGCGGCGAACGGCCGGACGTCGGCGTACGCCACGATGTCAGCGAACAGGAAGTGGCGGCGAATCTCGCGCTCTCGCAGCTGGTGGCCGAAGTGCTCGGGCGCGACGGCCTCGGTGCCTGGATCGGCGCCGAAGGATCCGGTGTCGAAGGAAGCGGTGTCGGCGGATGATGGCGACCGATCGCTGGCGGCTGGTGCTCGGCCGGTACTCACACCAGCGCCTCCCCGCCCCGGGCGGCGATGGCCACCGCTGCGAGCAGGCGCTGGACTACCTCTACGGCCGCGAGTACGCCGGGCGCGGTGGCCGCGGCGACGGCGATGATCAGCAGGCGCCGCGAGCCGGATCACTGGATCCCTCCGCACCGTCGATCGTCGACTGGCTGGGCGAGGTGCGCGAGCTGTTCCCGAGTGAGACGGTCGAGATCATCGAACGCCACGCCCTCGACCGCTACGGACTGACCGAGCTGGTCAGCGACCCGGAGGTGCTCGCCCGCATCGAGCCCAGCGAAGCACTGCTCAAGACGCTCCTTGCCCTCAAGGGCAGGCTCCACCCGAACGTGCTGCATGAGGTACGCCGGATCGTGCGCGCCGTCGTCGACGACCTGCGCAGGCGGCTGGAGAGCGAGGTGCGCCAGGCGTTCACCGGCCGGCTCAGCCAGCATCGGCACAGCCCGCTTCCTGTCGCCGCGAATTTCGACGCGCGCGGCACCGTGCGCGCCAACTTGCGGCACTGGGATCCCGAGGCGATGCGGCTCGTGGTCGAGCGGCCGCTGTTCTTCCAGCGCAATACCCGGCGCATCCCGTGGGAAGTCGTGCTCGTCGTCGATCAGAGCGGATCGATGGCCGGCTCGGTCATTCACAGCGCGGTGATGGCAGGCATCCTGGCCGGCCTGCCGTCGTACCGGCTGCGGCTCGTGATATTCGACACGAGCGTGGTCGACCTGACGGATGTCGCGACGGATCCCGTCGAACTGCTGATGTCAGTGCAGCTCGGCGGGGGCACCGACATCGCCCAGGCCGTGACCTACGCGGAGCAGCTCATCGAGAATCCGGCGCGCTCGGTCGTGGTGCTGGTGACCGACTTCTGCGAGGGCGGGCCGCCGTCAGCCCTCGTCGCAGCGGTCCGCCGCCTTGTCGAGGCAAGGGTCACGACGATCGGGCTGGCATCGCTCGACGGCTCAGAGCATCCCCCTTACGACAAACAGATGGCGCAGCGACTGGCGGACACCGGTATGTCGATTGCCGCGCTGACGCCCGGGCGACTCGCCGAGTGGCTCGCGGAGGTGACCGCGCGATGAGCGTCACTGACGTGGCGGCGGTGCTCGGCCGCTACGACGACGAAGCCTGGATCGCGCTGGCCAACCGAGGGCTGCTGCGGCGAGCCAGGAAGGATCTCGAGACGCTGGAGGTCCGGGTCACCGCCGAGACGCATGACAGCGTGGAGGTCGCCGTCGGTGACCGGACCGTGCGGATCGGCATCGCCGGCCCCGGCGAAGCGGACTGCTCCTGCCCGAGCGCGGTGATCTGCCAGCACGTCATCACCGCTGGCCTCTGGCTGGCGTCCGCCGCCCCCGAGCCAGCTGACCGGCCTGAGGCTGTGCCCGCCGCCGATCGCCTCCACGACGACCTGATGGCGATCGACGCCGCCACGCTGACGTCCTACGCGGGGCTGCCGGGCTACCGCTGGGCCCACCAGATGATCGCCGACCAGGCGACGCCGCCGGGCGTGACGCGCGACAGCTACCTCTCCGTGACCTTCGAGCGGCCAGTGCTCACCATCCGTTACCTCGGCGGCGGATTGGACGGCCTCGTCCTCGATCAGCCCGTCTCGCACGTGGCGCGGCTCCGGGTGGCCGCCGTACTCGCCTGGCAGCGGGCTCACGGCCTGGTACTTCCGCCGCCATCGGTACCGCGCGCCCATGCGAACCGCGAGAGTGAGCAGTCCATCTCACGCCGCGAGTCGCGGGCACGGCTTCGCGTGACCGTCTCAGAACTGCTCCGTGACACGGTCGCCATCGGCGTCTCGCACCTCTCACCGGCGATCCATGAGCGCCTGACGACCGCCGCAACGTGGGCCCAGGGCGTCGAGTACTACCGGCTCGCGCTGCTGCTTCGCCGGCTGGCCGACCAGGTTGACCTGCTGCTGGCACGGTCAGCGCTGGGTGACGACCTGGTACTGCTGGACGAGATCGCCGTCGCTCATGCGCTGGTGGCAGCGCTCGACGCCGCCGCGTCGGCCGGGACAGAACCGGCCGCGCTGGTGGGCCGAGCCCGCACGGCGTACGACCCGGTCCGCTCGCTGGATCTCCTCGGCCTCGGCGGTCGGCCGTGGCGTACCGGGTCGGGCTACCACGGGCTCACCTGCGTGTTCTGGTCGCCGCGGCGCCAGCAGTTCCTCACCTGGACCGACGCCCGGCCGGATTCGCTTCCCGGATTCGATCCGCGCGCCCGGTGGCGGCAACCTGCTCCCTGGACTGGTCTCGCGACGCCGGCCGGCTCCACCGGATGCCGGCTCACCCTCACGCACGCGCAAGTCAGCCCCGGCAGCCGCATCTCCGCGGTGGAGTCCACTACCGCCGTGGTGGCGACACTCGGCAGCGATGAGCTGATCAGCCTGCTGCCGGTGCGTACGTCGTGGCGAGAACTCGCCCCGGCCCGCATCCATGGTCTGAGCGACCCTGTCGATCCCACGTCCCGATGGGCAGTGCTGTGCCCGGCTCAGGCTCTGCCAGCGCGCTGGGACGATGTCAGCCAGACGCTGCAATACCCGCTGCTCGACGAGGACGGCGAAGCCCTCACGCTCGACATCGGGTGGTCACGGCTCCACGCTCATGCGATCGGGCGCCTCGAGCTCCTCGGTGCGGATCTCCCGGCTGGAGCCCTGGTAGTGGCCCGGATTGTCCGGCGACGTGGCCACCTAGCCGGCGAGCCCCTCAGCCTGGTGCTGCCCTCGCGGGCCATCAATCCGATCGATGCCCTTCACTTTGATGACGGACCGGAGCGCCGTCGGTCCCCGCTGGTCGAGCGCCTGCTCACGTCCAATACACCTGACCGGCCCGTCGCTGACGACGACGAGCCGCGACCAACGGTGGCGCCGGTGGCGCTCGTTGATCTTCGCGCGCTCATCGAGGCAGAAGCGCAGCGTGGCTGCGCCGGCGTTGCCCCTGGCGTCATCTGCGACCGGATAGCGCAAGCGCATCGCAACCTCCGGCATGCGGGCATGTTTCTCTTCGCCGACCCGGCTCCGACGGTCAGCCCGCCCGAAGTGCTTCTCCGCTCCCTTTTCCTCGTACAACAAGTCGAGCAGGCTCTCGTCTGACCGGATTAAGCCCAGCCGGCCGGCCGATTGCCAGGCCGAAGGCAGCCAGGCGCTGAGCGTGATCAGCATCGTCGTGGCCTTCGCCGCCTAGGGAAGCGGGGCATCGGGGGTCGCTACGCGGCGGGTTTTCCGGCCGCCTGCGGTCAGCATCGCCACGAGGGCGCCGGCCGCTCCGGCGCGGATGGCCACGTCGGCGAGATTGAACGCCGCCGGATAGCCAGCGACATGAATCCAGTCCACGACCGCCCCCCGGCCCGGCCCCGGTGACCGCAGCAGCCGGTCGGCGAGGTTTCCCGCCGCGCCCCCGGCCACCACGGCCAGGCACAGCGCTATAGCTGGCCTGCGGGTCCGCGCCAGCCAGATGACCGCGACGGCCAGGACGGCCGCGGCGGCCGCTGTGACCAGCACCGGGTACCCGGTCCCGATCCCGAAGCTGGCTCCCGTGTTACGGACTATCCCGGCCCGGACGGAGCTGCCTCGCGAGCCGGACGGCGCGGCCGCCACGGCCAGAGCCTTGCTGACCTGGTCCGCCGTCAGCACCGCCACGGCGATGCAGATGACCGCCCAGCGGATGCGCGGCGACCGCACAGCGGGTGCTTCCACCCAGTCACGATAATGCGGCCGGGGCGTTTCGGTATCCAGGCGTGACCGGCGAAGGCCGTACGTGCTTCCCAGAGGGATCGTTCGGCCTCGTGCACGTCCGCGCAGTGCTGATGCACATCGCGGACCGGATGGCCGTGCTGCGGCGGATGGCATCGTGGCTGG
>Ga0335083_10006570_pt1 | contig 14472 bp, 10 predicted proteins | sample Lox_Sample_42_FD_206716 | JGI IMG/M metagenome (GOLD analysis project Ga0335083, IMG submission 206716) | Soil microbial communities from Loxahatchee National Wildlife Refuge, Florida, United States - Lox_Sample_4.2 | ecosystem: Environmental > Terrestrial > Soil > Wetlands | place: USA...
CCTGAGGAGCAGGCCTTGCTGGAGGAGCGGCGGCCGGCCGAGAAGTGGTGGCTGGCCGAGAAGCCAGAGTCGGCTGAGCAGCGTGAGTCTGGTGAGACCCAGTGCGGTCCCGCCGGGAGCCAGCGCGGTCCCGCCGAGAGCCAGCGCGGGCCTGATCAGACACAGCGCAGGTCCGACGAGACGCAGCCGCTGGCCGTGACGCGCGGGCTCGGAGATAAGTGGTGGCAGGCCGAGAGGCAAGGGCCGGCGGGGCAGCGCAGGTCTGCTGAGGCGCAGCGCAGGTCTGCTGAGACACAGTCCCTGGCCGAGAAGCAACGGCCGGCCGCGAAGCCGGAGGCAGCCGCGAAGCCGGAGGCAGCCGCGAAGCCGGAGGCAGCCGCGAAGCCGGAGGCAGCCGCGAAGCCGGAGGCAGCTGACAAGCAGGGGCTGGACGAGAAGTGGTGGCTGGCCCCGAAGCAGGGACCGGCAGGGAAGCCAAGCCTGCCTGAGAAGCTAGGGCTGCCTGAGGGGCAGGGCCTGGCTGGGAAGCCGGGGCTGGCTGAGAGGCGGGATTCGGCCGAGACTCAGCCGCTGCCTGTGATACGAGGGCCATTCGAGAAGCGAGGGATGCCCGGGGCACAGGGGGCCGCCGCGACGCAGGCGCCCGCTGGGACGCCTGCCGCTGGGAAGCAGGGACCTGCTGGGGCGGGGAGGTTGCCGGAGGATTGGTGGGATCCGGGGTGGCAGGCGGTTCAGTCGCCGGGGGCCGGGCCGCTGCAGCGGGAGATCCTGGGGGCGGCCGGCGGGCCGGGAACGCACCTGGCCAGCGAGGTTCAGGACGAGGCGCCGCCGTCGTGGCATCAGGTTCTGGGAAACACGTTCAGCTTGTGGGCGGGGCGGCATCTGCGCTGGCTCCGCGGGGCGCCGGGGCAGGGGCGCGGGCGGCTGGCGGCGGCCGCGGCGCTGGCGGCGGGGCTGGTGGTGGTCGGTATCGGGGCGGGCGGGCTGATTACGGCTAACGTCTCGGCGGCGCCTGCGGTCAAGGTCGCACGGCCGGCGCCGATCGCGGCACCCACGGGACAGGCCGAGGCGCCGCCGACGACGGCTGTTTCGGCCGCTCCGGTAGGGAAAACCCAGGCCGTGGCCAAGCCGGTCTGGGTGAGCATTCCGGCGATCGGGATCAAGAAGACCAAGCTGATCCACCTCGGGCTGAACAAGAACGGCACGCTCCAGGTGCCGCACACCACCACGGTGGCGGGCTGGTTCACCGGGGGGCCGCGGCCAGGCGAGGTCGGCTCGGCCGTCATCGCCGGGCATGTGGATTCGAAGACCGGGCCGGGGATCTTCTTCTGGCTGCGGACGCTGAAGCCAGGCGACAAGGTGTACGTGGGGCGCGCCGACGGGACGATGGCGATCTTCACCGTGACCCGGGAGCACATGTACGCCAAGGACAGGTTCCCCACCAAGGCGGTGTACGGGGCCGTCCCCGACGCTGAGCTGCGCCTGATCACCTGCGGCGGGATCTTCGACCGGTCGACGGGCAGCTACCTGAGCAACGTGGTGGTCTTCGCCCGGCTCAGCAAGTAATCGATTGATACTGCTGCGTACCGTAGCGCGAGGGACGCAATCAGGCATTCCGGTAGATAACGACACTCGTGTGTGATCTGCTGTCTCAGATAAGTAACGAACGGGACCGGCAGGGACCGTCGTCACCGTGTTCTTCCTGAGGTCACGGGCTTGTACGCCCGTGGTGGAGGCGGGATAGCGCATGCAGCTGGCCAGTACGAGCCGGACCACGGAGGTGGTGAGATCCGCCGACCGGAAAGCCCCCGTGACACCACCCCGGGAGCCTTCGTGGGGCCGGGTCCTGGCCACCACCATCAGCCTGTGGACGGCCCGGCGGATTCCCCGGCTGCGCCGGCCCGGGCTGGCTCTGTTCCTGGCTCTCGTCATGCTGGTCACGGTGGCCGCCGTGGTGGCTGTCGTCCAGCTGACCACCACCCCCGCCCGGACGGCGCCCTCGGCCAGCCCGCACCGGGCGGCAGCGCGGGCGGGCGCCCCGCCCGCGGCCGGACCAGAGGCGGCCGGACCAGGGGTGACCGGTACCGCCGCGGACATCAGGGCCCAGGCCGCGGCGTGGGTCGCCGCGCAGGTCGGCAGCGACCAGAGCATCGCGTGTGACCCGGTCCTGTGCACCGCGCTCGGCGCGCACGGCGTCGCCTCGGGTCGGCTGATGCCGCTCGGGCCGACGGCGGGACCGCCGGGCGCCAATGTGATCGTCACGTCCGCGGCCGAGCACGCCCAGGCCAGCCAGGAGGCGCCGACGTTGCTGGCCAGCTTCGGGACTGGAACCAGCCAGGTCGAGGTCCGCGCGGCCGCCCCGGGCGGGGCCGCCGCCTACGCCGAGGCGCTGGCGGCCGACCTGGCCTCCCGTCGGTCCGGCGGCGCGCAGCTGCTGCACAGCAAGAGCATCCAGGCCGGCGCCGAGGCCGCCGCGCAGCTCCAGGCGGGCCAGGTGGATTCCCGCATCCTCATCATGCTCGCGATGCTGGCCTCGCAGCATTCCTGGCGAGTGGTCGCCTTCGGCGGTTCCTCGCCCGGGGTCGCGCTGGCCGACGCCCCGCTCCGGCAGGTGATCATTACCGGCAACGACGCCAAGACGGTGGCCGGGGCGCTCGCCCTGGTCCATGCGCAGCAGGCGCCGTACGCTCCGGCTCAGGCCACCATCGTCCGGCTGGCCGACGGCCAGCCGGGACTTCGTATCGATTTCGCAGCTCCTGGCCCGCTCGGGCTCCTGACCGGCAATGCTTCTGGGTGAATAGGCGGTACAAGTTCCCAGGGTGACGGAAGGGACCAGTGATGAGGTTCGGTAGGCGATTCGTCCTGCTTACTTCGTTCGTCATCCTGCTGGGCGGCAGCGGTGCCGCGCTGTCGCCGGCGGCGTCCGCCATCGGGAAACCGGGCGCGGCCGCGGACCAGGGCTTCGTGCGCTGCGCCAACCTGTCGCCAGGCACGCCGGAGGACATCTACCTCTACCCGTTCGGCAATCCGATGCACCCGACCGTGCTGATGCACGACGGCTACGGCCGAGTGTCCGCGTACATGCCGGTCGCCACGGGCCAGTACACGGTGGCGATGCGCCCGACGGGCGCGTCGTCCGCCAGCCCGCCGTCGGTTTCGACCAGCTTCATGGTGGGCGCCGGGACGAACTACACCGTGGCCAGCATCGGCTCCGCCTCGGGCCGCAAGCTCGAGATCCTGACCGACCAGACCGCCGGGCAGGCCGGGCACAACGCGCTGGTCCGGGTCATCCAGGCGTCGGTGAAGCAGCCCAAGGTCACGGTCAGCGTGGGCGAGGACACCCTGGCCCGGCAGCTGACCTTCGGCGCGGCCACGTCATACCAGGCCGTCGAGCCGGGTACGCCGACGGTCACGTTCGTCGCGCCCGGCGGCCGGGCCGCCAGGACGGTCAGGCTGCCCGCCGGTTCGGTGCACACGATCGTGGTGCTCGACGAGGCCTCCGGATCGAAGCTGAAGATCGACAGCCTGACCGACGCGGCCGCGAGCCGGGACACCGCCCCCAAGGGCGGCGCGGCGACCGGGATGGGCGGTACGGCGCCGGGGGCGGACGGCGGGCCCGGGTCGGTGCCGTGGCTGGCCACGCTGGCGGGCGGGCTACTGCTGGCAATAGCCGGCGGGCTCGGCCTGCGCCGGTCGCGCCGCACGTCCGCCGTCGGGCGCGAGCACGCACGCGGCTGACATCGGGTTATCTCGCGCTGCTACCGGCTGGCCCGCTGGCGGCGCATCTAGACCAGCTCAGGGATATGGGACACGGCCATCTTCATCCGTCCGGGCCCCAGCCCGGGCGCTAGCCGGGCACGGCCGTAGGCTTACCGCCATGCCGGAGTCGCCGCTGATCCTGGTCACCAACGACGACGGACTGCAGTCTCCGGGGCTGCTCGCGGCCGCCGAGGCGGTGGCGGACCTCGGGGAGCTACTCATCGCCGCGCCCGCGACGCAGCAGAGCGCGATGAGCCGCGCCGTGGTGCGGGACGCGCGCTCGGGCGTCATCGAGCGGACCGAGTTCCAGGTGGACGGGCGGACCGTGCCGGGCTACGCAGTCAGCGGCTCGCCGGTGATGGCGGTGATGCACGCCGTTCTGGAACTGGCCGAGCGGCCGGTCAGCCTGTGCGTCAGCGGGATCAACTACGGCGAGAACATCGGCGCCGCCATCGCCGGCAGCGGCACCGTCGGCGCCGCCCTGGAGGCCGACGGCCACGGCATCCCCGGCATCGCCGCCGGGGTCACCGTAGCCGTGAGCGAGTGGCGCACGTTCGGCCCGGTCGACTGGACCGCCGCCAAGCACTTCATCCGGCTGCTGGCCGAGCAGGTGCTGACCGAGGGCATGCCGGACGGCGTCTCGGTGCTCAACCTCAACGTGCCGCGGACCGCCACGCCGCAAACGGAGCTGCGCAAGACGGCCCAGAGCCGCCAGCCCTACTACGTCCGCAGCCGCCCGGGGCCGCCCCGCCCGCTCGACCAGCCCTTCCAGCTGGCCGTGGACGTCGTCGTCGACTGGGACCGCCTCGAGCCCGGTTCGGACATCTACGCCATCGCCCGGGACCAGGTGGCCTCGGTGACCCCGCTGACCTGGCGGATGACCGCCGACACCGACTGGACCCCCCGAACCCACGCGTAAGGAGCCGCTCACATCCGGGCTTGTACGGGGCAGGCCGATCGCGTCCACAGCGTGAGCACTATGGGGTCGTGCCTGGGTCGGCCCGGCGCGAGTCGAACGCGCACTGGCGGTTTAGGGGACCGCTGTCCTCTCCGTTGGACCACGGGCCCGCGAGATGCACTCCGGGTCGAACCGGACAACGACGGTTTTGCAGACCGCCTCCCGCACCGGCGAGTTGTGCGTCGCGGTATCCCCGGCCCGACTCGAACGGGCGACCTGCTGTTCCGGAAACAGCCGCGCTTTCCTGCTGCGCCACGGGGACATGCAGCCGCCAGTCGTGGCGGCCACGGAACGTGCGTGCCAGGGGAGGGACTCGAACCCCCAGTGGCCGGGCGGCCGACGGCTTTACAGGACGCTGCGCTACCTATTGCGCGACCCTGGCTTGGGGTGACCGACGCGGATCGAACGCGCAGCCTCCGGGATCACAGCCCGGCGCTCTACCTGGTTGAGCTACAGCCACCGTACTCGGCGAAGGAATCGAACCTATTCGTCTCGCGGGTGTGAACCGCGCGCTCTCCCATTGAGCTAGCCGAGCGTGAAGCGCTCCCGGAGGGACTCGAACCCCCACCGCCGGATCCGTAATCCGGCATGATCTCCTTTTCACCACAGGAGCGTGGTAATGAAGCGGTGACGACGGGATTCGAACCCGTGGCCTTCCGGGCGACAACCGGGTGCTCCGACCAGCTGAGCTACGCCACCATGGCTCCGGCACCGGGATTCGAACCCAGATAGCTGCCTTAACAGGGCAGCGTCCTACCGATTGAACGACACCGGATCGTGAGTGCCGCGCTTTACCGTCCTCATACCGGTCCTGGCGCACGGCGGCCTTCGTAGCCCCACAGGGAGTCGAACCCTGTTCCGCGACGTGAAAGGCCGCGATCTTACCCATAGACGATGGGGCCATGGGCTGTGCAAACGTGGTCCGCGCGGGATTCGAACCCGCATACTCCAGGGTGAGGACCTGGCGAGTCTGACCGCTTCCTCCAGCGGACCAGGGTATGCGCCGCCCCGGATTCGAACCGGGAACCGGCCGGGTAGAAACCGGATGCGCTTTCCATTGCGCCAGCGACGCACGGTGGGCCGTCAGGGGATCGAACCCTGGACGAAACGCGGATTAAAAGTCCGCCGCTCTACCACTGAGCTAACGGCCCCTGCTACGGGAGCAGGGGCGGTTTCAGGTCCATCACCATCAAGCTGATCTCCTTAAGGTGGTAGCGGTAGGTGGCCTCGAACCACCGACCTCCTGGTTATGAGCCAGGCGCTCTACCAAGCTGAGCTATACCGCTGCGCGCGTACATCGCCATGGTCGGCCACCTCGGAATCGAACCGAGCAACTAACTGCGTATCAGACAGTCCCCTTCAACCAGCTGGGTCGCGGCCGTACGAGGGTGGCGGGCGACTCGAACGCCAGCGCTCGCGCGCCCATCCCGCTTCAAACGGGCGCCGGCCGGCCCGGCCGGTTCACCACCCAGCAGAGGAGAGCGGGCGACTCGAACGCCAGCGCCGTAAGACGCCCGGCCGCTTTCGGGGCGGTGCCTGCACCCTGGCAGGTTCACTCTCCATGGACGAGCGGGAGACGGAGAACTCGAATCTCAGGGCTCGCGCCCCCACCCGCTTTCCAGGCGGGGACCACCACCTGGTGATGTCATCTCCCACGAACTTGAGGAGCGTGCGGGACTCGAACCCGCGAGGGCCCTCCCGGACCCCTGCGCCTTAGCGGGGCGCTGCTGTAGCCGCTGAGCCAACGCTCCAGGTACATCAGTAGAGCTCGAGGTCGCCCGTCACCGGGTCGATGAGGTCGTCGTAATCCGGGCCGACGGCCAGGCAGGTCCGGGTGGGGATCCCGCCGAACTCGGTCAGGCCCCGGTCGGTGATCATGTGGACGACCAGGCCAGCCGCGAGTGCCTTGTCGTACACCCCGAGCAATTCCTGCTCCGAACCCACCTTGACGGTGACTTTCCGCATGCTGAGCTCTAGCCAACTCCGTTCGGCCGGTGAGAATTGAACCTGGTCCGCACGGTCCGCCGACGTGAGATGCGGCATGACCCGCTGCCTCAGCCATGCCATCGAGGCGTGCGCGCCCTGCGCGATCTCCTTGCCGCGGCGCATCTTCAGGTCGCGCCGGATGACGATGACCTGCTTGGTCGGACGCTGCTGTTCTTCGTGTTCCACGAGCGGCTACCGGGATTCGAACCCGGGACCCCCACCATGGCGAGGTGGTGCTCTCAACCCCTGAGCTACAACCGCATGAGCCCTTCCCCGGTGCCGATCCGGGCGACGCGTCCCTACCGAGGACCCGCGGACGCCGGTCCGAAGGGCGCGAGCTGGGGAAGCGCGATTCGGACGCGCACTAATAGTTTCAGAGACTATCGGGCTGCCTGTTACCCCATTCCCCATCGGACCCCTAGGGCCCCGTTCGACACAGTGCGCTCGGCAGGACTTGAACCTGCGCTGTCCACGTCCTCAACGTGGCCTGGATGCCGCTGGAGTACGAGCGCGCGGAGCCGCCATCCGGTGCCGACCCGGACCACCGGCCTTACGGGGGCCGGGTCACAGCCGTGTGTGACGGCGCTGGCGCGGGGCCTGCAGGGCGGCCCCGCGCACCGCGTGCGGAAGGCGCGATTCGAACGCGCAAGCCGCGAGGTCTGAGCTCGCGAGGTATCCCGGTTCCCGTCACTCCCGCATCGTGCGCCACCAGGGACTTGAACCCCGAACCGTCAGCTTAAGAGGCTGCTGCTCTGACCAATTGAGCTAGTGGCGCGTACCGTGATTTGCCCAGAGCGGATGGAGAGAATCGAACTCTCATTATCAGTGTGGAAGACTGAAGTCCTGCCGTTGAACGACATCCGCATGGCGGTTCCCCGAGGGCTCGAACCTCGTACCTGCGCTACTTCACAGCGCCGCTCTTCCCGGTGAGCTAGAGAACCATCGACCGTCGGGAAGCAGGGACTCGAACCCCGTCTATCTGGCCCCGGACCAGACGCGCTAACCCTTACACCACATCCCGTTGAGTGGAGATGGCCGGAATCGAACCGGCTACGGCAACGCTTGCAGGGCGCGCCCGCTCCTTAGCTGTCACCCCCACGGGCAGGCCGCGGCCCGTGCTGATCACACGCGCTCTGGCCTGCCGTTTCATGGTGCTCACACTATGGACGTGTCAATAATCAAGCCTGTATTAAAGGCACGCGGGGACGGCAGGAGTCGAACCTGCATTTCGCCGGCTTTGGAGACCAGATGCCTATCCGCTGGCTCATCCCCAGGTAAATGAAAACCGCCCCGAGGGATTCTCCCTGGGACGGCTGCCGGTAAGTGCCTGCTGGACGCTTACACGGCAACCACGCCACTCCGATTGCCGAAGAGGGCAGCCGCGAGTGACGAGTCCGGGTGCATGTACCCGGCTCGTTTCAGCGCCTGCCACGTCGTCATGAATCCATGGTAAGTCTTCACCTACAAGGGAGCAATTGTATTTTCCTGCTTATTCCTCGGCCGGTACGGGAGGTCCGGTGGCGGTTCACGCTCGGGCCGGCTAGGGGCCGCTGAACGGCAGCCCGCACCGAGTGTCGGCAAGCCGTCTGTCGGCAAGCTGACTGTCGACAAGCTGTGGATAAAGCCGTGGATAACTGCCCGGATTCTGTGGACGCCGTGGGGACACCGTGGGGGACACTGTGAGGACACCGTGTGGACGACAGAAAAACAGCAGGCGAACACCGCAGATGAACAAGGCCCCCTTCACCTCATACATGAAGGGGGCCTGCTCGCAGTGTGCCGCATCCAGCCGCGGGGACCCGGCAGGCGCGCCGGCCAGCACATCCCGTCCGGGCGCGATTGCCGCTACCGTTCCGGCGCTGCTGCCCTTGCCGTTTCCGGCGGGGGCGCCAGGTCCGCGCGGGCGGTCAGCAGGAACCACGTGATCACGCCGGTGACCAGGGCCGGGGCCGCGGGCTGGCCGGCCACGAGATGCAGCGCGGCCAGCGCCAGCGCGCCGGCGACCAGGGTGCGGGCGAGCAGGCGAAGCGGGCGTCCGCGCCGGACCCGCCCAGGAAGATGACGAACGGGCCAGCTCACCCGCGTCGCCCCCGTGCGAGCCCCGGAGTCCTCAGCCGACCCTCCGGTCTCGCTCACCGGGATACTCCCGGGCCGAGGACGCCGTCGAGGCTGGACGATCCGGCCGGGACGCGCGGGTGCGGTCCGGGCGCGAGTCCGTCCCTCGGGGCGGGCAGGGCGACCGGCGGGCGGGCGGGCGGACTGGCGGCCGGCGACCTGGCGGCGGCCGGACTAGCGGCGGGCGCCTGCCAGCCGTGACTCTCGGTCGTGGCCGTGCTGGTCCGCGTCGTGGCCGTACTGGTCCGCGTCGTGGCCGTACTGGTCCGCGTCGTGGCCGTGCTGGTCCGCCAGGCCCACAGCAGCGCGGCGAAGGCCAGGCCGGCCGGGATCGTGACCGGCGCGACCAGCAGGAACGTCCGGATCACGGTCAGCGCGGTCAGGTGCGGCCAGCCGCTTGAGCCGTCCCGGACCGGGTCCAGCGTCAGCGCCCGCCAGCCGCGGGCCGACTCGGCGGCGATCCAGACCGCGGTCATCGGCACTGTCCAGCCAGCCTGGCGGCCCAGCCGGGACGCGGGCCAGCCGCGCAGCCACGCGGCCGCGTACCCCGCCGCGGTCACGACGGCCAGCGGCCAGACCGCGAGCGCGGCCACGGCCAGCGGCAGCCAGACGGCCAGCCGGAGGATGCCAGGACCCCAGCGGGCCCGCTTCTGTATGTGTACCGCCATATCGTCCTCAAGTTTCACCGCAGTAACAGCAGCCCCCGGCGGCTACACGTGATCACGCATGTACAAGATGTAACGATTCTTCCGCGTCGGCGGACCAGGAAAAGCCACTCAGCGTATCCGTAAGCGCATCGTCATGATTACTGTTCGCAGCCACTCGCCGCCGCCGGATGGGAAACCAGGGGCTGCGATCTGGCCGCCACCGGGTGATACTGGCAGGTAAGGAGGACAGTATGGACGGGCCGGGAATCCGGCGAGCCGCGCTGCGGCTGGCGGTGCCGCTGGCCGCGATGACGCTGCTGGTAGCGGCGTGTACGGGGTCGCGGAAGCCCGCCAGCGGCGGAGAGACCACCGCCGCGCCGGCGGCCAGCCCCGTGCGGACCGTCGCCCCGCCCGCGACGCCGGCCGGGGCCCAGCTCCGCTGGCTCACCGCCGAACTGGCCCGGCTGCCGATTTCGGACGCGCAGGTACGCGCCCACTTCGACGCGGCCTTCCTGGCCCAGGTCAGCCCGGCCGCGCTGAACCAGACGCTGGAGGCCGTGATCCGGATCGACCTGCTCTCGATCCAGGTCAGCCAGCCGACCACGCTGGTCGTCAACGTCCTGGCGGGCGGCGGCGAGCGGGCCCAGGTCTGGCTCGACGTCGACAGCCACGGCCTGATCAGCTGGCTGCGCGTCAGCCCGGCCAGCACCGGGCCGGTGCCCGCCACCTGGGCCGGCGTCGACCGCGCCCTGCACGCGGTCGCCCCCCGGGTCCGGCTGCTGGTGGCCAAGGTGGGCGACGGCGCCTGCCAGCCGCTGCACAGCATCGATCCCGGTACCGCGGCCCCGCTCGGCTCGGCCTTCAAGCTCTACGTGCTCGATGCGCTGGGCGAAGCGGTGGCCACGGGCAAGGTCCGCTGGTCCCAGCCGCTGACCGTCACCGCGCAGGTCAAGGGGCTGCCGCCCGGGGAACTGCAGACCGAGCCGGTCGGCACCAAGGTCCCGGTGCTCGACGCGGCCGGCAAGATGATCTCGCTCAGCGACAACACGGCCGCCGACATGCTGATCAGCCTGCTTGGTCGGCCCGCGATCGAGGCGTCGCTGACCACAGCCGGGATGGCCAGCCCGGAGATGAACCTGCCGTTCCTGACCACCAGGGAGATCTACGTCCTCAAGCTGCACCAGTGGCCGACGCTGGCGAAGCGGTTCATCACCGCCGACGAATCGGGCCGCCGGGCTCTGCTGTCCAGTGTCGTCGACCGGGCCCCGCTGCCCACGCTGGCGGAGGCGGGCGCGTGGACCATGCCGCGCGACATCGACAGCCTGGAGTACTTCGGCTCGGCCGGCGACCTGTGCCGGGCCTATGCCTCGCTGGCGGCGCTCGACCGCCGGCCGGGCCTGTCCCCCATCGGCCAGGTGCTCTCGGTCAACGACGACGGCCTTCAGCTCGACCCGGCCCGGTGGAAGACGACCTGGTTCAAGGGCGGCTCCGAGCCTGGTGCCCTGAGCCTGGCCTACCTGGCCACCACCCGGGCCGGGCAGAGCTATGTCGTGACCGTGCTGGCCGAGGACCCGTCCCAGCCGCTCGGCGACGACGCCATCCCGGCCATCGTCGCCGCCGTCAAGGGCGCGTTCATGCTGGCCGCGCGCGGCTAGCCGGCGATGGCGTCGAGTTCGGCCACCGCCTCGGGCGGCAGGACCAGGCCGGCCGCGGCGATGTTCTCGCGCAAGTGGGCCAGCGACGAGGTCCCGGGGATGAGGACCATCGCGGGTGACCGCTGGAGCAGCCAGGCCAGCGCGACCTGCTGCGCCGAGGCGCCCAGCCGGCGGGCGACGTCGCTCAGCGTCGCCGACTGGAGCGGGGTGAAGCCGCCCAGCGGGAAATACGCGGCGTAGGCGATGCCCTCGGCCGCGCACCGGTCCACCATGGCGTCGTCGCGCCGCTCCGCCAGGTTGTAGAGGTTCTGCACGGTGATCACCGGCGCGATGGCCTGCGCCTCGGTGAGCTGGGCGTCCGTCGCCTCGCTGAGGCCGAGATGGCGGATCAGGCCATCCTTGCGCAGCTCGGCCAGGGCGCCGAACGGCTCGGCCACGGACTCCTCGCCGGTGCCGTGGGCCGACAGCCGCAGGTTGACGGCGTCGAGGGCGTCGACGCCGAGGCGGGCGAGGTTCTCCCGGACCTGGGCCTTGAGGTCGGCGGGCCCGAGCGACGGATGCCAGCTGCCGTCCTGCCCGCGGCGGGCGCCCACCTTGGTGACGATGCGCAGGTCGGCCGGGTAGGGGTGGAGCGCCTCCCTGATGAGCTCGTTGACCACGAAGGGCCCGTAGAAGTCGCTGGTGTCGATGTGGGTGACGCCCAGGTCCACGGCCGCGCGCAGGACCGCGAGGGCCTGGTCGCGATCCCGGGGCGGCCCGAAGACCCTGGGCCCGGCCAGTTGCATGGCGCCGAAGCCCATGCGGCTGATGACGAAGTCGCCGGCCAGCGTGAGGGTGCCGCCGGGAGCGCTGCTGGTCATGTCCGCGTCTCTCCTTGCGTTCACTGAATATCCATCTCCAACGTTGCGGTTGCAGTTGTGATCTTAGTCCGTTTTCGATACCAACCGCAACGTTGTAGTTGGATCCGCTTAGAATGCAGGCATGGCGTGGGACACCGAGGGGACGCGCCGGCGCCTGAAGGATGCGGCGACGGCGGAGTTCGCCGAGCACGGGCCGGACGGCACGACCATGGCCGCCATCGCCGAGCGGGCCGGGATCAACAAGGAACGGCTCTACAAGTACTTCGGTGACAAGCAGGCCCTGTTCGAGACGGTGCTCACCGACGAGCTGGACAAGCTCGCCGCCGCGGTCGCCCCGATTCCCGGCTTCGAGGAGATCGGCGAGTTCGCCGGGCGCACCTTCGACTATCACGCGGCCCACCCTCAGCTCGTCCGGCTGCTGCTGTGGGAGGGACTGGCCGGCGTCCCGGTGGCCGACGCGGCCAACCGCACCGCCCACTACAAGGACAAGGCGCAGGCCTACGCGGCCGCCCAGCGGGCCGGGGTCCTCGACGGCGACGTCGACCCCGAGCACCTGGTGTTCATGATCATCGGGCTGGCCGCCTGGTGGGCCGCCGCACCGCAGGTGGCTCGCATGCTCACCGGTGCCGACGACAGCGACCCGGCCGAGCACGCCCGCCGCCGCGCCAGCGTCATCCGCGCCGCCGAGCGCCTCGCCCGCCCGCAGCGCTGACTTCGCCCGTCCCGCACCGGACTCGGTGGCCCCCCGGGTACCCTCTTGCGTACCCGGTGGGCCCCCGACTCCCTCCACCTATGAGGCGAACTCGGCTTGCCAGCGGCGGCCGAGCAGGAGGGAGCGGGTGGCGAGCCACAGGCCCAGGGCGACCCAGATCCCGGGCAGCCCGAGGCCGTGGAAGGCCAGCACCAGGGCGGCGACCGGGACGTAGCCGCCGATGGCGAGGATCATCGCGCGGCGCATGGCCACGTAGTCGGAGATACCGAGGATGAGCCCGTCGAGCACGAAGGCCAGCGCGGCCACCGGCTGGGTCAGCGCGGCGACCAGCAGCGCGGTGGTGGCCGCGTGCCTGATGGCGGGGTCGGGAGTGAACAGGGCCGGCACCCAGAACGCCAGCCCCACGGTGACGACGCCGAGGCCGAGCCCGGCGAGCAGGCCCAGCCGCAGGGTGCGCCGCCCGACCCGGTGCGCGCCGGCCGGGTCGCCGGCGCCCAGGGCGGAGCTGACATAGACCTGCGCGGGCACCGCCAGCGCGTCGAGCAGCAGCGCCAGCAGGTACCAGACCCGCATCGCGATCTGCTGGCCGCCGAGCGCGACCGGGCCGAGCCGGGCCGCGATGGCGGTCGTGGTCAGCGGCACCACGCCGAGCGCGATGGTCCGCACCGACAGCTGGTGCCCGTCCCGCAGCAGCGTGGTGACCTCGGCGCGGCCTGGCCGGGCGGGCCGCACGGCCGCCCGCCGGGAGGCGGCCAAGTACAGCCCGGCCGCCACGGCCTGGGCGGCGACCGTGCCCCAGGCCGAGCCGAGCAGGCCCAGGTGCACGCCGTAGACGAGGAAGAACTCGAGCGCCACGTTCAGCACGTTGGCGGTGACCGCGATGCGCAGCGGGGTGCGTGCGTTGGCCAGCCCGACCAGGTGCCCGTTGCCCGCGTACGACACGTACAGGAACGGCAGCCCGGCGGCGGACGCCCGCAGGTAGCCGACCGAGCCGGACAGCACGGCGCCGTGCGCGCCGAGCAGCACCGCCAGCCCAGGGGCCGCTACGATCACGACGACCGCCATCAGCGCCCCGCCGCCCGCCGCCACCAGGTAGGCCGCGCCGGCCGACCGCGACGCCCGGCCGCCCTCCCGGCCCGCTGCCAGCCCGGCCACCGCCGAGGTCGTCGCGGTGGACAGGAAGATGGCCAGCCAGGCGGTCAGGTTCAGCGCGGTGGTGGCGATGGCCAGCGCGCCCAGCGGATCCCGGCCCAGGTGGCCGACGATGGCAGTGTCGGCCAGGCTGTAGGCCGGTTCGGCGGCGATGGCGCCGAGCGCGGGCAGGGCGAGCGCCGCGATGCGCCGGTCGAGGTCCCGGTCGGTCCCGGCCGGCCTGATCACATCAGCCAGGCTACGCCGCCCGCCCAGGACCAGCGGGCCTGGTGGCGCCGGGGCGCGCACCAGGCCCGTTCGTTATGAAATGGGCGGTCAGGGGTACGGACGGTCAGTCGTTGTCGATCTTGACCCCCTTGGCGCTCAGCACGTACCAGCTGGCGCCGAAGTCCTTCGAGCCCTGCCCCTTGGCCATCCCGGCGGCGGTGTCGCCGACGTAGTAGTACAGCGGGTGGCCGTTGTAGGTGACCTGCTCGGTCCCGTCGCTCCGCTTGACCGTGCCGAGCAGGGCCTTGTCCACGCCGCTGCCCGCCAGCGGCGCGCCGCTCGTGATGACCGGCGGCCAGGCCGCGGCGCACGCGCCGGTGCAGGTGGACGTGCCGTTCTTGTCAGCTTCCCAGAGGTACAG
>Ga0335083_10006571_pt1 | contig 14472 bp, 10 predicted proteins | sample Lox_Sample_42_FD_206716 | JGI IMG/M metagenome (GOLD analysis project Ga0335083, IMG submission 206716) | Soil microbial communities from Loxahatchee National Wildlife Refuge, Florida, United States - Lox_Sample_4.2 | ecosystem: Environmental > Terrestrial > Soil > Wetlands | place: USA...
ACGAAAGCACTGACACTTATTTTTTTGCCACGCTCACCAATAGCTCAGGCGAAATCGTCGGCACCGCCTCATTCGAAACGGAAGTCAGCGGCACGACAACCAAGGAAAGCTTGGTTATCGCGGTGGTTGGCGGTGCAGCCAATGCCAGTTACGAAGTGACGGTGGGCACTACCGACCTGGGTGCGCTCACGACCGATGCCAACGGCAACGGCCGCCTAATTCTAACCTCGTCCACTTCCACGAGCAGCACCACGTCCAGTGCCGCAACCGCCAATTGCGCCGGCACAGGCAACACCACGACCGGCACGTTGCCCACCGGTTTTACTTTGGCGGCCGGCGCGACCATCAACTTGGCTTCGACCGACACCACGGTCGATCCGCTAAACGGCACATTCGCCGCCTCCACCGGCGAAATTGGCGAGGGCAACGGCAACGGTTATGGCGGCAATGGCTACGGCGGCTGCCACGGATCCGATGCCTCCATCACCCGCTCGGTCGCCACGCTGACCGATTCCGCTTCCGGCGCGACGGTTGGAAAATCGGTGTTCACTACCATTACGCACAGCGACGGCACCACGGTGGACATTCTGCGAGTGCATTTGACGGGCACCGATGTCAGCAGCACCTTCGATGTTTCCGTCGACGGCACCGATGTCGGCTCCATCACCACCGACGCCAACGGCAACGGTTATTTGATCCTGTCATCCAATCCCAAAACTTCCAACGTCGGCCAGTTGCCTTCCGGCATTACCTCGCCGACAGCTATCACTATTACCAACAGCGTTACAGGCACCACAATTACCGGTAATTACAGCGCTTCGTCGTCGTCCAGCGCTGCCGGCGGTGTGCTTGCCTCCGCGAATAGATTTTTTCTGCGAAGATGGTAAACTGATCGTCATACCAAAGTGTGAATGCCTGTTCGGCAACCGAAAGCTCCCCGCATAGGTCTACCCGCCTGAGAGACAGAAGGAAACGACCCGACATGAAAGCGCCAATCCGCCGTGGGCGTGCATTGAAAATCGAAACGCTGGAAGTCCGCCAAGTGCTGAGCGCTTCGACAGCCAGCCTGCTTGTGACGCCCAATTTGCTCGTTGTTCCCGATGCCAATTCGTCCACCGTGCAAGGCTTTTCCCCCGCGCAAATCAAAGCCGCTTATTCGTTCAGCGGAATTACCTTTGGCAGCACTGTGGCCACCGGAGCGGGCGAAACTATCGCCATTGTCGACGCCTACAACGACCCAAACATCGTCAGCGACCTGGCCACGTTCGATAAGCAATTCGGACTGGCGGCTCCCCCCAGCTTCAAAGTCGTCAACGAATCCGGCGGCACCAGCTTGCCGCAAAACGATCAGGGCTGGGCTGCCGAAATCGCTCTTGATGTCGAATGGGCCCATTCCATTGCGCCGGGTGCAAATATCTTGCTGGTCGAGGCCAGTTCCGCAAACACTTCCGATTTAGACAAAGCGGAAGATTTTGCCCGTAATGCCTCCGGCGTCGTCGTCGTGTCTAACAGTTGGGGCGGCAGCGAATACAACGGCGAATCATCGGAAGATGCGCACTTCACGTCCCCGTCAGGCAAAGGCGTCGCGTTCACCGTGGCGGCCGGCGACGATGGCACGGGAGCGGAGTATCCGTCGGCTTCGCCCGATGTCGTCAGCGTGGGCGGCACGTCGCTTCGGGTCACTTCATCGGGCAGTTATTCCAGCGAAAGCGTGTGGTCCGATGGCGGCGGCGGCGACAGCCGATACGAAGGCTTGCCCAGCTATCAAACCGGACTGGGAATATCCAATCGCGGCACACCCGACGTTTCGTACGACGCCAATCCCAACACCGGCGTGGCCGTTTACGACAGTTACGGCAGCGGCGGTTGGGCTGAGTACGGCGGAACCAGCATCGGCGCACCACAATGGGCTGGGCTAATTGCCCTGGCCGATCAGGGTCGATCACTCGCCCATGAAAGCTCGCTGTCCAACGTTCAGGATGTGCTGTACGCACTTCCCAAAAGCGACTTCCACGATATTACCTCCGGCTCCGACGGTAACTCGGCTGCCACCGGGTACGATTTGGCTTCCGGTCTGGGCACTCCGATTGCCAGCAGTGTCATTCGCGATTTGGTTGCCTATACCGGTTCGACCACTTTCACGCAGGCTTCACCGGTGACCACAACTCGCGGCCACGGATTCTTCTTCGGTTTCGGTGGCTTCGGCGGGTTTGGCGGCGGTTTCTTCTTCGGCTTCGATGTGCCCTCCGGCGGACAGGGCGCCATTGCGGCCGGCTCTGCAACCGATTCGGCCGACAGCGGCGGTGCTTCCGGAGCGGCTTTGCCAAGCAATGCCGCCATTTCGGCGATCGATTCGTTCTTTGCCGGCGTCAACGACAATAATTCCTCTTCCACGTCCGGGTTGACATCGAACGATTCGCTGGCCGCCGACAATGGCGCCACCTTGCAACAAATTACCGTCGATCAATCCGACGCCGGCGATGGGTCCGCTTGCTCCTCAGCATTATCAACGGATGCAGGCGCCGTTTTGTCGCTGTCCGGCAATTTGGTCGATGCCCACTTTGCATCGCTGGACGGTTAATCTGTCGCACAGCCCGTGGCGTCACACAATGCCATAGAACACAGCAGGATGGATTTCCCGATCCCCACGATCCCCACGATCCCCCAAGGATCCATCCTCTCGGCGAAGGGACTCGCCGTCTATCAATGCGGTGAGTGATTCCAAACCCACGGGCTTGCGACCCGTGGGCTTAGATGGCTATTGATGTTTATCTGCCGTTCAGTTGGAGTTATCTGCCGGTCAATTGGCGGTGGTTTCCAGGGCGGCCCGATCGACCACGGCCGTGTTGTTGGTCTCGTCGATTTCGGCCACGTTATTCAGTATGTCGACGCCAATGAACAATTTGGTGAAGACGGCGGGCTTGCCCTCAGGACCGGCCATTCTTAAAGCCGCTTGCGGCAGCCGCACAGAGACCGTTCTCACTTCGCCGGCGGCCAGCGAGTCGATTTCGACAATCGCTCGCGGGGCGTCGTCGGACAGCTTATCGCCGAGTCCGGCGAAAACTCCGATCAGGAACTTGCCGGCCGCTTGCGTGCCTTGGTTGCGGAACTTTACGGTGTAAGCCGGACCGGCAACCAACGTGGCCGGAGCGTCCAAGCGGACATCTTCCAGCACCAGGTCTGCGCCGGTCGTAGCCTTGGCAGCCGCTGCAGCGGAAGGTGTGGTGGAAGCATTCGGCGTTGCATCGGTGGTCGTCGTGGTGTCCGTGGTGGTTGCAGACGAATTGGAGACGCTGCTGTCATCGAACCCGCCCCCGAAGACCGAGCCGCCCGAGGTCATCGGAGGCTTCATATTGCCTGGCTTCGTTGTTCCGCTGTTCGAAGTCGGCGGGGCAAAACCGGTGTTGAAGCCGGTGGAGGCAACCACCTTGCTGACCGGTTGCATTGTCTCTCCTTTGGAGATAGTTGTGCCCGGGATACCGGTCGTGTTGTGAACGTCCATCTTGCTTTGCGTGGCAACTTTGCCTGGGGTGAAGAATGTTTGCCCCACAATGGCGTTCTCGTAGCCGGCAGTCGCATCGACAGGGCTGACGTTGCGGTTGCTGACCTGGGTGGCCTTATTGAGAGCGTTTTCGCTGCCGGCTCCGTGGTAAATGGTGTTGCCTGCGCTGAAACGGGCGTCAGGTGGAATCGGCGCTAATCCGGAGCCCGTCAAAACAAGCGTGAGGGTGATCGGCGCCCCACAAGTCGCTTCCGTAAGCCCAATCGCCCCGTTGACAATAGGCCCCAGGTCCGATTCTAAGCCGGAAACAACATTTCCAAGTCCACCGGCCAGGCCGCCTAGCAAATCCATCGTATGCATGGGCTGGACGGAGTTGGCCATGACGCGGTTTGAATTCAGTGCAGTCCTATTGGGATTAAAGTTCGTCGATTGATCGATGGCCCCTGCCGTCGCGGCTTTGGCACTGACGGCATTGGCGGTAACGTGGTCTTGCGAACCGACGGTCGTGGGAACGGTTGATTTGCCGCTGATTCCGCTTAGGTTGGCTTTTTGGACCGCGCTGGTGGTCGAGGCGGAGCCGGCCGTCGTGCTGAAGTTGCCCAGCTTGTTGCCGCTGGGGGGAGGAATGGGAATTGAAGGAGTCGCAGCCAATGTTTTAACGCTCTTGCTTGAAAACTGGGTATTGATCGTGGAGCCGTTGGAGGCATGAGAAACGGCATGGCTTGCGCCGCTGCTGCTGCTGCCGCCACCACCGCCGCCATGAGCCAGCGCCACTTGCGGAATGGCCGTTCCCACGGTCGCCAGGGTTAATAACACGATTCGGAAATTACTTGTTACAGTTTTCATGATCCACGCTCGCTTTCTTGGATTTTGAAGGTTATTTGGGGACGGCCATGCCGGCCTTCACTCTTATTGAGCGTGAAACTGGGACAGATGTTACGGGAAGCATCCCGGCGGGCTGGTAGTTCAGGAACATGCTGCCCACGGTCGCCGCTCTATAGAAGCGCAAAAAACCGCGGTGTTTGCCGGCCATTACCGACAAACACCGCGAAGGATTGCCCAATTTATCGCAGGTTTTGTTACTTAATGTGCGGCACTGAGCCGCCTGGCGGCAGGCTGCTGAGGGGCACGGCGATGTTCATTGGATCAAGATGATAAATACTGCGGTTAAGGAAGGGGTCCGGTCGGCTGGTTAAGGGGGGATTCTGCTGCTCATCCGTCAGTTCGGTGTGATCGCCGGAGATGTTCTTGATGCCGGTTTTCGTCGGCGCGAATTGGCTATCCAGTGTTCGGGGTGAGGCATAAAGAGCGCGTTCCAGCGGCGACAACAGCCCTGTACCCGCCGGTCCTTCACCGCCAAGACCGGTTTGCGCATCTGTTAATTCGGTGTGGTCACCGTTAATGTTTTTGATGTCGGTTTTGGTCGAGGCAAATTGACTGCTTCGAGTCTGGTTGGTCACGGTTTCGGAATGTTCCAGCAGACTACTGATTCGTTCAGGTTCCTTGTTGCCGCCATGCACATTATCACTGCCAGTTGGCTGAGCTGTAATGTGCAATGTTTGGGGCGAATTGAATTGCGAGAGCACCTGGCCGGGCAATTTCGGGCCCAGCTGGCTGAGATTGACATGTTCGGATTCGTTGAACGACTTCGACAGGTGAAACGGATCCTGGTGGGGAGAACGCTTCGGCACCGGAACTTCGCTGGTCGAAATTTTCCCAAGCGTGTTGCCCGAAGTAGACAACGAGCCGCTGGAGGAATGAATCGCAGACACGTGCGAAACGGAACTGGGGCCTTTGGCCCAAACCGAGGACGGCATCAACATGCTGGCAGTCGCCAGGATCGAGACCGTATTACGTAAATATTTATTGAAACTCGTCATCATCCACGCTCACTTTCTTAATTGCAGATGCGGCCGCCGAAATAGCAGCCGTATACCCCTATAAGCGTGAATCCAGAAGCTTTGTTGCAGATAATTTCGAACATACGGGCTGACTTTTGCGTTAACCATCGATCAAACCGCGATGGCAATAGTCCGCTTGCTCGTCAGCATGATTGATCGATGTGGCCGCCGAATTGTCGCTGTCCGGCAATGAAGTCGATGCCCACTTTGCATCGCTGGACGGGTGTGCGTCAACGCAGAGTTTATCTCATCCGTTACTCAGCCACTGCGGTATCTTCCGCCAGCTCCAGCCGCAAATAATCGTAAATGATGCCGCTGGTTAACCCGCCGGCCGGAACGGTTAGCACCATCGTGTTTTTGCCCGCATGCATCAGCGCGGCATCAAACGACAGATTGCGCTCCGACCAATACCCGCCGATGCCGTCGCGGTTGATCGTGGCGTTGTAAAATGGCATGTTGACGGTCCCGGCCGCTTTGCCGTTCACGGTCACATCAATGGTTCGGGTTCCCGCGCCGCAAATGGCCAACCGCAACGTGGCTTTGCCGTGCATGTCTTGCGGCAAATTGAACGTGATCGTCCACGGAGTGGCTCGGCCCCGGCCGGTGGCGTCGGCATCAGTGTCCGATGCGTCATGCGGCACCTGTTCAAAGAACCAATCTTTGTGGAAATCGGACGTGTCCACGTCGTAATGCACGTCATTGGGGAATAGCTTGGCGTATTGCACGTACCAGCCCCAGTGAAAATAATCATCCCCTTTGAAAAACTCCGCGCCGGTTCGGTTGGGAATGCCAATTTCCCACAATTGCTTGCCGTACCGCACCGGCGTCCATTGCAGTTTTCCTAAATCGATCTTATCGCCCGCTTTCACTTCAATCGACGCTTGCGAGAACTCGCCTAGCACTCCGTCAGCGATGGCGTGTAGCTGATAGGTGCCAGGCCGAATGTTGGGAATCACGAAGTGCCCGTCCTCGTCTCCTTGTACCCAAAACTCATAATGCTTGGCGTCGTTTTGCCAATCGGTAACGCTGGGACCGCGACCAAATCCGCGCCCGCCAAAACCAAAGCCGCCATAACCACCAAAGCCACCAGGGCCTAAACCGCGTGTGCTCCCCGCTGAATCCGCTTTGCTTTGATCCGTTCCGCCGCTGCCTCCTCTGTCATTTCCAGGATTCGCACCGTTGGGATTTGCACTATTGGAAGCTGAACTACCCGGAGTCGCACCGCCGGAAGCCGAGCTGTTGGCAGTGGAAGTATCAGGGGCAGTTTTGTCCGAAGTAGCGCCATTCCGGGTTGCGCCGCTGGAAGAGGCACTGCTCGAAGAAACGCCGCTGGAAGAGGCGCTATCGGTTGCGCCACTGCCTAAGGACGAGCCAGCGCTCGCGCTTGCACCATTGGACGGGGCAGGGGGTTTTTGATCCGGAAACGCCAAACCCACCAGCAAATTCGGCAGCTTCGTGGTCGTGGCTTGCGGATCGTTGAGCACAATTTGCCCGCTCAGGGTGCCGCGCTGGTCACGGTGCGGATAATCGACCCCTTGCACCCAATCGTACGGCCACGCTTGGCTTTCTTGTTTGGCTTTGGCCAGCGCGTCGTCGTACATCTCTTGCGGCGTGTCTTTCGAGTTCAAATAAATCATGATCGGCCCCACCACTTTGCTCCATGCTTCCCCGGCCGGAATCCGGCAAATGCTGCCGCCGTAGTGCGTGCCCCGCCAATAATCCAACAGCGTCGGCGCGCCGCCAGGATTGGCATCCAGGTGCCCGGTCAACTCGTACTTGGTCGCCCCGCCGGAGAGAAACTCCGTCGACGGGTTGATGAAGTACAACCCAATGTGCTGCGTCGTGCTCGACCAGCCAAAGGCTGGAATTCTGAATTGATAGGCCGAGTAATCGTACTTATGCTCCGCTTCTCCTTTGTACGTGCCGGTGTTCAACCGTCGAACTTCTTTCATATTCAATTGCGTGCCGGCCGCCCAGTCGGCGGCGGTCGGCATCAGCCGGTTGCGCTGTGCGTCGATCGAAAGCCAATCAAACATGTTGGGTAGCTTCACCCCGTAGCGCGATTCCCCCACCGAGCCCGGACCGGTCTTGGCGTCGTGGCTAAAAATGGCGTAGGTATACACGCCGCTGTCGTTTTGTCCCATCGCATAGCGCACTTCCATTTGAACGTTGTTGGTGCCGCCCCCCACGCCACCGGTGGCGGTTCCCTTAATCGAAACTTCCGCGCGCTCGCCGTGATTGGTCCCCGGATCAATCGTGATCGACGCCACCGGACTCGCCGGCGATTGCTCCCAGTAACCAGCATGATGACCCGAATCGTAACCCATCAACTCCTTGCCCTTGTACGTCAGCGACGTCAAATCGCCCGATCGCTTGGATATCACCGCGGTGCAGTAGCGGTTGCTAAACGTGTAGCTTTGGCCGTGATCGACCAGCGTGACCTGGTCCAAAGTCCCGGTGCTAGACACATCATCAGCCTGCCCGGTAAACAGCATGACCGGCGCTGTGGCAAGCACTGCCAGAATCGCCGACACAATCCCCATTCTTTTCAGCGGCATGAGTGAAATCCTCGTCACCAAAATTGGGTCAAGCGATGGCTGGCCTGACCTTTTATATATTGAACGACGCCCGCGAATCGAAAACAATAGACGCTCGCCCAGGCCGGCACATCCCACAACCCCACGCCGCCGGGCATCCATTTAACCCCGCTGGCCGTCTTTCGAGCCGCTTTTATGCTCAGTTTAACCTCCGAAACTTCACAGCGTTGGCTGGCCCAGGTCGATGCCCACCTGGACGAAATCCTCATCGACCACGCCCATTGCGAGAAAAAAGCCGCCGGCACGGCCCTGAACCTGATTTTCGCCTATGTCGACCGGGTCGAACTGTGCCGCGAACTGGCCGATATTGTGAATGAAGAACTCGACCACTTTCGCCAGGTCCTCGATTTGCTCCAGCGTCGCCGCATTCGCTTCCGCCGCCTAACCCCGCCCGCCTATGGCCGCAAATTGAACGACCTGGTCCGCAAATTGGAACCCGGCAAGGCGGTCGATCGGCTCCTGGTGGCGGGCCTGATCGAAGCTCGCAGTTGCGAACGCTTCGACTTGCTGCGGCAGCACGTGTCCGACCCTGAGCTGGCCTCGTTCTACGGCAGCCTGTTCGAGAGCGAAGCCCGGCACCACAGCACGTACGTTCGTCTGGCCAAGCTGTTTGCCAAGGACGAAATTGTCGACCGCCGCTTGGACGATCTGGCCGCCGCCGAAGCCGAAATCATTGCCGCCGGCGATCCGCTGCCGCGCATGCACAGTTAGCCGCCGGGCTTGCCCGGCGGGTAGATGCCTTATCGTTCATCATTCCCGCTCTGCTAGCGCCTTGCGGCTAAACCTCGATGGCTCATTGAACTTTTCCGCCCCCAGCGCACCTTATCTTTCATACGGCAATTCATCCGGCCGGAAGCGAACCTCCGATGGCTGACCAATTGAATTCGTTCTATTGGAAAGTCTTGGTCGTACGCTGCCAAATTGGCGATAGCTCTGCCTTCGAGGAGTTGGTGACCGCCTGCCAACCTCGTCTGCGCGGATTTCTGTTCAAGTTGGCCGGCCGGGAAGCCGTCGACGATTTGGCGCAAGAAGTGTGGATGGACGTGTTTCGTGACCTGCCGCGGCTGGCCAATTCCGATTCCTTCCTGCCCTGGTTTTACCGCATTGCCCGCAATCGGGCATATCGGCGGTTCCGCAGCCGCGGACAAACCGTCGAATCGCTCGACGCGCAAAATTTGAACGTTGCCGATGAACCAAGCCCCGCCGACGATTTTACCGCCGAAGACGCCCAGGCCGTGCATGCCGCACTCGATGGTCTCAGCCCCGAGCATCGCGAAGTGCTGCTGCTGCGGTTCATGGAAGACATGAATTACGACGACATTGCCGCCGTGGTCGGTTGCCACGTCGGCACCGTGAAATCCCGGCTGCACCACGCCAAACAAGCTTTACGCACCATTTTGGAGAAAACCCATGAGCCCCGGTGATTTTTCCGCCGCATTCCAAAATCAATTGGCCGCACCGTTTTCCCCCATGCCTAGCGCCCACGACATCGCCGCCGAAATTGTCCGCCGCGATCATAGCCGCATTCGCTGGCTGGCCGTCCTGTGTCTGCTGCTGTGGATCGTCGGCGCCGCCGGCATGGGCTTGCTCGTGTATGGCCTGAACCAATTTGTCATGGGCGTACGGCTTAATAACACCCGCGAATTCCTCGAGCTCAAATCGCAACAAACCGACCAGCCGGCGACTGCTGACAAGGCTCATGATGATTTGGCGTCGCTGAATTTAAACGCACGGTCGAGCCCGCCACAGCAAACGTCCGATACCCAGTTCCAACCATCCGGCGACTCATCGCTCGCTCAAAAGGTCGATCAGGCACACGCGCGCATGCTGTCCGATGGCACCGACTTGTTTCACCACGCACTTCCTTACATCGACGCCGCACTCGTTTGCCTGTTCTTAGCCGCTTTGTGCACCGTGTGGCTGGTCTTCGCCTCGCGCCGGACCACACTCAATCGCATCAACATCAGTTTGGCTCAAATCTCCGAGCAACTGCGGCAATTGGCCAAACCAACCGGCTAATGACGAACGATGCTTGCTCCGGCCATGTCAAACCTTGCCGATTAGCGATTCCCTCCGGGCCGCCGGCAACGGACAAACGACAAATGACAACCAAGGTGCAGTCACGCCAGCCCGAATGCCGACCTTTGCTGTAGGCCCAGGCGTCTTGTGCAAACTGCTAGCACCGCGCGCCGGCCCGGAATAATCGGCACACCTTCACACGGTTTCATGCTAAACCGCAACCGCAGCACAAACTTCGCCGCTCAACTGGCCACTGACCACTAACCAACCCCGAACCCTGAAATCCGACAAGGATGTCGCTTTTCGGAAGTAGTCGAGATGACCGCCGCCGCCGAAACCTGGCGGAGGATTTAGCGGGCGAATCGTTCGCACCGTCGGCTGCCGGTACGTCTAAGCCGGCCGGCAAGCCGGAGCGTTACACTGCCTCCGCCCGGCGCGAAAATCATCGCCACACGACCGATTTCATTCCCCGCAGTTGGCTCACCGTAGCACTGTGGTATGTCGCCGCCTTGGCCGCCGTCGGCGGGTTGCTGTTCGGCTATGTCAGGTTGTGCGATCAAGCGCGCGACCAATCCAATTCGCTTGGCCTGGCCCCCTTGTTCGATGCCGCCAACGGCGGCAGCCTGGCCGGCTGGTTCTCGTCGCTATTGTTTGGCTTTTCCGCTGCCGGCAGCGTGCTCATTTATTCCATCCGCCGCCACAAGCTCGATGATTACCGCGGCCGTTACCGCCTGTGGCTCTGGTCCGCCGTCGCCTGGCTGGTGATGAGCATCGATGCCACGGCCAACTTGCACACCCCCTTTGCCTTGGCGATGGCGCACTTCACCGGCTGGTCGATGCTTGCCGGCGGAGCGATTTGGTGGATCGGCATTTGGGGCGGCATCGTGGGCATTCTCGCCTTGCGATTGCTCTTGGAAGTGCGCGAAAGCCGCACCGCCACCCTCGGCTTCACCCTGGCGTTTTCGCTCTGGGCCGCCGCGCTTGCCACCGATTACGGCTGGCTGCACTTAGGCCAATCGCCACAAATGAGCGCCGCGCTAGTAGCAATTGCCGGCCGCTTAGTGGGGCAAGTTACGCTGTTTTTCACCATCGCGCTGTACGCCCGGCACGTGCTGCTCGATGCCGAAGGATTGCTCACGCTGCGCCAGCGCAAGCTGAAGCGCGAAAAAGCACCGAAGAAAGCGAAAGCAGCGCGGGCCGCAGATCAGCGCGCCGACAGCGCCGCCGAGCGCTTGAAATCCTCCCGTATTGATGCAGCCCACAAAACCCCCGCGTCGCCTTCCGCCGCACCTTTGGCCGCCATGGTGCAGCGCTCAGCCGCCAACTCCGGCTCTGCCGGGGGATCGACGTCGACAAATTCCACGTCGAAAAGCTACGGCAGTTCCGCCGATGACGACGACCGCGACAGCAATCGCTACTCCAAAAATCGCGCCGGCCAAAATCGCTTCGACGACGAAGAGGACGAAGATGACAGCGATTCCTACGGCGCGGGCCGCAAGCTCTCCAAAGCGGAACGCAAACGCCTCCGCAAACAAATGCGCCGCCAACAGCGCGAAGACGATGAATGACCAATGACCGAATCCCAATGACCAATGCGTTGTTGGGCAGCGGGTCGTTGGTCATTTCTGCTGCCATTCCCCATTCCACACTCCCCATTCCCCACTAGCCCGTTTCTCTGGTAGCTTAGTTCTCAATAAGCTCAAAGTTTCAGAGGATGAGGCATGGCTAGTCCCGTTCGCACACGTTTCGCTCCCAGTCCCACCGGGTATTTGCACATCGGCGGCGTGCGCACGGCCCTGTTCAATTGGCTGTTTGCTCGGCGGCACGGCGGTCAATTTCTGCTGAGAATTGACGATACCGACCAGGAGCGCAATGTGGCCGAGGCGCTCGCGCCCATTTTGCACGGCTTTCGTTGGCTGGGCATCGATTGGGATGAAGGGCCCGAAGTCGGCGGCCCGTTCGCACCGTACTACCAATCGCAGCGGCGCGATCGCTATCAGCAAGCCATCAACAAACTGCTCGACGGCGGTTTCGCTTACTGCGATTACGCCACCACCGAGGAAATTCAGGCCGAGCGCGCCGCCGCCGAAGCCGCCAAGCAGCCCTTTATTTACAGCCGCCGCTGGATGGCCGACACCGTCGATACCCAGCGCCGCTTCGAAGCCGAAGGCCGCAAAGGCGTAGTCCGACTGAACATGCCGCACGAGGGGCAACTCGTCATTCACGACCTGATCCGCGGCGACGTGCAGTTCGATTGGGTCCGCGAGCAAGATCACGTCATCCAGCGCGCCGACGGCACGCCGCTATACAACCTGGCGACGGTCGTCGACGATCACGATTTCCAAATTTCGCACGTCATTCGGGCCGAGGAACATCTTTCCAACACGCCGCGGCAGGTGTTCGTGGCCCAATCGCTGGGTTACCCGTTGCCCGAGTACGCCCACGTGCCGTTTGTGGCCGAGCCCGGCAGCAAAAACAAACTGAGCAAGCGCAAGCTCGGGCAATACCTGAAGAACCAAGATTTCGCCCGACTGTACAAACACGGCGTCGACATCGCGGCCAAGCTTAACTTGGCGGCGACCGCCGAAACGTTCAACCCGGTGATCGTCGATTTTTACGAGCAAGTCGGCTACCTGCCCGACGCCATCATCAACTATTTGATGCTGCTGGGCTGGTCGTTCGACGACAAAACGGAATTCTTCACGCGCGAGCAAATGATCGACAGCTTTTCACTGGAGCGCGTGAACAAAGCCCCGGCCAGCTTCGACCCCAAAAAACTATGGGCCTTCGAAGACCACTACCTGCAAGAGCTGCCGCTGAAGCAGAAAGTAGCCAAGACGTTGCCGTTTTTGCAACGCGCCGGATTAGTGGCTGAGCCGACGCCGTGCGACGTGGGCCCGCAACTGACAAAAATCGTTGCCGCCGCCGCCGACCGGATAAAAGTGTTCGGCGACATACTGGACTACGCCGATTTTTTCCTGCCCGACGATCAGTTGCCCTACGACGAAGCCGCCTTCGACAAACGCATTCGCAATACTCCCGGCGCCGCCGAAATTTTAACCGCGGTCAAAGAATTATTGGCCACGGTCGAACCGTTCGAACCGCCGCAACTGGAAACGACGCTGAAAGCTATCGTCGAGCAGCGCCAAATGAAAATGGCCGATCTGGTGCATCCGCTGCGCATCGCGCTGACCGGCAAAGGCGTCGGCTTCGGCCTGTTCGACACGCTGTCTATTCTCGGCCGCGAAAAATGCCTAGCCCGCATCGACCGAGCTTTGGCACGAAAGTGAATGAATCCGAAGCTATGGCCCAAAGGACGGACGTTGGCCACACGATATTTTTCGGAACAACATGGAAAATTAGGTGCTGAATTGTGGCCCAAAGGGCCAAGCTATGTCAGCCCAGGCCAACGGCCTGGGTCGATATCATCCCGCATAATCAAATAAGCCCAAACGGGGCGAACTAGAGCCCCTTCATGCCGCAATCGTTATCCAAGGTCATCGTTCACACGACATTCAGCACTAAGGGTCGTGTCCCGCTCTTACAAGATGTGGCTTTGCGGCGTGAACTTTACGCTTACCTCGCTACGGTGCTGAAGAATATCGATTGTCCCGCGCTGGTAATCGGCGGAATTGCCGACCATATTCACATTCTGAATTTGCTGGCGCGAACGCGCACGATTGCGGAAGTGATCGAGGAAGCCAAAACTTCCACTTCGAAATGGATCAAGACGAAGGCCGCATCGCTGCGCGATTTCCATTGGCAAAACGGTTACGGCATGTTTTCCGTCAGCGAATCGAAAGTGCCTGACGCGCGGCGATACATCGAAAATCAGGAGGAGCACCACCGCACATTGACTTTTCAAGAAGAATTTCGCGCGCTTTGCCAGCGGCACGGCATTCAGATCGACGAACGATATGTGTGGGATTGATTTCAGTGCGCCCCGTTGGGGCTTTAGGTTTCGTGTGCGTCCGTAAACCCAGGCCGACGTCCCGGCGCGCCGGGACTTGGCCTGGGCTAGCATAGTTCAACCCGTTGGGCTGCATCTGCACGTCGTAACGACCAATGCAAAGTGCATTTACCAACATGCGCCTTTTGAAAATACATCGCCGGCTGAAATGTGGCCCAAAGGGCCTAATGCGGCCAGTCCGGGCTCAATGAAATTGGGCGATATCGTTGATTCGATATCCGAAACTGTGGCCCAAAGGGCCAACCGATGTCAGCCCAGGCCAACGGCCTGGGTCAACGTGCCCAATCACTACCGTTAGCCCCAACGGGGCGAAATTAGGATTTCAGCTTGAGCTCGATTTGCTCAATCGCCTCATCAATCCACTGCCGAAATTCTTGGGCATCGCCTTGCTTGGAAAATTGTTTTGTCTGCGCTTGACGAAGAACTGCCAGTGATTCAGGCGACGCCAGTGCAACCAGCCCATCCAGCGCTTGTTGCCAAACC
>Ga0335083_10006572_pt1 | contig 14470 bp, 7 predicted proteins | sample Lox_Sample_42_FD_206716 | JGI IMG/M metagenome (GOLD analysis project Ga0335083, IMG submission 206716) | Soil microbial communities from Loxahatchee National Wildlife Refuge, Florida, United States - Lox_Sample_4.2 | ecosystem: Environmental > Terrestrial > Soil > Wetlands | place: USA: Florida...
CCAAAAGCGACCCCGCGTAAGTATCCGGCAATCCGCTATCGGCGATCTCGTGCACGCCTTCACGGTCGCGCCGAATTTCCACGCGGTCGCCTGGCTTGCGATAGACGGTCATACGGCCGTCCTTCCACCGGTCCAACCCATCGCGCGTGCTCAGCCAAACGCTCCCATCGCGCGCCGCGAGAACCGCCTCTACACGAGGGTTGGACAATCCCTGCTTCGTCGAAGTCGTGCTCACCGCGTAGTTGCGAAATTGGTCCAGGCCATTATTGGTGGTTACCCAAACACTGCCCTCCCGATCCTCGAGGAGAGGCGTAGCCGTATTCCCCGACAGACCGTCGGACTGGCCGAACCAATCCGATCTTCCGCCGTGGACGTGCAACAGACCCCGATCCAGCGTTCCGATCCACAGACCGCCATCGTGGTCACGCAGCAGCCCATAGGGATTGAACCCCGGTCCCGTCCCCGGGAGGGAATATTTTTCCGCTTGCCCGTCGCCGACCCGTATCATTCCACCCCGCACCGCCGCCAGCAGCGCGCCGTCATCGCCTTCGATGAGAGCGCGAATCTCCGACATCGGCCCGGTTAGAGGCCAGCGTTTCGCGGGATCCGGCTTCCATCGCCACAGCCCCGATCCCGTTCCCGCCCAAAGTGCGCCCGCTCTGTCTGCGAGCAGGCTGCCGTTTCCAAGACCGATGGTCCCGTCCTCCCCATAGCACTGGGTTCTGGCGCCCTGAATCGCGCACAGTCCCCACGCAGGAACGATCTGCACTCCTGCCCAGACGGTTCCTTCGCGATCCTCAACCAATGCGTCGATGAGCTGGCCGGGAACACCCGGATACTGAGTCAGCTTGCCGTCCTTCCAACTGGCCAGCCCTTTCGACGTGCCAATCCAGAGACGCCCATCGCGCGCCAACAGCAGCCTCGAAACCGTGTCGCCCGGCAGGTGCTCGCCTCCGGGCGGCTGCCACGGAACGGCCCGGACTCCATCGAAGCGAAGCAACCCGAATGCCGTTCCGAGCCACAGATATCCGTCCGGAGTCTGAGCCATCGACCAGGCATTATTCTTCAATGAGCCGTCCTGTACTAACCAGGTCCTGTGCGCGTATTGATTCACCGCCAAGGAAGGATTCAACGCGAAAGCGGCCGGGCACCATAACGCCAGGAGCGGGACGAGGGCTCTCTCCATTTATGGGTCATTGTCTCGCACAAGTTAAGCGTTGTGGGGCACGCCCGGGGTGCTCCGTGGAAGCTCTGCCAGACAATGCCCGAAGGTCGCCGGGCGATGCCGATGAAGCCGGGCGGTGCGACTTCCTACTTTAGAGGGTCCTACAATTCGATGATCCCGCGCTTCACCCCTATCGTGACGGCATGGGTCCGGTCATTGGCGCCGAGTTTGGCGAGGATGTTCGAGACGCGGCTCTTGACCGTCTCCTCTGTGAGAGAAAGCTGAGCGGCGATCTCCTTATTCGAATTCCCGGCCGCGATCAGCCGGAGAACCTCTATCTCGCGCTCGGTCAGGTCGCTTTCGCCGAGGAAGTCGGCGGTAACGTCGGCGGGGATTCGCCTTTGCCCGGCATGTACCGCGCGGATGGTCTCCAGAAGCTCACCTGCGAGGCGGCCTTTCAAGACGTAGGCTCGCGCCCCGGCCTTCAGCGCCCGCGTCACTTGGACGTCGCCTGCGTACGTGGTCAGCACAATGATCCGGGCATCGGGAAATTCGCTTCGAATGGCGATCGTAGCGTCGATGCCGTTCAAACCGGGCATCAGCAGATCCATCAAGGTGACGTCCGGCTGATGTATCCGGAATTGCTCGATTGCTTCCTGTCCGGTGGAGGCTTGAGCGACCAGCTCCATGTCCGGTTCGGCGCCGACCAACGTCGCTATGCCGTAACGAAGAAGATGATGGTCGTCGGCGGCAAGAATCCGAATCGTCTTAGGGTCGATACTCATGGGTTCGCCTTCTTCCTACGGAAGAGCGGAAAGCGGCTACTACGGGGCGCCGCATATGCGATGGAGGCTGGGATGCTCAGCTCCACTTCCGTGCCCGCGCCCGGCTCGCTCCAGAATTCCAATCGGGCGCCGATTCGTTTCGCGCGCTCCCGCATCCCCATCAAGCCCCAGTGTCCGGCGCGGCCGCCCGCCTCAACGACTTCTGGCTCGATTCCTTTTCCATCGTCGCGAATCAGCACCCGAAGCAGGCGATCCTCGAACCGGATGTCAGCTTCGATCTGCCTGGCCTGTGCGTGCCGGAAAGCGTTTCGCAGCAGTTCGCGGGCGATGCGGTAAGCCTCGTCCTGAATGATCGGATCCAAATCTTTCCGCTCGCCTTCTACTGCCGCACGGAAGATCACTGGATTCCCGTTTGTATCGGCGGAGCGCGCCAGATCTTGACCCGTTGCCGTCAGCAACTGCGCCAAATCGCTCTGAACTGCCGGCTGCAAACGTAAGTCCTGAATCGCATCCCGGCCTTCGCCGATTGCGCCCGCCGCCATGCTGATCGCGTCATCGAGGGTTTTCTCTGCCTGTTCGGGGCGCCGGGAAAGAAGGTTGCGAGCCGACTGCATGACCAACACGGAACCCTGAAAGTTCTGCAACAGCGTGTCGTGCAGCTCGCGGGCGATGCGCGTGCGCTCGCCGACCCGCTCTTCCAGGCGCGCGTTGAACTCCCGCTTGATCTGATAGAGGCGGTAGCGGTACAGCGCCCAGAGCAATGCGAAAAAGGCAGCGACGCATGACGCCCGGAACCAGGTGGTCTGATAGTACGCTGGGTCGATGGAGAAATCGAGGGAGTCGCCGGCCTCGTTCCACACGCCGCTGTTGTTCGAGGCCATGACGCGGAAGCGGTACTTGCGCGGGGGAAGACTGTTATAGAACGCCTGGCGGCGATTGCCGGCGTCCTTCCAGTCGGGATCATGGCCTTCCAGCTTGACGCGGAAACGAACCTTCTCCGGCGCGACCAGGCTGAGAGCGGTGTAGTCGATCTGCAGATCGCGACTCAATGCGGGCAGGCGAAGGTTCGACGCTGCCGCGCCCGACAGGTTCTGCCAACGAACGTTGCGATCGGCGGTGATTTGCTCGATGTGTACCGGCGGCGGGAGTTTGTTGAAGGGAAGGTGACGCGGATCGATGACACCGACGCCGTCGCCAGCCACGAACCACAATTTCCCATCCGCGGCCTTGACGACACCCGGGTTGGATCCCGTAGGGGTCGCACGGCTCCTGACTCCATCGGAACTGTCGAAAACCCTAGCCTGAATCGTCCGCTTCGGATCGGCGACCCAGGCGTCCAGTTCGGACCGGGCAATACGCACCAGGCCGCAGGCCATATCCAGCCAAAACGAATGGTCGTTGTCCTCCATCACCCAAAGGACCGTGTCACACGGCAATCCGTTCTTGCTGGTCAGCGTCCCCAGCCGACCGTTTGTCACGCGGCTTAGCCCGCCCTGGGCTGCTGCCCAAAGCGCGCCGTCCCGATCGAGTTGAAGACTGCTGACAAAGCCCTCGCCCAAACCATCCGCTCCTGAGTACGATGCGCGGATCTGATCGTCCTTGAAATATGCCAGGCCACTCTGACGAAATCCAAGCCATAGACCGCCCTGCACAGGACCGGGGAATAGAACATCGGCCCAGTCTTTACGTCCTAACCTAGCCCAAGGGATCAGTTCGACAACGCTTCCCTGAAGCAAATGAAAAAGGCCATGATCCTGGCTGATCCAGATATTCCCCGCACTGTCCCCGGCGATGGAATGGACGGTTCCAGCGGGCAGGCCGCTTACGGGAATAAACCGGCCATTCTCTAAGTAGGCAACCCCGCGACGCGTGGAGACCCAAATTCGCTCCTGATCGTCCTGAAAGATGGACTCCACGCCATCATCCGGCAATCTACTGCTTCGCTTGCGGTAAATCGTAATTCGCCAGTGATTCCATCTGTTCAGGCCATCAAGCGTGCCGACCCACAAGCTGCCATCCCTGGCCGCTAGAACCGACTCAACAAAGGCATTAGATAAACCTTGCTTGACGGAAATCGTGGGGATGGCGAAGTCGCGAAAGCGGTCGAGGCCATCACTGGTAGCGACCCAAATGTCGCCTTCCCGATCCTCAAAGACGCTAAAGGCGAGATCGCCTGAGAGGCCGTCAGATCGCGTAAACAGATCCGTCCTTCCCTGGTGCACATGCAAAAGCCCGCGGCCGTTCGTTCCGATCCATAGACCGCCATCGCGATCCCGGAGCAGCCTTCCGGCCGTGAACCGCCGCCCTGCGATTGGAACCAGATACGGCTCGACTCTCCCGCCGATGAGCTGTCTGATCCCACCGAGCGTTGAGATCAAGAGCGAGCCGTTGTCACCTTCCGACAGACCTTGCGTCAGGTCTGGCATCGGATAGAGTTTCGGAGGACCAGGCTTCCATCGCCACACCTTCGCTGTCCCGTTCGCTGCCGCCCAGAGATTGCCCCGGCTATCCTCATATAAATTGCCCACTCCGCTGCCAAGACTGCCGTCCTCTCCGTAGCACTGGACTCTGCTGTTCTGAATCGCGCAGAGTCTTCCCGCGGGAATCGCATACCCGCCAGCCCACACCGTTCCTTCACGATCCTCCAGGAGCCCGACAACGCCCTGCCCAGCGAGTTCCGGATAGTGAGTCAGCTTGCCGTCCTTCCAACTGGCAAGTCCTTCATCGGTGCCAATCCAAAGACGCCCATCCCGCGCGACGAACAGGCATCGAATGCGGCCGCCGGGGAGATGCTCACCCGCTGGCGGCTGCCAGGGGACGAACCGGACGCCGTCGAACCGGACCAACCCGAAATCGGTACCAAGCCACAGATAGCCATCCGGTGTTTGAGCAATTGCCCACACAGCCCCCTTGAGAGATCCGTCGCGGACGGTCCACGCGGTGTGCGCGTATTGATTGATGTCGAGAGAGGGGTTTAAGGCAGAAGCGCAAGGGCAGCACACCAGGAGGATGCCTAGCGCGATACGGGCTCTTCGTGTTGTAGAATAGGCCTTTGACCTGCTCTGTTTGTGCGCTCTCTCCACGTAGGCACAATTATCTCCTACCGATGCAGCTTGTGGAGCGGGTTCTTAACCTGCGGCGGGTCTTAACCGGGTTCGTCGCGCTGTCTTGAAATCGGCACGCAGTCTAGAGCCGCCCCACAGTTCTGCTTATGGCGGAACAGACTAGTCCTGCTCGAATTCGAAATCCGGCGCGCCCAGGCTAAAAGATTCATTGGACATGCCAACCGAACCCAGAACCACTTTATCTGCCTCACCGATCAACGTCAGTTCGGGAGCTTCGTATTGTCTCTGCATTCTATTCACCTCCTTTCGTTTCTTGTCCGAAAAATTCGCTTGTTTATGCTGCCTGACGCCCGGCCCCAAGCGGCCGACTCTGCGCGCGATTTCGAAGCCACAATTCGAGCAGGATGATCTGACGCAACTGCGACTCGTTGCAGTCGAGCCCGGCAGACAGCCGCTCCAGGCGCGAGAGCATACTGGTACGGTCCACGAATCCTTGCTCGACTAATTGCAATTGCCGCGCCTTCAGGAGATCGCAGGCAAGTGGCCGGAGCGCCTCTTGCCACGGGGCGTTGAACAAGCTCTTGGATCGCCGCTTCCGCAGCTTGAGCGGCCACAGATCCGATAGTGCGCGGCGCATCAATCTCCGCGGCTCGCCAGGCCGGCAGAGCATGTCCGCCGGCACCGTCATGAGAAACTCCACCAGAGGCCGGTGAGCAAACGGGTGCGTGTAGTCGAGGTGCTGCAAAGGCTCCGGCGGTTGCAGCGAGCGCAGTTCCAGAATCGTTGACAGAGCCTGAAAATACTTCCGGCGTTCCGGCGGCGCCTGCATCCAGGCATTCGAGAAAAAGCTCCCCGGTTCGGAGAGGCCAGTCCGGTTACAAAAACCAGGGAGAAGGGATGTCGCGGTGCTCTTCGGATTGTACGAACCATCCGGCGTCGTAAAGATCGCGGCGGGCGCCAACGCAGGTGGCAGAGCCGCCCGTATTGCCCGCCAGAGAATCCAATAGATGGGAAGCCCGAGGATCTTGCTCCAGGCGAGCGATTCTCGACACGCTTGGCCGATGCGGAAGTGGCGCAGGGCCGCCGCCACCTGAAGGCTATCGTCGAACCAGTTTCCCATCACGAGGTCGCCGTTGATCCCTGTCAGGAAAACCTTGGCGCCTAGTCGGCGTGCTACCGCCGCAACCGCCGTTCGCAGCGGCGCGAAGCTTTCTGGCGTTGCATTCCCTACCTGTGTCTCGCTGATGAGCGGATCGTCTTGCGTCGAGATATGCACTCCTTCAATCCCGCAGAACGACTCGACCTCGCGAATGAACGGCTCGTCCAGCGAGTTCCGCCAGAGGTAGCTCACGGTGGCGAGACGCGAAGCGCCGACCGTGCCGCTTCGCATCAGATGCCTTGCCATGCAGACCACGGATGAAGAATCAAGGCCGCCGCTGAGTTCGGCAAGCACTGGTGAATCCGTCTGCAACCGGACGGCGACCGCCTCGCGAAGCAGCGCGCGAAGCTGCTCCTCGTACCGGCGCTCGCTCCGGTACCGGATGATATCGCCATTCGGCAACGCCCAGAACCGGCGAATCGTCGTCTCCTTAGCCGACACGCACACCGCGTGACCGGGAGGAACGGAGTAGATACCCCTATATGGCGTATGGTTCGGGCATCCGCCGAACATCAGGAATCCAGCCACGTACTGCTCGTCAAGCTCGCTGATGTCCGTCGCTTCCACGAGAGATTGTAAACGGCTCGACCAGAGGACTCGTCCCTGTTGCACGTGATAGTAAAGCGGGCGCACGCCTGCGAAGTCGCTCGCAAGAATGACAACGCCGTTGGCCCGGTTGTGAATGACGACGCTCCAATCGCCGATCAGGTGAACCAAACCGCTGATGCCCCAACGTTCGTAGGCCGCTCGGGCGAGAGCCGCGTTGCTCGTGTCGCCCCGCAGCGAGTCTCTCAATCGAAGAAGCAGATCGTCGCGATTATCCAGCCGGCCATCCCATAAGAGGATTTCGGTTCGGTCACGGTTGAAGGGGCTATCCAGCCCCAAGCAGTCCAGTAGTATCAGTTGGGCTTGTGTATTCATGTTTTCTTCCCACGCGGGCTAAACGGTGTAGAGCACCTGCAGTCGCGTCTGGTAGGCAGGCGAGCCATTCACAATGCGACCGTCTACCTCTACCCACGCATGCGAAAAGAACGGCGACGGGCGATAGCCGATCACCAGTTTCGCGACTATGCCGCACTTTCTGAGCAACCGCACCGCGCAGACCGATCGTTGCAGGCAGAGCACCGGCTTCCAGTAGAGACACGTCGCCAGCAGAACGGCGTCGCAGATGGCTTGTTCCAGCTCGGGGCTGGTGAGTTTCGGCGCGCTGGATTGCCGACTTAACTGCCGCTGAATGCACCCGAACCCGCGCAGCCAGATGATCGCTTCGAAGCGGGCAAGTTCATAGAGCGCCCTACAAACAAGCCAGGCGTACTTGGCACCTTTCATGATTCGGCCCTCCGCTCGATCAGGCTATTCCGCTCGAGTTCGGCCAGAAAGCGCGCAGTATGTTCCCGCGCGATCGTTCGGGCGATTTGATATTCACTGGTAAGCTTCTCCGCAATCCCTTCCAATGACAGTCGCTGCTCAATGCAGCACCAGATGCAAGCGCCGGCCCGATTTGAACGGAACAAGCGCCCTCTGCGAGTGTGTAAAATAACGACTCCATCTTCATGGATGGAAGCTGCGGCATCGGGACTTATCTTTACCACATGATTATTAATCTGGTCTTTGATTGCAGTCATAGCTGTGACGAAGTCAAACACTCCAATAACAGGATGGCAGTACTGTCAGAAATTGGGAACCCTAATAATGGGATCGATATTCATTCTTTCGTGTGAGGGTTTTCGATCCGGCGGGTGGGGATGCGTCCCTCTTTTGAGGCGAGTCGGTCAAGAATGCTTTTGACCAGCTTTTTCTGTGTGTCATCCGTATCGAGAGTTGCCCGCCCGGGCGCGATCGGAAGAATCCCTGTTTCCTTCTGAACCAGACCTTGCGCCCGATAGACTCCGCCATTCGTGAGGTTGGGATTCCTGGCTTCCTTCCACGGCTGATTTCATTCGGCAGCGAAAGCGCATGGAGATCGCCGTCCGAGTCCTCCTGGATTGTGCCGTTGGTAGTTTCACCGGCTCTGAGTCCTTCCGCAGCAGCACAGCGCCATCGTACAGAGGGGGGCATCAACAACGAGGCCGCTCCTGCCGGTTTTGAGCGTAGAATACCCTAAGGCAGACGGTCGGGAGAAAAGCGATCTAAAGCCATAGGTGCAGAAAGGAGGCCATGTGGGTTCTGATCCGCGTCGACGTAGGTGCATCCAGGACCGCCTGATTTCCTCACCCCTCCCAAGTTTTATGGGGCGCCCTCTATTCGCGCCTGGAAATCGAGTGTGGGTGCTCGTGGTTGCTCTGTTGGCTGCGGCGCCACTGCTGGCGCAGAACGGCGCACTTTCCGGCTTAATCACCGACCCCGCCGGCCGGGCGGTGCCAAGCGCACGAATCAGTGTGGAGAATTCCAGCACCACCGCAACACGCGCCGTCCTCTCAAACCAGCAAGGCGAATACAGCGTACCAGCCCTCCGACCCGGTCCTTACAACATTACCGTAGAGGCAACCGGATTCAGACCCATCCACCAGGTGGGCGTCGTGGTCGAAGTGGATCAACGCGCTCGTATCGATTTCGCGCTGACGGTCGGGAGCAACACAGAAAGTATCACGGTGCAGGGCAGCGCGCCGCTTCTCAACACCTCAGACGCATCGGTGAGTACTGTGATCGGCAACCGGTTCGTGGAAAACATGCCTCTGAATGGGCGGAGCTTTAGTTCCCTCATCGATCTTGCGCCCGGAGTGGTGCTGACGCCGTCCAATTTTTACGACCAGAGCCAGTTCAGCGTGAACGGCCAGCGGCCGGATACGAACTATTTTATGGTGGATGGAGTCGGTGCCAACCTGGGAACAAGCGCCTCGAACTTAGGCCAGGGTGGGGCGGGCCAACTTCCGGTAACCAGCACATTTGGAGGGACCAGCAACCTGGTGTCGCTGGATGCGCTGGAAGAGTTCCGGATTCAAACATCGACTTTTGCGCCGGAATATGGACGCACACCGGGCGCTCAAGTATCGGTAGTCACAAAGTCCGGTACGAACACGTTTCACGGCACTGCGTTCGAGTACTTCCGCAACGACAAGCTCGATGCCAACGATTGGTTCGCGAACCGCAACGCTCTGGCGAGGCCCGAGTTGCGGCAGAACGATTTCGGCGGCGTGCTGGGCGGGCCGCTGAAGAAAGATAAGCTATTTTTCTTCGGCTCTTACGAAGGGCTGAGGGTACGCCAACCCCAAGTTGCGGATACATTCGTGCCATCAGTGGCCACGCGCCAGAATGCGCCCGCAGCCGTCCAGCCGCTGCTCAACGCCTTCCCGCTGCCGAATGGGCGAGATCTCGGCAATGGAACAGCCGCATTTTCGGCCGGCTACTCCAATCCCTCCACGCTGAATTCTTCCGGCATCCGGATCGATTACCTGCCATGGGAAAGAGTGACTATTTTCGGAAGGTACAGTGACGCTCCATCGAGCCTCGATCAGCGTGCCCCCAGCGGTTATGAGCCTAGCAACGTTTCGAATGTAAAGTACCGAACCCAGAGTCTGACCCTGGGAACCAACCAGGCGCTCACTCCACGTTGGACCAACGAGTTCCGCTTCAACTACAGCCGGAGCCGGGCGAACAGCTTCGACACGCTCGACAATTTCGGAGGCGCAGTGCCTCCTATGGGCTCAGTGCTGTATCCATATCAACCGTCTGCTTCTCCGCAAAACTCCCTTTTTGCTTTTTATGCCGGCTCTGGACTCGTATTCTTTACCGGCAAGTTGGGAGACAACTTGCAGCAACAGATCAATGTGACAGACGGCGTTTCCAGCATCATTGGCGCACACCAACTGAAGTTCGGGTTGGATTATCGCCGCCTCAATCCCGAATCCGTACTTGTGCCCTATCAGGTGCAGTATCTCTTCCTTTCTTTGTCAAACCTCCTTGCCAACAATGTACCCCAGGCAGGCGTAGCTTCGAGGACCGATGTGCAACTGATTTTCTCCAACTGGAGCCTGTTCGCCCAGGACACATGGAAGGCGACGCGCACATTGACCATCACCTATGGCCTGCGATGGGAATACAATTCCGCGCCCTCATCGCCCAATGGCACTCTTCCGTTTACCGTAACGGGCGTGGATAATCTGTCAACCATGACACTGGCCCCGCCGGGCACGCCCTTGTGGCATCCGCAAAAAGACGATTTCGCTCCGCGGCTCGGGCTGGCTTGGCAGCCGCATCCGAATCTGGTCCTAAGGGCAGGCGGCGGGATCTTTTACGACCTCGGATATTCCGCTGTGGCGGATGGGGCGAGCGCGTTCCCGTACACGCAGCAGAACATTGTCCGCAATACCTCATTCCCCCTGAGTGCTGCGGCTGCCGCGCCGCCTCTGTTTACGACGACGCCCCCTGTTGCGTTCCTTGCAGTCGTGGACCCGAATCACGTCTTACCCCGAACCTATGAGTGGAACGCGGCTGTGGAGGAGACTCTGGGAAAGGCCGATGTCATGACGGTCACCTACCTCGGCGCGGCGGGACGGACGCTGATGCGGCAGGACTTCTACAACGCGCCGAATCCCAACTTCACCGGCGAATTTGATCTGATGAGGAACGCGGCAGACTCTAGCTATCAGGCCTTGCAAGCCCAGTTCAGGCATCGCCTGGCGCGCGGTCTCCAGACATTACTCTCTTATACCTGGGCGCATTCGATCGACGATGCTTCCTCCGACGCCTATTACCTGAATGTGCCGCCGGGAGTTTCGTCCTCGGAACGAGCCTCATCCGACTACGACATCCGGCATACGTTCTCAGGCGCAGTTTCGTATAACATTCCCGCGCCGGACCGCGGAATCTGGAAGTCGATATTTGGAAACTGGTCGACGGATTCGATCGTTTATGCCCGCACCGCGCCGCCGGTGAATGTGGTAACCGGACAGAATCCTTTCGGCGGCTACTTTTCGGGAGCAACCGGCGTGCAGCGCCCGAATCTGGTTTCCGGAGTGCCGCTCTGGATTGCTGATCCGAACGTAGCAGGCGGAAAGAGAATCAATCGAGCGGCATTCATCACACCCACCGGACAGGTCCAAGGAAATCTGGGACGAAATGCCCTCCGCGGATTCGGCGCGACGCAGGTCGATTTAACGCTGCGCAGACAGTTCAAACTCCGGGAGCGGCTTTCCCTTCAGGCGCGAGCGGACCTTTTCAACCTCTTCAACCACCCCAATTTTGGACCGCCCACAAACTATCTGACCTCTCCTCTATTCGGCCAAGCGACCCAGATGCTGGGAGCCTCGCTGGGAAGCGGCGGCCAGAATGGCGGCCTCAATCCGCTGTATCAAATCGGCGGCCCGCGATCGGCACAACTGGCTCTGAAGCTTCTGTTTTGAGCGCCGACCGCTGAGTGCCTTCGAAATTCTCAACAAAAAGAGCGAATCACATTTCTTCCCGTCAGACAGCTATACGGATGTTCGGAGACCTTTCGCACCGATTCGGCGCATGGACTTACCCAGGGCGGTCTCCTTCGCTTGCCGGTAGTCCGCCCAATTCTTCTTCCGGGCTGCCACGATGCGGCGTTCTGCTGCCTCCCTTAGCATCCTGCGGCTTGGGACCTGTATCTGAGCGGCAACATCTTTGTGGAGGAAAAACGCGTAATACTTGCCAACGTCAGGTACTGGAATCGCAAGCAGCGGTGTGCCCGATTCTTTCAGGTGGCGCGCAAACGAACCACTGTGGAGATGGAATCGCCTGGCGAGGACCGACGTAGCCACATAGCCTGCCGCGAAACGTTGAACATCCAGGAGCCAATTTGGCCTTGACGGGCAAGGTCCCAGATTCGCCCGCCGGCCGTGTGTGCGATCACCTCCGCCTTGTTCGCGGTCACCCGCAGCGAGTTTCGACGCGTGGGCAGGCGAGGACGCCTTCGCAGAAGCACTACCCCACAAAGATCAGAACCCCGGCGTGTGCCCGACTGTTTGCTCCAGTTCCGCCCAGGCGAGCAGATACCCCAGGTTCGCTTGCAGGAAATCCGCCTGCGCCTTGTAGGTGGCCGCCGTCGCATGGCGCCGGTCGGAGACCAGGATCACGCCCTGCGCAAGCTGGTTCTGCGCCAGCCGATCGCTTTCCTGGCGCAGCTTGACCACCTGGTCCGCTACCTGGACCATGTTTCGCGTGCGCACCACTTTGTTGTAACTTCGCTCGATCTCAACCGCCACCGCCTCCTTCAGCCGGCGGAGATTCTCTTCAGCTTGCGCCAGTTGCGCTTCGCGCTCGCGCACCGCCGCCCGCCGCTTGCCGAAGTCGAAGACATCCCAATTGAGGTTGACTCCAAACGTGCCGAAGTTGTGCACCGCGAACGCCACACCGTCCTGGTAGCTGTGCCGGGCGTACGCAGTGACGTCCGGTATGTAGGCCGTTTTTGCAGCGGACACTCCGGCCCGCGCCTTGCGAACGGTTTCCTCAGCGGCCAGGATCTCGGGGTTTTCCGACCAGGCAGTCTGCACATATTCCTCTGGACGGCGCTGGTCGAAACTCGCCGGCACCGCGGCGTCGAGCTCCAGGCGCGTGTCGAGCGGCAGACCGAGAAGGTCGTTCAATTCCGTGGTCAGGTCGGACAATTGGAGCTCGGCGGTGAGCACCGCCTGCTGGCTTTCGAGCAGGCCGGCGCGGCTGTCGATGGCAACCACGCGCAGCGCGGCGCCGTTGCGCACGTCGTCCTCGCTCTCGCGCAGGTGTTCGCCGGCGTAGGTGGTCTGCTGCTCGGCTGCCTGCTTCTGCAGGCCGGCGATGAGGATACCGAAATACAGGGCATGCACCTTCAGAGCGACCTGGTTCTCCGCCTTCTTCAGATCGTCGCGAGAGACCGCGACGTCCGCGGCCGCGATCCGGTTGGCGTCGTGAATCCGCAGCAACTGTGTGAGCGGCTGGGCGATCATGGTCCCGCTGGAAAACACGGTTTTATTTCCCTGGGACAAAATCCCGGATTGGGGAGGAACGGGCGTTCCAACGACTTGCCCGAACGCACCCGCGGGAATCGCCACAAACGGGAGATCGGTCATGTGCAGTGCGTTCGATTGGTTCGTGATCGTCGGGAAGTAGGCGGATCGCTGACCCAACTTCTTCTGCTCGTCTTCGATCACCTTGAGACGCGCGATCTTGAGCGCCCGGTTCTGGCTGACGGCGAGATGCACCGCCTCGGTGAGGGTGAGATGCCGAGTCCCGGCGCCCCGCTGCGGGAAGGCCGCCTGGGCGCCAATCGCGGTCACGACGACGATTTTGTGTAAGCACGCTCGATTCATTGCATGTTCCTCAAATCCCCGTAACTGATCTTGCCGGGCCGCAGAAAAAGCATGAGCAGCAGGTACGCCACCGCCGTCCACGCGATCAACGTGAACGCATCGGCCGTAGCCAGCGTGAATGCCTGCGCCCGCACTTGTAGATGAAGAATTCCGACCGCGCGGGCTTGAGCTTCCTCCGCTCCGGTGGACCCCGGCAGTACGCCGCCCGTCAACATACGTACCCGATCGTCGGTCAGCCAATTGCCCACTTCCACGTGCAGCCCCAGCAGGTTGGAATGAAATTGCTCGCGCACCGAGAGGAAGCGCGTCAGCACCGCGACGCCCACCTGGCCGCCGAAGATGCGGATGAAGTGCATGAAGCCCGAGAAGGTCGCGATGGTTGCAGTGTTTGCCAGAGCCCCCGACTCGAGCGCCTCCAGAACGATGCTGCCCACCAGTCCGACGTACGTGCCGGCAAAACCCGACGCCAGCAGAAGTTCCACCAGCTCGAAGTTCCTTCCGGCCCAGGAGCTATCCACGTGCCCGCACACCCACACCGCTACCGACACAGCGGTCAGACCAACCGATAAGATCAGCCGCGAATTGGTGTGGATGATCAACGCCGCTACCAGCCACACGACGGCAAACATCGGGACCGCGACCCAGGCGAGCGCACGGCCGGTTTCGAGAGGCCTGTATTGTTGAATATTCCCGAGAAAGCCGGGGATCAAGACAATGGTCGCCAGGTGACCGAACTTGAATACGAAAATTGAGACCGCCAGGATGATTGTATTCCTGCGGTTGAGGAAGGAGAGCGCCACCGCCGGATTCGGTTGCACCAGCCGTCGCACGACGGTGGCGGCCAGCAGAAAGAGACCTGCCGCCGACATCGCCACGATCGTGCCGGAGTGCAGCCAATCCAGCCTCTCGCCCTGATCAAGCGCCGCGTACAAGAGGGCGAGTGCAACACTGAAATAAGCGAACCCGCGCCAACTCGGATGCGGCCCCGCTTGCGGCCGCCACGGGATACCGAAATAGACGCAGATCATCATCACCGGCGTGAGCAC
>Ga0335083_10006573_pt1 | contig 14470 bp, 7 predicted proteins | sample Lox_Sample_42_FD_206716 | JGI IMG/M metagenome (GOLD analysis project Ga0335083, IMG submission 206716) | Soil microbial communities from Loxahatchee National Wildlife Refuge, Florida, United States - Lox_Sample_4.2 | ecosystem: Environmental > Terrestrial > Soil > Wetlands | place: USA: Florida...
AGCTCACCGGAGATCCCGGTGCGCAGCACGCGAACCGGGCTTCCGCCCACGGTTGAGGCGCGGGCCCGGTTAAAGGCGATGTCGCGCAGCGGCTCACCCTGGCCGTGTCACTCTGAAATGGCCCCACCTTCTACTTTGATTCGGCTCCACCTGGGAGCGGGCGGGGCGGGCTAGTTCTCCTCTGATTTGGCCCCGGCCGTGGGGCCGGTTCTGGCGACACGCCGGGCTGGTTGCGGGACATGTGGTGCGGCTGCGCGGATAGTGGTCACATTCTGCTGTTTCCCGCTCACGGAGGGCGGATGGGACGGGACAGGGTGGAGCTGTTCGCTGCGATCCGGGAGGACCGCCGGCGGGGTGAGGGAGTCCGGGCGATCGCCCGGAAGCACGGGGTGCACCGGCGGACGGTGCGGGAGGCGCTGGCGTCGCCGGTGCCGGCCCCGCGGAAGGTGCCGGAGCGGGCGGCGCCGGCGCGGGACGCGGTGGCGCCGCTGATCGACGCGATGCTGCGGGAGGACCTGGACGCGCCGCGCAAGCAGCGGCATACCGCCAGGCGGGCGTGGGCGCGGCTGCGCGATGAGCACGACGCGGACGTGTCGTACTCCTACGTCGCGCGGTACGTGGCCCGCCGCCGCCCGGAGATCGAGGCGGCGGCGAAGGGGCGGGCGGGGAGCCTGGAGGGGTTCGTGCCGCAGCTGAAGGAGCCGGGGGCGGAGGCCGAGGTCGACTTCGGGCCGGTCGCGGTCACGCTGGACGGGCGGGACGCGGCCTGCCAGATGTTCGCCTACCGGCTGTCGTTCTCGGGCAGGGCCGTGCACCGGGTCTACGCGTCCTGCGCGCAGGAGGCCCTGCTGGAGGGGCACGTGACCGCGTTCGCGGTGACGGGCGGCGTCCCGCGGGAGCACATCCGCTACGACAACCTGACGCCGGCGGTGACGAAGGTCCTCAAGGGCCGCGACCGGAAGGAGAACGCCCGCTGGCTGTCGTTCCGGACCTGGTACGGGTTCGACGCGTTCTCTTCGAGGGCGACCCGGACAAGGCCCTGCGCGAGTACGAGGAAGAGGCCAGGGGCCGGCTCCGCGCCACTGTGGACGCCACGGAGCGCAGACCCGGGCGGAGCTGTGCCAGCTGCCGTCTCGCACCGTCCTGCCCCGAGCTGCTGCCGGTCCCGGGACTCCTCGGGGTAGAAGATGTCACCCGCCCGCGGCGCACCGTCTCCGTCACCGACCTGCGCCGCCACGACAAGTGCCCGGCGCAGGAGCACCTGCGGCGCCTACGCCTGCCCCGCAGGCCCGGCATTGAATACGGCAGCCCGGCCGTCCAGCGGGGGAAAGCGGTCCACAAGCTTCTGGAGCAGTTGCATGCCCGCACGCCGCACCGGCCCTGCACCCTCGCCGACGTCCCTGATCCCCGGGGGTGGAGCGCCGGGGAGTGGCCCTTGACCGGCCGTGGAGCGGAGCTCGGCGCCCAGATGATGGCCCGGCACGTCGCCGTCTGCCCGCTGAAGTACGCCGACCTCGGCATGCCCCTGAGCACCGAGCCTGTCCTGGCCTTCAACGACCCGGCGTCGGACACCGTGGTGATCGCCGAGCCCGACCTGCTGTACTGGGACGGCGGCGGTCGGGTGTACCGGGAGACCAAGACCACCGGGTACATCGCGGAGAGGTCGGGGAAGGACGTCCTGGAGGTATACCCTCAGGCGGCGCTCGCGCTGGTGCTGCTGGCGGAAGGCGCCCTCGGCGGCGACCCTGCCAGGTCGCGGGTGGAGCTGGAGATCCTCCGCCCCACCGGCCCTGACCTGGAGCTGATCAGCACCGGCGATCCGGGCCGCGTCGCGAAGGCCCGTGAGGTCATCGCCTCGCTCGCTGGCCCCTGGCTATCCGACCGCGAGTTCGCGGCTAAGCCAGAAGCAAAGCGCTGCGCGGACTGCGAAGTCGCGCAGTGGTGCCCGTCGGCCCTCCTCGCCCCTCCCGATGACGGAGACTCGCGGCCCGGCGGGAAGCCGGACGCCCCGCCGACCCCGTCCGCCCAGTCAGCTGCTGCCTTACCAGGAGGAACTCATGATGCCTGAGCAAACGCTCCCCCTGGTACCGCACAACGGGGTGACGCTTCTGCGGACCGTGGCCACTGCGGTCCTTGACCTGAGCGATGTGCCCAATCCGGGCACGTTCACGCTGCCGTACCCGGCTGAGGCCCAGCGCGCCCTGGACCGCACCGTGCTCGCCTGCCTGCTGCGCGGGGCCGAGCCGCCGCGCGGTGTCCCGGACCTGCTGGTCTGGTGCCGGGAGATCCCGGTCGTCGACTGGCCGCTGGACCTCCCGGAGGACCTGGCGGCCCCGAATGAGTACCTGATCGACCCGCACGGCCTGGAGCCGACGCAGCTGTGCTACGAGTGGGCGATCAGCCGCCGTGACTCGGCCGCCGAGCAGGTCGAGCGCGAGATGGTCTTCACGGCCATCGAGCAGTGCCGGGCCGCCCGCATGCCAGAGGCGTACGCGGCGTTCCGGCGGCTGCTGATCGAGCATCCGGTGCTCACCCGCGGGGAAGCCGCGGCGACCGGACTCGAGCCGGCCTTCCTCCCGGTCGCGGACCTCCTGCCGCACATCTACCTGCCCGCCCCGGCCGGCTGGGCGCGCGACGGCGTGCTCTACTCGTGCGGCCGCTGCAAGACCCTGCTGGTTCCCACCCGCGACGACGGCTGGTGGTGCGAGAACGACCGCTGCCGCCGCACCGGCCCCGCTCCGGTCGGCAAGACCTACCCCGAGGACGACGGCGGTGGGGTCCTCACCCTGACCCGTCCCCTGCGCCTGTTCGTCACCGCCCCTGGAAGAGCCGAACTGCGGCTGGAGAAGAAGCTCCACGGCCTGCGGCTCCGGCCCCAGATGTGGCCCGGGTACGACGCCTACGACTTGCACGTCACTCTGCCCAGCGGCCAGGAGTGGGCGGTCGACGTGAAGGACTGGGCCAGCCCCGCCCTGCTCGGCCGCCAGATCAGGCCGCTACCTGAGGACCCGCGACATGACAGGGCTTTCATCGTCGTCCCCGACCACCGTATGAGCCGCAGGCCCGGCTACCTGGACATCGTGGCCAAGAACATGCGCAAGGCAGCCGCCGCGAAGGTGACGGTCATGAGCGAACGGCAGTTCACCGCAGCAGTCCGCGATGCCCTTGCGGAGCACGGCGGCCAGGGCGCGGACCACGAGAGCGAGGACGATCATGCGTGACCGCAGCATCTGGCAGGCGGGACTCCTCGACGAGTTGGAGCCGCACCTGGACGACCCCAAACCCCGCCTCACGGCATCCCGCCTGTGCGAGACTGAGCTGGGCCTGTACCTGATGGAGCAGCTCATACCCGGGCATCCGGCCGAGGCCGGATGGACGCTGCTGGGCGGCTACCCCTTTGCCCGCGCCATCGATGCCGTCACCACCCCCGAGCAGGAGCGGATGCTGCAGGTCGCCCGGCACCTGCTCTGGCCGCTGCGCCGCCCGCGGAGCTGGACCCTTGCGCTGGACCGCTACGCGCAGGTCGAGGACAGGCTGCGCGGGTACTTGCTGGACGGCCCCGGCGACACCGCGCGGCGGCGGCGCCCGGCCATCGCCGCGCAGCGCTGGGAGGCGTATGCCGCCGCGCTGGCTACGCCGCCGCCCTTCGTCATGCAGGGGACCCCCGTGGCTGCTCCCGGACTGTACCGCTTCCGGGAGCGACCGGCACGCAACGGAGCCGAGCTGCTGTGGACCAGCGTCGAGCTTCCCGAGGCGCTGCCCGCGCTGCCCGGTGCCGAGCACGAGCTCGGCACCCCGCTGGCCGGAGGCGGCAAGCCGCTGCACGTCCGCTGGGACGAGCTGGCCGATACCGCGGCCTGGATGGACGCGGAGCTGGCCGCACGCAACGAGCCGCCTGGGCGGTGGGCACACAGGTTCAGCCGCGTGGGGCTATCGGTCCGGGATACCGAAAGGTCAGACTTCACCGGGGCAGAGATCCTGACGATCGACCAGATGCTGCACATCGTCGGCATGGTGGGCGCAGGCAAGAGCACGCTCCGCGACGTTCTCGCGGTATGGGCCGCCCAGCACGGCCTGCGCTCCACCCTTGTCGTCTCCGACGTCGCCGAGGCCCTCCACCTGGTCGCGCTGTTCACCTCGCTCGGCTTCACCGCCGCCCCCGTGCTCGGCGCCTCCACCCGCGAGCGGCACGTCCAGCGGATGCACCGGCGGCTGGCCGCCCGCGGGAACGCCTCGCTGCTCGCCCACGACTCCCACGCCTTCGACTACCTGAGCACAGCATGCCCGCTCGACGCGCTGCGCGGCGCGGAGGCCCCGGACCCCCTCCGCTTCACCGACGCCCCGTGCGCGAGCCTGTACCCTGCCCGCCGCAAGGACCAGGAGCGGCGACTGTCCGCGCTCGCCCCGCCGCCCGAGGACGAGGAAGAAGACGACGGCAGGCCCCGCAGCAAGCGGCACAGCTGCCCGCTGTGGCACCAGTGCCCGCGCCACTACGGGGCACGGGAGCTGGTCGCGGCCGACATCTGGGTCGCCACCCCGGCGAGCCTCATCCATACCGCCGTGCCGTCTCAGCAGAACCCCGAGCGGCTGCGCTACCTTGAGCTGGCCTGCCGCCGCAGCGACCTGATCGTGGTGGACGAGGCCGACCGGGTCCAGATGCAGCTGGACATCATGTTCGCCCCCGCCACCACCCTGGCCGGGAAGGCCCCCAACTCGTGGCTCGACGAAGTCCACGCCCGCAAGATCGAGGAACTGTCGCGCAGCGGCCGGACCCAGCTCTCGGACGGCGACGTGCGCCGGTGGACCGCAGCGGTTAGCTCGGTCACCAGCGCGACGGACCGCATCTACGAGATCCTGCTCATGCGGCCCGATATCCGCCGGTGGGTGGAGGCCGACTACTTCAGCGCATGGACGCTGCAGCAGAAGCTCATCGACGAGTGGTTCGGCCCGGAGGAAGGCCCCGGGCAGCCGGACGCGGCCGATGTCCTCGACCGGCCGGGCCCCGAATGGGACGACCCCCGGCACGACGAGCCCGCAGACCAGTCACCCGGCGACAGCACGGAACGGCAGTCAGGCCCCCGCGAGGACAGCGGGCAGAGGGCGCTGGTCATCAAGATCCTCGACGAGTTCCGTGATGACCCGCTCGGGGACACCGACAAGCACAGCGCCGAGGCCAGCGCCCTTATCCAGCTCACCCGCCACCTGCTGCACGCCGCCGGAACCACGAACGTCCGCCAGATCGTCCGCGAGCAGCTGCTCGCCCTGTCCGGCCAGCCGGACCCGGAGGTCATCGCCTACGACACCAAAAAGGCCCGGGAGGACGCCAAGCGGAAGCTCGGGGAGCAGCGCCGGCAGTTCGAGTTCACCCTCCTGCTGTCCGTCTTGCATACGCGCCTGGACATGATGACGGAGATGTGGCCGCGGGTCGAAGCGGCGCTGAACCTCGTCGGGACGTCCAACGCGCTGTCCCGGCGCCCGCCCGAGGACTACCGGCCCCTCGTCCCGGAATCGCCCATGGGTAACATCCTCGGGTTCCAGTTCCAGCCCGACTCCAGCTCCCGCGAGCCGCAAAGCGGGGAACTGCGGTTCTTCCGGTGCGCCGGGTCCGGGCGTGAGCTGCTCCTCGGCCTGCCGGGCCTGACCGCCGCCGACGGCCTGCCCGCACCGCACGTCGTGCTGATGTCCGGCACCAGCTGGGCGGGAACCTCCACCCGCTACCACGTGCTCACCGAGGTCGGCGCGATCCTCAGCCCCCCGCAGGACGAACTCGACGCCATCGACCGGACGACGTTCACCCCCTGCTTCCTCAAAGACGCCGCAGGCAAGCCGCTGAAGCTCTCCGGCGCCAAGCCCCACCTGCGCCCGCGCGTACTGGAGCAGATGCTCAGCCAGCTCGCCCGGCCGCGCCCTGACGGATCAGCCAGCCCGATGCAGGCGGAGCTTGCCGCCATCGGCGACGACAGCCGCAGGCGGCTGCTCCTGCTCACCGGCAGCTACGACGAGGCCCGCCGGGCGGCAGACTACCTGGAGACCATCGAGCGCTGGGCCGGGCGGGTCTGCCGGCTCGTCTCCGACGACGCGGAGCAGGACCACCTGTGGCGTGAGGCCGCCCACGCGCCCTCTACCCGCAGGGGCGCCCCCGCGGCGCTACGGCGCGGGGACGTCGCGACCTTCGCCGAGACCGGCGCGGAAGTGCTCGTCGCCCCGCTCCTTGCCATCGAGCGCGGCCACAACATCCTCAACGACGAAGGCACGGCGGCGATCGGCTCGGTGTTCTTCCTCGCCCGCCCGCACCCCCGGCCAGACGACATCGGCCTGGCCATCCAGGCCGTGAACGACTGGGCCGCCCGGATGCTGAGGGACGGCAGCTTCAGGGAACTGGTCCGCGACGAGGACACCCTGGACGCCGCCGGCAAGGAGTTCCGCCACCAGGCCCGCGCGAAGTGGCGCCACCTGCTGAACCAGCCCATGGCTTATTCCCGGCTCGGCGAGGAAGAGAAGGCCTCGTTCACCTGGGACCAGCTCGTGGTCATCTGGCAGGTCATCGGCAGGCTCGTCCGCGGCGGCGTGCCCGCCCGCGTCTTGTTCGTGGACGCGCCCTTCGCGGAGCGGCAGGCTCGGGGCCTGTCCGGCGACACAGCCGAGACCAGCCTGCTCGCCAGCATGCTGCACGTGCTGGCCCCCTACTGCGGCGACAGCGAACCGCCATCCGGCGGCAGCCCGGTCCCGGCCCTGGACCGCGTGCTCGTCACGACCCTCTACAAGCCGCTCTATACGGCCCTGTCCCGGCTTTTCCCCGCCTCTGAAGCGGCCCCCGCTGCGATCACGCACCTGGAGACCTCGTGACCACCTTCGACTCCATCCGGCTCACCGCCTACCAGCCCGACCGCGACGCGGGCGCGTTCACCCAGGACTGGTTCGGTCTGGCGTTCCCTGCCCGCTGGCGCAAGCTCTTCCTAGAGCACTACCGGCTCCACAAGCGCGACCCCGACCGCTGCCAGCGGGTCCCGATCGGTCGGCTGAACGAGGTGATCAGGGCGGTCGCCCCGGACCTGGTGTCCGTGGCGCGCGGGGCGACCGAGAACGACGCCAGCCCCTGGATCTACGCCCGAGACCGCTTCCCGGTCCCGCTGCTGCGCCAGATGATCCTCGCGTGGATCTACGATATGCACCGCGAGGAGACCGACCCCGATAAGAAGGCCGAGATCCAGGCCGCCACCACCAGGCTTGTGGCGGAACTCGACTTCAGCGAGCTCAGCTGGGATCCCGAGCCCGTCGACCTCCTCGCCCGCAGCCTGAACGCCGACGGCACGGCCGAACCCGACGGGCGCCTGTACCAGCTGCTCCCGGACGAGCTGGCAAAGCGCGCACTCGCCCTGGGCCCCTACGCCTTCGAGGACGCGCGGCTGAGCTTCCGCATCGCGCCGACCACGCGCGGCGCGGAACTCATCTCCTGGCCCCCGCGCGACCATCACGACGAGGACGGCACCTGGCAGTTCTCCCTGGTCATCTCCCTGACCGTGCACACCGTCCCGTTCACGGGCGACTTCCGCGTCCACGTCCGGACAGGCATCCGCCGCTGGTGCACCAGCGGGCCGGTCAAGATCGGCTACCGGCGCAGCGTGTCGACGTACCTGCTGACCGAAACGCCGTGGCTGCAAGGCGGCCCCGGCACGGGGCGCTTCGCGGTCAGCCAGCTGTGCAACGGCGACGCACCCGACACCTACGACTGGACCCGAGGCGGCCCGGAAGGCATGCTCAAGCAGCTGATGTTCGCCCAGCAGTTCCCCAGCCCCGCAGCCCTCCAGGCCGCCCCCGCAACCTGGATCGACGGCCCGGGCGGCGTCACAGCCGGCGTCGTCTACAGCACGCTCATGGGCACCCACGGCGTCGGAGCCGGGCTGATGCCGCGCGACCGGGCACCGCTCTCGGAATGGATCGCCCCGGCCTTCGAGCCGTTCCTGCACCGCGTCCCCGACCACCGCCCCAGCAAGTACCCGGTCGCGCCGCGCAACCTCCCCAAGAAGCCGACCGGCAATACACCCGAAGAAAAAGACGAGAAGAAAGCCCAGATCACCCGGCGGGAGCAGCAAGCCCGCCGGGAAGGCCTGGCTCGCATCCTGGAAGGCGAGCCACTGCACGCCGAGGTGCTATGGCAGGACACCCGCACGCGCGACGGACTGATCGCCCAGCTGACCGAGGCCCTCGGCCTAGACGACCAGTACACCAGCGACGCCGACCAGCGCACCTGGCGGACCAGCGAACTGACGATCCACTTGCGGCTAGAGGAAGCCGGCGACCTCGCCGCGCCCCTGGCCTTCCCCGGCCCGAAACCGAAGAAGAAGCACCTGCACGAGGCGATCAGCCAGCGCCGCCGCCAGGTATCCGGCCGCCTCTCCGCCACGGGCCACCCGGCGGACCTGACGCTCGTCGAGATCGACCACCCGGATGACTTCGCGCCGCTCACCGACCCCAAGTTCGCCCTGCGGCTCGGCTGCGCCGACGCCGGCCGCCTGACCCAGTTCATCAACACGCCCAGCGGCAAGCGAAAGACAGCCACCCGCACCAGCATCGAGCACCGCTCCCTGCAGTCCTGGACCGACGGATTCCGCCAGCTCGGCCTGAGCACCATCCCCGAGCACAGCCTCAACGGCATTCCCTCCGACCTGAACGTGATTGCCCTGTGGCTGGTCAAGCGCCGCGCCGACGGCCCCACCGGCCAGCGGCGCACGACCCCGGTAGCCGTGCGAACCGGCCCGTCCGGCGCCATCACCGGGTGGGACCCGGACACCGGCGAGTGGATCCCGTACCGGACCCTGCTCCTGCGCCTGACCAGGCACGCCGACATCCCGGGCGAGGAAGAAGCAGAGGCGGACGGGAACGCGGAGCAGGGAAAGAGCAAGCGCCCCTGGTACCCGGACTCCGAGGAGCAGCGCGCGATCACCGCCCAGTTCATCAAGCCCCTGCTCTACAGCCTCCGCCGCGAGCAAGTGCTCCTCATCACCCACGCCCAGAACAGCCGCGGCCTCTGGCCGTTCCTGGTCAACAGGAACCTGCTCCGCGACAGCCTCCAGTTCGGCGCTAGCGCGGCGCAGGGGATCGGCCTGTACGGCGACGGCCTGCGCCACGTGCGGCTCCGCGACCACTCCATGAACGAAACACCCCAGTGGTACGGGTATACCCCCGCCCCCGACAAGCCCGTCCAGGACGACGACGACCCAGCCGACCGCTACGGCATCGCCGCCGGCCTCTGGGTCAGCCCTGACAGCGGCAGCGACCTGCGCACATTCCTGAGCACAGCGGCCAAGGCCAGCACGGCGAAGAACGCCGCCGTCGAGGCGTCCAAATTCGTCACCCGCGAGAACCAGAAGGGCGAGACCGTCATCGACACCGGCAAGAACGCCTCGAACCCCGGAATCGTCGAGCTGACCGTCGCCGCCTGCAACCCGGCACCCGGGACCAAGGCCACGACGGCATCCGACCCGGAACTGTGGGCCGCCCTCGTGCACCAGCTCCGCCGCGCACCCGACTACCGCGACACGCTCGCACTCCCCCTGCAGATGCACCTAGCCAAGCTGACCGAAGAGTACGTCCTGCCGCATGACCCAGATGCGGATTAAGAAACCCCGACTATCCTTACTGCGGTGCCCGTGCACCGCTTGGATGACCTGCGTTGAAACGGGCGCTGGTCAGTCTTTTGTGCCCATCCCGAAATGCCTGATCACCGCCAGCGAGGGCGCTCAGCAGGAACGCCGCGGATACGGTCCCGTGCCCTGGTCCGACATCCAGTTGTCGGGGCCGGTCTCGCATCGGACAGCCGTAATGTAACCAAATAGAACTGAAATATAACCGCCGACGGGTTACATTTGCCTTGTGACTACGGAAGATCTCGATGGACTTGTCCGCGAGCTGCGAGCCACGGGCGGAGACACAGCTTCAGTAGAGGTCAAGTCGGCAGCTGGGGGCCTCCCCGCGTCCATCTCGTCTACCCTCAGCGCCCTGGCGAATCTTCCCGGTGGCGGCCTGGTCATCCTGGGGCTTGACGAGCGCACTGGCTTCCGTCCTGTTCCGCTTGCCGATCCTCAGGCGCTCAAGCAGGGACTCGCCGCCAAGGCGCGCAGCTTCAGCCCGCCAGTCCGCCTCACGATTGAGGACGGGATGGTCGACGGGGCGCCCGTCATCGTCGCCCGGGTCCATGAGTGCGACAGTTCGGCCAAGCCGTGCCGCATCGCTTCCTCAGGCGAGTCCTACCTGCGAAGCTACGACGGGGACTACCGGCTGTCCGACCTTGAGGAACAGGCATTCCTGGCCGCCAGGCGGCCACCGCTGTTCGACCGGGTGCCCGTGGCCGACGCCACCGCAGGTGATCTCGATCCGAAACTGACAGCTGCCTTCATCGCGACCGCACGCGACCGCGATCCCTACGGGCTCGGGCGGTTCGACGACGACTCCGAACTGCTCACCCGGGCTGGAGTAACGACTCGGGACGGGATTCCCACCGTGGCCGGCATCCTCGCCCTCGGCGTGTACCCGCAGCAGTGGTTCCCGCGGTACGTCATCCAGTTGGCGGCCGAGCCGCAGGCAGACGATCCCCCGGGCACCCGGGCCAGGAACCAGGCAACCCTCTCCGGGCCGATCCCCCGCATGCTGGAGTCCGCGATGGCCTGGGCCAGGCGGAACTTCGACACCACCATCGTGTCCGAACCCGACGGGACCGTGCACGACCAGGCCGCCTACCCGCTCACCGCGTTCCGTGAGCTGGTCGCCAACGCCCTGGTCCACCGGGACCTCGATCACTGGTCTGCCGGGCGAGCGGTCGAGGTCCGGCTGCGGCGCGACCGCCTTGTTATCTCCAACCCAGGCGGACTCTACGGGATCACGGCCGACCGTCTCGGCTTGGAAGGGGTGACCTCTGCCCGCAACGCCCGGCTGGTCACCATCTGCCAGTACGTGCACTCACCCGAGAGCGGACTACGGGTCATCGAAGCCCTCGCCACCGGGATCCCGACTGTCACAGCCGAACTCCAGCGAGCAGGCCTCCCCCCGGCGCACTACATAGACACGGGGATCGGCTTCACGGTCATCCTCCGCCCCTCCGCACGACGGACCGCTCCCCGTCCCAGCCTCAACAGCACCGAACTGCGCGTCTACGACGCCCTCGCCGACGGGCAGAAGACCATCGCCGAGCTTCAGGACCTGCTCGGCATCCAGCCACCCACACTCCGGAAAGCGCTGCGCTCGCTGCGGTCCCGCGACCTTGTCGAGCAGCACGGCGGCCGCGGGCAAACGACCTGGTACCAGCAAACGAACAGCACCAGATAGTCACCAGGCAGACCAGCCACCAGCCAATCCGTCACAGGATCGACGCGGACCGGCCGCCTGTGGGACAGGAGGCCGACCGTGAACAGGTTCGATGTAAGCGTGCACGCGATCCGGCGGCGGCTAGGGCGGCGCAAGCCGTTCGAGGTTCGCTGGCGGGCGGCGGGACGCAGCAAGTCAAAGTCGTTCACCACCAGGAAGCTCGCCGACAGCTATCGTGCCGAGCTGGTCCGAGCAGCCCGGATGGGCATGGAGTTCGATCCGCTGACTGGCGAGCCGACGGAATGGCACGTCCCCGAACCCGCGGTTGTCACCTGGTACGAGGAGGCCACCGCGTACACCGTGATGAAATGGCCGTCCCTGGCCGCTCACTCTCGCGCCAGCGTGGCCGAGGCGCTCGCCACGGTCACGCCCGCGCTGACCCAGCCCGGTGGACGTGGCCGCCCCGGTCCGCGGGAGTTGCGCACGGCCTTGTACCAGCATGCCTTCAACCCCGCCCGCCCGGCCGAACCGGGCAGCGCCGCCGCGCGGATCCTCGACTGGGCGCTGCAGGCATCCCTGCCCGTCGGCTGCCTCAGTGACCCGGCCGTGCTGCGCACCGCACTGGAGGCGCTGACGTTCCGGCTGGACGGCAGCCGCGCTGCCGCCAACACCATCATCCGCAAGCGCGTCGTCCTGCACGGCGCGCTCGGCTACGCGGCCGAGTCCGGGCTGCTGCCGGACAACCCGCTGGACAGCTTCGCCTGGCGCGTACCGCAGTCGTCAGCAGCCCTCGACCCCGCCGTCGTGGCCAGCCCTACCCAGGTCAGCGCACTGCTAGATGCGATTGCCCGGACGCGGCCGGAGCTGACCGCCTTCTTCGGCTCTTTGTACTACGCCGCGCTCCGCCCTGAGGAAGCCGTCGCCCTGCGCAACACCGACTGCCACCTGCCCACTTCCGGGTGGGGCATGCTCCGGCTGGCGGCGGCTGCGCCTAGGACGGCCGCAGCCTGGACCAGCGACGGCACCAGCTATGAACAGCGCGGGCTCAAGCACCGGCCGGAAGGGACAATCCGCAGGGTTCCGGCCCCTCCGGTGCTGGTCGCCATGCTCCGCGCGCACCACGCGGCCTACGGCACCGCACCCGACGGCCGGCTGTTCCGGGGAACCCGCGGCGGGCCGCTCAGCGGATCGCTCTACGGCCGTGCCTGGCAAACCGCCCGCACCCTCGCTCTCGGCCCCGTGCTGGCCGCCAGCGGGCTCGCCCGCCGACCCTACGACCTGCGCCATGCCGCCTTGTCACTGTGGCTGAATGCCGGAGGGGACCCCGCCCAGATTGCCGCCCGGGCCGGCAACAGCGTCGCCGTGCTGCTCACCGTCTACAGCCACTGCATCCACGGCCATGATGACCTCCTCAACCAGCAAATCGACCACGTCCTCCAGCCGTTCTCGGAGTCTGGTCCGTGCCCGTCCGTGGAAAGCCAGCGGTACACCCGACCGCGCGACTCCACGGAAGCCAGCGGCTACACCGACCGCGCACTGGGCATTCAAGCCGTCATCTATGCGTCCGTGGATTTCCCTACCGGCCGACCGACGGCCCACGAACTATGCCGACGCCAAACGGCCACCCATCGATACAGCAATCCAGACGGCAGTCATTATTGCAGGTCAGACAAAATATTAGAACGAGAACCGAACAGCGATTCACTTTCCGGTCTGGCCCACAGCTGGCCCACAGACCTTCGCCAACGGTCCGCGAACCGCACGCGAAAGCCGGTGACACCGTCCGGTGTCACCGGCTTTGACCTGCGGAAACAGGGTGGCAGGTGATGGGTTCGAACCATCGTAGGCTGAGCCGACGGTTTTACAGCCCTATCCTCCTATTCGAGGCTTATGCTCCTTACCTGCCGTTATGTGATTCGAGGCGGGATTTGGGGCCGCCGCCGTCCGCTATGCGTCCGTGCGCTCGGAGCCGGTGTCGAGGTGACGCACGGACGGGCACGGACGGCGGTGTCAGGAGGCCGGGCCTTCATGCCCCGATGCGGGCCTTTTCTGGCCTTTGACCTGCGGTGTTCAAGATGCCATTTCACCTTCTCCGTCTTCCTCGCCGCCGGGTTCGGGCTGGGTGTCCTTGGTGCCGAGGGCGTCGGCGATGCGCTGGTTGGCGGCGTCGGCCTGCCCGTCGATGCAGTGCGCGTAGATCTTCAGCAGGACCGCGACGCCGTGCCCGGCCCGGCGGGCGACCTCGGTGGCGGGCACCCCGGAGTTCAGCCACAGCGACACCGCCGCGTGCCGCAGGTCATACGGGCGGCGGCCGAGCGGGGAGCGGAACTGCGCCTCGGTCAGGGCCGCCTGGCGGGCCTCGGCCCACACCGCGCTGTAGGCCGAGTCCTGGATAAGGCCGCCCCGGCTGGTCTGGAAGACCCGCCCGTCCGGCGTCGTCCCGTATCGCTTGATGTGGACGCGAAGCAGCTTGACGAGTTCGGGCGGGACGGGGATGGTGCGGGTCTCGCTGGCGGCGCGGTGCTTCAGGCCACGTTCCTGGCGGGAGGTCCCGTGGTCGGTCCAGGCCGTCCCGGCCCGGGACGCGGAGGCGGCCAGCACGATCCTGCCCCACCCCTGCTTCGGCAGGTACAGGTCCGCCTCGCGGAGCATGACCGCCTCCGACGGGCGCAGCGCGGCGTAGTACAGGCAGCCGTAGAACGCCTCCAGGTGCGCGCCCCGGTCGCTGAGTCCGCGGACGGCGGCCAGGAGCTTGCCGGCCTGGGCCGGGCTGACCACGACGCGCCGGTCGACCGTCTGAGCGACGGCGGGGGCGGTCCACTGGATGCGGTCGATCGGGTTGGAGGACAGGCGGCCGAGTTCGACGGCGTAGCCGAGGGCGTTGTAGAACACCGACCGCTTGCGCCGCTGCGTCGACCCGGCGGCCGGCTTGCCCGTCAGCGTCTTGGCGCACGCGCCGAGCGCGACCCGAACCGTGGCCGGGTCGTCCAGCGCGCTGAGGGGCAGGGAGGCGCGGGCCGCCCAGCCCAGGGCCAGGGCGATCTCGCGCGGCGGGTCGGTCTCGCGGGTGGCGGGGTTGAACGCCCAGGCGAACAGCGCCCGCCGCAGCACCCTCGGCTCGGGCGCGCCCTTCTCCTTGCCGCTCAGGGCGACCGTGACGGTGACCAGC
>Ga0335083_10006574_pt1 | contig 14470 bp, 12 predicted proteins | sample Lox_Sample_42_FD_206716 | JGI IMG/M metagenome (GOLD analysis project Ga0335083, IMG submission 206716) | Soil microbial communities from Loxahatchee National Wildlife Refuge, Florida, United States - Lox_Sample_4.2 | ecosystem: Environmental > Terrestrial > Soil > Wetlands | place: USA...
TGGGCTTCGCCGGCGCCGACGTGATGTCGGGTGCCACGGCCGCGCTCGGTGTCGCCTCGGCGCTCTACCAGCGCACGCACACGGGGAAAGGCCAGCTCGTCGACGTCGCCATGATCGATGCGGTGATGGGCTACATGGCCCAGCAATACACCGAGCACCTGATGACCGGTCGTATCCACGAGCAGGGGCAGAACCTCTCGGTCACGAAGAAGCCCACGGGCAATCTCTTCAAGACCAAGGATGCCTGGATGGTGCTCGCGGTCATGACCGATCCGCAGTTCCAGCGGCTGATGAAGGTGCTGGGCCATGAGGCGGCCCTCGCCGATCCGCGCTTCAAGGACTGGCCGACGCGCATCGCCAACAACACGGCCCTGCACGGGCTGATCGAGTCGGCGATGAAGACCGAGACCTCGGCCACCTGGGCCGAGCGTTTCGCCAAGAACGACATCCCGGCCGGCCGCGTGCTCTCGATCCCCGAGACGGTGAAGCTCGACCACTTCAAGCACCGCACCATCCTGCAGACCGTCGAGACCGATCATGGCCCGATCCAGGTCGTGGGCTCGGGCTTCCGCCTGGAGCATGACGGCGGCTCGGTCGAGCGCGCCCCTGCGACACTCGGCCAGCACACGGATGAGGTGCTGAAAGAGGCTGGCTACACAGCGGCCGAGATCGCGGAGATGCGGACGGAGAAGGTCGTCTAGGCCGGGTCGCTCAAGGCAGCGGCGGCGGCGTCTCGGCCGTCGTCTTGCGATGATAGGTCAGCGCTTTTACGTCCGAACGTGGACCGATCTCCGCGTGCACGAAAGTCCGGTCAGTGTCGACGCAATAGAAGTACGGCGAGAACGTGAACGGGATGGCGGCGCGTGCCTCGGTCCAATAGACCTTTATCGTCCTCGTGCAGGAGAGGCAGTCGCTGCAGCCTGCGGCCTCCTTTCGTGGGGCGCACTGCATGCCGTATTTGGCGGAAAGCGCGGTTACCCCCTCGTCTATGATGGCCTGGCGTATGAAGCTCGACACTTGGGTGTTTGCGACCCAGATATCGCTCGGCAACGCCGGGTAAAGGCCTCGATATTCCGCAATCTTATCGAGACCGTCGTGTTCCGGGCAGCCACCATCGCACGCCGACAGTGCCAGCGAGCAGAACAGGATGTGTAGCCAACGCATAGCCACTACTTTAGAGAATGAGAGGGCCCAAGCCGCCTATCAAGAGTTGTATTAGGGCGGAAAGTTCGGCGACCGATCTGGCGGCGTGACATAGGGCTTGTACGCCGGGTCGAGCAGATCACGGCCCCAGCCGGGGAAGACGCGATTCAGGCCAGCGGATTGCACAGCACCCGTCAGATCGAGACCCATGGCTTTGCCAATCGTGTAGTTGAAAGCATTACTGTTCTGGATCTGGCCGCCGTTGCCGCCCAGCTCGTAGCTAAGATCGTCAGCCTTGTAGTCGAGATTGCGCCGGTTGACCTCGTCCGCTGCTTGCTTACCTCGCGCCCAAATGGCTTCCATCTCGGCGCGCGAACCAGTGGCGACCCTGCCGATCGGGATTGTGTTTCTCGTCATCCAACAATCTTTATCGTTGTCGGCCGGGGAAACCAGTTTCGCATTGTCCATCCCCATGGAGACGATCTTGCCGGTATTTATCGACTGGCTGCGGCCGTGCAGCTGTTTTTCATCGCCGTCCGGTCCGACAAGGGCGAGGAATGCATGGCCGCGATGTAGGATGGGCAGATAGCGCATCTCGATGCGCCAATTGCCCGGCGTCTCATCAGCCGATGTTCGGCCGAGCATAGTCGGCGGGCCGCCGGCTTCGCCGATCGGCGGCAAGTACGGGTTGGATTGATCCGGTGTTCGAAATAGTCCCATCACAGGCTCCTGGTGTTGGCGGAGCCTGTATGCCTCAAGGACAGCGAATCACCCGATTCTGATCAATGGAAGTCGCCGCGAAGACAGTTTTAGTGGCGTTCGCGCTCGATTACGCGGGCCGGTTCGGTCTTTTCGATCGTGATGTTCTTGGTGACGGTCGGCGTGGTGGACGCCGGGGCCTGTGCCGTCGATGGGGCAGTCGAACTGGGCGAAGTCACGACGCCACCGAAGATGACGAACGCGCCCAAGGCGACCGCGACGCAGAGCGCGCCGACGAGGAAATAGAGCAGTCCGCTACCGTTGTTGCTGTCCGCCATGTGGTCCTCGCAGGATTGATGCGTCTTGGGGAACGCAGGGAATGGAAGCGGGTTCCCGCGGCGAATTCCCTATTCTGGATATGGGGGCGTGATCTCCGGCAGCGGTGGCCATGTGTTGTCCGTCGTGAAGCGACGATAAGTGATCGCGGTCACTTCCCTTTCGGGAAATGGTGTGATTTCGGCACGCACGAACGTTCTGCCGATGTCAGAGCAACCCAGCCCGAGGGCTCCTCCCCCGCCCTGGTTCCCGACATAGAGCATCGTGCTGCACACGCTGCAATTTCTGCAGTCGGGTCTCTTCGGATTGGGGGCACACTCCATCTTATATTTCACATCCAAGGCGGGTTCGCCGCCTGCCACCAGCACCTGATGAAAGAGCCTTTCGACGTATCTATTCCTCTGCCAGACGTCAGGGCGGCCGGGCCCTTTGATCAAATTGCGCAGGCTCGAGCCAGTGTCAGGCGCTTCGAACGCCGCTGCCGTATGCAGGTCCGTGGGATTCACGCAAGGCAGGCCGTCGCAAGCAGATGCAGCAAGAAGCGCGAGCAGGCTCAGCGAGCATCGGAAGAAGCGAGGCCGATTGGTCATCGGCATCACTGTAGGTAGGTGGCAATCAGATGCCACCTATGTTCGGTTGTATTCCGTCGACGATGCGTTTCAGCCCCTCACGACCGGCGCTACGCTCCGGGCCATGCCGAGCGCGCGTTTGTCGGCCATTGTCTCGCCCATCAGCATGAAGCCCACGGGCAGCTCGCCCGGCCTGTGGCAGGGCAGGCTGACGCCGCAGCGGTCGAGGAAGTTGCCGACGGTGGTGTTGCGCAGCAGCAGCATGTTCTTGCGGGTGAAGCCGTCGGCGGTCGAGACCTCGTCCAGGGTCGGCGCGACGATGGCGCAGGTCGGCATGATGGTCGCGTCGTAGTTCGACGTGATCGCGGCCACGCGCTTGATCAGGTCGGCGCGCGCGGCGAGCAGGTCGATATAGTCGGCGGCGCTCATCTCGCGGCCGCGCAGGATGCGGGGATAGATGATCGGGTCGTAGTCCTTGCCGCGCCGCGCCAGCAGCTTCTGGTGCCAGGCATAGGCCTCGGAGGCGGCGAACCCGCCCTTGGCGTTGATCGTCGGCAGCTCGTTCAGTTGCGGCAGGTCGATGGTCTCGATCTTGACGCCCTTCGCCGACAACGCCTTGCACGCGCGGTCGAAGGCGGCAGCGACGGTGCTGTCGAGGTCGTCCATCACGAAGTGCTTGGGGATCGCGAAACGAAGTCCGGCGAGCGGCACGGCGTCCGGCACGGCGACGGGCTCGTTCGCGAACACGGCGTCGACGATCGCACAGCACTCGACAGAATTGGCAAGCGGCCCGATGGAATCGAGCGAGGTCGAGAGCGGGATCACGCCGTCGATCGGCACGCGCCGCGCCGTCGGCTTGAAGCCCGTGATGCCGCAGACCGCCGCCGGAATGCGCACCGAGCCGCCGGTGTCGGTGCCGAGGGCCGCCACCGCCATGCCGTCGCCCACCGAGACCGCCGCGCCCGAGGACGAGCCGCCGGGCACGCGCTTGCGGTCGGCGGGATTGCCGGGCGTGCCGTAGTGCGGGTTGAAGCCGATGCCGGAGAAGGCGAACTCGCTCATGTTGGTCGAGCCCACGATCACCGCGCCGGCGCGGCGCAGCCGCTCGACCACGGGCGCGTCTGCCTTGGCGGCCGGCGCATCGTCGAGCGCCTTGGAGCCCGAGAGCGTCGTCTCGCCGGCGACGTCGCAGAGGTTCTTGATCGAGACGGGAAGGCCCGCGAGCGGCGACGGCACGATGCCCGCCTTGCGCAAGGTGTCGCTGGCATCGGCCGCGGCCAGCGCCTGCGCCTTGTATTGCCTGATGAAGACGCGCTTGCCCTCGCCCGACGGGTTCTCGATGCGGGCGAAGGCCTCTTCGGCGAGCTTGCGCGAGGTGGTGCGGCCGGCGGCCAGATCCGCGGCGAGTTGAAGGATCGTCGGGTTGGCCATCGCTACTCCTTACTTCGCTCTGTTCTTCACCAGATCGTCGACCACCGCCGGATCGGCGAGCGTGGACGTGTCGCCGAGATTGCCGAAATCGTTCTCGGCGATCTTGCGCAGGATGCGGCGCATGATCTTGCCCGAGCGCGTCTTGGGCAGGCCGGGCGCCCACTGGATGACGTCGGGCGTGGCGATCGGGCCGATCTCCTTGCGCACCCAGGCGACCAGCTCCTTGCGCAGCTCCTCGGAGGGCTGCTGGCCGGCCTTCAGCGTCACATAGGCATAGATGCCCTGGCCCTTGATGTCGTGCGGATAGCCGACCACGGCCGCCTCGGCGACCTTGGTGTCGGCGACCAGCGCGCTCTCGACCTCGGCGGTGCCGATGCGATGGCCCGAGACGTTGATCACGTCGTCGACGCGGCCGGTGATCCAGTAATAGCCGTCCTCGTCGCGCCGCGCGCCGTCGCCGGTGAAATACTTGCCGGGATAGGTCTTGAAGTAGGTCTCGATGAAGCGCTGGTGGTCGCCATAGACCGTGCGCATCTGGCCGGGCCAGGAGTTGATCAGGCAGAGATTGCCGGTGCAGGCGCCCGACAGTTCCTTGCCCTCGGCATCGACCATCACGGGCGTCACGCCGAAGAAGGGCCGCGTTGCCGAGCCGGGCTTGAGCTTGGTGGCGCCGGGCAGCGGCGTGATCAGGATGCCGCCGGTCTCGGTCTGCCACCAGGTGTCGACGATCGGGCAACGGCTGTCGCCGACCACGCGCCAGTACCAGAGCCAGGCCTCGGGGTTGATCGGCTCGCCGACCGAGCCCAGCAGGCGGAGGCTCTTGCGGGAGGTCTTCTTCACCGGCGCCTCGCCGTCGCGCATCAGGGCGCGGATGGCCGTGGGGGCGGTGTAGAAGATGTTGACCTGGTGCTTGTCGACGACCTGCCAGAAGCGGCTGGTGTCGGGGTAGTTGGGCACGCCTTCGAACATCAGCGTGGTGGCACCGTTGGCGAGCGGCCCGTAGAGGATGTAGCTGTGGCCGGTCACCCAGCCCACGTCGGCGGTGCACCAGTAGATGTCGCCGTCGTGATAGTCGAAGACGTATTGATGCGTCATCGAGGCGAAGACGATGTAGCCGCCCGACGTATGCAGCACGCCCTTGGGCTTACCGGTCGAGCCCGAGGTGTAGAGGATGAACAGCGGATCCTCCGCGCCCATCGGCTCGGGCGGGCAGTCGGCCGCGACCTTTTCCTTGATCTCGTGCCACCACACGTCGCGCTTGGCGTCCCAGCCCACCTTCCCGCCGGTATGCTTCACCACCAGCACCTTCTTGACGTTCGGCGCCTTCGCGATCGCCTCGTCGGTGTTGACCTTGAGCGGCACGGGCTTGCCGCCGCGCAGGCCTTCGTCGGCGGTGACGACCACGGCGCTGTCGCAATCGACGATGCGGTTGGCGAGGCTGTCCGGCGAGAAGCCGCCGAACACGACGGAGTGGATCGCGCCGATGCGCGCGCAGGCCAGCATGGCGTAGGCGGCCTCGGGGATCATCGGCAGGTAGATCGTGACGCGATCGCCCTTCTTGACGCCGAGCTCCCTGAGCGCATTGGCCATGCGGCAGACTTCGCCGTGCAGCTCCCTGTAGGTGATCTTCTTGGCGACCGAGGGATCGTCGCCCTCCCAGATGATGGCGACCTGGTCGCCGCGCTTGGCGAGGTGGCGATCGATGCAGTTCGCCGAGACGTTCAGCACGCCGTCATGGAACCAGCGGATGCGCACGTCGCCGGTATAGTCGACGTCGCGCACGGCGTTGGCGGAGAAGGGCTTGATCCAGTCGACCCGCTTGCCGTGCTCGGCCCAGAACTTGACCGGGTCCTTCACGGAGGCGTCGTACATCGCCTTGTACCTGGCGTCGTCGACATAGGCGCGCTTGGCCCAGTCGGGGCTGACGGCAATCAGCTCATCGCTCATGGAATCCTCCCGAATTTCACGCGGTTTTAGCGCGCCGCTGCGGGCCCCGGCAATTCGACTTTGGCCTGTGGCGCAAGGCGCGTCCACGCCACCAGGCCGAACAGCAGGATGATCAGCGGCGTCACCGGCAGGCCCTCGTAGTTGAGGATCATGCAGAAATTGGGGATCAGCCAGACGGCGAGATAGACCACGCGCTCGCCCGACCGAAAGCCCTCGGCCGGCGGATGGAGGAACAGCAGCGCCGCCGCGGGCATCAGCAACAACAGGTCGTAGTTCAGCGTGTAGGGCGAAACGAGGAACGTCGCCGTCACCAGCACGGCCGTGCGCGCGGGACTGGCGGCATGGCGGGCGAAGACCCAGGCGACGGCCACGACCGCGAGCAGCGAGCCGCAAAGCTGCGCCGCCATCGCCGGCCCATCGGCAACGCCCAGGATCTTGGCGGCGGCCAGCAGCGTCGTCATGTGGGTGTGCACACGCTGGTACATTTCTATTGCGGCGCCGCCGCTGCTCGCCTGGCGCGCAGCCTCGAAGAAGGCGAGCCAGACGCCGCTGCCGAACAGCAGAAGCGTCACGAGGCAGAGGACGATCACGGTCGCTGCGAGTGCGATCAACGGCCGCCAGGCGCGGGCGGCGAGCAATGCCAGCGGCACCAGCAGCCAGACCTGCGGCTTGTAGGCGAGCAGGCCCAGCAGCACGCCCGCCGCGACCGGCCGCCGCTCGAGCAGGGCGAAGCCGCCGTAGAGAAGCGCCACGCTGAGAAACGTGTTCTGGCCCGCGATGACGACCCAGAAGGCGGCGGGCGCGGTCAGGATGAACAGGATCGTCCACCAGCCGAGCTTCAGGAGACGCAACGCCGCCGCACAGAGCGCCGCGGTCAAGGCGAGGAAAGCCGTGGCGGCGGCGCCGAGCGGCAGGAAACCGAAGGGCAGCACGCCGAGCAGCCAGAGCGGCGGATAGAGGAAGGGCCGGAAGTTGAGCTTGTAGGGCAGCCGCGCGGCGTAGAGCAGGTTCTGCAAATCGGTGAGCGCGTTGGTGTCGTAGATCGCCGCCAGCTTGCCCTCGATCGCGGCGCGGGCGGCGGCATGGAAGACCAGGAAGTCGGAGAAGGTGAGATCGATGCGATAGCCGATCGCGGCGAGGCCGGTGAGCGCGGCCAGCGCGGCGACGATATCGTAGGCGCTGGCGACGCCGCAGCCGATCGCGGCCAGCCGGAGGTCGGCGCGCGACGGCGCGAGGACCGTCATTCCGTGAACCAGGTCGTGAAGTCCTCGATCGGCGCGCGCTCGGTGATCAGGTTGTTCGGGATGGCGTCGGGATCGGCGTGGCCCAGCGCCAGGCCGCAGATCACGACCTGGTCGTCGGGGATCTTGAGCTCGCGCCGCACGACATGCTGGTAGCGGCTGAAGGCCGCCTGCGGGCAGGTGTGCAGGCCCTTCTCGCGGGCCAGCAGCATCAGCTGGTCGAGGAAGATGCCGCAGTCGATCCACTGGCCTTTTTCCATCACGCGTTCGACGCAGAGGATCATGCCGACGGGGGCGTCGAAGAAATCGTAGTTCTTGCGGAACTGCTTCAGCATGCCGGCGGCGTCGCCCCTCGGCACGTTGAGCAGGGTGTAGAGCTGCTTGCCCACGGTCTTGCGGCGGGTGTCGTACACTTGCGGGAACTTCTGCGGATAGACGAAATATTCGGCGCCGGGGCCGTTGTCGCCGTCGTCCATGGCCTTGAGGATGGCGGCCGACAGGCGCTGTCGCGCCTTGCCGATGGTGATGTAGAGCTTCCACGGCTGCAGGTTGCCGTTCGACGCCGCGCGATTGGCGTTGGCGATGATCCATTCGATGTCCGACTTCGGCACCGGATCGGGCTTGAAGACCCGCATCGAACGGCGGGAGTTGATGGCTTCCGAGACACGCATGGACGCTAGCTCCGGTTCAGGTGACGGCGCAGGAAATCGAACAGCCCGCGCTGGGCGACAGCATAATCCTGTTCGCCGAAATAGTGCGTGGCGCCTTCGACGATCAATGTCTCGACCTCCTTGCCGTGGCTCTTGAGCGCCTCTGCCATGGCGAGCGTCTGGTCGAGCGGCACGTTCTCGTCGCGGTCGCCGTGGATCAGCAGCACCGGCACGTCGATCTGCGCCACCCGCAGGATCGGCGAGCGCACGGGCAGGCCCTCGGGCCCGCAGAGATCGTCGAGATAGTCGCGCATGGCGGGCACCGCCTCGCGCCAGCGCGCGAGATCGGTCGGGGCGAAGTAGGCCGCGACCGCTCGGATCGGCGGCTTGTGCGCGGCGGTCAGCAGCGCCACCTGGCCGCCCATCGAGGCGCCGACCAGGCCGAGGCGATGGCGATCGACCATCGGGCGCTTGGCCAGCCAGTCGATGGCGGCCAGCACGTCGAGCGGCTGGCGCAGGCCCTGGTCGCTCTCGCCCTCCGAGCCCAGCCAGCCGCGCAGCGAGAGGGCGAGCGTCGCATAACCGTTGGCCGAGGCGCGGCGCGCCAGGCCCGCGAGCGTGTGGGCGTGGCCCGCGAAGCCGTGCAGCAGGATCAGCGCCGGATAGGGCGGCTGGCCGGCCTGCGGCTTGAAGAAATAGCCGCCGAGCTGCACGCCGTGCCCCGGCACCTGCACCTGCTCGGCATCGCCGAGCGCCGGCAGGTCCTCCCAGCGATGCGCCACCTCGATCGGCACGCCGTCGGGATCGCGGAAGGCGACCGAGTAGTAGCCCGGCGCGAAATAGTCGAGCTCGCGCGGCGGCTGCAGGATCTCGGCCCGCGCCTCGCGCATCTCGGCATAGACCTGGTCGACCTGGGCGCGGCTCTCGGCCGAGACGGCGAGCCACAGCGCGCCCGGTCCGTAGCTCACGCCGTCCTTGGCCTGGCGCATGACGAAGTGATCGTAGTTGCGCGACCACAGCACGCGATCGGGTCCCGACCAGACGCGCCGGAAGCCCAGCATCGGCAGCCACAGCCGATGGAACGCGACCGAGCGCGCCAGATCGCTGACTTCGATCGCCGCACCGGCGAAAGTGGGCCGGGTTTTCATCTCACGCATCCTCCCCATTCATATGGGGAGGTGCCCGCGTCTGCGCGGGCGGAGGGGTCATATCGCGGGCCGGAGGCCCGCAGTTCTGACCCCTCCGTCGCCGTATGACGGCGCCACCTCCCCATATGAATGGGGAGGCGGGGCCGAAAGAGGTGAGAGCATTCATCACTCTTCAGGCAAGCCGAGCGCCTTGAGCTCGTCGCGCCGGAAGGGGAAGTCGCCGGCGAGGAAGAACTCGTCGAGCTGCGGCGGCTTCACCTTCGTGCCGGCCAGCATGGCGTGGGCCTGGCCGCGATGGTGGATGTCGTGCTGGAAGAGATGCTCGAGGATCGAGGCGACGGTCGTGGGCGGTGGCGTGCGGTTGGGGCGCGGCAGCACGATGGTGCAGGCGAGCGAGGCGTCGGTCTGGCGCTCGCAGAAGGCGATCAGCTCGCGGTCGCTCGCCGTCTGCACGAGCCGCAGCGATCGCGCATCGGGGTAATCACGGTCGGGCTCGCTGTAGCGGCGGATCGCGTCGCGGCCCTCGAGTGCATCGATGTAGTAGAGATCGACGTCGAGGATATGGTTGAGCGTCTTTCGCAGGGTCGGAAAGAAGCTCACGCGCGAGGCCGCGAACTCCTCGGCCGTCAGCGCTTCGCAGGCCGTCAGCAGCCGGTGATTGGCCCACGCATTGTTGCGGGCCATGGCGATGAAATGATTGGCGAGACTCATGTCTTCCGGACCGCGAGCCTCCGGCTCGCTCATGACTCATGAGCGAGCCGGAGGCTCGCGGTCCGCAAGAGCATGATTACGCCGCGTGCGCGAGGTTGCGCAGCACGTAGTGCAGCACGCCGCCGTTCTTGAAGTACTCGATCTCCTCGGCGGTATCGATGCGGCAGGTGAGCGTCACCGTCTCCTTGGTGCCGTCGCGGCGATGGATGGTCATCGGCACGTCCATGCCGACCTTCAGCCCGCCCTCGATGCCGCCCACGTCGAAGCTCTCGTGGCCGGTGAGGTTCAGGCTCTTGCGCGTCATGCCGTCCTTGAACTGCAGCGGCAACACGCCCATGCCGACCAGGTTCGAGCGGTGGATGCGCTCGAAGGTCTCGCACACCACGGCCTTCACGCCGAGCAGGTTCACGCCCTTGGCCGCCCAGTCGCGCGAGGAGCCGGTGCCGTATTCCTTGCCGGCGATCAGGATCTGCGGCGTGTGCTCCTTCTTGTAGCGCATCGCCTGGTCGTAGATCGGCACGGGCTCGTCGGAGCGGTAGTCGTGGGTGAAGCCGCCCTCGACGCCCGGCACCATCTCGTTCTTGAGGCGGATGTTGGCGAAGGTGCCGCGCATCATCACCTCGTGATTGCCGCGGCGCGTGCCGTACTGGTTGAAGTCCTTGGCCGCGACGCCGTGCTCCTCGAGGTACTTGCCGGCGGGGCTGTCCTTCTTGATCGAGCCCGCGGGCGAGATGTGGTCGGTCGTGATCGAATCGCCGAACTGGCCGAGCGGCCGGGCGCCCGAGATGTTGGAGATCGAGCCCGGCACCTTGCCCATGCCCTCGAAGTAGGGCGGGTTGCGCACGTAGGTCGACTTGTCGTCCCAGCTATAGGTCAGGCTGGGCTTGGTCTTGATCGAGCGCCAGAACTTGTCGCCCTTGAAGACGTCGGCATAGCGCTTCTTGAAGGCCTTGGCCGTCACGAACTTGGTCACGAACTTCGAGACCTCGGTGTTCGAGGGCCAGATGTCCTTGAGGTAGACGGGCTTGCCGTTCTTGGCCGTGCCGATCGGATCCTTGGTGATGTCGATCTTCATCGAGCCCGCGAGCGCATAGACCACGACCAGCATCGGCGAGGCCAGATAGTTCGCGCGGGTCAGCGGATTGACGCGGCCCTCGAAGTTGCGGTTGCCCGACAGCACCGAGCAGACCACGAGGTCGCCGTCGCCGATCGCCTTGGTCACCTCGTCCGACAGTGGGCCGGAATTGCCGATGCAGCTCGTGCAGCCATAGCCCACGAGGTTGAAGCCGACCTTGTCGAGCTCCTTCTGCAGGCCCGAGGCGGTGAAGTACTCCGTGACGACCTGCGAGCCCGGCGCCAGCGAGGTCTTGACCCAGGGCTTCACCTTGAGGCCGAACTTGTTGGCGTTGCGCGCGATCAGGCCCGCGCCCAGCATCACGTAGGGGTTCGAGGTGTTGGTGCAGGAGGTGATGGCCGCCAGCACCACGTCGCCGTGGCCGAGATCGAAGCTGCCGGCCGGCACGCGCTTGCCCGTGTCCTTGCGCTCGAACTCCTTCTCCATGTTGGCGACGAACTGCTGGCTCGCCTGGGAGAGCGGCACGCGGTCCTGCGGGCGCTTGGGTCCGGCGAGGCTCGGCTCCACGTCGCCGAGGTCGAGCGACAGCGTGTCGGTGAAGACCGGCTCGATCTTCTTGTTGCGCCACAGGCCCTGCTTCTTGGCATAGGCCTCGACGACCTTCGCCGCGGCGCCGCGGTTGGTGGTCTTCAGGAAGCCGATGGTCGTGGCGTCGATCGGGAAGAAGCCGCAGGTCGCGCCGTACTCCGGCGCCATGTTGGCGATGGTCGCGCGGTTGGCGAGCGGCAGGTCTTCCAGGCCCTCGCCGTAGAACTCGACGAACTTGTTGACCACGCCCTTCTTGCGCAGCATCTGCGTGACGGTGAGCACGAGGTCGGTCGCGGTCGCGCCCTCTTTCAGCTTGCCGGTGAGCTTGAAGCCGATCACCTCGGGGATGACCATCGGCTGCGGCTGGCCGAGCATGGCCGCCTCGGCCTCGATGCCGCCCACGCCCCAGCCCAGCACGGCGAGGCCGTTCACCATGGTGGTGTGGCTGTCGGTGCCGACCAGCGTGTCGGGATAGAGCACCGTCTCCTTGCCGACCTTCTGCTGGAAGACGACCTGGCTCAGGAACTCGAGGTTCACCTGGTGGCAGATGCCGGTGCCCGGCGGCACGACGCGGAAATTGTCGAACGCCATCTGGCCCCAGCGCAGGAACTGGTAGCGCTCGAGGTTGCGCTCGTACTCCAGAGCGACATTCTCCTTGAACGCCGACTTGTTGCCGAAATTGTCGACGATCACCGAGTGATCGATGACGAGATCGACCGGCACCAGCGGATTGATCTTCTTGGCGTCGCCGCCGAGCTTGCCCATCGCGTCGCGCATGGCCGCGAGATCGACGACGGCCGGCACGCCGGTGAAGTCCTGCATCAGCACGCGCGCGCAGCGGAAGTTGATCTCCTTGGTCGACTTGCCGCCGTTCTTCACCCAGTCGGCGAAGGCCGCGATGTCGGCCTTCTTGACCGTCGTGCCGTCCTCATGGCGCACCAGGTTTTCCATCAGGATGCGCAGCGAATAGGGCAGCCGGGAGAGGTCGCCGACCTCCTTCTCGACCGCAGCGAGGCTGTAATAGGTGTAGCCCTTGGAGCCGACCTTCAGCGTCTTGCGGGCCTTGAAACTGTTGGGATGGGCGGCGGCCATGGCATTACTCCTGCGGATCGGTCGTGGTCTCTGATGTGCGTCGGGGTGGCAAAATAGGGGCCGAAAGCGGCACAGGCAATCGACGGATGCGGCCCCCGCGCCGCTGTGCCAGATTGCCGGCATGCAGCGCGAAATCTTCCGGATTCTTGCGGTTTTTGCGGCCTTCGCCGCGGCCTGTGCCTGGGGCGCCGGCAGCGCCTCGGCGCAGTACAACAGCAGCAACGAATGGGACCCGACGGCGCGCGATTTCGGCCATCCGCAGGCCCAGCCCAAGCCGCAGGGCAACGCCTCGCTCGACGAGCTGAACAAGATCCTCGCGACCTCGCAGCTCTCCGCGCCCAACCGCAGCTTCTACCTCTCGATCCGCGCCTTCATGCTGAGCCGATTGGGCCGCGAGGCCGACAGCCAGAAGGACATCGCCGAGATGGGCAAGGTCCTGCCCAACGGCTGGCCGATCGTGATGTGGAGCACCCTGCCGGAGCTGGCGGGCGGCGGCGACCGGGGTGCGGCGCTGCGCACCCTCGCCTACGGGCTGCAGCAGAAGCCCAACGATCCCTGGCTGCTGATCGCCCAGGCGCAGGTCCAGATGCAGATCGCCGACTTCCCGCACGCGCTGGGCACGCTCGACAGCGCGGTCAACGGCGCGGCCGGCCCGCTCGACAAGCGGCTGGCGACTTACTTCCGCGGCCACGCCAACTTCAACCTCGGCAACTACCCGCAGTCGGCGACCGATTTCGACGCGGCGATGGCGGGGCTGACGACGGTGAAGTCGCGGCTCGACAGCGCGCTGTGGCGCTACGCGGCGCAGGTCCACGGACGGCAGGATGCGCGCGCGCTCCTGAACAAGGACCTCGGCAACGAGAACCTCTACGAATGGCCGGGCCCGATCGCCAAGTTCCTGCTGGGCCGCCTGCCCGCCGGCGAGCTCGAGGTCGCCGCCGAATCCGACGAGACCGCCAAGAAGACCAACGGCAAGTGCCCGGCCGCCTTCTTCATGGGCATGGAGGCCGAGCGGCGCGGCGACAAGCAGCGCGCGCGCGAGCAGCTCCAGCTCGCCCAGGCACGCTGCCCCACCGCCTCGCCCTACAACTGGGCGGCGTCGAGCGAGCTGAAGCGTCTGTAGCGCGGGCGGCATCTTCCGCGCAGGATGGGCGGAAGAGGGGGGAGACGACAAATATATAGAAGGTCTGATTGGCAGATGTTGGGAGTCTGGATTGATCGGCAGGATACTGATGCTGAGTATGATCTATTTGCCGTGAGTCATGCGCAGAACGGTCGCGTCTCTTTTTGATATGTCGATTTCCGCTACTCCGCCCACGCGCCCTGGCGCTCGCTGAAAGTATCCTTTGACCTGCCATACGTCCCCAACGAGGAGAGCTGAGAATGGTCGCTCTCGCGCAATTGTTTCTTCGCCGTAGATTGGAAGCAATATTGCCTCGGCGATTTTAACGGCAGTGATTTCATCCGGCACGTAACCTGCCGGAGGAACGTAAGTCGGCTTCGCCGGGACTTCGGGCGGAATGCTCGTAGTCTGACCGTAGACAGGGGCAGTAGCAGCAACGCTAAGCCAGAGTAGTAGACTCGACGCGCATCGAACGAACGACTTTCGAGCGACCTTAGAGATCATTTTGAGTTCCGGGGACACAATACTTATCTCCTCGCGCTTTCTTCAACCATGGGTTTCGGCCCCGGCTTCTGCCGCGCCAGCACACGATCGAGGCGCTTCTCGAGCCGGGCGACGAAGCGCGCCGAGCCGAGCGGCCGGCCCGTTCGTTCGCCGGCGCGAATGGCGTCGCGATCGGCGTCATCCAGTCCTCCCGCCAGAAAGTTCGCCCAATCG
>Ga0335083_10006575_pt1 | contig 14469 bp, 14 predicted proteins | sample Lox_Sample_42_FD_206716 | JGI IMG/M metagenome (GOLD analysis project Ga0335083, IMG submission 206716) | Soil microbial communities from Loxahatchee National Wildlife Refuge, Florida, United States - Lox_Sample_4.2 | ecosystem: Environmental > Terrestrial > Soil > Wetlands | place: USA...
GAAGACCGTCGTCTCCATCCTCGAGATCGCGGGCCACGACCAGATCGCGCTCGGACCGCCGGCCCGCGTGGGAGCGCTCGCCACCCTGGCGACAATCGCCGACCACCAGGGTCTCCGTCAGTCCTACCCCGCTCTCGCCGACGCCGCGGGCGGGGCCGCGACGCCGCAGGTCCGCCACATGGCGACCCTCGGCGGCAACCTCTGCCAGCGGCCGCGCTGCTGGTATTACCGGCTCGAGGAGTTCGACTGCCGCAAGAATGGCGGCAACGACTGCTTTGCCCGGGACGGCGAGAACCGCTTCCACGCCATCTTCGACACCGACCTGAAATGCGTCTGCATCCATCCGTCGGCCGCCGGCACGGCCCTGTCGGCCTACGGCGCGACACTCGAGGTGATCGGCCCGACGGGCCGGCGCCGCCTCCCGATCGAGGATTTCTTCTCGCGCCCGGTCGAGGATCCGACGCGGGAGAACACGCTCCACGCGGGCGAGATCGTCGAGGCCGTCACGCTCGCCCCGCAGCCCCCGGGCTCCCGCTCGGTTTACCGGAAGCTCAAGGAGAAGGAGTCCTTCGACTGGCCGCTCGTCGAGACCTGCGTGCGCCTCGTGCTCGACGGCGGCGTCGTGCGCCAGCCGCGCGTCGTCTTCGGCTCGGTCGCGCCGACGCCGATCCGCTCGAAGGCCGCGGAAGCGGTTCTCGAGGGCGGCAAGCCGGGCGACGAGCTCGCGCGGCGCGCCGCCGAGGCCGCCGTCGCGGGCGCGAAGCCGCTGTCGCAGAACGCGTACAAGGTCACGCTCGCGAGAGTCGAGCTCGAGCGGGCGCTCCGACAAGCCTGGGCGTGACGGACGACCCGCACGCGCCGATGCGCCGCTTCGTCCGGCCGGGCGCGGCCGAGGCGAAAGAGGCCGATCCCTTCCTCTGCCGGCACCTGCGGACCAGGACGTGGCTCGCGCCCGACGCGTTCGGCCAGGGCGACCCGCGCCAGTCCCCGTCGACCGCCCAGTACTGGTGCCTGCGCACGATGCGCTCGGATGGTCCCGACGGCGACCTGGCGGTGCCGGAGGAGTGCACGGACGAACGGGTCTGTTTCGAGGCCGCGCTTTCGAAGCGCGGCGACAGCTGACGCGCGTCGAGGAAACAGGAGCCCGAAGGCTATTTCTTTTTCAGATCCATCAGGACCTGGCGCGCCACCGCCTTCAGGGTGTCGAAAACGCCCGCGCCGGTGGTGGCCACGGCTTCGAAGGTGGGCTCGCGCTTGATGTTCAGCCGCCGGTAGAGCTCGTCGGCGGCCATCGCGGTCGGAAGGTCGCGCTTGTTGAACTGGAGGACGTACGGCATCGTCGCGATGTCGTAGCCCTGCTCCTTCAGGTTCTTGTCGAGGTTGCGGATCGACTCGATGTTCGCCTCGAGGCGCGCCTCCTGCGAGTCGGCCACGAAGACGACTCCGTCGACGCCCTTCAGGATCAGCTTTCGCGAGGCGTCGTAGAAGACCTGGCCCGGCACCGTGTAGAGGTGGAACCGCGTCTTGAAGCCCTTGACGGTGCCGAGATCGAGCGGCAGGAAGTCGAAGAAGAGCGTGCGGTCCGTCTCGGTCGCCAGCGAGATCAGCTTGCCTTTGGCGGCGGGATTCGTCCGGTCGTAGATGTACTGCAGGTTCGTCGTCTTCCCGCACAGGCCGGGGCCGTAATAGACGATCTTGCAGTTGATTTCCCGGGCCGCGTAATTGATGAACGTCATCGGGACACCGTCGAGGGAGCGAACGCGCCCAGGACCCTACTCCGAGAACAGGCGGTCGATGTCTTCGTCCGTGATCTCGGCGAAGGGCGAATCGAAGTCCGCCGCGAGCACCTGCTTTTCCTTCTCGGCCTTCCGGGCGATGTCCTCGAAGATCTTCTCGAGCTCGGACATCGCGCGCCGCACCCGCAGCCGCACGAGGCCGAGCGAGGTCCGCTCGTCGAAGATCACCACCAGGATGACCCGCTGGGCGACGATCGAGATGTGGATGTTGTCGCGCTCGCCCTCGTGGAACAGGATCGAGAACTCGCGCTCCCCGATCAGGCGCGCCAGGCCGTCGGTGGCCGCGACGTTGCCGGCGGTCAGCGACGCGAGCGAGGTCGTGTCGAGCGTCGTCAGGTCGCCGACCGCCGCGATCTGCTGGCCGTTCTTGTCGACCAGGAACACCACGTTCGCGTTGGCGTCGGAGGCCAGCCGCGAGAGCGAGTCTTTGATCTTGCGAAACTCGTCGTCGTACAGGACGAGATCGGGCAACGTCATCGGATTAACTGATTCTCCTGCTGCGACTTATTCTAACAGCTTTCCCGGCGCGGGGCCCTACAGCTCTCGCCGATTCTCGAGCGACCGCGCCATCGTGACTTCGTCGGCGTACTCGATGTCGCCGCCGACCGGCAGCCCGAAGGCGATGCGCGTCAGGCGCACGCCGGTTTCCTTCAGCCGCCGAGCGAGGTAGAGCGCGGTCGCCTCGCCCTCGACGTTGGGGTTGGTCGCGAGAACCACTTCGCGCACCTCGGGTGTGACCCGCGCCACAAGCCCGGCGACGTCGATCTCGTCCGGGCCAATGCCCTTCAACGGCGACAGCGCGCCCCAGAGCACGTGGTAACGGCCCTTGAATTCGCGCGTCTTCTCGATCGCCGCGAGATTGCCGGGCTCCTCGACGACGCACAGGATCGCGCCGTCGCGCCGCGGGTCGGCGCAGATGTCGCACGGGTCCTCCTCGGTCAGCGTGTTGCAGACCGAGCAGCGGCGGACGGCGGCGCGCGACTCGCGGATGGCGCCGGCGAGGCGCTCGGCCTCGTCGTCCGAGGAGCGCAGCAGGTGATAGGCCAGCCGCGCCGCGCTCTTGGCGCCGATGCCGGGAAGCCGCTGGAACTCGGCCGCCAGACGCTCGAGCGACTTGGGCGTGCCCGCCAAGGACTACCGCATCCCCGGCAGCATCCCGCCGAGAAGAGACGCCGTCTTCTTCTGAACGGCCTCGTCGACGCGCCGGGAGGCCTCGCGGCAGGCGGCGAGCACGAGGTCCTGCAGCGTCTCGACGTCGTTCGGGTCGACGGCGGCCTTCTCGATCTCGACCGACAGGACTTCCTTCGTGCCCGACATCGCGACCTTGACCATGCCGCCGCCGGCCGTGGCCTCGATCCGCATCGCGGCGAGCTCGTCCTGCATCTTCGTCTGCATCGCCTGAGCCTGCTGCATCATCTTCTGGATGTTCATGGCGGTCGCGGCTACTCCTCTTCCTTGATCTCGGTCAGCTCGCCGTGAAACAGCTCCATCGCCGAGCGGACCATCGGGTCCGACTCGGCGCGGGTGCTCGCGCGCTCCCGGGCGATCGTGGCGCGGGGAACCTCGCGGGCGGCCTTACCGAGGTCGCCGTCGGCCGGCGGGCCGGTCTTCAGCACGATCCGCATCGGCCGTCCGAACGCCTCGCGCGCCGCCTCGGTCAGGAGCTTCTTCGCGGCGTGTTCCTCGAGCGCTTCTTTCGCGGCGGCTTTGTCGATGCCGAAGCGCAGGACGAGGTCGTCCTTGTCGGCGCCGATCGACTCGGCCAGGCTCGCCTGCGCGGCGGTCACCATGCGCCGGGCGCCGAGGATCTCGTGGAAGCGTTCGACCGGGTCGCCGCCGGCCGGCGCGGCGAAGGCCCCGGAGGGATCCGCCGGCTCGGGCTCGACCGGGACGAGGGCGACGAACCTCGGTCCGCTCGTCGCGCGCGGCGGCGGTGCCGGCGCGGCCGCGGCCTTCCCGGGAGCCGAGGCCGGCAGACCCGACAGGGTCTCCTCGAGCCCGCGCAGACGCGGCAGCTCGGCCAGCCGGAGCACCAGCATCTGCACGGCCAGGGCCGGGTCGTCGACGCGGCGCGTCAGGGCGTCGGCCTCCAGAGCGAGCGAGACCGCCCGCAGCAGGTTCTCGTAGGGCATCGCCTTCGCGAGCGCGGTCGTCCTTTCCCGGTCCTCTTCGGGCACGTCCGCCGTCGCCCCGGCCGCGACGAGGAGAAGCCGGCGCAGCAGCGCCGCGAACTCCTTCAGGACGTGGCGGGGATCGGCGCCGCCTTCGATGAGCCGGTCCAGGTGCGCGATCGCCGCGGCCCGGTCGCCGCCCGCGACGGCGGAGTAGAGGCCTTCGAGGAGCTCGCGGTCGACGAGCGCGAGGATTTCGCCGCAGCGCGCTTCGTCCACCTTGCCGCCCGAGAGCGTCGCCGCCTGGTCGAGCAGAGAGAGCGCGTCGCGGAGGCTCCCCTCCGAGGCCGCCGCCAGCAGCCGGAGCGCCCCTGGTGTCGCGCCGATCTTCTCGGCCTTCGCGACCTTCTGGAGCTGCTCGGCGATCTCCTTGACGGTCAGCGCGCGGAAGGCGAAGCGCTGGCAGCGCGACACGATCGTCGGGGGGATCTTGTGGAGCTCGGTGGAGGCCAGGATGAACCGCGTGTGCGCCGGCGGCTCCTCGAGCGTCTTCAGCAGGGCGTTGAAGGCCTCGTTGGTGAGCATGTGGACTTCGTCGATGATCGCGATCCGGAACCGGTCGCGCTGCGGCGCGTAGCGGACGGTGTCGATGAGCTCGCGCGCGTGCTCGATCTTGCGGTTGGAGGCGCCGTCCATCTCGAGGACGTCGAGCGAGTCGCCGCGCTCGAGGATCTCCCTGCAGGAGGCGCACGTCCCGCACGGCTTGACGGTCGGACCCTTCTCGCAGTTCAGGGCCCGGGCGAGCAGCCGCGCGGTCGAGGTCTTGCCGACCCCCCGGGGTCCGGTCAGCAGGTAGGCCGAGGCGACGCGGCCTTCCGCGATGGCGTTCGACAGGGTCCTCGCGACGGCCTCCTGGCCGACGAGGTCCTCGAACGTTCGGGGCCGCCATTTCCTGGGGAGTGCGACGTGCATGGATGAGCTTCCGGGTCGAAAAATTCCGGCGGCCGAAGATGAGCTCAGGTTGACCTGCGGCGCACGGGGGCGCCTCCTGATCGCTGCTTCCTTCCGGACCTGACGAGGTTCGGAGACTTCCGTCGCACAGGGCCCGAACTCATCCTCGGCCGCCGGGAAAGGGATTCTATCGCAGGCGCCTCACGCGCGGCGGGGGGCGACGAACGTCACGAGCAGGACGGCGCCGAAGGCGAGACCGGCGGCGAGATCGGTGCCGGCGAAGCCGCCCTCGGGCGGCCCGGGCCAGAGCCGGAGAGCGTGCCCGACGCCGAAGACGATGACGAAGGCGGCGAGCGCGAAGAGGCCGACCGCGGCCCGGCGAACCTGCGCCGGAGGCGCCGTCACTCTTTCTTGGCGCAGCGCGCCCGCACGAAGCCGATGACGGCGTCGGCGAGGTTGCGCGGGATCTCGCGGGGCTTGAGCATCCGAAGCGTCCGGCCCGTGGCGCGATAGCTCTTCAGGAAGACGAGGCAGGGCGGACAGTGCTCGAGGTGCCACTCGAGCTCTTTCCGCTCGGTCTCGGGCATCGACCCGTCCTCGTACTCGACGAGGTACTCGAGGATCAGCTTCTTGCAGCTCACGTGGTCGTGCGTCACGGCGCCACCCTCCGCTCGCCCGCCGGCGGCTGAATCGCCGCGGCCTCGAGCAGCCGCTGCCGCACGAAGAGGCGCGCCCGGTGCAGCCGCGACTTCAGCGCCGCGAGCGAAATCTCGAGCACCTCCGCGACGTCGGCCGGCTTCATCTCCTCGACGTCCACCATCCAGATGGCGTCGCGGTAGGCCTGGGGCAGCTCCTCGATGAACCCGGCCGCATGCTCGGCGAGATCGCGCGCGATGACGTCGTCCTCGGCGCCGTCGACGAATGCCGTGAATTCGGAGGCCGCCGCTCCGTCGTCCCGCAGGCGCGGAACGTAGTCGTCGAGCGAGACCATCGTGGCGGGCTTGCGGCGCCGGGCCCGCGAATAGGCCGCGTTCAACGCGACCCGGTAGAACCAGGAGAAGAACTTCTTCGACTCGTCGAAGGTATCGATCTTCCGGTAGAGGGTCAGGAACGCATCCTGCGTCGCCTCTTCGGCGTCCTCGGCATTGCGCAGGACACCGTAGGAGAGCGAATAGACCCGGGCGTGATAGCGATCGACCATCTCGCGAAACCCCTGCTCGTCGCCCCGCTTGATGCGGCGCACCAGCTCGAGATCCGAGGCGTTCTGATCTTCGTTTGCCGCCATTTGAAGTATGCGGTCTACCACTTCCCGGGTTCCGAAATCCCCAACCCGGCTTCGTTATTTCAACCGTGGCGGAGAGGGGGGGATTCGAACCCCCGGTACGTTTTGCGTACACACGCTTTCCAAGCGTGCTCCTTAAGCCACTCGGACACCTCTCCGGGGGCGGGGAATCCTACCAGACGGGCCCGTTTGAAGGGCCTTTCTCCCCGTAACCTCCGAAATGGGGTTACACTGGCCGCCTCCAGGACAGCCGATGACCGAGCGTACCGAGAAGGTCGATTTCCTCTTTCTCGCGGGACATCCGTGTCTCGACTTCGTCAACACGCGCCCGGTCGTGAAGGGGCGCGCGCTCGAGCAGCTGTCGAACCTCGAGGACTTCACGCGCTGGTTGACGCGCGCCGGGCGCATCGACGGCAAGGCCGCGTCCGACGCCATCAAGCGCTGGAACGACGGCCCCGAAGGCGAGCGCATCGCCGAGCGCGCGCGGGCGTTCCGCGAGACGCTGCGGCACATGGCCGAAGGAATCGTCCGCGGCCGCGGCGTCTCGACCGAAGGGGTGGCCGCGATCAACTTCGTGCTCGCGGAGAACGACGGCAACCTGCGCCTCGAGCGCCAGGGCACCAGGTTCCGGACGCGCTTCGCCGCCCGGCCCACGACGCCCATCGTCCTTCTCGGCGCCGTTGCCGAAGCGGCGGCCGAGCTGCTCTCGAGCGCCCATCTCGGCCTCGTCCGGCGCTGCGGCAACCCCGACTGCGTCCTGTTCTTCTACGACACCACCCGCAACCACCGCCGCCAGTGGTGCGCGATGGGCACCTGCGGCAACCTGATGAAGGTTCGGGCGTTCCGCCGGCGCCACCGAAAGACGCGCGCGGGGGTCTGACCGCGGATTCGCCGCCTTGTGCGCCCCGTCACGGGTCCGGCGCGAACGACCGTGGCAAGCTTGAACAAAACCCATGTCGAAGCAGCCGGAGGGCCCTTCCCGGGTCTCGCGCGAGCCGCAGACGGCCGCCTTCGGCGTCGTTTCGGATTCGCTCGAGTCCTCGGATCGCTTCGACGGCGAGGCCACGTCGGTCACGCCGCGCCGCCGTTCGACGGACCCCGGGCCCGAGGCCAACATCATCCAGATCGCCCACCCGAAGGGTCTGGGCCTCGGCACGCGGTACCGGTTCCGGCCGGGCTCGACGGTCGTCCTCGGCCGCGCGAAGGAAGCCGACGTCAGCCTTCCCGAGGTTTCGGCAATCTCGCGCAAACACGCGTCGCTGACCTACCGGATCGAGTCGGTGATCCTCGAGGACCTCGGCTCGACCAACGGCACGTTCGTCAACGACGTGCGGATCGAACAGCCGGCGGTCCTCAAGAGCGGCGATCGCTTCTCGCTCGGCGCCGTCCACTTCAAGTTCCTCCAGGAGCGCGACGTCGAGAACGCCTACTTCCAGGCGATCCACGACATGATGGTCCGCGACGGCCTGACGCAGATCTCCAACAAGCGCAAATTCGAGGAAGAGGCCGTGCGCGAGGTCGCCCGCGCCCGCCGGTACGCGCGGCCGCTCTCGCTGCTGCTCTTCGACATCGACCGCTTCAAGACGATCAACGACGAGCGCGGCCACCTCTGCGGCGACTTCGTTTTGAAGGAAGTCGTGCGTCTCGTCTCCGACTTCTTCCGCAAGGAGCAGGTCTTTGCCCGCGTCGGCGGCGACGAGTTCGCGGTCCTGACGCCCGAGGCGAAAATCGACGGCGCGAAGACGCTCGGCGAGCGCCTGCGGGCCCGCGTCGCGAACCACGACTTCGACTACGCCGGCGTCACCTTCCGGGTGAGCTGCTCGTTCGGGATCGCGGAACTCTCCGCCGAGATGAAGTCGCCCGAGGAGCTCTACGAGGCCGCCGACCGCGCGCTCTACGTGGCCAAGCGCGAAGGCCGCGACCGGGTCGAGGCGTTCGTCCGCCCCGCGATCCGCTCGGTTTCCTAGGCGCCCGGGGCGCCGACCCCGCCTTCGGCGCCCAGTCGCCGCAGGGTTTCCCAGCTGTAGATCCCGTCGTTGTGGCCGTCGGCCCAGTCGACCTGGAGCGCGTAGGCGCCGATGCGGCGGTGCGCCACGGCCTGGAACGAGCGCGGCGTCAGCGGGCGCTCGGGGCCCTTGTAGAGGTTGCCGAGGATGTCCTTCTCCCCCTTGCACTGCGCGCACGGGCACGCGCGCCGCAGCATCTCGAGCCGAAAGTAGTCCTCGCGGCCATCGTCCCAGACGATCGCGAGCTCGTTGCCGACCAGGAGAATGTCGCGCGGAACGGGAAGCGTCATTTACTTGATGTCCTCGGCCAGAAACAAGTCCGACAGGATGCGGTTGTAGGAATACACGTACGCGTTGCCGTCGGGTGTGAAGCAGGGCGGCGAGATGCTGCTGATCCCCGCGGGGTCCGGTGGCGTCAACTCCCGCCAGGGTTCCCGCTTCCCGGTCGCCACGTCGAGACGCGCGACGCGAGCCGGATACTCGCCGCGCTTGTACACGTAGAGGGATCGGCTGTCGGCCGTCCAACCCATGGGAACTTCGAGGTCTCCCAGCCCCGGCACGACGACCGGTTCGCCGCCCTCGAGCGGATAGCGGTAGGCCTTGCGGTCCGGGCCGAACGCGATCACGGACTTTCCGTCGGGAGACATCGTGCCCGTCTGGGTGCGGTAGCCCTCCGGCGAGATCGCCCGCATCTTGCCGCTCTCGATCGGCAGCTCGTAGAGCCGCGTCCCATGGCCCTTTTCGGCGGCCGTGACGAGCAGGCGCTTTCCGTCCGGATAGAAGATCGCGCCCGACGCGGAATAGCCGTCGGTCGGGATGGGCTTCGGTTCGCCCGCTCCCGTCGGCTGCAGCACGATCTTGCCGCCCGTGATCAGTCCGACGACCGCCGCCACCCACTTGCCGTCGGGCGAGAGCGAGTATCCGGTCCCGTCTCCGAGGCGAACCGGCGGCGAGCCGTCCATGCTGCGGACGTAACTCGAATACAGCGGCCCTCCTCCTTCTCCGGACTCGCCGAACGCGAGCGATTTTCCGTCGGCCGAAACGGCGTAAACCGTCGACCAGTCGAGCCACGAGAGGTCGCGTTCCCTTTCCGCTCCGGGGGCCATCGCCAGGATGCCCGACCGCAGGGTGTCGTGGGAGATGAGGATCTTTCCGTCGCGCGCCACGTCCTGCAGCGTCAGGTTGCCGGTCACTCGCGTGAGCAGGCGCGCCGAGCCCGAGAGAGTCACGGCCCAGAGGGCGCGATTGCCTCCGACCTCCGCGGCCGTGAACCAGATCTCCGAGCCGTCGGGCGAAAAGGCGAGCCCCCCTTCCGTCGCGAACTCCTTCGTGAGCGTCCGTTTTCTGCCTTCGGCATCGACGACGGCGACGGAGCCGCCGTCGTCGCCCCGGGCCGGATGATCCATGAAGGCCACCAGGCGCTCTTTCGGTGACGTCCGAAGATCGCTCAGCCACCCGGGGCTCTCGACGAGCACCTTGCCGATCGGCATCTCGAGTCGGCTCTTCCCGGCGACGTCCCGGATGATCGCGAAACCCGAACCGTCCGTCGTCCAGTCCGCCCATTGGACGTCGTCCTGGATCTCGCGCGGCGTTCCGCCTCCCGTGATGCCGATCCGCGCGAGCATGCCGGCGCTCATGAAGGGGCCGGCGAAATGCCGGCCGAGAGCGACGGCCATCTCGCCCGATCGCGAGATGGCGAAGACGTCGGCGTGCTTGAGGCCGAACGGCCGGGACTCCGGACTGTCGAGGCGGCTCACGAAGAGCTCCGAGGGACGCCCCTCCCACGACGCGGCGTAGAGAACCGTCTGCTCGTCCGGGGCGAAGCGCGCCGAGTGGATCGTGCCTCGTTGGAAGGTCAACTGGCGGAAGGAAGGCGGCGGCGTCCGGCCCGATTTCCTCCCCGCCGCGTAGGCCGCGACGCCGACGGCCGCCGCGAGCACCGCCGCGCCGGCGAGCCACGGCAGCAGGGATCGCCCCGCCTTCGGCGACTCCGCCGCGGCCGCGCGGGCCGAACCCGAGACCTCCGCCGAGACCGGCGCCTCGGAGAGGTGGTCGCGGATCTGGGCGAGGTCGCGGGCGAGGTCCTTCGTCGTGCCGTAGCGGTCTTCCGGGTCCTTCGCGAGACAACGCTCGACGATCCAGCGCACCGGCGCGGGGACGCGCGCGTTCAACTGCGAGACCGGCTCCGGCTCCTCGCGGATGATCGCCGTCAGCGTCTCGGCGGTCGTGCCGCGCTCGAACGCGCGCCTGCCGGTCGCCATCTCGTAGAGGATCGAGCCGAACGCGAACTGGTCCGATCGGTAGTCGACGGAGCGCCCCGCGGCCTGCTCGGGCGACATGTACCCGACGGTGCCCATCACCATGCCGGGCCGCGTGGGATCGCCGGCGGCGGTCTGCAGTCCGGAAACCTCCTTGTCCTCCGGCGTCACCAGCTTGGCGAGTCCGAAGTCGAGGATCTTGGCGTAGCCGTGCTTCGAGAGCATCACGTTGGCGGGCTTGAGGTCCCTGTGGACGATGCCGGCCGCGTGCGCCGCGGCCAGGCCGTCGGCGACCTGGGTCGCGAGGTCGAGGAGCTTGCGCACCGGCACGGCGCCCGAGGCCGTCAGGTCCTTCAGCGTGCCGCCCTCGACCAGCTCCATGGCGATGTAGACGACGCCGTTGGACGCGCCGATGTCGTAGATCGTCAGGATGTTCGGGTGCGACAGCGCGGAGGCGGCGCGGGCCTCGCGCTCGAACCGCGCGCGGCGCTCGCCATCCGACGAGAGCTCCGCCGGAAGCACCTTCACCGCGACCTCGCGCTTCAACCGCTCGTCGCGCGCCCGGTAGACCTCTCCCATTCCTCCGGCGCCGATCGGCGCGAGGATTTCGTAGGGGCCCAGCCGGGTGCCGGCGGCGAGCGTCACTTCAAGCCCTCGACGACATACATGTCGGAGAGGTTTCGGGAGTAGCCGTAGACGTACGCCTGGCCGTCCGGCGTGGGGATGATCGGGGAAATGTCCTGAACGCCCGCGCCGTCACTCGGCATCAGCTCCTTCCAGAGCTCCCGCTTCCCCGTCGCCACTTCGATGCGGAACACGCGCGCCGGGATGTCTCGGCGACGGAACGCGTAGAGAAACCGGCCGTCGGCGCTCCACCCCGACGGGGTCTCGTCGGGCTCGAGCCCCGTGACCGGCTGCGGCTCCCCTCCCTGGAGCGGATACAGATAGCGCTTCCGATCCGGCCCGATGACGATGATCGACTTGCCGTCGGGCGAAATCGATCGGCCGGCCAGGCGATAGCCCTCGGGCGACAGGGCCCTGGCCTGCCCGCCGGCGACCGGGATCGTAAAGACTCGGCTGCCGTGACCCGGTTCGGTCGCCGTGAAGACGATGGCGCTCCCGTCGTGAGTCCAGTCGGCCGACGACTCGACGCCGAGGTCACCCGTCGGAAGCTGCTTCTTCTCCCCGGCACCCGTGGGATAGAGCCAAAGCCGCGGATGCTCGTCCCGCGCGGTGTTCGCCGTAACCCACCGGCCGTCGGGAGAGATTCCGATGCACACACCGTCGCCCAGACGCACGGGCGCCGATCCGTCCGTGCCCCGGAGGAAACACGAATACGCCGGACCCGATCCCTCCCCCGTCTCGGCGAAGAGGAGCGACTTGCCGTCGCGAGTCAGGTCGAAGGCCGCCGACCAGTCGAGCCAGGAGAGGTCGCGCTCCCGGGTTTCCCCGGCGCCGCGACCGAGGACTCCGATACGGATGACGTCGTGGGAGACGAGGACGCGGCCGTCGGCGGCGATGTCCTGGATCGTCAGGCTCTCCGTCACCCGCGCGAGAAGGCGCTCGGAACCGCCCAGCGAAACAGAGTGAATCGCCCGATTCCCTCCCACGCGCGTCCCGGTGAACCACACTTCCTTTCCGCCGGGGTCCCAGGCGAGGCCCTGGACGGAACGGAAGGTTCCGGCGAGCAGACGCGCCTTGGCGGACCGATCCACCACCAGGACCGAGCCGCCGTCGTCTCGGCGAACGGGATGGTCGAGGAACGCGACGACGTCTCCCTTCGGGGACACGCGCGGGTGGCTGATCCAGCCCGACGACTGAAACAAGACCTTGCCGGCCGGGTATTCGAGCTGCTTGCGGCCGTTGACTTCGCGAACCACCGCGTAGCTCGTGCCGTCCGGGCCCCAGTCGGCCCACTCGACGTCGGTCAGGATCGGCCTCGGGGCGACGCCTCCCGAAACGCTGACCTGCGCGAGCGTGCCCGAGCGGAGGAACGCTTCGACGATGTGCCGGTCGGTGATCACGAGCATCTCGCCCGACTTCGAGATCGACGCGACGTCGGCGCCGACGAGGCCGAACACCCGGGACTCGGGCCGGTCGGTGCGGGTCGAGAAGATCTCGACGGGCTTGCCGTCCCACGCCGCGGCGTAGAGGACGGTCTGGCCGTCGGGAGCGAACCGGCCTGCGTAGAGCTCTCCGCGGCGGAAAGTCAGCTGCTGGTAGTTCGGGGGCGGCGTGTAGCCCGCCTTCTTGCCCGCCCCGAAACCGGCGAACAGACCCGCGGCGAGCGCCACGAGGGCGGCGAGGAGCGCCGGCACGAGCGCGCCGCGCTTCCTGGCCGGCCCCGGCGCCGCGACGGCCGCGGTGGCCGCCGAGACGCCCGACAGGGATTCGAGGTCGAAGGCGATGTCGCGCGCCGACTGGAAGCGTTCCTCGGGATTCTTCTCGAGACAGTGCCGCACGAGGCGGTCGAGCCCGCCGTGAATCTCCTTGTTGGTCGGCGCGAGATCCGGCGGCTCCTTGGTGAGGATCGCGGTGATGGTGTCGGCGGCCGACTCGCCGCGAAACGCGCGCTGGCCCGACAGCATCTCGTAGAGGATCGTCCCGAAGGCGAAGATGTCGGAGCGCTGATCGGCGGCCTTTCCGCGCACCTGTTCGGGCGCCATGTAGCCCATCGTGCCGAGCACGACCCCCGGCTGCGTGCCACCCGAAACCGTCGGCATGTCGGTCTGACCGCTCTCGTCCTTCTCGGACTTCAGCTTCGCGAGGCCGAAGTCGAGGATCTTCACGCGGCCGTCCCGCGTGACGAACAGGTTCTCGGGTTTCAGGTCGCGGTGGACGATTCCCTTCTCGTGCGCCGCCGCGAGCCCTTTCGCGATCTGGATCGCCCAGTCGATCGCCTTGCGGACGGGAATCGATCCGGCGAGGAGCCGCGCGCGCAGGGTCTCCCCCTCGAGGAGCTCGGCGACGATGTAGGGCGAGCCGTTCGCCGAGCCGATGTCGTGCACCGCGGTGATGTTCGGATGGTTGAGGATCCCGGCCGCGCGCGCCTCCTGCTCGAAGCGATGGAGACGGTCCGCGTCCTGCGAGAACGTCGCGGGCAGCACCTTGATCGCGACCTCGCGGCCCAGGCGCGGGTCCTTCGCCCGGTACACTTCGCCCATGCCGCCCGCACCGATGGGCGCGAGGATTTCGTAGGGGCCGAGTCGGGTGCCGGTGGCGAGCGTCATGAAGTCGCGGGATTGTAGCCCGGTCTACTTCATGCCCTCGACGAGCTGGAGGTAGGACAGGACGCGGAGGTAGCTGTACGCGTAGGTCCTCCCGTCCGGCGGGAGGACGACGCGGCTGATCATGTTGAGTCCGGCGGCGTCCGCGACCATCAGCTCTTTCCAGAGCTCGAGCTTCCCGCTCGCCATGTCGTAGCGGTGCAGCCGCATGGGAATCGACTGCTCCTCCTGGAGGTAGAGGTATTTCCCGTCCGGAGAAAACCGCGCCGGGCGCATGTTGTCATTCAGTCCCTCGAGAGCCCTGGGCTCTCCTCCCGCCAGCGGATAGAGGTAGATGCGGCGGTCCGGTCCACGGACGACGATGGACTTGCCGTCCGGCGTGATCGTGCCCCGGTACAAGGAGTAGCCCTCGGGGGTGATCGCCCGCGACTTGGAGCCGTCGATGCCGCGCAGGTAGAGGCGCGTGCCCCGGCCGGCCTGGCTCGCCGAGAACACGATCTGCTTGCCATCCGGCAGGAAATCGGCGTTCAGGGGATCGACGCCTTCGTAAGAGAGCGCGCGTGCCTCGCCGACGCTCGTGGGCAGGAGAAGGAGCTGCGGCTTCTCCGCGGCCGTAATCGAAATCGCCCAGGCGCCGTCGGGCGAGAGGGCTTCCGTATATCCCGCCCCGATGCGCACGGCCGGCGAGCCGTCCGTCTTCCTGAGGTAGGCCGAATAGCCGGGTCCCCCGCCCTCGCCGGACTCGGTGAGGAGAATCTTCTGGCCGTCGGGGGTGATGTCGGTGACGAGCGAGTAGTCGAGCCAGGAGAGCTCGTGCTCTTTCTCGTCTCCGGGGACG
>Ga0335083_10006578_pt1 | contig 14466 bp, 15 predicted proteins | sample Lox_Sample_42_FD_206716 | JGI IMG/M metagenome (GOLD analysis project Ga0335083, IMG submission 206716) | Soil microbial communities from Loxahatchee National Wildlife Refuge, Florida, United States - Lox_Sample_4.2 | ecosystem: Environmental > Terrestrial > Soil > Wetlands | place: USA...
TGCGCAGCCTCCTCTGCGTCCGCGGCGCTCCCGCTCAGCAGGTAGGCGGTTCGAAACGCGATCCCCTGGTGCATGCGCACGATCGCCTCCCACGCGCCGCGGTCTCCGCGGCGCGCTCGCCCGACGAGCTCCGGTTCGTCCAGTGGCCGGTCCACCACCGGCTCTTGTACACCCGTCGCGCCGTCGAGGTTCCCTGCCGCCGCCGCCTCGCGGCGAGCAGGCCGCGCTCGGTTGTCAGCAGCCGGCTAGAGCCCGAAGCGCTCCGCTGCCGCGTCGAACTCGTCGAACTGGACGATCGTGCACCCATCGTCTGTCCACGCGTCGTGCCCGGCCGGAATGACGAAGACGTCTCCGGCCTTGAGGTCGAGCTCCGCGCCGTCGTCCATCACCGTGTGGATGCTGCCGTCGATCACGTACCCGACGTGGTTGTCGTGGCAGCGGTCGACGCCCATGTCCTTCGAGAACTTCCAGCCCGACGGGTAGCTCGCCCGCTTCACCTTGATGTCGCCGAGGTGGACGACATCGATCTTCACGCCGCCCTTCTCCGCCTGCTCGTCCGGCTGGTCGAGCGACCGGCTCATCGCCTTGCTCATGGTTGCCATGTGCTCTCCTCTGTTCTTGCGGTACGCCTGCCCGCGGAGACCCTATCGCCTCGGCGGCTCGCCCGTCTCGGGCCAGACCTCGCCCTCGACGAGCTCGACCGAGTTGCCTGCGGGATCGCGTAGGTAGAGCGAGCGCCCGCCGGGCGGCCACGTGTGCTCGTCCTCGACCTCGACCCCTCGCTGCAGGAGCCGCTCGGCCAGCGCACCGAGCGAGTCCGGCTCGACCGAGAACGCGATGTGGCCGGGGCCGCGGGCGCCGTGGGATGGAACGATCCGTCCAGGCACCTCGGAGCCGGCCGGGTCGAACAGGAGGAGCACACCGCCGTCGTCGAGACGGAAGACGGCGCTCAGCTCGTTCGGCTCGCGGAGCGGGCGGAGGCCGAGCACCTCCTCGTAGAACGCGGCCGTCGCGGCGACGTCGCTCGCGTAGATCACCGTTTCGTAGACGCGCACCCTGCGAGTCTGACGGAACCTCGACCGGCTCCCCGGTGTAGGTACGGCGACCTCTCGAAAGGAGCTCTCCGATGAAGCGCCTGCTGCTCGTGCTCGCCTTCGCCGCCGCGTTCGCCCCGGCCGCGCTCGCCAAAGGCCCTTCCCAGGCCGCGATCTCCGGGCCCGGGCTCGCCGGCACGCTCTCGTTCGAAGGGAACGGCGAGCATGAGGGAACGGCGCTGTACGACCTCACCCAGGACGCCGGGTTCTTCCCCGCCGTCTTCGGCCAGTCGCCCGACCCGATGCTCCACGGGCGGCCGTCGGGAACCCTCGGCCCGAGGTACACGATCCACTACGTCGTCCCCGACGGCGAGGGCACGAAGTGGCGGGTCGTCCAGGATCTCTACCCGTACGCCCAAGGCGGTCCGGTCACGCACATGACGGCCGGCCAGGGGATCTTCGGCGAGCAGACCCGGGGCGGGTGGTACCGGAGCGACCCCGGGCTCGAGGCGCTGCTCGTTCGCCACGGCCTCCCGCGCGTCGCGCCGAGCTCGAGCGCAGGATCCTCCGCGGCCAGCACCGCAACCGCCCTGGCGATCGGGGCACCCGTCGCGATCCTGATCGCCGGGGCCGCCGCGTTCGTCATGAGGCGGCGCCTGACCCTCGCGCGGTAAGGTCGCGCCGGAAGCCGGCTCGGGCTGCTCCGACCTGACTGCCGCCGACGAGCGGCCAAACGTGCAGCGGAGGGCCGGCTTCGTCTCGGGCGGTTACGCTCGTCGCCTGGAGCTCGACCACGTACTGATCCCTGTGACGAACCTTTCCGCGGGCGCGCAGGAGCTCGAGGCCCGGTTCGGGCTTGCCTCGATCGAGGGCGGCCGACACCCGGGCTTCGGGACGGCCAACAGGATCGTGCCGCTCGGCGATTGCTATCTCGAGCTGGTCGCGGTCGTCGACCAGGCCGAGGCGGAGCAGAACCCGTTCGGCCGCCGGCTGGCTGCGGCCGAGCCGGGGCTCGACCGGCCGCTCGGCTGGGCCGTCCGCACCGACCGGCTCGACGAGGAGGCCGCCCGGCTCGGGCTCGCCGTGAGCTCGGGATCGCGGGCGACCCCCGACGGGCGGACCTTGCGCTGGCGGATGGCCGGGCTCGAGGAGGCCGTGGCAGAGCCCTTCCTTCCGTTCCTGCTCCAGTGGGAGCAGGGGACGGAGCTCCCCGGGCGCGCCCGCGTCGAGCATCCGGCCGGCGACGTCAGCCTCGTCGGGCTCGAGCTCGAAGGCGACCAGGATCGGCTGGATGCCTGGCTCGGTGCCGGCCGGCTCCCGGTGACGTTGCGCGAAGGCCCGCCGCGCGTCGCGACGATCGTCCTCACCGCGACCGCCGGTCCGATCGTGCTCGGCTAGGCGACCGCTGCCTCGCCGAGGAGCGCCTTCACCTCGGCGAAGAAGTCCGGCTCCGGCTTGACCCGGAACTTCGACCCGAGCTGGAACGTCCGTGGGCCCTCGGAGGTGACGAGATCGACCACCACCGGCGCCTCGCCGGGGAACTCGCGAACCACGGCGGCCAGCTCGCGAATGATTCCGGCCCGCGCGGCGCGCGCGTCGAGCTTCAGGCGCACCTCGCGCCGCTCGGGTGTCGCCTCGAACGACGAGACCTCCATCGCGATCAGCTTCGTCTCCCCCTCCTTGTGGTCGACGCGCGCCTTCACGACCAGCACCTCGTCGACGACGAGCAGCTCGCGCGCGGATGCATAGACCGAGTTGAAGACGACGACCTCCGCGCTTCCCAGCACGTCGTCGAGCCGCATGAAGACCATCGGCTCGCCCTTCTTCGTCGTCAGCTGCTTCAGCGCCGAGACGATCCCGGCCACGGTGACGACCTCGCCGTCACGGCGCCGGTCGAGCTCGGCGAGCGAGGCGTCCGTCTTCCGCCTGAGCTGGGGGCGGATCGCCTCGAGCGGGTGCTCGGAGACGTAGAGGCCGAGCGTCTCCTTCTCGAGCCGCAGGAGCTCGTTCTTCTCGAACTCCTCCGAGCCGATCGGCGGATGCTCCAGCTTCTCCTCGACCTCTGCGAAGAGCGAGCTCTGTCCGCGCAGCCGCTCGTCCGACGCGCGCTGCCCGTGGGAGAGCGCGTGCTCGAGCGCCTCCAGCATCCCGCGCCGCGACGCGCCCGTGGAGTCGAGGGCGCCGCACTTGACCAGCGACTCGAGCGCCCGCTTGTTCACGACCTGCGGGTCGACCCGTTCGGTGAAGTCCCACAGCGACGCGAACGGCCCACCCTCCTCGCGCGCGCTGACGATCGCCCGGGCGGCCGAGTCGCCGACGTTCTTGACCGCGTTCAGCCCGAACCGGATGCGGCCCTCGACGACCGCGAAGTCGCATTCGGACGAGTTGACCTCCGGCGGCAGCACGTCGATCCCGATCTCGCGGCACGCGTTGACGTAGAACGGCACCCGGTCCTTCGTGTTCATCACCGAGGAGATGAGCGCCGCCATGTACTCCTTCGCGTGGTGGGCCCGCAGCCACGCGGTGCGGTACGCGATCAGCGCGTAGCAGGCCGCGTGCGACTTGTTGAACGAGTAGTCCTGCGCCTGCTCCATGTCCTTCCAGAGCTGGTTCGCGACCGCAGGCGTGACGGCGTTGGCGGCGCACCCCTCCAGGAACTTGTCCTTGAGCGACGCCATCAGCTTGTGGATCTTCTTGCCGATCGCCTTGCGGAGATCATCGGCTTCCGCGGGCGTGAAGCCCGCGAGCTGCTTGGCGATCTCCATGTACTGCTCCTGGTAGATGCAGATCCCGTACGTGAGGCCGGTGATCGGCTCCAGGCGCGGGTCGGGGAACGCGACCGCCTCCTGCCCGGCCTTGCGCCGCGCGTAGACCGGGATGTACGCCATCGGGCCGGGCCGGTAGAGCGCCACGAGCGCGATCAGGTCCTCGAACTCGGTCGGCTTGACCTGCCGCAGCGCCTCGCGCATCCCCGACGACTCGAACTGGAAGACCCCGGTCGCGTCGCCCCGCTGCAGCATCGCGTAGGTCTCCGGGTCGTCGAGCGGGATCGAGCCGATCTCGACGTTGCCGACGAGCTCGACCGCCTTGTCGATCACGTCGAGGTTGCGGAGCCCGAGGAAGTCGATCTTCAGCAGCCCGAGCGCCTCGACGTCGTTCATCGCGAACTGGGTCACGACCTCCTGGTCGGCGCCCTTCTGCTGGAGCGGGACGACGTCGGTGAGCGGCCTGTCCGAGATCACGACGCCGGCCGCGTGGATCGAGTCCTGGCGGACCAGCCCTTCCAGCGGCTTCGCGAGGTCGACGATCTCCCGAGCGAGCGGGTCGCCGTCGTAGGCCTGCTTCAGCTCCGAGCCGGGTTTGAGGCAGTCGTCGAGGTAGACCTTCGGTCCCTCGGGGATCAGCTTCGCGATCTTGTCGACGGCGCCGTACGGGATCTCCAGCACGCGGCCGGCGTCGCGCACCGCGGCGCGGGCCATCATCGTCCCGAACGTGATGATCTGCGCCACCCGGTCGCGCCCGTACTTCTCGGCGACGTAGTTGATGACGCGGTCGCGGCCCGCGACGGCGAAGTCGATGTCCATGTCCGGCATCGACTTCCGTCCCGGGTTCAGCATCCGCTCGAACAGGAGCCCGTAGCGGATCGGGTCGACGTCGGTGATCTCGAGGCAATAGGCCGCGAGGGAGCCGGCCGCCGAGCCCCGGCCCGGGCCGACCTGGATCCCGTTCCGCTTGGCAAACGAGACGAAGTCCCACACGATCAGGAAGTAGTCGGCGAAGCCCATCTCCTTGATCGTCTTGAGCTCGAACCGGAGGCGCTCCTGAAGCTCCGGGGTCACCTTTTCGTAGCGCTTTTGCAGGCCTTTTTCGCAGAGCTCGACCAGGAACTCGAAGGCGTCCTTGCCCTCGGGGACCGGGAACGTCGGCAGGAGGATCTTCCCGAGCTCGAGCTCGACGTTGCAACGATCCGCGACCTCGAGGGTGCGCGCCATCGCCGCCTCGAGGCCCGGGAAGTCGAGCGCCATCTCGGTCGGTGACTTGAAGTAGAACTGGTCGGTGTCGAAGCGCCAGTGGTTCGGGTTCTTCAACGAGTCGCCCGACTGGATGCAGAGCAGCGCCTCGTGTGCCTTCGCGTCCTCGTGGCGGAGGTAGTGGACGTCGCCCGTCGCGACGAGCGGCAGCCCGACCTCCTCGGCGAGCGCCGTCAGCTGCGGGTTGATCCGCGCCTGCACGTCGATGCCCGCGTTCTGGATCTCGACGTAGGTCGAGTCTCGCCCGAAGATCTGCGCCAGCCGGTCGAGCTCGGCCCGCGCGTCGCCGGCCCGGTTCTCCTCGAGCGCCTTGCAGACCCGACCCGAGAGGCAGCCCGAGAGGGCGACCAGCCCACCCGCGTGGCGCTCGAGCAGCTCCCAGTCCACGCGCGGCTTGTAGTAGTAGCCCTCGAGGTAGCCCGCCGAGGACAGCTTGATCAGGTTCGCGTAGCCGTGGTTGTCCTCCGCGAGAAGCGTGAGGTGCGCGTAGCCCTTCTTCTGCGCGTGCCGATCGTCCGCGACGTAGACCTCGCACCCGATCAGCGGCTTGACGCCGTGCTTACCCGTCTCCCGGACCAGCTCCACGGCTCCGGCCAGCGAGCCGTGGTCGGTGAGCGCCACCGCCGGCATCTCGAGCTCGGCCGCCCGCTCAGCGAGCGCCGGGATCCGGCAGGCACCGTCGAGGATCGAGTACTCGGAATGGACGTGTAGATGGACGAAGCCGGCCTCTGCCACGGGAGGCCTAGTGTAGAACCGCCTCCTGTCGGACTCGCCGTGCGGGCCAACCGGTCATCTGCGTCTGCTCGTTCGCCTCGCGATCACCTCATCTCCCGGACGAGGTCGTCCGCCGCACGGCCTCTCATCCGCTCGTCCCGGGACAGCGCCCGACGACCCGGCGCCCGCCGCCTGCGGGGCACGTCGTGGCGCGGCGGCGCAGGGCGCCCGTTCTCGGTCCGCAGCCGGTCGATCAACTCGCTCGCCGCCTCGCGTGTCTCCGGGAACTCCTCGCCGGTACGCTCGCAGAGCGCCGCTGCGAGCGCGTACACCTGCCTCACGGTCGCCCTCATGCGACCATGGAAGCAGGCCCGGAGCCGAGCCGTGTGCCGAAAGTGTGAAAGCCGATCCGCGCGCTACGAGGCGCCCATCTCGGCCATCGCGACCTTGCCGCGCTCGGCCATCTCCTCCTCGGTCAGATCCTCCTTGTGCGTCGCCAGCGACCAGACGTGCCCGAACGGGTCCGTGATGGACCCGAAGCGGTCGCCCCAGAACATGTCGTCGAGCGGCATGGTCACCTCGGCGCCCGCGTCGGTCGCCCGCTCGAACGTCGCGTCGACATCCTCGACGTAGAGGAAGATCGAGCCGGTCGGCCCACCGCGCTCGGCCGGCGGCCGGACGGTCGACTGGTCGAACGGGTCGGAGAGCATCACCTTGGAGTCCCCGATCTGGATGGTGGCGTGGGCGATCTTCCCGTCCGGCCCGGGCATCCGCATCAGCTCCTCGGCACCGAAGGCCTCCTTGTAGAACTCGATCGCCTTGCTCGCGTCCTCGACGGCGAGGTACGGGGTCACGCTGTGGTACCCCTCAGGAATCGGCTTGACAGCCATGTGATCTCCCCTCCGTAGCGGTCGCGGCCAGTGTAGGCAAAGGCACATTCCCTGAGACGGGTCTGCCGAAACCCGCTTCGCGCGCCGATGCGTGACGAAACCCGACCAAGGAGTGAACATGCTTCGCAAGCCGCTGGTCGTGCTCGCCGCCACGGCCTTCCTGCTCGGCGCCGCCGGGCTCGCATTTGCGCGGGGCGGGACGCCGGATTCGCTCACGCCCGTCACGGCGACGTTCGACGCCGGGACCGTGTCGCATCTCAAATCCTCGAGTTGCGAAGGGCGCGGCGGCACGTACACGAGGACACGTGCCACGTACACCGGCACCGCGACGAGCAACGACGCGCGCTGGGACGGCAAGCTGACCGTGCATGCGCTGTCCGTCTACAACTCGGACACGGGCCTCGGCTACGTCGTCGGCCGCTACTCGGTCGCCACCGAACTCGGCCCGACGTCCGGCTGGTTCCAGGCCGCGAACACCAACGGCTCGCTCACCGGCTTCACCGATGCCTTCATGAAGGAACCGAAGGCGTGGCTGATGGGCAGCCTTTCCTCGACCTTCGACGCGTCAACGGGCTTCAGCGAAGGTCAGCTCGGCACGGGGAACCCGAACGGAGCCGCCGTCCTCGCCTCCGGGCGTTGCGGCGACACCCCCGCTCAGGGCGGAGACGTGTCCGTCTTCACCGTGAAGGCGAGCAAGCAGGCGATGCACGGCAAGCACCACAAGCACCAGAAGAAGGGGCGGCGCGGGCGGAAGTAGAGCCCTGCTGGACCGACTCTCCGAGGGCGCCTACCCGGCGCCCTCGGTCGTTTCGGCCTCGAGCTCGGCCGCGTAGAGGTCGTACGGCAGTCGCTCGAGCTCCCGCAGGCGCGGGTCCGGGACTGCGAAGAACCGGGGCAGCGCCCGCTCGCGCAGCCAGCCGAGCCGCGGCTCGGCCGCGATCACGTCCTCGACGGCCCTCCGGTCGCCGCCGAGCGCCACGTGCTCGACCCGTTCCTCCCAGGGCCGGAGGACGCCGAGCGCCGTTCGAGCCGCGGCCTCGACGAGCGCGCGGGCCTGTTCCTCCCGGCGCCTGCGGAAGCGGTTCGAGGACGAGCCGCCCTTCTTGTGCTTGCCCTTCACGAACCGGGTGCCGACCTTCGACGCGACCAGCCGCTCGCCCTCGAAGACGCCCGCCGCGTAGCCACCGAGCCGAACCAGCAGCGCGGCGACGAGGTGATCCTCGGCCAGCGCGGCAAAGAGCGGCCCGAGCTCGACGCGTTGGTACGCCCCTTCGTGCGCGAGCCCGAACGGCGGCCGCACGGTGATCCTCTCGCCGGGCGCCTCGATCCGGGCCGCACCTCCCGCGTAGACGGTTCGGCCGCGCCCTCCCTCGAGCGGCTCCAGGCGCTTGCGCACGTTCTCGCGTCCGACGTAGCGGGCCACGACCACGGAGCCTAGGCACAGGCGGTTGTGTGGGAGCAAAGAAGAAGGGCGGCCCGTGAGCCGCCCTTCACGCCTGCGCGTCCTTCCGTCTCTGCGGCCCAGACGTCAGGTCGCGCACACCGGATGCTGCCTCGTTTGGGGCGTTCTTCCGTCCCCCAGGTGGGGGATTTGCAGGTGAAAAGACTCAGACAACACAAAGCGGGGCCGCCGCCTGGCCCCGCTTCGGGTGTCTCCTTGGGAGGAGAAGCCGCAGTTGAAATCTGCCGGGCCCCGCCGCATTGAGGCCCTTCAGTCTCCGAGGCGCCCCCGCCGCATCGGGGCGCGCTCTCGGTTGCACGTGGAGTATCGCCAGTTTGGGGCCGCTTCATCCATCACTCGGACTTGGTTGACCGGCCTACTTGACTGAGCTTCTACGATCGCGCGATGCGTTCTCGGCCGGATCGCGTCGAACGGATGCCCGAGCAGTACTTCGGGGCGCTGCTCGGACGCGTCTCCGCCGCCGCGGCGGCCGGTGGGGCGCCGCTGATCGACCTCGGACGGGGGAATCCGGAGACCGGGCCGCCGCCGCACGTGATCGAGGCGCTTTCCGGCGCGGCCGCGCTCGAGACGGCTCACGGCTACGCGCCGTTCCGCGGCCTCCCGGAGCTCCGGGCGGCGCTCGCCGAGCGCTACCGCGAGCACTACGGCGTCTCGCTCGACGCCGACACCGAGGTCGCGGTCGTGCCCGGGACGAAGACGGCGATCGTCGAGCTCTCGCTGGTGCTCGCCGACGAGGGGCAGGTCGTCGTGCTCCCCGACCCGTACTACCCGGACTACCCCTCCGGGCCGGCGCTCGCCGGCGCGCGCACCGGCTACCTGCCGCTCCTGCGCGAGGACGGCTGGGCGCCGGACTTCTCACGGGCGCCGACGGACGACGTCGCCGCGGTGTACCTCAACTACCCGTCCAACCCGTGCGCGGTCGCGGTCCCGGACGGCGCCTTCGAGGGGGCGATCGCGTACGCGCACGAGACCGGCGCCTCGGTCGTGCACGACTTCGCCTACGGCGATCTCGTCTTCGACGGGCGCCGGCCGCGGAGCTTCCTCGCGACCGTCGGAGCGAAGGAGGTCGGGGTCGAGATGTTCTCGATGTCGAAGTCGTACGGCATGGCGGGCTGGCGCGTGGGCTTCGTGGTCGGAAACGCGGAGATCATCGAGCGGGTGAACCTGCTCAACGACCACAGCCGCGTCGGCATCTTCCGGCCGGTCCAGGAGGCGTGCGTCGCGGCGCTGACCGGGCCGCAGGGCTCGGTCGCGGAGCGGCGCGACACGTACGAGCGCCGGCGCGACCGGGTGCTGGAGGTGCTCGGCGACACGGTCTGCGAGGGCACGTTCTACGTCTGGCTCGAGCTTCCGGACGGCGTGACAGCCGAAAGCCTCCTCGCCGAGCAGCGCGTCGCCGTCGCGCCTGGCCAGAGCTTCGGCTCACGGGGCGAGGGCTGGGTGCGCCTGTCGCTCGCTGTCACCGACGAGGCGCTCGCCCTCGGGCTCGAGCGCCTCGCTTCGGTACTTGCGCGCTGACCGCGCGCGTCTCTCGGTCAGACGCGGGCGGTCTCCAGCTCGATGACCGGCGCCTCGTAGAGGTCGATCGACTCGATCGTGATCCCGATGCTGGCCGCGATCTGCTCACGACGGGTGGTGAGCTCCTCCTCCGAGGTTCTCGCCGTCTCCTCGCTGTCCCAGAGGATGATCGCCTTCGCGCGCGCGTTGTCGGCGTCGTACAGGCCGATGTAGCCGGCGAAGCCGTCGACGGTGCGCAGCATCGGGATCACGGTCTCGGTGATCGTCTGGACTGCGTGCTCCCGCTTTCCGGGTCAGCGCCGGAGAACGAGATGACTCGTGCGTACATGGAGCCCTCCTTGGGTCGGTTGGACGATCAGCCCGCCGCTTGCTCCTTGCTGACGTCCACGACGGCTGCGCCGGTGAGCGCGAGCAGGTCGTGAGTCCGGAGCCGGACCGACCGCTCGTGCGAGCCGGCCTCGAGCACGACCGAGTGCTGCTCGGCGACGCGCGAGTCGACGAGCACGCGCTCTCGGCTCCCGCCGAAGGGCGGGATCGCCCCGAGCTCGAAGTCGGGGTAGTCGCGCGCGAGCTCGTCCTCGCTCGCCAGGTGGACGTTCTTCCCGCCCTCGACGTACGTCCGCACCTTGTGTAGGTCGATCCGCGCCGACGCGGGCAGGACGACGCGGACGTGGCCCTCGGGGGCGTCGAGCACGAGCGTCTTCGCGACCTCGTCTGGCGGCAGGCCGAGCGCCTCCGCCTCGTCGGCAGCACGCTCGGTGTGCGCGTGCTCCAGCAGCTCGTACTCGAAACCAGCCTGGTCGAGGATTCGAGCCAGATCCGTCATCGCCGGTAAGGATCGCGCAGCGCGGCGCGAAATGCCAGCGACTACGTCGCGGTGCGGCCGGTCAGGAGTCGCCGCGGCGGCTGCGCAGGAAGGCCCGCGCGCCGGCGAGGCTCGCCGCGGTCACGGCCATCAGCGCACGGGGTCGCTTCGCGCTCGACTTCTTCAGCTTGCGCCGGACGCGCCTCGCCTGGAGGTACCCCCAGCCGAGGAGCGCGTTTCGGCGGGTGAAGATGGCCATTGCTAGGCGGGCGCCTTCGCCTTGCGCTTGTTCGGGAAGTGGATCGCCCGGCCGAGCGCCAGGAGACCGGCTTCCTTGATCGCCTCGGAGAGGGTCGGATGGGCGGTCATCCCGTCGGCGACCGTCTCCACGGTGGCCTCGGCGTCGAGCGCGACCGTGCCCGCCTCGATCAGGTCGGTCACGTGCGGCCCGACCATCACGACCCCGAGCAGCTCGCCGTAACGGCTCTCGTGGATGGACTTGACCCAGCCGACGGTCTCGTTCTGCATCACCGCGCGCGCGTTCGCGAGCCACGGGAAGACGCCGACCTCGACGTCGTCGCCGTAGCGCTCTCGTGCCTCGGCCTCGGTGAGCCCGACGCTGGCGATCTCCGGATCCGTGTAGATCGGGCGCGGGACGCCGCGGTTGTCGACCACGGCGTCGTGGCCCGTCGCGTTCTCGGCGGCGACCTCGCCCTCGCGGAAGGCGGTGTGCGCGAGCTGCCAGTAGCCGGCGCAGTCTCCGACCGCGTAGATGTGGGGCTGCGTCGTGCGCCTGTGCTCGTCGGCAGCGATCCCGGTGCGCGTGTCGTATTCGACGCCGATCTCCTCGAGGCCCAGGCCCTCGACCGCCGGGCCGCGGCCGGTCGCGACGAGCATCAGGCTCGCCTTGCTCGAGTCGCCGCCGTAATGGACACGGAGGCCGTTTTCGGTCTCCTCGACCCGGTCGCAGGTCGTCTCGAGGTGGACGTTGATGCCGCACTTGCCGAACTGCTTGGTGAGCTCCTTGGCCGCATCGGCATCCTCCTGCGGGATGAGTTGCGGCAGCATCTCGATGATCGTCACCTCGGAGCCGAATCGGTTGAAGATCGAGGCGAACTCGCAGCCGATGATGCCGCCGCCCAGGACTACGAGGCGCTTCGGCACCTCGGTCTGGGCGAGAAGGCCGGTCGAGTCGACGCAGCGGGCCGAGTCGAGACCCTCGATCGGCGGACGGAGCGGGAACGAGCCCGTCGCGATGACGGCCTGCTTGAACGTGACGTCCTCGCCACCCTCGACTGCGATCGTGTTTTGGCCGGTGAACCGGCCCGTGCCCTTGACCCACTCGACGCCGTTCGTCTTGAAGAGGCTCGCGACGCCCGTCGTCATCTGTTTGACGACCCCGGCCTTCCACTCGTTCGCCGCGGCTAGGTCGAGCGTCGGGAGGCCCGTCTGGACGCCGAACTTCGGGAAGCTCTCCTGCGCCTCCTTGAGCGCGAACGCGGTCTGCACCCAGGCCTTCGTCGGGATGCAGCCGACACGCAGGCAGGTGCCGCCGAGCTCCGGCTCCTTGTCGATGCAGACGGCCTTGGCGCCGAGCTGGGCCGCGCGGATCGCGGCGGTGTAGCCGCCCGGGCCGCCGCCGAGGACGGCAACGTCACATTCCATCGTCTCTGGCTCCTCGCTTGGGTTCGGCCGCGATCCTAGCGTCGGGGTGCGAAGTCACGCTTTCGGCACAGCCGCGACACACACGCGTGGCGCTTTCCTCGTTACGCTCATTGCGGGTGGTGGTTCGGGGTGGCCCCGGCCGGCAAGGAGTCGACGAGGCGGCCGGCGGAGAGCTCCACGATCTCGTCCACGTGGTCGAGCCCTTCCGGGCGGTGGGTGATGAGCAGGACCGAGCGATCGGTTGCAGCCGCGAGGATGTCGTCCATCAGCTGCTCGGCCGTCGGGGGGTCGAGATGGGCGGTCGGCTCGTCGAGGACGAGCACGGGGGCGTCGGCGAGCAGCGCCCGGGCGAGGGCAAGCCGCTGGCGCTGGCCGCCCGAGAGCTGCCGCCCCTCCTCCCCGACGAGCGTGCTCCAACCGTCCGGCAGCCCCTCGACCCACTCCCAGAGGCGGGCGCGCCGAAGCGCGGCCTCCACGTCGCCGTCCGTCGCCGCCGGGCGCGCCAGCCTGACGTTCTCGAGGATGCTCGTGGAGAACAGGTGCGAATCCTGGCCCGCGACCGCGATCGCCCGTCGCACGTCCTCCTGGCGGTACTCGCGCAGGTCCCGCCCGCCGAGCGTGACCCGTCCGTCCTCGGGGTCGAGGAAGCGCAGCAGCACGTTCGCAACCGTGGTCTTGCCCGCACCGCTCTCCCCCACGAGCGCGACCCGCCTTCCCGGCTCGAGCCGCAGGCTGACGCCGTCCAGCGCCGGCCGCTCCCCGGGCCCATACCGCGCACGCACGCCCTCGAGCGCGACGCCGAACCCGGACGGCGCCCCGGCCGGCTCGACCGGATCCCGCACGAGCGGCTCCCGGTCCATCAGCTCGAGGACCCTCTCTCCCGCCGCGACCGTCGCCGCCAGCTCGCGCGCCGAGGCCGGCAGCGCCTGAACGGCCTCGAAGGACGCGAGCGCGAGGAGCGCAAGCGCCGCGATCAGCACCCGGTCGAGGTGGCCGCCCGCGTGCGCCGAGACGCTGACCGCGAGGACGCCGGCCACCGTCGCGCCCACGACGACGAGGCCGATCCCGTCGCCGACTCCACCGGCAAGCGCATCCCGGCGCGCGATCCGCACGAGCGCCCGGTCGGCCTCGCGAACCCGACCGAGCCGCTCCTCCTCCTGCCCGTAGACCGCGAGCTCCGGGCTGGCGCGCAGCAGCTCCACGAGCTCGGCCGAGAGCTCGCCGCGGGCCCCTGCCTGCCGCGAGGCCGAGCGGCGGCCGAGCGAGGCCGCGATCGCCGGCACCGCGACCCCGCCGACGAGCAGGCCGACCGCGAGCACGAGCCCGGCCCACGGGAGCACGGCCGCGGCCACGCCGACCGAGACCGCTCCCGCGAGGATCGCCACGAGCGGCGGGCCGATCCCGCGCAGGTGGAGGTTCTGCAAGGCGTCGACGTCCGCCACCATCCGCGAGAGCAGATCGCCCTGCCGGTAGCCCTCGAGCTGTGCCGGAGCCAGCGGCTCGAGCCGCTCGTAGGCGCGGACGCGGACGCGGCCGAGGACGCGGAACGCGAGGTCATGGGAGGCGAGCCGCTCCACGTAGCGGGCAAGCGGGCGCGCCAGCCCGAAGAAGCGCACCAGGACGATCGCGACGGTGAGCGAGAGCACGGCCGGCCGCTCGGCCGCGCGCGAGATCAGGTAGCCGGCGGTCGCCATCAGCCCGACGCCGAAGAGCACGGTCAGCGCGCCGAGCACGACCGAGAGCGCGACGCGCCCGCGCGGCGCATCCGCGAGCGCGAGCAGCCGGCGGAGCGTCGCGGTCATGCCTTGCCTGCTTCGAGCACGACGACCCGATCCGCCCGCTCCACCAGCTCGGGCCGATGGGCAAGGACGAGCACGCTCCGCCCCGGGCGGAGGCGCTCCACGGCCTCGGCGACGACCTCGGCGCTCGCCGGGTCGAGGTCGGCGGTGGGCTCGTCGAGGATGACGAGCGGCGCGTCGCGGAGGAACGCGCGGGCCAGCGCGAGGCGGCGGGCCTCTCCGGCGGAGAGCGGCCGGCCGCCGTCCCCGACCACGGTCTCGTAGCCCTCAGGAAGCGCGCGGACGAAGCCGTCCGCGCCGGCGAGCGACGCCGCCTCCCGCACCTGCTCGTCCGAGGCCGACGGATCGCCCAGCCGGATGTTCTCCGCGACGGTGCCCCGCAGCAGCGACGTCTGCTGCGGCACCCACGCGACCTGCTGCCGCCACGCCGAGGCCTCGCACGCGGAGAGGTCGACGCCGTCCACGCTGATGCGACCGCCGGTCGGCTCCACGAGCCCGAGCAGCAGCGCCGCGACCGTGCTCTTGCCCGCGCCGCTCTCACCCACGAG
>Ga0335083_10006579_pt1 | contig 14465 bp, 14 predicted proteins | sample Lox_Sample_42_FD_206716 | JGI IMG/M metagenome (GOLD analysis project Ga0335083, IMG submission 206716) | Soil microbial communities from Loxahatchee National Wildlife Refuge, Florida, United States - Lox_Sample_4.2 | ecosystem: Environmental > Terrestrial > Soil > Wetlands | place: USA...
TAAGCCCGGAAGCTTGGCAGAAGATCTCTGGCCAATTGTTGCCGGAGCATCACGCCGGAGCCTTAGCCAAATTTTCGGAGGCGACACTGCAGAACTGTCAAAGGTTCGTCGATTTCTGCGTGATGGATAGGCTGGCCCATATGCGGAGAAGATACACCATCTAGAGGACTCCGGCCCGAGACTAAGCCTTCAGTTTCGTTAGCAACTCATCTTCCCGCGTGGCCACGAGGCCGGCCCGCAGCTTCGCCTGTCGTTCGGCCGACAGTGTACGGAACCAGGCGAGCGTGTCGGCGGCGGTGACCGGCAGCGGACGATAAGTGAGACCTTGCGCCAGCGCGCGGCCGAGGTTGCGGCGGTGGAAGCCGAAGGTCTCGCCCTGGCCCGGGATCCAGACGGGCATGTTGCTCCAGGCAAAGACCTTGTTCTCCTTCAGGAACGCCAGCGGGGCCCAGGTGATCCTGGGCTCGGCGTGCAGGCCCTCGGCGATCCCTTCCAGCATCTGGCGCATGGTCATCGGCTGGGCGGGACCGCCGGCATTGAACGCGCCGACGGTGCGCTGCTCGGCCAAACGCACGGTCCATTCGGCGAGGTCGCGGGCGTCGATGAACTGCACCGGATCGCTGCCGTCGCCCGGCGCCAGGATCTCGCCGCCGCGCGCCAGCCGCACCGGCCAGTAGGTGAAGCGGTCGGTGCCGTCGTCCGGCCCGACGATCAGGCTGGGGCGAACGATGGTCGTGGCGGCCTCGCCATACTGCTTCAGCGCCTCGCGCTCGCTCTCCGCTTTCAATGGACCGTAAAGCCGGCCGTTGGCGCCGAGCGTCTGGATCGTCTCGGCCATGGCGTCGGCGCCGGTGTAGGTCGCGAGCGGCGCGCTCTCGTCGGCAGCCTTGTCGTTGGCGGCGTAGGCCGAGATGGTCGAGATGAAGATGTAGCGCCCGACATGGCCCTTCAGCACGCGCGCGGCATCACGCACCCACACCGGGAGCGTCGTCGGATTGTCGATACAGACGTCCCAGTCGCGGCCCTCGAGCGCCTTCAGGTCGCCGTTGCGATCGCCCAAAAGCTCCTCGACCGGACCGGGCCAGCTCTCCTTCTGGCGGCCGCGATTGAAGATCGTCACCTGATGGCCGCGCGAAAGCGCGTAACGGACTTGAAACGGACCGATGAGGCCCGTGCCGCCCAGGATCAGCAGACGCATCGGCTTGGGCGGCGTATCGGCGCGCGCCGGCAACGCGAGCGCCGACGCCGCAAGGGCCGAGAGCCGAAGGAATTCCCGACGATGGCTGGACATGACGCGCCTCCCGATCCCATGGAAGGCGCGACCGGACGAAACGGGAAGCGGACCAATCGTCGCCAGCGGTGCTGAGATGGCGTCCCCGAGAGGATTCGAACCTCCGACCTCCGGTTTAGGAAACCGCTGCTCTATCCGGCTGAGCTACGGGGACGTGCACTGTTCTCGGCACCTTATCGCACTTCGGCGAACATGGTTGAAGTGAAAGGTGCGGCATAGATTCAAGGGCACTCGACCCACGGCCAACGGGCCTGAAATGTCCGCCTTGGGTCGCGTCCGGACGCGGTTGGACGGGCAGACGTCAGTGTGATCGAAGCAGCCTCCTTGCGGCCCGCTCCGCGACCTTTGCCCATCCTGCATCGCCGTGGATGAGCACGAGCACCATCACCCCTTCCGTCAGCAGCATGACTTCCCGGGCGCGACTCTCGGCCGAGGAAACGCCGGCGGCGGCCAGCTCGTCGGCGAGCCATCTCTCGACGGCGGCCTTGTGCTTTCGCGCGATGGCGCGGGCCGGATGACCGCGCAGATCAGCGAGCTCGACAACGGCGCGCGTGAAGCCTCCTCCCGAGAATTTTGGCTTCTTCACCCAGTCGCCGAGCTGCGCGAAATAGCTCTCGACCAGCTCGTCGGCCGTCGTGACCGGCCGGTGGAACTGCCTCAGTCGCTTGAGCGCGAGTTCGCTGGAGTAGCCCAGCGTGGCCGCCATCAGCGCGTCCTTGCTCCGAAAGTGCTGGTACAGCGCCCGCTTGGTGATGCCGGCGCGTTCCGCGATCTCGTCCATGGACACCCTGAGGAATCCCTGGCGCCAGAACAGGCCGTAGGCAGCGTCGAGGATCCGCAGGTGCGTCTGCGCGGCCGAGCGTCTCATGGCCCTCCCCTTTGTATACCGATGAGTGAATTTACATCGAAGCGTCGTCGCGGTGGGATGAAATCGCCTGATGCCGAAGGGGGAGCGTCTGCATGGGACGGCCGCTTACGCTGCAGTCGATCGAGGTGCGAGCCGTGTTGCTGCCGCTGCGGCGAGCGGTCGTCTCGAAAGTCGGCCGCTTCAGCGACTGGCCGATGATCCTCATCGACATCCATACGCGTGAAGGCGTCGTCGGGCGCAGCTATCTCGAGCCGTACCTGAAGGACGCCGTGGCGAGCATCGTCGCCCTCGTCCAGGCGTTCGGGGCGGCCCACCTGAGCAAGCCGATCGCGCCGCTCGACGTCTTCCAGGCCAGCCGGCGATGGCAGAGCCTGATCGGAAGCGAAGGTGTCGCGATGATCGCGGCGTCCGGCATCGACATGGCGATCTGGGACGCGCTGGCGAAGCTCGCCAACCTGCCGTTGGCGGAATTTCTCGGCGGCTCGCTGGCGCCGGTCCCGGCCTACAACAGCAACGGGCTGTGGCTGGTCGATGTCGCCCAACTCGCCGACGAAGCGCGGGCGCTGGTGGGCGAGGGAGGCTTCGGGGGCCTGAAGTTGCGGCTGGGCCGCGAACGGCTGGCTGATGACCTTGCCGCCATCGATGCCGTGCGTTCGGCGGTCGGCCCCGAGACCAAGTTGATGGTCGATTTCAACCAGGGCCTCAGTCTCGTCGATGCGCTGCATCGCTGCCACGCCCTCGACGATTGCGGGCTGTACTGGTTCGAGGAACCGATCGTCTACAACGATCTCGCGGGCTACGCCCGGCTCACGCGCGAGATCGCCACGCCGATACAGCTCGGAGAGAATTTCTATGGCCCGCGCGCGCTGGCGCAGGCGGTCGCTCTGGGCGCGGGCGACATGGTGATGCCCGATCTCATGCGCATCGGCGGAGTGACGGGTTGGCTGCGCGCCGCCGCGGTCGCCGGGGCGGCGGGACTGCCGATGTCCACCCACCTCTACCCGGAATTTTCCGCCCACCTCATGCGCGCCACCGAGACCGCGCACTGGCTCGAGTGGCAGGATTGGGCCGATCCGGTCGTGCAGGAGCCGTTCGCCGTCCGGGACGGCGCCATCGAGATTCCGGAACGACCCGGCGCCGGCATCGAATGGGACGAAGCCATCGTCAGACGGTACGCCATCTGATCCATGACAAAGCGCCGGCAAGGTGTCAGGGTCGAACACTACCGTTGAGTGTGCGTACCAACTTGAGCTGAAACCACACGAGGCGATAGGGGCAAGCATGCTCGAAGAAGTCGCAGGGGGCATCGACGCAGCCGCGGCGTCCGCTGCCCAGCTTCGCATCGCCCTCGACAACATGCCGGGCGCGCTCATCTACACGGACGACGAGCTGAACATCGTGTTCTGCAACGATCGCTTCAGGCAAATGTACCGCGCACCGGACGAGCTGTTGCGTCCCGGGCGGCCCTATCCGGCCTTTCTGCGTTTTCTCGCGGAGAGCGGCTATCACGGCGACGGCGACCCGGAGGCGCTGGTGGCCGCGCGCGTCGAAAGCCTGCGCAACCCGCGGAGCGCCTTCTTCGAGGACCGCACGCCCGACGGCCGGATCTATCGCATCCTCCGGCGCCGCGTGGAGGCGGGCGGCGTCGTGACGATCATGACCGACATCACGGAGGAAAAGCGCCTCGAGCAGGAAAGGGCGCACAGGGAAGCGCAGTTCCACGTCGCCCTCGACAACATGCCGGGCGCGCTCGTCTATACGGACGAACAGTTGAACGTCGTCTTTTGCAACGAACGCTTCAAGGAAATGTATCCCGTGCCGGCGGAATTGCTCGAGCCGGGGCGGCCATACCCCGACTTTCTCCGCTTCCTGGCGTCCAACGGCTACTACGGCCCCGGAGACGTCGAGGCGGCTGTCGCCCAACGGGTCGACAGCCTGCGCAATCCCTCGCAGGAGAGCTACGAAGACCATCCACCGGACGGCCGCGTCTACCGCGTTCGCCGGCGACGCGTGGACGCCGGAGGTGTCGTCACCGTCATGACCGACATAACGGCCGAGAAAAAGGCCGGCGCCCTGGTCAGCGAAAAGAACGCCATGCTCGAGGCGCTTTCCGCCAAGCTGTCGAAGTATCTGTCGCCGCAGCTTTATCAGTCGATCTTCAGCGGCAGGCAGAATGTCGAGATCGCCTCCAGGCGGAAAAAGCTGACCATCTTCTTCTCCGACATCGCCGCCTTCACCGAAACCACCGAGAACCTCGAATCGGAGGATCTGACCGACGTCCTCAATCACTATCTGACCGAGATGTCCGCCATCGCGCTGCAGCACGGCGCGACGATCGACAAGTACATCGGCGACGCGATCCTCGCGTTCTTCGGCGATCCCGAAAGCAAAGGGGTCAGGGAGGATGCGCAGGCTTGTGTCAGGATGGCGCTTGCCATGCAGCGTCGCATGCGCGAGCTCGAGCAGGAGTGGAAGGACCGCGGACTGGAGCGCCCCTTTCGCATACGGATGGGCATAAGCACCGGCTTCTGCACGGTCGGCAACTTCGGCAGCCAGGACCGAATGGACTACACCATCATCGGCAGCGAAGTGAACCTGGCCTCCCGGCTCGAGTCCGTCGCGGAGCCGGGAGGCATCCTGCTGGCGCACGAGACGAACGCCCTGGTCAGCGACATCGTCCTGACGGAGGAACAGCCTCCCATCTCGGTCAAGGGCTTCCTGAAGCCGGTCAGCACCTACAAGGTGGTCGGCACCTACGATTCCCTGATCGAAACCGGACGGGTCGTGATGAAGGAGCGCGACGGCCTGCGCGTTCTGGTCGACCTCTCCAAGCCGGATCGCTCGGAGGCCATCTCGATCCTGGAAGAGGTGCTGCTGCAGCTCAAGAAGTAGCCGGCGGTCGTGGCGCACCCCACCGGCGTTCAGGCGTGCGGCACCTCGAACAGCTGGCGAATGCGGGACACCAGGGCGGAGATCGACGAAGCGCCGCTCACATCCGTTTCGACCGTGAGGGCGCTCTTGTCCATCTTCGCGCGGCGCGAAAGGGTGACGCAGATTTCCTCGGTGATGGCGGGCCGGTCGCGCATCAGCTGCGCCAGGGCCTCCTGGCCGATCTCGTAGACGACCACGAAGGTCAGCGCCCGCACCGTTCCCGGCTGGCTGGCCCCCATGAAGAAGCCGCTCTCGCCGAAGAAGTCGCCCGGCGCGAGGCGGCCCAGCTCCAGAGCACCCTCCTCGCTGCGCCGGGTCACGACGGCGACGCCGCTGCGCATGATGACCAGCGAGCTCAGCCGTGCGCCCTCCTCGACCAGCACCTCGTCCTTTCGATAGGTCTTGCGGACCATCGCTTCGGCCAGCGCCGCCATCTCCTGCTCGTTGAGCGAGGTGAGGAGCGGCATCGCCTGCACCAGCCGGAGCGCCGTCGACTTCGGCGCGGCGGGCACCGCCTCGTGGGCGTGCGCGGGCACGGCGGCCGCGGCTTCCCTGGGCGCGGCCAGCCGCAAGCCTTCGGCGCGCACATGGCGATAGACCAGATCGTAGATCTCGTTCCGCGCCGACACCGTCCCGGCGAAATCGCTCACGCGGAAGGACAGGTCGATCTCGATCGCCTGCGCGTCGATCGACCGGATCTCGACGCTCGGCGCCGGCGCGGCAAGGATGGAGTTGCTGCTGAGCAGCACGTTGCGCATCACCGCTGCGACGGCGGACGGCGTGGTCGTCGGCGCGATGCGGACCTTGAGCGTCACGCCGTGGCTGCGATTGGGGCTGCTGAGGTTGGTGAGCTGCGTCTTGGCCAGCACGCTGTTGGGCAGCACGATCAGGTCGTTGGAGCCGCTGAGCAGGCTCGTGCCCCGCCAGTTGGTCTCGACGATGCGGCCCTGGGTGCCGTCGGCGAGCACGATCCAGTCGCCGACATCGTAGGCGCTGCTGAGATTGAGGGCGATGCCGGAGAAGACGTCGGCGAGCGTGCTCTGCAGCGCCAGGCCCAGGATGATGGCGAAGACGCCCGAGGTGGCGATCAGGGTGCCGACCGGCGCGCCGAAGACATAGGCCACGATCGACAGCAGGGCGCTGAGATAGACGATGCCGACGGCGAGATCCTGGATCAGCCGGCTCTCGCGCGGCTGGCGCTCGAGGATCAGGAACACCCGGACGCTGCCGGTCAGCAGCCACGCGGCGTTGATCCACCAGATGACCTTGGCCGCCGCGATGAAGACGCGTTCGACGATGGGGGTATCGTCGGGCGCGGCCTCGTAGGGGACGATGTGATGATGCAGCAGCAGCCCCGACAGGGCGGCGAAGAAGACGAGCTGCAGCACCAGGCGCCAGGCCGGATACTTGCGCAGCAGCAAGCGCGTGACGATCGCGCCGATGACGGCCACGAGGCCGGTCTGCACGAAGGGATCGGCGATCAGCTCGGTCATCGATCCATCGTACCCGACGGGCAGACCGCACGGCGCCAACGCGGAACGGTGACCTGAGGCGGCGGCACGCGGTCTTCCTCCGGTCCATTCGATGGCACGGTCATTGCCTCCTCCGCGACGCTCATTGTCGCACTCCTTCCGGACTCCCTCGGCTCCGATCGAGCGGCGGGAAGCGCGCTCTGCAATATGGGCACAAAAGAACTTGCACAAATTGCAGGGTGCGGCAAAGGCTACAGGGCGCCGATTCCCGTTTGCTTCGCTGGCACGAGTGCTGCAGAGAATCACACCGGGACGGTCGGGGGTTTTCATCGTCCCGTAACCGGGGGATTCAACACTCCATCAGCTTTCAGGCCGAAGAGAGAGCCGATGTCGGGCTCCGGGGCCGCCGTGAATAATTTGGGGACGTCGCCCTTTGAAAGTGCCATCGGGACTGCGCACCGAGGAACTGAGGAAGCTTTTGGCCCGTGCGCTGCGCCTGGCGCGCCGCGAGCGGGACCGCTTCGCGGCTCTCTCCGCCCTGCATCGAGGGCTCGCGCCGCGCCGGCTGAACTGGCTGGAGCGCTGGTTCCCGCCCCGCCAGATCCTGATCCAGGGGCCGCAGCACACGGTGGTCGTTCGACTGGGCCGTCGCGTGCAGGTCGCGACGGTCGCGCTCTTCCTGCTGACGAGCCTGGGCTTCGTCGCCAGCATCGCCGCCGCCGCCTGGAGCCACTTCACGATCAACCAGATGGCGGAGGATGTCGCGGAATTGCGCAGCACCTCCGAAGTCGAGACCGCGCGCGCCGCCGGCGATCGCGAGCGGCTCCACCGGCTGGCGCCCGAATTGGCGCAATGCTCCAGCGAGCGCGACAGGGCCGCCGGGACCGCCTTCAGCCGCTCGATGACCGTGGCCGAGCAGAAGGCAGCCATCGCCAGGCTGATCGCCGAGCGCGACCAGGCGCTCGCCGAACGCGACAGCGCGGTGGCCGCCAATCGCGACATGCTGCTCACGCTCGATGCGCGCACGCAGAGCACCATCGCCGAGGTCGAGCGCATCATCGCCTCGACGGGACTGGAACCCGGCCGCGTCGTGCGGCTGCCGGCCATGCATGCGCGCAACGCGCCGCGCGGCGGACCCTTCGTGCCCTGGCGGGAGGTGCGCGCCGTCGAACGCCCGACCGGCGCGGAGACCCTCGACGGCGTGGCCTCGGGGCTCGACCGGCTGCAGGCCCTGCGCGACGGCCTGAAGCATCTGCCGCTCGCCAGCCCCGTGACCCAGGTCGTGATTTCCGACGGATTCGGCTACCGGCGCGATCCTTTCACGGGCAACCCCGCCATGCACGAAGGCCTCGACCTGCGCGGCACCTACGACGGCCCGGTCTATGCCACGGCGGCGGGCATCGTGAGCTTCGCCGGCTGGAAGAGCGAATATGGCCGGATGGTCGAAGTCGACCATGGCGCGGGGCTCGTCACGCGCTATGCTCACCTCAGCCGTATCCTGGTCAAGCCGGGCGAGGCGGTCGAGCTGCACCGGAAGGTGGGCACGATCGGCGCGACCGGCCGGGCGACCGCGGCGCATCTTCACTATGAAGTCAGGGTTGACGGCCGCGCGCGCAACCCCGTCAGCTTCCTAAAGGCAGACCGTTATGTTCCCCAAACAGGCCACGATCTTCCGAAAGACCTCCCCACCGCGTTCGACCAGTTCAGCGGCTTCGCTCTCCCTTGAGGCGGGCGAGGCATCGAAGGTGCCTTCGCTGATCAGCAGCGGACTGACGATCCGCGGCGACCTCGTCGGCGCCGGCGATCTTCAGGTCGAGGGCAAGGTGGTGGGCCGCATCGAAGTCGGTCACCTGGTGATCGCCGAGGGCGGCGTGGTCGAGGGCGACGTCGTCGCCAAGGCCGTCGGCATCTCGGGCCGCGTGCGCGGCACGATCCGCGCCGCCTCGGTGACGCTGTCCGCCACCGCCAAGGTCGAAGGCGACATCCTGCACGACGTGCTGGCGATCGAGGCCGGCGCGCAGCTCGACGGCCAATGCAAGCGGGTCGCGACGGCGCCGGCGGACACGCTGCTCCTCGTGCCCGACAAGGCGATCGAGGTGCAGACCGACAAGCTTTCGGACAAGGGGCCGATCAAGGTGCTCGAGAAGCCGGCCGGCAAAGCCCCGGCCAAGGCCGACAAGACGATGGACAAGCCCGTCGACAAGGTGACGGACAAGACGGCGGTGCAGGCCGCGGAATAGCGGCCACCGTCAGAAGCGGTGCGCGATGCGGCCGCCTATGTTGTCCATGCCGGGATTGGGATAGGCGAGGAAGCCGTTCGACTCGTGCTCGTAGTAGAGCTCGATCCGGTTCTCCGGCGTGATCTGGAAGCCGAGCTCCAGCGGCACGTGGAACAGCACGCGCGAGCCCAGGCCCTTGTTCTGCGGATATGAGTAATAAAGGCTGTCGCCGGTATGCAGCGACGGGCCGACGCCGATGCCCACGAAGAACTGCGACCAGGCCCATTCGAGCCGCGCATCGGCATAGACCCAGCTCGTCGCCTGGTCGGTCGTGAAGGTGCCGCCGACCACGGGCCGGATGTTGCCGCCGAGGAACGGCAGCGACGGCGTGAAGGCGGCCTCCGCGTTGAGGCTGACGCCGTTCTCCCAGTGGCCGCCGGCCACGATCGGCACGTCGTGCGCCAGCACGCCGCCGCGCAGTTCGTAGAGCCAGGAGGACTGGGCCGACGCGGCGGCGGGAACGACGAGCACCAGAGCCGTCAGCAAGGCCGCCGCGATCGAACCGCGCATGCGCATCTCCCCTTCTGGTCGAGCCAAACGCACGACCGGGCAAAAGGATGCCCGGGATCGCACCTCAGGACAAATCGGGCCGGTTGCGGCGCAGCGACTTCAGCGCGCCATGATGCTTCTTGTCGTCCAGCCGGCGGCGCTTGCTCGCCTTGCTGGGCCGGGTCGGCTTGCGCGGAACGGGCGGACGGGCGGCGGCCCGGACCAGCTCCAGCAGGCGCTCCAGCGCCTCCTCGCGGTTGCGCTTCTGGCTGCGCTGGCCCTGCGCCACCAGCACCAGCACGCCGTCGTTCGTGAGCCGCTGGCCGGCCAGCCGCTCCAGCCGGCCGCGTACGTCATAGGGCAATGACGGCGAGTTGCGGACATCGAAGCGCAGCTGCACCGCCGTCGAGGTCTTGTTGACGTGCTGGCCGCCCGGGCCGGCCGAGCGCACGAAGCTCTCCTCGATCTCCGCCGGATCGATGGCGATCGAGCCCGTGACCCAGATCGGCGCGGCGCCGCTAGGCACGCGTGGCCTGGTACTTGGCCTCGATCGCGTCCCAGACCTGCGCCTCGAGCGACACGCCGTCGAAGCGATCGATCTGCTGGATGCCGGTCGGCGCGGTGACGTTGATCTCGGTGAGATAGTCGCCGATCACGTCGACGCCGACCAGGATTAGCCCGCGCTTGGCGAGCTCCGGCCCGATGATCTCGCAGATCTCATGGTCGCGCCGGGAGAGCGTGCCCTTCACCGCCTTGCCGCCGACATGCATGTTGGAGCGCGCCTCGCCGACGATCGGCACGCGGTTGACGACGCCGGCCGGCTTGCCGTCGATCAGGATGACGCGCTTGTCGCCCTGGCGCACCTCGGGCAGGTAGCGCTGGGCGATCAGCGGCTCGCGGCTGTGCTGCGAGAAGAGCTCGAGCAGCGAGTTCAGGTTCTCGTCGTCCGGCTTGACGCGGAACACGCCCGCGCCGCCGTGCCCGAACAGCGGCTTCAGGATGATATCCTTGTGCTCGTCGCGGAATGCGCGGATCGCCGTCACGTCGCTGCTGATCAGGGTGGGCGGCATGATGTTGTCGAAATGCGTGATGAACAGCTTCTCCGGCGCGTTGCGCACCGACACGGGATCGTTCACCACCAGCGTCCTGGGGTGCACGTGCTCCAGGAGATGCGTCGTCGTGATGTAGGCCAGGTCGAAGGGCGGGTCCTGCCGCAGCAGGACGACGTCGAGGGTCGAGAGATCGACCAGTTCCTCGCCGCCCAGGGTGAAGTGATTGCCCTTCTCGCGCCGGAGCTTCATCGGTTGCGCACGCGCCATCACCTTGCGGTCGCGGAAGATCAGGTCCTTGGGCGTGTAGTGCCATACCGAATGGCCGCGGCGCTCGGCCTCGAGCGCCAGCACGAAGCCCGTATCGCCGTCGATGTCGATGGTCGAGACATGGTCCATCTGGATGGCGACATTGAGTTTCATCGAAATCTCCGATTGGGGGCGCTCAGTTAAGCCCGCGCCGCAATTCCTGCAACAGCGCCGTTGCACGCTGGCGGAGCCCGGGATCGGCGATTCCCGTGTCCAGATTCAGGAACTGCTCGAAGGCTGCGATGGCGGCGCGCCGCTTGTCGAGCCGGGCGGCGATCTCGCCCGCCTCGAACAGGAGCTCCGGCCGGTCGGGCGCAATGACGAGCATGCGATCGAGCGAGCGGCTGGCGCCCGCCCAATCCTCGCGCTTGGCCAGCCGCAGCCGCACGTTGTTCTCCAGCCGCAGCAGCACATCGCGGTCGGGCACGGGGTCGAAATGGCCGGGCTGCAGCTCGGCTTCGCGGCCCAGCAGGCGCTGCAGCAACTCGCGCAGCTCCGCCGCCTCGCGCACCGCGCCGTCATGGAAGGGATCGACGACATGGCGCGCGCCGTCGATGGCAACCCTGATCAGGAAGTGCGCGGGAAAGGCCAGCCCCTCCGCCTCCCAGCCCTGGGCGCGGGCGACATGCAGGTAGAGGATCGACAGCGCCACCGGCAGGCCCTTGCGGCGCTCGATCACGCGGGCGAGGTCGGCATTCTGAAGATCGTCGTAGGTCTCGCTGTCGCCGCGAAAGGCATAGGCCTCGGCAATGACTTCGGCGAGCCGCTCCGGCGTGGCGCCGCGGCGGCGCACGAGGTCGGCCGTCTCGTTGGCCATCGTCGTCACCTGCTGGCGATAAGGCGCGAGATCGATCTCCGCCTCGCGCTGCAGGCTGCTCATGGCGAGCGCCGCCTCGAGCAGGTCGATGCGCTCGCCGTCGCCCGCACAGAGATCACGTAGATGGGAAAGCTCGGGACGCGGCACGCTTCACTCCGGGGGACGCCAGACATCCGGCAGGTGACGCGGCCAGAGGCCTGCGATCAGCACGGCATCGAAGCGCACCGAATGCGCGGCGTAGTGCGGATGGCGGGCGATGAAGAGGCTGGCGGCGCGCGACACGCGACCGAACTGCCTGTTGCCCAGGGCGAACGCCGCCGCCTCGATCTCGCCGCGCGCCTTGACCTCGACGAAGGCCAGGATCTGGCCGCGCCGGGCCACGATGTCGATCTCGCCGAGCTTGGTCTTGTAGCGCCGCGCCAGGATGGAATAGCCCGCGAGCCGGAGCCGCCATACGGCGCGCCATTCGGCGGCATGGCCGAGACGATGGGCCTTCTGGCGCGCTTCGGTGCTCATGCGCCGCCCTCGCGCTTCAAGGCCAGCGCGCGCGCATAGACGTCACGGCGCTTCAAGCCGAGCCGCGCCGCCACTTCCGCCGCGGCGTCCTTCACCGAAGCCCCGGCCATGGCCTCGCGCAGCAGCGGATCGAGCCTGCCTTCGTCCGCCGCAGCGCCTTCGGCGGGCGGGCCGATCACCAGCACGATCTCGCCCTTGACCTCGGCCTCCGCCGCATAGTGCGCGGCGAGCTCGGACAACGGCGCGCGCCGCACTTCCTCGAAGAGCTTGGTGAGCTCGCGCGCCACGGCCGCCGGTCGCGCCCCCAGGAGTTCCGACAGGTCCGCGAGCGATGCCGCCAGCCGATGCGGTGCCTCGAAGAAGATCAGGGTCGCGGGCACCCGGCCCGCCTCGGCAATGGCGCGGCGGCGCTCACCGGCCCTGGCCGGCAGGAAGCCGCCGAAGAAGAAGCGCTCGGCCGGCAGGCCCGAGAGGGCCAGCGCCAGCAGCACCGCCGATGCCCCGGGCGCCGCGCTCACCGGTTGGCCGGCGGCAATCGCGGCCCGCACCAGCCGGTAGCCGGGATCGGAGATCAGGGGCATGCCGGCATCCGATACCAGGGCCACCCGCTTGCCCTGCTCGAGCGCGCGCAGCAGCCGCGGCTCGGCGGCGTCCTGCGTGGCGTCACTGTAGGCGACGGTCGGGGCGGAGATCCCGTGACGGCTGGCGAGCTTGGCGAACACCCGCGTATCTTCGCAGGCGATCAGGTCGGCGTCGCGCAGTATGTCCAGCGCGCGCAAGGTGATGTCGCGCAAATTGCCGATCGGCGTCGCGACAAGATGAAGGCCCGGGCCGAGCGGCGGTTTACGCCGGGCCTCCCCCTCGCTAGCTTGTGAACGTTCGTGCCCGTCCATTGCCTTCGTCCGCCGGAGTTCGCGCCGATGCGTCGGTCTCTTCTCGCGCTTGCCGCCGCCGCCCTCGTGATCGGCGGCTGCACCACCGAGGTCCAGCCTAGCACGCCGGCGGCGCCGCCGAAGCCTGCCGGGCCGCAGGCCGGGTCGCCCATGACGGCCTCGGGCAAGGCGCGCATCGCGCTGCTGCTGCCGCTCACCGGCCGTGCCGCGGCGATCGGCCAGGCCATGCAGCAGGCCGCCGAGATGTCCCTGTTCGACAGTGGCGGCCGCGATATCGCGCTCGCGAGCTACGACACCGGCGACACCCCCGACGGCGCCGTCCAGGCCTACGCCAAGGCGCGCACCGATGGCGTCGCCCTCGTGCTGGGGCCGCTGTTCGGCCCCTCGGCCAAGGCGCTGGCGCCCGCGGTGCAGAAGAACGGCGTCAACGTCATCGCCTTCTCCAATGACGAGAGCGCGGCCCAGCCCGGCGTCTGGGTGATGGGCATCGCCGCCGCGCCGCAGGTCCGAAGGGTCGCCGAATACGCGATGACCAGCGGCATCCGCCGCTTCGCCGTGTTCGCCCCGCAGAGCAGCTACGGCGAGGAGATGGCGCGCACGCTCGAAAGCTATCTCGCGGTCCACAATGCGACGGCCGTCGCCGTCGAGCTCTTCCCGGCGCAGGCCCTGGATCTCAGCGCGCCAGCGCAGCGGCTGGCCCGTGAGCTCAAGGGCGACGGCAAGCTCGCCGTGCTGGTGCCGGTCGGCCCCCCGCGCCTGTCGGCGGTGCTTTCGGCGCTTTCCAACGCCGGCGTCGATGCGAGTTCGGTGCAATTCATCGGCACCGGCGTGTGGGATGTGCCCGGCATCGGCTCAGTGTCGGAACTGAAGGGCGCGTGGTATGCCGCCCCCGATCCGGCGCGCCGCGCCGACTTCGAGCGCAAGTTCACCGCCACCTATGGTCGCCCGCCGCAGCGTCTCGCGACGCTCGCCTACGATGCCGTGGCGCTCGCCGCCCAGCTGGCGCGACGCAAGCCCGGCGGCGACTTCTCGGCCGAGGCCATCACCAACGCCAATGGCTGGGCGGGAGTCGACGGTGCCTTCCGGCTGCTGCCCGACGGCCGCTCCGAGCGCGCGCTGGCGGTGATCGAGGTGCAGGCCGATCGCACCCTCGTCGTCAGCCCCGCGCCGGGCACCTTCGCCTCGACGAACTGACAGCCGGGCCGGCGAGCGGACATGGCGGACCTGCCGCGCGCGATCCTGTTCGATCTCGACGACACGCTGATCCGGGCCTACGCCCAGCCCGACGATGCGTGGCGACGGTTGCTGCACATCTTCGCGGCCCATCTCGACGCGCACGACCTTCCCGCGATCGAGCGCGTGCGCATCGCCATCATGCACGAGTCGCGCGCCTTCTGGTCGGACCAGGCGGAAGCGGCCAAGTGGCGGCTCGACATCGCGGGCGCGCGGCGGCTCTCGGTGCGGCGCGGCCTGGCGCAGCTCGGCCGGCCCGACGACGAGCTTGCCGACCGAATCGCCGACGCCTTCACCGAGATGCGGCGACAGGAATAC
>Ga0335083_10006583_pt1 | contig 14463 bp, 13 predicted proteins | sample Lox_Sample_42_FD_206716 | JGI IMG/M metagenome (GOLD analysis project Ga0335083, IMG submission 206716) | Soil microbial communities from Loxahatchee National Wildlife Refuge, Florida, United States - Lox_Sample_4.2 | ecosystem: Environmental > Terrestrial > Soil > Wetlands | place: USA...
CGGCTCATCGCCGCCCCCGCTGGAAACATTCATCGCCATGGCCGGATATCTCGCTCAGTCACTGTGTCGGGTTGCCCTTGGGCTCGGTCAGGAAGGCGACCTCGAGGATGCCCGCCGTCTGGATGGTATACAGCACGCGTGCCACCTGTTCGTAACGCGCGTTCTGGTCGGCTCTTATGTGCACCTGCGGCGGCTTGCGGCCGGCGGCGTACGCGGCGCTGCTCCTGTCGGCCAGCAGATGGAACAGCGCCTCGCGGTTCGGCACCCGCCCGCCGGACAGGTAGATGTTGCCTTCCGAATCCACCGACAGCGGGATGTCCTCGGGCTTGGTCTGCTGCGCGATGTTGCGCGGCGTCGGCAGCTCCACCTTCCTGACCGGCACGATCACGGGCACGGTGATCAGGAAGATGATCAGCATCACCAGCATCACGTCGACCAGCGGCGTGGTGTTGATGGTCGACAGCACCTGGTCTTCGTCGCCGCCGCTGCCCGGAATGTTCATCGCCATGGCTGTACCTTATGTAAGGTGCGTCAGCGTCCTACTTCTTGGCACCCGGGGCAGCCACGCGCGCCACCGGCACATCGGGCTTCACGCCACCGATGAGGTTCGCCTCGAGGTCGACGGTGAACTCGCGCATCACGTCCTGGATCGCCTTGTTGCGCTTCAGCAGGATGTTGTAGGCAAACACCGCCGGCACCGCCACCGCGAGACCAATGGCCGTCATGATCAGCGCCTCGCCCACGGGGCCGGCCACCTTGTCGATGGACGGCTGGCCGGAGATGCCGATGGTCAGCAACGCCTGCAGGATGCCGTACACCGTGCCGAACAGGCCGACGAACGGCGCCGTCGAGCCCACGGTGGCGAGGAAGGACAGGCCACTGGAGAGCTTGCTGTTCAGGCTGTCCACCGAACGGCCCAGCGCCATGCCCAGCCAGTCGCGCAGGCTGATGCGGTCGGAAAGCCGGCCGTCGTGGTGGGCGGCGGCGCGGATCGCGCTCTCCGCGATCACGCGGAAGTCGTCATCCTTCGGCAGCCGCTCGATGCCTTCGCGCACCGAGGCAGCGGACCAGATGTTCTTCTCCACGTTGCGCGCGGCCTTGCCGAGCCGGTACTGGTCCCAGTACTTGGTGAAGGTGATGTACCAGGACACCAGCGACATGAGGACCAGCAGGCCCAGCACGGTATAGGTGACCCCGGTTCCGTGCTGGATCAGGGCACCGAAACCATACGGATTGGCGGTAGGGGCTGCGGCAGCGGCGGCGGCAGTGGCGGCGACGTCTTCGCTCATTTGTTTCCTCGACTATGGGACCGGCATCCGGACCGGATGATGATGGTTGAGTACAAGCAGTTCCACACTATGAAATAAAGCTGGTCATCGGTCTTCCTTCAGCGAAAACCGCACAGGCTGCGGCGCGCACGCGGCAACGGGTCTTCCGTCCTCGGTACCTGGTTTCAGGCGGAACTGTTTGCCCATGCGCACGGCGGCCTCGTCGAGCCGTGGATGGGAGGAGGTTTCCGCCAGCGAGGATTCCAGGACCTTGCCCTTCACGTCCCAGCACAACTTGATCTTGACCACGCCCTCTTCACCCGCGCTCTTGGATTCGCGCGGGTAGAAATCCTCGATGTCCGGCTTGGAAATCACCACCGGTCTGGTGACTACCGGCCCATGGGCCGGCGGCGACGGCGTCGGCGGCACCGGCGGCCCGGGCGGCACCGCCTCGGTCGTCGTCTTGGCGATGATCACATCCGGCGGCGGCGGCGGCGGATTCGGAATGTCCACCAGCACCGGCGGCACCTGCACCGGCGGCATCTCGATCCTGACCGGCGGCGGCGGCGGCGGCGGCGGCGGCTGGATCTTCACTACGGGGATATCGACCTTCAAGGGCTCGGTGATGGATTTCACGAGCTTGATCGCAAAACCGCTCTTCAAAGCCCAGAACAGCAACACATGGAAGGCGACCAGAATGACCAGGAACGTGCCGCGACGCGACAGCCAGTTGCCTTCCGAATGTGTGTAAACGCCCATTGATACCCACCCAATTCCCGGTCGCGCGGCCTGCTCTCGGTTGTGGCGCCTGCGCGAAGCGCCGCAACTTAACGGCCTTCTGGCCGCCGCGCAAGTCTCACGGGCACTGTAACGCCGATTGGTGACTGGCGCCAACCATCCCGGCGCGGGGAAATCCGCGCCGCAGGCCGATCCGCCAGTCGCTACTGTGTCACCGCGCCGCGGCTCGCGCTCGATACGGAACGCGCATATTTCGCGAGCACGCCGCGTTGCGCGTACGGGCGCGGTGCGCGCCAGTTCTTGCGTCGACGCTTGATCTCCGCGGCACTCAGCCCCACCTCGATGCGCCGCTTTACTGCGTCGATGGTGATGGAATCGCCGTTGCGCAGTAAGCCGATGGGGCCCCCAAGCGCCGCCTCGGGTGAAACATGCCCCACGACGAAGCCGTGGCTGCCCCCGGAAAACCGGCCGTCGGTGATCAGGGCCACCTTGTCGCCCAGCCCGCGCCCCATGATGGCGCCGGTGGGACTCAGCATTTCCCGCATTCCCGGCCCCCCGGCCGGGCCTTCGCCACGGATCACCACCACGTCGCCGGCCTTGACCTTGCCGGCAAGGATGGCGGCAGTGGCCCGCTCCTCGCCTTCGAAGACGCGCGCGGTTCCGGTGAACGAAAGGCCTTCCTTGCCGGTGATCTTGGCCACCGCCCCGTCGGGCGCGAGGTTGCCATACAGCACGACCAGATGGCTGTTCTTCTTGACTGGAGCGGCAAGCGGCTTGATGACGTCCTGGCCATCCGGATAATCCGCGACCTGCGCCAGGTTCTCCCGTATGGTGCGCCCGGTCACCGTCAGGCAATCCCCGTGCAGCAGGCCCGCCGCCAGCAGCCGCTTCATCAGCGGCTGGATGCCGCCGATGGCAATCAGTTCAGACATAAGATAGCGGCCGCTGGGGCGCAGGTCGGCGAGCACGGGCACGCGGCGGCCGACGCGCGCGAAGTCATCCAGCGTCAGCTTCACACCGGCTTCGTGCGCGATCGCCAGCAGGTGCAGCACCGCGTTGGTGGAACCCGCCAGCGCGATGCTCACGGTGATGGCGTTCTCGAAAGCCTTCTTCGTGAGGATGTCGCGCGGCGTGATGCCCGCCGCGAGCAGCCGCACCACCGCTTCACCGGCGCGGCGGCAGTCGTCGAGCTTGTTGTCGCTCACCGCCTCCTGCGCGGAGCTGCCGGGCAGCGACAGACCGAGGGCCTCGATGGCCGAGGCCATGGTGTTGGCGGTGTACATGCCGCCGCAGCTGCCGGGACCCGGAATCGCGGTGCGCTCCACCCGCAGTACCTCGGCGTCATCCACAGTGCCCGCGGCGCGCGCGCCCACCGCCTCGAACACCGAGACGATATCGGTGTGGCCGGCACCCGGCCGGATGGTGCCGCCGTACACGAACACCGCGGGCCGGTTCAGGCGCGCGATGGCCATGGCGCAGCCGGGCATGTTCTTGTCGCAGCCGCCGATGGCCACGAAGCCGTCGAAGCCCTCCGCGCCGACCACGGCCTCGATCGAATCCGCGATGATCTCGCGCGACACCAGCGAGTAGCGCATGCCGGGCGAGCCCATCGAGATGCCGTCGGACACCGTGATGGTGTTGAACAGCACGCCCTTGCCGCCGGCGCCGTCGGCGCCTGCCACGGCGGCGCGCGCCAGCTGGTCGATGTGCATGTTGCAGGGCGTGAGGTCGGCCCAGGTGGAGGCGATGCCGACCTGCGGGCGCGTGAAATCCGCATCCTGGAAACCCACCGCCCGCAGCATGGCGCGCGCGGGAGCATTCTTCAGGCCATCCACGACAAGCCTGGAGTGCTGGCGCGGGTCGAACTTCGTGCTGCGGGATTTCATGGCTGGCGCGGATCCTGTGTGGGAGAACTCAATGAAACTGGTGGCGGCTCATCCGGCCGGTTGCATCAGCAGCGCGGCCACCGCGCGCACGCCCTGCGCCTCGGCGCCCTGCGGCCGGCCCGGGCGCTCGCGCAGGTTCCAGCCGTAGATGTCCAGGTGGATCCACTTCGCGGGTTCGGCCACGAAGCGGCGCAGGAACAGCGCCGCGGTGATCGAGCCAGCCATGCCGCCGGCCGGCGCGTGGTTCAGGTCGGCGATGCGGCTGGTCAGATCCTCATCATAGGCGTCCCACAGCGGCATGGGCCACAGCGGATCGGCGAGCTGCTGTCCGGCGCGCTGCAGCCGCGCGAGCAGCTGCGCGTCTCCCCCATAGATCGGCGGCAGTTCCGGGCCGAGCGCCACGCGCGCCGCGCCGGTCAGCGTGGCGAAATCGACGATGAGATCCGGCTGCTCCTCGCCGGCCAGCGCCAGCGCGTCGGCCAGCACCAGGCGGCCTTCGGCGTCCGTGTTGGTGATCTCGACAGTGAGGCCCTTGCGCGAGCGCCACACGTCGCCGGGTCGCTGCGCGTTGCCATCCACGCTGTTCTCGACTGCGGGCACCAGCACGCGCAGGTCCAGCGGCGCATCCAGTTCGCGCAGCAGCCGCGCGGTGGCCAGCGCCGCGGCCGCGCCACCCATGTCCTTCTTCATCAGCGCCATGCCGGCGGAGGGCTTCATGTCGAGGCCGCCGGAGTCGAAGCACACGCCCTTGCCGACCAGCGTGACGCGCCGCGCACCGGGACGGCTGAAGCGCAGATCCAGCAGCCGCGCGGCGCGCGGACTGCCCTGTCCCACCGCGGCGATCAGCGGAAATCCGCGCGCCAGTTCCGCGCCGCTGGTGACGCGCAGCTCCCCGCCGTGCCCGGCCGCGAAGCGCGCCGCTTCCTGTTCCAGTTCGGCCGGGCCCAGGTCATTGGCCGGCGTGTTGATGAGGTCGCGCGCCCAGCCCGTGGCTGCGGTGGCTGCGTTCACATAGTGCAGATCGACATCGGCCAGCGGCACCAGCCGCGGCCGGCCCGGCTCACCGCGCGCACGGTAACGCTGGTAGCGGTACTGGCCGTGCGCCCAGCCCAGCGCAAACAGCGGGGCGTGCGCCGCCAACGGCGCGGCCAACCGGTAATCGCCCTGCGGCAGGCGGTCGCCAAGACCGGCGGCCAGCCAGAACCAGGCACTGGGATCGGGCGGCGTCTTGCCGAGCCCGGCCACCACGGCATTGGCAGCGCCCGCTGCATCCGGCAGCAGCAGCCAGCGTCCACGTTCGGGCTGGAAGCCGGCGGCGTCGAGCCAGGCGCACACCGCTGCCGGCTGCTGGCCGCGCCACGCGGCGTATTCCGTTTCGGCGATGCAGTGCAGGGGCAATGCCGCCGCCGCGCCGGATGCTGTCGGATCGCTGGAAAAGGACACTGGCGCATTCTAAGTGATCGGCATTCCTGACGCGTCAGCAGTTGGCCGAAAGGCGCTATAATTACGAGCTGTTTTTTTGAAGTTCCCATCACGGAGTGAAGTTCCATGCGTCTATTTGGTCCGAAGGATGTCGACAAAACCGCCTTGCGCCGCGCGCGGATCGCGATCCTGGGCTATGGCAGCCAGGGCCGCGCGCATGCGCTGAACCTGAAGGACAGCGGTTTCGACGTGGTGGTGGGCGTGCGCAGGGGCGACAGCTGGGACCAGGCAAAGCGCGACGGCCTGACCGTGATGGCCCCGGCCGAGGCCGTGAAAGGCGCCAAGCTCATCGCCATCCTGGTGCCGGACACCACGCAGAAGGCGCTGTACGCCGAGATCAAGGCGGCGATCCCGCAGGGCGCCACGCTGCTGTTCGCGCACGGCTTCAACATCCATTTCCGCCAGATCAGGCCGCGCAAGGACCTGGACGTGGTGCTGATCGCACCCAAGGGACCGGGAGGCCTGGTGCGCCGTCAATACCAGCAGGGCCGTGGTGTTCCGGCCCTCATCGCCGTTGCACAGGATGCCTCGAAGAAGGCCTTCGGCAAGGCGCTGGCCTATGCGCATGGCATCGGTGCCACGCGCGGCGGTGTGCTGGCCACCACCTTCAAGGAGGAGACCGAGACGGATCTCTTCGGGGAACAGGCGGTGCTCTGCGGCGGTGCCACCGAGCTGGTGCTGAAGGGCTTCGAGACGCTGACCGAGGCCGGCTACCAGCCCGAGGTCGCCTACTACGAGGTGCTGCACGAGCTGAAGCTCATCGTGGACCTGCTGCACGAGGGCGGGCTGGCGAAGATGCACAAGTTCATCTCCACCACCGCCAAGTGGGGCGACCTGACGCGCGGCCCGCGCGTGGTGAACCGCGGCACCAAGAAGGAGATGAAGAAGATCCTCGGCGAGATCCAGAGCGGCAAGTTCGCGCGCCAGTGGATCGCCGAGAACAAGTCCGGCCTGAAGAAGTACAACCGCCTGATGAAGGCCGACATGAACCACCGCATCGAGAAGGTCGGGGTCAAGCTGCGCGCGCGCATGCCCTGGCTGTCGGAAGAACGCGCGTAAGGCCGAGGAGCGCCATGCCCATACCCGCCACGCAGTACATCTGGTTCAACGGCAAGCTGGTCTCGTGGGACAAGGCGACGGTACACGTGCTGTCGCATGCCCTGCACTACGGCTCGTCGGTGTTCGAGGGTGTACGCGCGTACGCGACGCACCAGGGCGTGGCCATCTTCCGCCTCGCAGACCACACGCGCCGGCTGTACGACTCGGCCAAGATCTACCGCATCGCCATCCCCTTCTCCGCCGAGCAGCTCAATGCGGCGCAGCGCGAGGTGGTGGCGGTGAACGGGCTGAAGAATGGCGCGTATCTGCGGCCGGTGGCCTTCCGCGGCTATGGCGAGATCGGCGTGGCGCCGAAGATCGATCCACCGGTGGAAGTGGCGGTGGCGGCGTGGGAATGGGGCAAGTATCTCGGTGCCGGATCCGAGGCCGAGGGCGTGGACGTCTGCGTCTCCTCCTGGCAGCGCGTGGCGCCGAACACCCTGCCCGCGCTGGCCAAGGCCGCCGGCAATTATCTTTCCAGCCAGCTGATCAGCATGGAAGCCAAGCGCCTGGGCTTCGCCGAGGGCATCGGGCTGGCGCCGGATGGTACCGTCAGCGAGGGCGCGGGCGAGAACCTGTTCCTGATCCGCGATGGCGTGATCCACACGCCGGGCTTCGCGCATTCGGTGCTCGGCGGCATCACGCGCGATTCGGTCATCCGCATCGCACGCGACCTGGGTTACGAGGTGCGCGAAGGCGCGATTCCGCGCGAGCTGCTGTACATCGCGGACGAGCTGTTCTTCACCGGCACGGCCGCGGAGATCACGCCGATCCGTTCCGTGGACCGTCTGGTGATCGGCGCCGGTCGTCGCGGCCCCATCACCGAAAAGCTGCAGAAGGCCTTCTTCGGCCTGTTCACCGGCGCCACGCCCGACCGCTACGGCTGGCTGGAACCGGTGGACATGGCGGCCGTGCCGCGCGCGGCGAGCGCTTAGGGGAAGGACGTCATGGTTGCACCGAAGACGCTCTTCCAGAAAGTCTGGGAGCGGCACGAAGTCGTGCCGCAGACCGCCGATACGCCGGCGGTGCTGTACATCGACCTGCACCTGATCCACGAGGTGACCTCGCCGCAGGCTTTCAGCGAGCTGCGCACGCGCGGATTGCCCGTGCGCCGCACCGACCGCACGCTGGGCACGATGGATCACTCCACGCCGACGCGCACCGAACAGGTGTTCGGTGGCAAACCCATCACCATCGAGTCGGCCGCGAAGCAGGTGCGGCAGCTGGAAGTGAACTGCGCCGAGTTCGGCGTGGAGCTGCTGAACCTCGCCAGCGACAAGCGCGGCATCGTGCACGTGATCGGGCCGGAACTCGGCGCCACGCAGCCCGGCAAGACCATCGTGTGCGGCGACAGCCATACCAGCACGCACGGCGCCTTCGGCGCGCTGGCCTTCGGCATCGGCACCACCGAGGTGGGCCATGTGCTGGCCACGCAGTGCCTGTTGCAGACCAAGCCGAAGACGCTGGCGATCAACGTGACCGGCGCCCTGAAGCCCGGCGTGACCGCCAAGGACCTGGTGCTGGCCATCATCGGCAGGATCGGCGTCGGCGGCGGCACCGGCCACGTGATCGAGTTCCGCGGGCCGGCGATCCGCGCGCTGAACATGGACGAGCGCATGACGGTGTGCAACATGTCCATCGAGGCCGGCGCGCGCGCCGGCATGATCGCGCCCGATGAGGTGACCTTCGAATACCTCAAAGGCCGTCCGCGCGCACCGCAGGGCACCGCCTGGGACCAGGCGGTGGCCGACTGGCGCGCGCTGGCCACCGACGAGGGCGCCGTGTTCGACCGCGAGGTGACACTGGATGCCTCGCAGGTCGAGCCGATGATCACCTGGGGCACCCACCCGGGCATGGTGGCGCCGGTGGCGGGCAGCGTGCCGGCCAGCAGCGAGGATCCGGTGTTCGCCCGCGCGCTGGCCTACATGGGCTTTGCCGCAGGCCAGAAGCTCGAGGGCAGCCCCATCAACGTGGTGTTCATCGGCAGCTGCACCAACTCGCGGCTGTCGGACCTGCGTGCCGCCGCCGGCCTGCTGCGCGGGCGGCGCCTCGCACAGGGCGTGCAGATGCTGGTGGTGCCCGGTTCGCAACAGGTGAAGAAGCAGGCCGAGGCCGAGGGCCTGGACCGCGTGTTCATCGAGGCCGGTGCCGAGTGGCGCGAGTCCGGCTGCTCGATGTGCCTTGGAATGAACGGCGACACCGTCGCGAAGGGTCAGTACTCCCTCAGCACCAGCAACCGCAATTTCGAGGGCCGCCAGGGCCCGGGCGCACGCACGCTGCTGGCGAGCCCGCTGACCGCGGCGGCATCGGCGGTGCGCGGCACGATCACCGATCCCCGGAAGCTCATTTGATGGAAGCCCTCACCCGCATCGATTCGGCCACGGTGGTGCTGCCGCGGGCGGACATCGACACCGACCAGATCATCCCGGCGCGCTTCCTGCGCACCACGGTGAAGGAAGGCCTGGGCCGCGAGCTGTTCGCCGACTGGCGCTATCTCGCCGATGGCAGTCCCAACCCCGACTTCGTGCTCAACCAGCCCGCCGCGGCCGGCTGCCAGGTGCTGGTGGCCGGCGACAACTTCGGCTGCGGCTCCTCGCGCGAGCATGCCCCCTGGGCGCTCACCGATTTCGGCATCCGCGCGGTGATCAGCACCGGCTTCGCCGACATCTTCCGCTCCAACGCGCTGAAGAACGGCCTGGTGCCGGTGGTGGTGGATGCAGGCACGCTGCAGTGGCTGATCGCGCATCCCGGCGCGCACGTCGTCGTGGATCTCGCCAGCATCACGCTGCAGCTGCCCGACGGCCGCGAAGTGCCCTTTCCCATCGAACCCTTCGCGCGCTACTGCCTGATGCAGGGCGTGGACCAGCTCGGCTACCTGCTGTCGAAGGGCGAAGACATCGCGGCATACGAAAAGCGGCACGCATGAAGGCCAGCATCACGGTACTGGGTGGCGACGGCATCGGTCCGGAAGTCACGCGCGAAGGCGTGCGGGCGCTGCAGAAAGTGGCGCAGCTGTTCGGGCACGAATTCACCTTCGGCGAGCGCGACTTCGGCGGCATCGCCATCGAACGCCATGCCGACCCGCTGCCGCGCGCCACGCTCGACAGCTGCCTGGCGGCGGATGCCATCCTGCTGGGCGCGATCGGCGGACCGAAGTGGTCGGCACCGGATGCGAAGCTGCGTCCGGAGACCGGACTGCTGCAGCTGCGCCGGGAACTCGGCGTCTACGCCAACCTGCGCCCGGTGGCGGTGCACCCGGCGCTGGCGGATTCGACCACGCTGAAACCCGAGGTGGTGCGCGGCGTCGACCTGGTGTTCGTGCGCGAACTCACCGGCGGCATCTACTTCGGCGCCAAGTCCCGCACGGCCACCGAGGCCAGCGACCTGTGCAGCTACAGCGCCGCCGAGGTGGAACGCGTGACCCGCGTGGCGGCGCGCCTCGCGCGCTCGCGCCGCCGCAAGCTCACCTCCATCGACAAATCCAATGTGCTCGACACCTCGCGCCTGTGGCGCGAGGTGGTGACGCGTGTGATGCGGGACGAATTCCCCGACGTCGCCGTCGAGCACATCCTGGTGGACGCCGCGGCCATGCACCTGATCCGGCGCCCCGCCGATTTCGACGTCATCGTCACCGAGAACATGTTCGGCGACATTCTCACGGACGAGGCCTCGATGCTGGCCGGCTCGCTGGGCCTGTCGCCTTCCGCGTCCCTGGGTGATGGCCGGCGCGGCCTGTACGAGCCCATCCATGGCTCCGCGCCGGACATTGCCGGCAAGGGCATCGCCAATCCGGTGGGCACCATACTCAGCGCCGCGCTGCTGCTGCGCCATTCGCTGGGCCTCGAAGCCGAGGCGCTGGCCATCGAGCGCGCCGTGGCCGTGGCACTGGAGCGCGGCCTGCGCACCGCGGACATCGCCGCCGGCGGCAAGGCCGTGAGCACCCTTGATGCGGGTCAGGCCATTGCCGCGCTGATCAGCACCTGAGCCCCCCAGCCGTAAAACTCAGGACTTCCTGTCCTTGCCGCTCCACAGCTCGCGGTTCGCCCACGGAATGAAATACTTCCAGTTCGGTGCGTCGGTGTGGCCACCATCGTGCTGGCGCCACGCCAGCCGGCCATCGAGCAGCCCCTGATTGACCGGCGGCATCTGCTCCTTCATGTAATCGTCCGAACGGCCCATATCCTTGACACCAAGCAGCCGGAACACCGGCTGCGCGGCGATGGCCGCCATGAAGCTGCCCTGGTGATCCAGCCACTTGGCATCGCCCTGTTCGGGCACGCCATAGCTGATGAAGGTGGCGCGCGGCGCGCACAGTGCCAGCAGTTCGTTGGAATCGACGGGAATGTCGCCGGCGTTCCTGCTGCCGAAGCTGGCCTTCGCGGCGCCGTACTTCAGGAAGTTGCCGGCCATCCAGTGGTATTCGCCGCTGCCGGTGAGGTTCTCCACGGCTTCGCCGAAATTGCGCCGGTGCGGCTTTGCACCGCCCTCGCCCGAGGAGCCGATCAGCACCACCGCGAAGCGCTGGTCGAAGGCCATGGTGACCAGCGCGGCCTTGCCGTAGCGCGACACGCCTTCGATGCCGACGCGCTTCGCGTCCACCGTCGGGTCGGTCTCCAGGTAATCCAGCGCGCGCGATGCGCCCCAGCCCCAGGCGCGCAGTGCGCCCCAGTCGTCGGGCTTGCGCGGCCGGCCCTTGTTGGTGAGGCCGATGATGCCCTTGGTCAGGCCGGCGCCATTGTCCGCCTGCACGCTGTTGGGGTTCAGGTAGGCATAGCCCCAGCCGGCCTCGATCAATTGCTCGGTGGCCGGCGGATCCGCGCCCGGGCGCGGTGCCGGCGGGGTAAAGCCCGGCCGGCCTGCAGGCGCCGGCGCCCCGGGCATGCGGCCGCCACCGAACATGATCATCACCGGCGCCGGTATCGCGGTGTCCTCAGGCGTCACCAGCACCAGGTCGATGTTGACCTCGATGGCGGGATAGGCGGAGTTGTCCACCTTGCCGATCAGGTGCCGCGCGTGCACGGTGCGCGGGCCGACCTTGGCATCGCTGGTCTCGACCACCGACCAGTGCACGGCCGGCACGTTCTGCGGCACGCGGCCCAGCACTTCACGCTCGAACAGCTCGACGATTTCCGGACGGCGTTTCTCCCACCACTGCTTCGCCGAAGTGACCTTCCTGCCGTTCTCCATGCGCAGCGCATCGGGCAGCTTCGGGAAGGGATTGGCCTTGGCCTCGTCGTAATTCGCGGCGTTGGGATCCTTCTCGTTGCCGCTCGGCCCGGGGCGCAGCTCGGTGATGCCGAGCTGGTCCATCATGTTCTGGTGATCCTGCGCGGTGGTCCAGTTGGCCGGCGCCGGCGGCAGATCCTGGGTTGCGCCTGCGACGGATGGCCGGGCATCGCTGGCCGTGCGGTTGGCCGTGGTGCTGCACGCCGCGATGCCCATGGCGATCGCCAGTGATGCCACCATACAGCCCAGTGCCGCGGTTACCTTGCGCTTGTCCATGCTCATCCCCCAATTTCCGGTGAGGCCTTCAGCCGCGTGCCCTTTGCAACGCCGCGGCCAGGTCGCTGCGCAGATCTTCCACCGCCTCGATGCCGATGGACAAGCGCAGCAACCCATCGACCAGGCCGGCCGCGGCGCGCGCCTCGGGCGCCATCGCGGCGTGTGTCATCGAGGCCGGATGCGCCAGCAGGCTTTCCACGCCGCCCAGTGATTCGGCCAACGAAAAGTAATGCATGCCCGCGACGAAGCGCTTCACGGCCTCGATGCCGCCATCCAGCTCGATGGTGATGATGGCCCCGAAGCCGGACTGCTGTCGCTTCGCCACTTCGTGGTCCGGATGCGCGGGCAACCCCGGGTAGTACACCTTGCGCACGCCCGGCTGTGTGGCGAGCCACGCAGCCAGTTCGCCGGCGTTGCGACCGTGCACGGCCAGCCGCGCATCCAGCGTGCGCAGGCCGCGCAGCGTGAGGAAGCTGTCGAAGGCACCCGCGGTCAGGCCCAGCGCATTCGCCCACCAGGCGAGCTGTTCGTGCAGCTCTTTCGTTTTCGCAATCGCCGCGCCGCCGACCACGTCGCTGTGGCCGTTGATGTACTTGGTGGTGGAATGCACCACGATGTCGGCACCGAGCTCCAACGGCCGCTGCCAGGCCGGCGACAGGAAGGTGTTGTCCACCACCACCAGCGTGCCCGTGCCGCGCACCTTCGCAACCAGCGCGGCAATGTCGGTGATGCGCAGCAGCGGATTGCTGGGCGTTTCGATCCACAGCAGCTCGGTCTTCTGCGCCAGCGCCGCATCCAGTGCCTGCGCATCGGCGAAACGCACGAAATCCACCTTCAGTTCGTTGCGCTTGTTCCAGGCGGTGAACAGACGGAACGTGCCGCCGTAGCAGTCGTGCGGCGCGACGATGCGCGCGCCCTGCGGCAGCAGGTGTCCCACCAGCGTGATCGCGCCCATGCCGGTGCCGGTGATGACGCCGCCGGCGCCGCCTTCCAGGTCCGCCAGCGCGTTGCCCAGCAGGTCGCGGGTGGGGTTGCCCGAGCGCGAATAGTCATAGGCCCGCTTCTCGCCATAGCCGCGGAAGGCATAGGTCGAGCTCAGGTGGATGGGCGGCACCACGGCGCCGGTGACATCGTCGGATTCCAGGCCGGCGCGCACCGAACGGGTGGTGAAGCTGGGACGGTCGGTCAAGGCGGGTCTCCGGGAACAATCAGCGACAGGACGCCGCGCAGCTGGTCGGCTTCCTTCAGGAAGGCATCATGCCCCAACAGCGAGGAAAATTCGTGCAGGCGCGCATCGGGCAGCCGCGCCGTCAGCGCGCGCATGTCGGCGATGGGCACCAGCTGGTCCTCGCGCACGGCCACCACCTCGGTGCGCACGGCGACGCGGCTGGCATCCACCTGGTGCAGGTCGATGGATTCGGACAGGCAGATGAAGGACTCGGGCCGGTTGCGCGCCGCATAGTCGCGGCCGCGCGCGCCGAGGTAATCCTCCACCGCGAACAGCGGCCGGCCCTGCTCCATGCGCGGCGGCAGGCGGAAGCGCGCGGCGAATTCCTCGGGACTGCGGTAGGTGGTCATGGCCAGCGCGCGCGCCAGCTCCAGCGCCTCGGTGGGATGGCCCGCGGCAATGCCCAGCCGCGCGATGTTGCGCTGGATGCTGCGCCAGGCCGTGGCCATGGGATGCGGCGAATCCGCGGCGCTGATGACGATCAGCCGCTCGGCGCGCTTGCCATGGCGCTCGCCGAAGGCCAGCGCCACCATGCCGCCGTAGGAAGCTCCGACGATGGCCGCGAGCCGGGGGATGCCGAGATGATCCAGCAGACGCACGATGGCCTCGGCCTGGTCGTAGCTCGAGATGCCGGGGAAGACCTGATCCGGCACGGGCCCGGTGGAGGCGCCGCTGCCGCCGATGAAGTCCATCCCCAGCACCGCCACGCGCTGCGTGTCGAGCGCCTTGCCGGGCCCGACGACTTCGTGCCACCAACCCTCGCGGCCACCCGCGGGATCGAAGACGTGCCGGCCGGCCGAGATGCCGCCCAGCGCCAGCACCACCGGCTGCCCGGGCTCCCCGCCCAGGGACCAGCCGATCCGCAGGTTTTCCAGTGTGCCGCCATGGTGCAGCGCGGTCGGGCCTGCGACCTGGAGGATGCCTTCGCGGGGCATCGCGTGTTGGCCAGTAAGTGCGTGCAAGCGCTTGATTTTACGTTCGCCCGGTACCGGCGGCAACCCGGACGCGCGCTTCCCATCGCTGTTCCATTGTGTTAATGTACTAACGCGTTAATACATCATGAAGAAGACCCATCGCCAGTTCTCGCCGCGCCACGAGGCGCAGACCGAGCGCAACCTCGTCGGCGCGCTGCTCACCCAGCGCACCCCGGAGGAACTGCGCGCCTTCCTGCGCGACCTGTGCACGCCGGCCGAGCTGCAGGCCATGGCCGACCGCTGGGCCGTGGTGGAATGCCTGCAGCAGGACCTGCCCTACCGCGAGA